>Ga0114129_10001249_pt1 | contig 33890 bp, 38 predicted proteins | sample RhiMetdeltSRZDD1_FD_80071 | JGI IMG/M metagenome (GOLD analysis project Ga0114129, IMG submission 80071) | Populus rhizosphere microbial communities from Tennessee, USA - Rhizosphere MetaG P. deltoides SRZDD1 (version 2) (version 2) | ecosystem: Host-associated > Plants > Roots > Rhizosphere >...
CTTGGCGGTGCGCCGGACGTCGTCATCCCCGGTGCTCTTGGCCTCGATCCAGGCCTGCTCCAGGTGCGCCAGCAGGAGCACGACTCGTTCGACCTCCCCGTCCAGGTACTCGCGCCACTCGGCGGGCGTCCCGAAGCGCGGACACTCCCGGCCCATCACGCCCTCGAAGTAGGTGGTGAGCTGATCCACTTCCTGCAGATGATGCTGCACGCGCGCCCGCGCCTCCTCGGGAGCGCGCTGCGGCTCCCGCGCGGAGAGATCGGTCGCGCCCATCAGGGTCACGAGCAGCACGGCGGCCAGCGTCGCGCGCATCGTCCTCAGTATAGCGAGCCGGCGGCCCGGCTCACCGGCGCGCGGCGGACCCCGACTCGCCGACGTGCCAGAGGATCACGGCGTAGTGCGGCCCCGGCCGATCGGGACGCTCCGGCAGCGCGACGGTCGAGACCCGGCTGATGGGGCTGCCCGCCGCCGGCAGCGTCTTGAGCCCCGTGTCGACGACGTCGCGCCAGTCGAATGTGTAGATGCTCGCGACGACACGGCCGGCCGCGTCGTAGGCCAGGTCGGGTCGGCCCGGCGGGCCGGGGTCCACCCGGGCCACGCCGGGAAGCCCCGCAGCAAGCACCGGCGTCACCCTCAGGACCACCGGCACCGCGGTCGGCTTGGTGACGACGAGGTCGTTGACGACCTGCTGGACGCCCTCCACGCGCCAGACCGCGATCTCGGCGTCGGACTTTTCCAGCGCGGTCTCGACGGCGCCGCTGAGATAGACCGTGCCACCGAAGGTGTCGACGTGCACACCGCGGATGCCGGCGACGCGCTCGTCGTCCAGACGCCGCTTGACGGCGCCCTTGACGAGCGTGTCGTCGACGTATCCGCTCAGGGTGCGCCCTGCCAGGGAGCAGCCGGCCGTCACCAGGACCAGCACGACCAGGACGAGGGCGCGCCCGGCGGGCGGCACCCTACGCCGCCGGCCGCACGGCGGCTTGCTCGCGGAGGCGGCGCTCCACGGCCTGCCAGTCGATGTTTCGGAAGAACGCCTCGACGTACTTGGCCTTTTCGGTCGCCTTGTAGTCACGCATGAACGCATGTTCCCACACGTCCATGACGAGGAGCGGCTTGAACCCGGCGGGCACGCCGTCCTGGTGGAGCGTGATCCAGTGATTGGTGACGCGGTCGGTGGCCGGATCCTCGAAGAGGATGACCCAGCCGATGCCGCGCATGTCGCCCATCGCCTGGAAGTCGGTCTTCCAGGCCTCCACCGACCCGAACGCCTCGGTGAGCGCCTGGGTCAGCCCCGAGCCGGCCGGGGGGATGGGCTCGCCGGCCCGGCGCAGGTTCGAGAAGTAGTACTCGTGCAGGATCATGCCGTTGTACTCAAAGCCCAGCCGCCGCGTCAGCTCCGCGAACGCCGGGTCCTTGCCGGAGGCCTTGCCCTTCGCCAGCAGCCCGGCCAGCTCCTCGTTGAGGGCGTTCACCTGCTTCACGTAGCCCGCGTAGAGCTTGAGGTGCTCGGCGATCTGGTCGTCCGAGATCCCGTCGAGACCGCGCAGGTTGTCGAACGATTGCTCCTTGTAGGCCTTGCTCTTTCCACGCGACATGCGTACCTCCTCTTGTCTTCGCACGTGTCCGGGCGATGACGGTGCAAAGGGCTTGCCGCCTGTTATTATCTCGGTGCCCAACCGCCCTGTTCGCGGGCTGAGCAATTCGTGCGATGGAGGTCAGGTCATGCTGAAGCGCTGGTCATGGATGCTGCTCGTCTCGCTGTCCGTCGGGGCGCTAGTGGCGCCGGCGGGTTTCGCCCAGGCCCCCATCAGAATCGGCGTCATCGAGCCGCTGTCGGGGCCGGTGGCCGCCTCCGGGAACTACGTCCGCATGGGCGCCGAGATCGCGCGGGACTGGATCAACGCCAGGGGCGGCGTCAGCGGGCGCAAGGTCGAGCTGGTGATCGAGGACAACAAGTCGGACCCCAAGGAGGCGGCCAGCGCGGCCGAGAAGCTGATCGTCCGCGACAAGGTCCCGGCCATCATGGGTGCCTGGGGGTCCTCGATGACCCTGGCCGCGATGCCGAAGCTCGAGGAGTACGGGGTGCCGATGGTCGTGGAGACGTCCAGCGCCTCCACCATCACCAAGCGCGGCAACCCGTGGATCTTCCGCATCAGCCCGCCCAGCGAGATGGAGGCGCTCGGCCTCGAGCAGTACCTCGACAAGCTCGCCGTGAAGCGCGCCGACTTCCTGGCCGTCAACACCGACTGGGGCCGCGGCGCGGTGACGGCGTTCGGGGACATGCTGAAGAAGAAGGGGGCCGCGGTCGGGGCCGCCGAGTTCATGGACCAGAAGGACACGGACATGAACGCCCAGATCACGAAGATCAAGGGCGGCGGCGGCGACACGCTGTTCCTGACCACCGCCGTCGAGCAGATCACGCTGGTACTCAAGCAGTCGCAGGAGCAGCGGCTGACCCGCAAGATCATCACGACCGGCGGCTCGTCGTCGCCCAGCCAGCTCATCAAGCAGGCCGGCCCCGCCGCCGAGGGGAGCTACCACATCGTGTTCTTCATGCCGTGGTTCCCGGAGGCGATGCCGGACGGCAAGCTGGCCAAGGCCTTCGTGGACGAGTGGACCAAGCGGGGTCATCCGTTCGAGGGGCTGACCGAGGGCTTCCGCGGCCACGACGGCATCGCCACGATCGCCGAGGCCGTCAAGATCGCCGGCAAGGACGAGCCGAAGGCGATCCAGGCGGCGCTGTGGAAGGTATCTTTCACCGGGGTGAACGGACCGATCAAGTTCGAGAAGGATGGACCGGCCGGCAAGGAAAGCGGACAGAGCAAGCCGTCGATCTTCGTCGTCCAGATCAAGGACGGCAAGGTCGCGCTCCCGGACTTCCTCGCCAAGAAGTAGTTGGACGCCCTTCTGCAGCACCTGGTGAATGGCCTGGTGCTGGGCGGCACCTACGCGCTGCTCGGCATCGGCCTCACCCTGATCTTCGGGCTGATGAACCTCGTGAACTTCGCGCACGGCGAGCTCTACACGCTGGGCGCCTATGCCACGTTCGCCGCACTCGCGCTGGGCGGCCTCAACTTCTTCGCGGCCGTGGCGCTCGCCATCGCGCTGGGCGCGGTCGTGGGCGCGGCGTGCGAGCGCCTGCTGCTGCGGCCGCTGCGGGGCGAGTCGATCGACACCACGATGCTGGTGATGATCGGCCTGTGGATCGCGCTGCAGAACGGCGAGCTGCTGGCGTGGGGCGGCGTGGCGAAGTCGATCCCGCATCCGTTTCCGACCGCGCCGCTCACGCTGGGCCCGGTCGGGATCGCGCCGCTACGGCTGTTCGTGATGGCCACCGCGCTCGTCCTCATCGTCGCGGCGTGGCTGCTCATCCAGCGGACGCGGCTGGGACGGGCCATGCGGGCCACCTTCCAGGACCGGGAGACGGCCGCCCTCATGGGCGTGAGGATCGACCGCATCCACACCGCCACCTTCGCGTTCGGCTCGGCGCTGGCGGCTGCCGCCGGCGCGCTGCTCGGGCCGATCTTCCTCGCCTACCCCTCCATGGGCGACCTGGCGTCGCTGAAGGCCTTCTCCGTCGTGATCCTGGGCGGTCTGGGCAACCTTCCCGGCGCGACGCTGGGTGGCCTGCTGCTCGGGATCGCCGAGGAGCTGGGCGCGGGCTACGTGTCGTCCGGCTACCGCGACGCCGTCGGGTTCGTGATCATCATCCTGGTGCTGCTCTTCCGTCCCTCGGGACTCTTCACGCGCGCCGAACGGATCGGGTGAGACGCACGCTCGGGGCGCTGGTGGGCGTGGCGCTCCTGGCGCTGCCGCTCTGGCTGACGAGCGCCTATCACCTGCACGTGGCGATCATGGCCGGGATCTTCACGATCCTGGCCCTGAGCCTCAACCTGCTGCTCGGCTACACCGGGCAGCTCTCCCTCGGCCACGCCGCGTTCTTCGGCATCGGCGCCTACACGTCGGCCCTGCTCGCCCTGTGCCTGGAGTGGCCGTTCTGGCTCGGCCTGCCGGCCGCCGCCGTGGCGGCCGGCCTGGCCGGGTGGGCGATCGGCCGCCTCGCGCTCAAGGTGCGCGGCGCCTACTTCGTGCTGGTGACGATCAGCTTCGCCGGGGTGATCGCGCTGGTCAGCGTCAACTGGATGGAGCTGACGAACGGGCCGCTCGGCCTGCCGGGGGTGCCGGCGCCGTCGCTGGCCGGCGTCAGCTTCCGCACGAAGACCGCCTACTACTATCTGGTCCTGGTCGGCGCCGCCGGCGCCTACCTGCTGTGTCGCCGCCTGGTGCGCTCGCGTGTGGGACGGGCGTTCCTGGCGCTGCGCGAGAACGAGCCGCTGGCGGAGTCGGTCGGCATCGATCCCACGCGGACGCTGGTGCTCGCCGCCGTGGTGAGCGCCGCGCTGGCGGGGGTGGCCGGCAGCCTGTACGCCCACTACACCCGCTTCGTCAGCCCCGAGGTCTTCCTGTTCAACTACACCGTGACGATGGTCATCATGGTCGTCGCCGGCGGCAAGGGCACGCTCGCCGGGCCCGTCGTCGGCGCCCTGGTCTTCACGGTCTTGCCGGAAGCCCTGCGAGAAGCCGTGGCCTGGCAGTGGCAGATGCTGGCCTACGGCGTCCTGCTCGTGCTGCTCGTGTTCTTCCTTCCGCGCGGGATCGTCGGAGGAGGCGTCGCCGTCGGCACGCGCGACGAGGGTCCTCCGCGAGGACTCCCGGCGGAGGGGCCAGCCCAGCAGCGCCGCGCGGACGGCAGCCCGGGGCCCGCCCTGCAGGTCGAGAACCTCTCGGCGGATTTCGGTGGGGTGGCCGCGCTCGCGGACGTCTCGTTCACCGTGAGGCCTGGAACGATCACGAGCCTCATCGGGCCCAACGGCGCCGGGAAGACGACGGCGTTCAACGCGATCACCGGGTTCCTCCGGCCGCGGCGGGGACGCGTGACCTTCGGCGACGCGTCGCTGCTGGGCCGGCGGGCGTGCGACATCGCCGCGCGCGGCGTGGTGCGGACGTTTCAGAAGACCAGCGTGTTCCCCGCGCTGACCGTCGCCGACAACGTGATGGTCGGCCTGCACCTGGCCGGGTCGGCGGGCTTCGCTGCCATCGTGGCATCGCGCCCGAGGGTATGGGCCGAGGAGTCCCGCCTGCGCGCGGAGGCCGCGGACATCGTCGAGTTCGTAGGGCTCCAGCATCGTCGGGCGGTGACCGCCGGCAGTTTGCCGTATGGCGAGCAGCGGCTCGTCGAGCTGGCGGTGGCGCTGGCCGCCCGGCCCCGGCTGCTGCTGCTCGACGAGCCCGGCGCGGGCATGACGGGCGCGGAGAAGGAGCGGCTCGTCGAGCTGATCCGGCGCTTGCGCGAGCAAGGGCTCACGGTCCTGCTCGTCGAGCACGACATGCGCCTGGTCATGGGCATCTCGGACACGGTGATCGTGCTCAACCACGGCCGCGTCATCGCCGAGGGCCCGCCGGCGACGATGCAGGCGCACCCCGACGTGATCCGGGCCTATCTGGGCGGGCGCCGTGCTTGAGCTGCACGCGCTGCGCGCGGCCTACGGGCCGATCGAGGCGCTGCGCGGCGTCGATCTCGAGGTCCGGGCGGGCGAGCTGGTGTGCCTGCTCGGAGCCAACGGCGCCGGCAAATCATCCACGCTGCGCGCCATCTCGGGTCTCGTGCGTCCGACCGGCGGACGCATCGTCCTCGACGGCCGCCCGATCGCCGGGCTGCCGCCCGCCGAGATCCTCGCCGCGGGCATCGCCCACTGCCCCGAAGGACGCCGCGTCTTCCCTTACCTGACCGTGGAGGAGAACCTGGCGATGGGCGCCTACGTCCGGCGGGACCGCGGCGCGATCGCCGCCGACATGGACCGTGTGTGCACCCACTTTCCCATCCTGGGCGAGCGCCGACGGCAACCCGCGGGGACGCTGTCCGGTGGCGAGCAGCAGATGCTGGCCATCGGCCGCGCGCTGATGGCCCGGCCGCGCCTGATCCTGTTCGACGAGCCCTCGCTGGGCCTGGCTCCCACGGTCGTCGAGACCACATTCGGCATCATTGCCGACATCCGCCGCCAGGGCACGACCGTGCTGATGGTCGAGCAGAACGCATACCTGGCACTGCAGATGGCCGACCGCGGCTACGTGATGGAAAACGGGCGCATCGTGCTGAGCGGCGCGGCCAGCAATCTCCTGTCCGACGACCACGTGCGCCGCGCCTATCTCGGAGCCTGAAGCCCTCGATCGTCCTTCGCTGGCGTCGGCCTTGCACCGACCCATGGCCGAGAAGGAGGCGGCTCACATCATGAGAACTCGTCTACTCAGTGGAGTCATGGGTCTGTCGATGCTTGCTCTCACGGCGTGCGGCACGGTGGGCGGCGCCGCGGTCGGAGCGGGAACGGGTGCGGCCGTCGGCGCCGGCACCGGTTACGGCGCCGGCAAGGGCGCGCTGATCGGCACGGGCGTGGGCGCCGCCGCCGGCGCGATCTACGACATCACGAAGCACAACCGGTAAGGAGCAATCGATGAATCGATGGCTGACCATCTCGGGCGCGGTCGTGACGATCGCGCTGTCGACCGGGCTCGCGTTCGGACAACAGCCCAAGGCCGACTGCAAGACGCGGGCGCCGCAGACGGTCGAGGGGCAGGTCGTGCGGGTCGACGCCAGCACCAACAAGGTGACGATCCGGGATCAGAAGGGCGACACGCACGAGTTCCAGGCGAACCGCGAGACGACCAAGGACATGAAGCCCGGCGATTACGTCGAGGCGAAGCTGCGCGAAGCCCCGAAGTGCTGAACACGACCCGGCGCGGCCGACGGCTCCCTGGGCCTCCTCCCGCGCCGGGTCATCGCAGTACGGACGCATCGTGCGTCCGCAGTCAGTAGCAGCGCTGGAGCGTTCGGGCAAAGTGCCTGCAGTGCGCGGGCGAAATAACCGTCCGCTGTGATACCCGCCATCGTTCGTCGCGTGCAAATGCCGAAAAACGCGAGGGACACCGATCGAGCGGCTCCTGGCACGCTTCGCGCTCTGTGTGCGCCTTCGGCCAGCGAGGGGAGGCGCCGGCGTCGCGAGACATCAACCGGAGTCACCAGAGCGTGAAACTCAGAGGAGGAAAATCTCTCACTATGGACGCATACTCGCCCAAGAGGGCAGCGTGGTACCTCACCCTTGTCGCAACCGTTCTCGGATGCCTGCCAGCCGTGGCGGCCGCAGAGACCGACAAGGTCTCGTTCGACATGCTGGTCTCGGCCGGGGCCGCATCGTGCCTGCCGGACGCCACCGCACACGTGAACATCACGACCGTCGGCGTGAATCAGCGGATGCAGGTGCAGGTGAAAGGGCTCGCGCCGAACGCCGATTTCACGATCTTCGCTCTCCAGGTTCCGACATCGCCGTTCGGGATGGCGTGGTACCAGGGTGACATCCATACCGGCGCGGACGGGACAGGCGTTCATCAGTTCCTGGGGATCTTCAGCATCGAGACCCACGTGCTCGCGCCTGGCAGCGTCGCCGCGCCCCAGACGGACCCCGGCATCGATGCGCTGACGAATCCGGGAACCGCCCCGGTACACATGTATCACCTGGGGATGTGGTTCAGTGATCCCGCGGACGCCGCCGCCGCCGGATGCCCGAACAACGTCACGCCGTTCGACGGTGACCACGAAGCTGGGATTCAGGTGTTGAACACGAGAAACTTCCCCGACCTGGAGGGCCCACTCCTCCAGGTGCAGGGCGATTGACCTGCAGTGACATTCATCGCCTGGCGGGGGTCTCTCCCCGCCAGGCGAGCATCCCGCGGACGGCAGTGGCGAGCGGGTATAGAGTCTCCCTCATGATGGCCTTGCATTCCGTCGCCCTCCTCCCGCTCACGCTGGCCCTATCCCTCACCATCGCCCTTGGCCACGGACATGCGTCGCAAGCCACGAAGGAGCCGAAGCCATCGCCGGAGCCCGACAACAGCGTGGCGGGCATCCGGAGCGGCTCCACGGTCGAGCTGGAGTACACCCTCACGGATGGTACGGGCGCTCTCCTCAGCTCGAATCGCGGGCAGACGCCCCTGCGTTATGTCCACGGACGGCACGAAATCCCGCCCGGGCTCGAGCAGGCGCTGGTCGGGCTCAAGGCTGGTGATCGCAAGGCGGTGACAGTCGCGCCCGAAGACGGTTTTGGCGCGATCGACCCGCAGGCCATCGCCGAGGTTCCCAAGGAGTCGCTGCCCAGCGATGCGCTCGTGGTCGGAACCGCTCTGATCGCCAAGGGGCCGCAGGGCGAGCGCCCGGTCCGGGTGAAGGAGATCCGCGAGAAGAGCGTCGTCCTCGACCTCAACCATCCGTTGGCCGGCCAGACCCTTCATTTCGACGTGCAAGTCCTCGGAGTGACGGGCCCCTGACAGGTCGGACGCCTGGTGCGCCTCCATGCCGGCAGAGCGGGACGGGTGTACGCTCAATACATGGCCAGGAACATCGCAAAGCACGGGCCGAAGGTCGTCGACATGACAGAGCGCCGCCGCGAGGCGATCGAACTCGACCGCTTCATGGCGGAGCGCGGCGGGTTGAGGCTGTTGCCGCGCCGGCCGACTACTTGGCTCTCGACGTCAACCGCCGCCGCCGCGGCGGCGCCGACTTCGACGGACGACGATCTGGCTCCATTCCGATAGACCGAGGCGCGCGTCCAGCTCGAGGCTGCGAGCCGCCGGGAGTGAGCGCGGCCGTCGGTCACCAGACCCGGAAGCCGGGTGTGGTGAGGGGCGTCGTGGCCACCAGCCGGACCAGCATCGGCCCGTAGGCGATCACGATCAGGATCGCCGCCAGTGTCAGCCAGGGCCGCCAGCGATCCATGAACGCGGGCACGTGATCCGGCCCTGACAGCGCCTCGGCGAACCCGGGAGCCGGCTGCGGGGCCCGGCGCGAGACGGACGCCGTGAGCGCCATGTTCAGGAAGTAGAGCATCGCGCTCACGAACATGAGCGCTCCTCCGATCCCGACCAGAGGCAGGAGTGTCTTCCACTCGGCCTGCAGATACGAGGCGTGGCCGATCATCGTCCGGCGCGGCATGCCGCGGAGCCCGAGCTCGTGGAGCGTGGGCGAGAAGATCAGGACTCCCAGGAACCACAGCCAGACCTGGACCTGGGCGAGCCGCCCGCTCCAGAGCGCCCGCCCGGCGAGGTGCGGCACCAGCCAGTAGGTGATCCCCATGAACGTGAGGGTGACCGCCGAGCCGACCGTCAGATGCAGGTGGCCGACGATGTAGGCCGTGTTGTGCACGACCATGTTCACGTTGAACGACGCGTTGATCAGGCCACCGATCCCGCCGAACGCGAAGAGCACCATCGCGAGCACCTGCGCGGCCAGCGAGGGGTCGGCCCACGGAAGTCGCGCGAACCAGCCGATCCAGCCCGTGCCGCCGCGCGCCCGGCCCCCGGTCTCGAGCGAGGCCACGACGTTGAAGAAGGTGAGCAGGCTCGGGAAGAAGACGGCGAATGTGAGAAGGCCGTGAAGCAGCTTCCACCCCTGGTGGATGCCGGGGTCGGTGTACTGATGATGGATGCCGATCGGCGTGGAGAGAACCAGGAACAGGATGAACGAGGTCCGCGCCATCGGGTCGCTGAAGAGCTTGCCGCCGGCTTGCCGGGGTACGAGCGTGTACCACGAGATGTACGCGGGCAGGAGCCAGAAGTAGACGATCGGGTGGCCGGTGAACCAGAAGAGCGTCCGCGCGAGCAGCGCGTCGGTCCCGGCCATCAGCCCGACCGACCACGGGATGACGAGGAACAGCATCTCGGCCGCCAGGCCCAGCGAGGCGATGGTCCACATCGCGAACGTGACGAGCGACATGAACGCCGCCAGCGGCGTGCGATCCCCGGGATGCCGCGCGCGCCAGCCGCGCCAGGTGAGGAACAGATTCAGCGTGACCAGCCAGGTTCCGGCCACCACCAGCGTGAGACCGACGTAGAAGGCCCAGTGAGCCTTGAGCGGCGGATAGAAGGTGAACATCACGGTCGCGGCGTTGCCGACGAGAGGAATCGACGCCACCACGAGACCGGCCGCCATGATCCAGAAGGTCACCCAGCCCAGTCGGCCACTCGCCAGCGGCGCTCCCAGCGAACGGCTGAAGATGAACGGGAGGAATCCGCAGATGAAGAAGGTGGTGAACACGAGCGCGTTGAGGACGCCGTGGATCGAGAGACTGTGGTAGTGGGAGCGGATCAGGGGCGCCAGCGAGGGGTAGATGTCGACGCCCGCGTACTCCAGCGCCTGGAAGAGCCCGGTCGCCACCCCGCCGAACAGGGCGACCAGGGCCACGACGAGGTTCGCGGCGGCGAGTCGCCCCTCGGTCTGGGTCATGGCTTCGCCTCCACGACGATCGTGCCGGCCATGGTGTGGTGCGCGATGCCGCAGTACTCGTGGCAGATGATGGGGTACTCGCCCGGCGTGTCGAAGCGAGCCTGGGCGTGGGCGATCTGCCCGGGCAGGAGCATCACGTTGATGTTGTGACGGGGAACCAGGAGGCCGTGGATCACGTCCTTGCTGGTCGCCCAGAAGTGGACCGTGGAGCCGGCCGGCACGCGAATCTCGTTGGGCGCGAACGCCCAGATCTGAGCCGTCAGCCGGACCTCGTACTGCCCTGGCGCGGTCTGGACCACGCCGGGCTCCTTGAAGAGCGCGTGCTCGGCAACTTTCGCCGGATCGACCCGACCCTGATCGCCCGCGAGGTTGATGCCGGCGCCGAACGCGGTCACCGCGAGGGCGGCCAGCATGCCGACCGGAATGGCGATGCTCGGCAAGATCCAGGCGAGCTCCCAGAGGTGCACCGTCGAGGGGGGCCGCGTCGCCATGGATCAACTCCTCCAGAGACGGAGATAGGTGTTGATCCAGAACGCCGCGAGAATGACCAGGTAGATCAGGATCAGGACGAGCGCGCCCCGAGGTCGGGGTTCGGGTTCGTATGTGTCGTCGTCCACGGTCGGCCTCCTCGTCGGTTCACGGCGCCGGTTCGCGAGGCATACTACAACCTTTACCAGGCCGGCTCCTGTGTCAGAGACTCTGGGCGCGGCAGCGGTCAAGCAATGAGACTTGGGTCGTACAGCGTTGACGGCATCTCATTCCCACGGCACCGAGAACTCGATCCCCACGGTACGCTCGCGCGCGCCACCCGAGCGCTCGGACGACCTCGCCACCGGAGGCAGCTTCACGTTTACCCGAATCTCTGACTTGATGCCGAGCAGTCGCTCGAAGATGCCGTTGAACGCGCCGATCGGGTCGGTGACCAGCAGGCCGACGTGGTCGTACCAGGCTAGTTCCGACTTGGCCCTGATCCGGCGCCGGATAGGCTCGAAGACGAAGGCCCCGAGGACGGCGCCGCCGACCGGCGTGACGACGAGGTCCTGGATGGATGGCTTCTCGAAGAGCGCTTCGACACCGAACTCGTAGAGCGCCGAGGCCAGCGCGGAGTACGCGAAGGAAGACAATCCATCGAAACCGCGTTCCCGGGCGCGAATGTAGTAGGTGGCCCCGAAGTATGGATGGAAAACGTAATTGACCACCGGCCCGTCCTTATCAATGGTGGGATCCTGCACGTTTTGGACCCAGCGCGAGCCCGCCTCGCGCTTCGCCTTGTCCGACCACTGCGACAGGTCCTCAGGTAAGAGGAAGATGATCCCGGTTGCGACGATCTGATACCCGAGGAGAAAGGCCGTATCGCGAGCCAGTCCCGTCCAGTTCGGCCCGGCCGGAGGCGTTTCATGAGTCAGCGCAAATGCACGCGCCAGCGCCGGATCGTCCGTCCATTGATCGTTCCGCCCGTGTTCGTCGGTCGGGCCATCCGGCAGTCGCGAGAATGCTTCCGTCCACGACGGAACTTCGATCGATCGGGCCATCTCGGGGCTGATGCCCGGCTCGCCGGTGACCGGCGTGACCAGCAAGAGGATCGAGAGTCCGATGATGAGAATGATGGTCATGTGAACTCGGCCGCAGGCTTGGGCACTCGCACAGCCCGATGCTCTGAGCGGTCGCAATCCAGTCGATGAGACCATTACCACAAGATGGCGCAAGGCCATTCAGATTACGCACGTGGACACAGGGTCACTGCGGATGAGACGTTCGGCGTATCGCGCGATACTTTCGAGCGGCGAGTTCATTGCGGCGCATCGTCGAACCACCAACACGCGGGCGGTTCGGGGCGCCATTGTCACAACGATGGCCGGCGGAAGAACTCGGATTGGCGGGGCGTAGCCAGCGATGAAAACCTCTGAGAATCCTGCCACTTGGCGCAACCAGAACTCGTCGTCCCTCGGCAGGTGTCTGCGGTGGACGCCGTCTTCGATTTGTTTGCCGTGAGATACACTCGAGCCACAGTCCATGCAGAGGTCAAGGACGCTGTCCTCTGTCGCCTCGGTAGCTGGCTATGAGGCTGCGGATACTCCGGAAGGCGAAGGGCCTCAGGCAGGACGCTCTGGCGAAGCGCGCGGCGTACCGAGCGATCTCATCTTCCAGGTCGGCAGACGGCCGGCAGGGCGGAGCTATTTGAACGTGTAGCGGAGGGTCGCTCGCACCATGTGCGCGGTGTAGCTGCGCAGCTCGTTGCCGAGATAGATCGAGTTCGACCCCGGGACGAAGGGGTTCAGCCCGTCGGTCCGCCAGTCGTTCTTGTCGAACGTCTCGAAGGCGTAGCTGAACCCGGCCGCCCAGTTCTTGGTGAACCAGTAGCGCAGGCCGGTCTCGAGATGGATCAGGATGTCCTCGAACGCCGGCTGACGGCGCGCGGTCGCGTTGGCGGTGCTGGTGAAGGTGGGCGGGTGGGTCAGCGGAGCGGTCTCGTTCCGGTTGTCGACCTCGCCGAGCGCGTAGGCCAGGCTGCCGAGGATCGACCAGTCGAGCTTCCTCGGGATCAGGGCGATCCGGGCGCCGATCTGCAGCGTGTGGACGCGGTCCAGACCGTCCGAGATCCAGTTCCAGTCCTCGAAATCGGAGACGACACCCCCCGACACGTCACGGTTCCGGCCCTTCCACTTCTGGAAGATGCTCTCGTACACGTAGCTGCCGGCTACCGTCACCCGCTCCCGTGGCGTCCAGCTGGCGTCCACGCCGGCCGACCACGTCGTGGCCTCGCGGAGCCCGAACTGGCCGCCGAGGTAGTCGTCGTTCCGCCACGTGCCGTTCAGCCCGACCGTCAGCGTCTCGAACGGCGTGAACTGCAGCGTGATCTCCGCCTGCTGCCGGTCGCGCTCGCCCTCGTCGAACTTGCGCAGCAGCACGGACTGGCTCTGGGCCGCCTCGGCCGGCGCCAGCTCGTCCTCGATCACGGTGTGGGCGATGTGGGCGAACGTGTTGTACTCGTTGATCCGGCGCCACGACGGCTTGTACGTCACGCGGCCCAGGAACCAGTCGACCGGTGTCCAGTCGGCCGCCAGCTTGACGTAGTACTCGTCGCTCTTGGGCACCTCGCGGTGAACCGGATCGCGGTTCCAGTGCTCCCAGCCTCCCCCGACGGTGGCGGCCAGGAAGGTGAACGGCCGATAGCGCGCATCGGCGTCGAGGTTGTGGCGCGAATAGCCGAACGCCGACGTCTCGCGAGCCTCGTTGACGAGCGAGCTGTCGTTGACGACGTGGGCCGGCAACACCAGCTGGTCGGTCATCTCGTCGTGGTCGAAGTATCGGTAGCGCAGGCCGAGCGTCGTCCTGGGGATGGCGCGGTTCACGAGGTTCACGTTCACCGTGGTGATGCCGGCCCTCCCCTCCAGGCTGTCCTGGGGCAGGGCCAGCGTCGCCGTCGGGATGTTCGGGTTGATCGTGTGCGGCAGGAAGTCCGCGTCCTGAAGCCTCAGGCTGTAGGAGGCCGCCACCGTCGCCCGGGTGCGGAACGGCAGGTCGACGCCGCCGCCCAGGTAGAAGGTGTGGGCCATGTTGTCGGGGGCGAGTGATGATTGGCCGAAGGCGGTGGCGCTGCTCCCGCCCGTCGCGTTGGCAGCGAAGGCCGCGAAGGTCGAGCGCAGCGGGTTGTCGGCGATCACTCGGTCCTGCGAGTTCTGGAAGAGCGAGAACATGTAGCCGAACTGCAGCTGCCACGATTCGCGAGCGAAGGTGCCGCCCAGCCGGAGTTCGTGGATCGTCTGCTCGATCGGCTCCAGCACCTCGATGAAGTCGCCGCCCGGGCTGCCCATGGCCACACCGAACGGCCGGTCGCCGTCCTTGTGGATGCGCTTGTACTCGGCGCGCAGCTCGAGATCTGGGGTCGGCGTCCCGACGAGGAACATCCGCGCGGTGTCCCACCGCACACTCACCTCGTCGAGCTCGGGTGCGGCGTTGTGGAGGGCGCCCTCGGCCGGAGAGATCGTCGTGGCGTCCGGGCGCGCGGGCAGCCGCCACTCGCCGCGGCTCACCTCGACCGCCCGGGTCCGGGCCGTCGTCGACAGCAGGTGCGGAGTCTGATCCCAGCCGAACCCGAACTCCCAGAGGCCGAGCCGGCCGCCGCCGAGCACGAACTCCTGGTCCTCTCGGCCCCACTTCGAGCCCCCGAAGTAGCCGAAGTACTTTTCGTCCTCGCTGAAGAAGCGCAGGTTGAGCTCCCCGAGGAACAGCCCCGGCGAGAGGTCGCGATACTCCTCGAACTTCGCGCGACGGCTCGGTGACGGCCGCTCGATGTATCCGAGGACCCCGGCCTCCACCTCACCCTCCACGTTCACCCCGCCGAGCTTCAGCTGGGCACCCGCGGGGCTTGCCGACGCCAGGACCCCGACGGCGACCAGCACCACTGCCGCGATCGGGCCGGCCGCTCGGATCGTGCTCATCGCAGCCCCCTACCGGGTGAAGGCAAAGCCCGAGGGATGGTTGGATCCGTGGATGTTGACGTGGCAGTTCACGCACGACCGCCCCGCCAGGTACTTGAAGTTCGACGTGGCGTCGCGGCCGAACGGCCGGGTGGGATGACGGGTCTCCACGTGACACTGCTGGCATAGGCGGGGCTTCGCCGCCTTCAGCATCCGCTCGTGGTTCGTGCCGTGCGGATCGTGGCAATTGGCGCAGCTCTCCGTCACGGGCGCGTGCTCCCACAGGAACGGCCCGCGCTTCTCCGCGTGGCAGGTGAAGCAGGAGTCGTTGAGCGACGGCTCCCGGAGCAGGGCGTGGTTGATCGTGCCGTGCGGATTATGGCAAGAGATGCACGTCATCTTGCCCTCGCGCAACGGCATGTGCGAGTTGCGGTACTGCTGCGCACGTTGGCGCTGATGGCAGAACCCGCAGGTCTCCATCACCGTGGGCTTCGCGAGCTGGGCGCGGGGCGTGATGTCCGTCATGACCGTGTGGCAGCCCGTGCACGACACCTCGCGCGAGTCGTGCGCGCTGCCGTTCCAGAACAGGCGGTTGCCCTTGGTGTGGCAGCCGAGGCAGACTTGGTTTCGCCGCTCGACCGGAGTGGGATCGTTCCGGGCGAACGTGATCAGACCGCCCACGCCCTTGCCGCCACCCGCCTCCACGTGAGCCCGGCCCGGCCCATGGCAGTTCTCGCAGGCGTTCTTCTCGTTGGCGTCCCGGGGATGGTTCAGGAAGAGGCGGCCCATCTTGGTGTGGGCGAACTTCTCGTATGCCTCGACGTGGCAGCCCTTGCAGGTCTCGGCCCCGACGTAATCCTCGGGGCGCGGAGTCGCGGTCGCCGGAGGGGCCGTGCCCGCCGGCCTAGTCGCAGAGGAGCAGGACAGGAGCCCCGCCAGCACGACGAGACTGCCCACGCCCCACCACCACAACCGATGCGACTGGCCCATTCGGCGCTCCTGTCGGAGAAGAGCTACCAAACGCGTCCGATTGGCGCCTAGGAGTCTAGAGAACCCGCCTGATGATCTGCATGAGGCATTTGCCTCATTTTCGGCTCAGCCTCTCACAGTAGCTGCTTTGCCCGGAGATCGGCCAGCACCGCTCCCAGCAGCAGGATCATCGCCACGGCGAACAGCGGCTGTCCGACGAACATGAAGACCGTGAAGACGATGGGCGTGGCGCGCAGGAAGAGCACCAGGGCGAGGACGTCGAACAGCGCGGTGACGACGAGGGCGATCCGAAGCCCCCGCACGCGCGCCGGTTCCTCGGTCATCGCAGGGCCGCCTTCTGCTGCGCGGGGTGCGCGGGCCCGTGGCAGTCCAGGCACGACGTCGCGCCGGCCATGAGGTTCGGCATCTCTTCTTTGGGGTGACCCGCCGAGCCCAGGAACTTCTGGGAGGCGCCGTGACAGCCGAGGCAGCGAACATTGGGATACGGGCTCGCGATCTTGATCGGAAGGTCGTAGGTCCCTGTCGTGTACCGCCACACGTGACCGAGGCCCTCGAACTTGGCCCGCAGCGTGCCCGCCAGGCCATAATTGGAATGGCAGGTGTAACACTGGTGGTCGAGAATGTACCGGTTCTTGAAGTGCGTGGCGGCCAAAGTCTCGCTCTTGACGTCCTGGAGGTCGGCGACGAACGGCGTCATCACATGGCAGGAGCCGCACGCGCTCACAGTGGTGGACTGCTCGAGGCCATACGCGAACGACAGGAACGCCACCATGACGGGAACGAGGGCCACGGCCACGAAGAGCCCGCCGCGGACGGACGTGGTCAGCCCGAAACGTCGGAGATTCCGCCATGCAAGCGCGAGAAGCGCCAGGTCCAGGAGCACGAAGGCGATCCCGAAGCCGCGCACCCAGTCGGTGGTCGTCCCGATCCAGCCGCGCGGCAGCGGCACCCCGTCCACGGCCGCCATGGCCACGGCCGGAATGAGGAGCGGTGCGAGCGCCGCCGCCAGGCGGCGTCCTCTCACTTCTGCTCCTTGCCGCCCGGGTAATCCTTGAGCCACTCGACGTCGATCTCCTTGACCTTCTGCTTGTCCTTCTCCGCCATCAGCCACTTGCCGCGGTCGTTCAGGTCGTCCGGCTTGAACGAGTCCTTCTTCGGCACGGCCGACACGTGACAGTACTGGCAGTTCTTGGCGGGGTATCCCTTCGCCTTCGCCTTTCCGACCAGCGGAGCGCTGCCCATGGCCTGCCCTGCCGGCAGTAACCCGAAGATGATCGCCGCCGTCACACTCACGAGCGCCGTCCAGTTCATCGAGATCCCCTATCGCCTGGTGAAGTCACGCGATGTCGCGCCGGGACCGATTCAGAGCAGGTAGTGGCGAGCCGCATACGCCACGGCCTGCAGCCGGTTGTGAACGTTCAATTTCCACAGGATGTTCTGGACGTGATTGCGGACCGTGGCGCGGCTGATATGCAGCCGCTGCGCGATCAGCGCCGTGGGCAGGCCCTGTGCCGTGAGACGCAGGATCTCGAGCTCGCGACGAGTCAATGGCGCGCGGCCGGGCGCCGTGGAGTCTCCGTCCTTGCTGGAGCCCTTCACGCGCTCCCGGATGAGCGTGATCAGCTGGCGGGTCGGGGTCACGTCACGGAACAGGTGAACCGCGAGCGCGGCGCCGTCTTGCACGTAGACGGGAAACACGGTCAGGTGCAGCCATAGTGGGCGTCCTGCCTTGGTCGTGGCCCGGACGTCGAAGGCCCTCACCGGCGGATCAAGCTCGGCCTGCTCCGTCACCGAGGCGAGGTCGCGCAGCGGGCCGCCACCGTCGTCGAGATCCTCGAAGAGATCGCGACAGGCGCGCCCCAGGGCCTCCGTCGCGGCGTAGCCCATGATCTCCGTGGCCGCCTGGTTCCAGAGGATGATGCGCCGGTTCTCGCCGACGAAGGCGCCGTCGGGGCTCGCCGCCAGGAGGGCCCTGAGGCCGTCATCGAGGCGCGGCGCAGCGATCATGGATTGTCGGGCCTCGGAGGAACCGCCGAGGAATCCGGTCGCGGCTTCTCGCGACGTGCTGTTCTTCCGCATCGGCCGTCTGCCCTCGCGACCGTGAGATGACTCATGCTCGACCTCTCGAGAGACCCGACTCGGTATCCGGCCGGGGGCACTGTTACGCAATCCCCTCAAGAATGTCAATGAGGCCAGGGTCGCATCATAGTCGCGGCGACCGCTCGCGCGGCCAAGGAGTTTCAGGCGGCGCCCATCCAGCCCACGAGATACGGCAAGAATTTCCACCCAAGAATCTCGGCCCGGCTGAAGACCACCGCTCGGATCCTGGTACGACCAACGTCCCAGTTGACACCGATCGCCCTACTTCAATAGGGTCCGCTCCGTGGACCTTATTGCCTTCTTCCGGTGCGCCCGGACGGTCGAGTTGAGGCCCGGATGGCCGATAGCGACGATGTGAGCCGCGGTCCCGACGCGGGCGGCGCGGACGCCGGTCGCCGCTGGCCGACGCGCCGCCAGTTCCTCGGGGGGCTGACCACCGGCTCGGTCGCGCTCGGGACGCTGACGCAATCGGGGTGTGGCCCGGCGATCCCAGCGCCGAAGACTCAGGGCACGACGCAGACGACGACGGTGTGCCCGTTTTGCGGCGTCGGCTGCGGGAAGGTCGTCTCCACCCAGCACGGCACCGTCGTCAACATCGAGGGCGATCCGGCCCATCCGATCAGCGAGGGCACCCTGTGCAGCAAGGGAGCCGCGGGCATCCAGGTCGTGAACAACCCGCGACGCCTTCAGAAGGTGCTCTACCGGGCACCGGGCGCCAAGAACTGGGAAGAGAAGACGTGGGACTGGGCCCTGCCCCGCATCGCAGCGCGCGTCAAGGAGATGCGGGACAAGACGTTCACGACGACGGTGGACGGCCGCGTGGCCAACCGCACCGAGGCCATCGCATGCCTGGGCGGCTCGGCGCTGGACAACGAGGAAGCCTATCTCCTGGTGAAGCTCATGCGAGCCCTGGGCCTGGTGTACATCGAGCACCAGGCTCGTCTCTGACACAGCTCGACGGTCGCCGGACTGGCGGCCTCGTTCGGCAGGGGGGCGATGACCAACCACTGGGTGGACATGGTCAACGCCGACGTCGTCCTCATCATGGGAGGCAATCCGGCCGAGGATCATCCCATCGCGATGAACTGGCTGACGCGAACCAAGGAGCGCGGCGCCTACATCCTCCACATCGATCCGCGCTTCAACCGCACGAGCTCGATCGCCGACGTCTTCGCAAAGCTGCGCTCGGGCACCGACATCGCCTTCGTCGGCGGAATGATCAAGTACGCCATCGACCACGACCGCATCCAGCAGGAGTACGTCCGCGAGTACACCAACGCTTCCTGGATCGTCGGTGACGGTTACAGCTTCGCCGACGGCCTGTTCGCCGGTTTCGATCCCGCGGCACGGAGTTACGACCGGGCTCGCTGGGCCTACGCGCGCGATGCGCAGGGACACCCGCGGCGCGACCCCACGCTGAAGCACCCCCGCTGCGTCTTTCAGCTCCTCAAGGCGCACTTCTCCCGTTACGACGCCGACACCGTGTGTGGGATCACCGGTACGCCGAAGGAAGCCTACCTGCGCGTCTGCGACATCTACACCTCGACCTTTGCACCCGACCGGGCCGGCACGTGGCTCTACGCCATGGGCACGGCCCAGCACAGCCACGGCACCCAGAACGTCCGCTCGTACGCCATCTTGCAGCTGCTGCTCGGCAACGTCGGAGTGGCTGGCGGCGGCGTCAATGCCATGCGCGGCGAATCGAACGTCCAGGGATCGACGGACCAGGGACTGAACAACGACATCCTGCCTGGCTACCTCCGGACGCCGGTGGAAGCCGACCTGAGCCTGGCGAGCTATCTCGAGCGCGTGACTCCCGTCGCCGCCAATCCCCAGAGCCTGAACTGGCTCCGCAACATGCCCAAGTACGTGGTGAGCCTGCTCAAGGCCTGGTGGGGCGAGCACGCCCGCCCCGACAACGACTTTGCCTTCGCGTACCTGCCCAAGCTGGGCCGGGGGTTCCAGGGCCAGGGATATGCGTTCCTGGCGCTCACGCACGCCATGCTCGCCGGCGAGGTGAAGGGACTGTTCTGCTTCGGGCAGAACCCCGCCGTGGGCGGAGCCAACGCGCGCCTCATCCGCGCGGGACTGGACAAGCTCGACTGGATGGTGGTCGCCGACCTCTTCGAGCACGAAACGGCGGGGTTCTGGAAGCGGCCCGGCGTCGATCCGGCGAAGATCCCGACCGAGGTGTTCGTCCTGCCCGCCGCGTCCGCTGTCGAGAAGGAGGGCAGCATCGTCAACAGCGGCCGCCTGGCGCAGTGGCGGTACCGCGCCCTGAAGCCCATCGGGGACTGCCGCCCCGATCTCGACATCCTCGACGGGCTGGCCCAGGCCATCAAGCGCGCCTACGAGAAAGACGGGGTATTCCCGGAGCCGATCCGCCACCTCGCCTGGGACTACGGCCACGAACCCGATCCGCAGCGGGTGGCGCGCGAGCTGAACGGACGGTTCCTCGTCGACGTGACTCAATCGGACGGCACGCGGGCCGCCGCCGGCAAGCAGGTCCCCGGCTTTGCGCAGCTACGCGACGACGGCAGCACCATGTCGGGCAACTGGATCTACTGCGGGGGGTACACCGAGGAGGGTAATCTCGCGGCCCGACGGGACGCCACCGATGCCCCCAACGGTATCGGGCTCCATCCGAAGTGGGCGTGGGCGTGGCCGATGAACCGGCGCATTCTGTACAATCGCGCCTCCGTCAACCGGAAGGGCGAGCCGTTCAACCCCCGCAAATGGGTCATTCGCTGGAACGCCGAGACGAAAGCCTGGGAAGGCGACGTCCCCGATGGCGCCATGGCGCCGGGCGAGACGAACCCCTTCATCATGCTGGCCTCCGGGGTCGGGCAGCTCTACGCGCCCGAGATGGTCGACGGACCGTTTCCCGAGCACTACGAGCCGGTGGAGAGCCCGGTGCGCAATGCGATGTCGAAGGTCCAGTCGAGCCCCTGCGCGCAGGTCTGGCAGTCCACGGAGTTCGACCGTTACGGCACCGCTGACGCCTTCCCCATCGTCGCCACCACCTACCGCGTGTCGGAGCACTGGCAGACCGGCGCCATGAGCCGCAACATGCCATGGCTGGCGGGTCTGGTCCCGAGCGCGTTCGTCGAGATCGGCACCGCCCTGGCCAAGCGCGAAGGAATCAAGAACGGCGACCGGGTGATCGTGAGCAGCGCCCGGGGGTCGATCGAGGTCTACGCCCTCGTCACGGAGCGCTTCCAGCCGTTCTTCGTCGACGGCCGGCTGATCGACGAGATCGGCCTTCCCTGGCACTGGGGCTACGCGGGGATCGTGACGGGTGACATCGCCAACGACCTCACCGCGAGCGTGGGCGACGCCAACACGCAGATTCCCGAGAGCAAGGTGTTCCTGTGCCGCGTCCAGAAGAAGGGCTCTGCATGACAGTCCCCTCCGCGAAGCCGAAGGCGATGATCCAGGACAACACCCGCTGCATCGGCTGCCGGGCCTGCATGGTGGCGTGCAAGTCGTGGAACGACCGGCCCGCCGACCACACGGAGTTCTTCGCCGGGGACGGCTACCAGAACCCGCGCGATCTCGACGCCAACAACTACACGCTCATCACGTTCAACGAGATCACGACCGGCGCCCGACCCAACTGGGTATTCGGGCGTCAGCTCTGCATGCACTGCGACCAGCCGGCCTGCGCATCGGCGTGCCCTACCACGGCGCTGACCAAGACCCCCCTCGGCCCGGTCGTATTCAACGAGTGGCGGTGCATCGGCTGCCGGGCCTGCATGCAGGCGTGCCCGTTCCTGATTCCCAAGTACGACTACGAGAGCCTGGCGCCGAAGATCCACAAGTGCACCTTCTGCGCGGATCGCCTCGAGGCGGGGCTCAAGCCGGCGTGTGCGACCGTGTGCCCCACCGGCGCCATCACCTTCGGCGACCGTGAGGACATGGTGACCGAGGCGAAACGACGGATCGCCGCCGCCCCGGGCACGTACATTCCCGAGATCTACGGGCTCGACGAGGTCGGCGGAACGAGCGTCCTGCACCTGTCGTCGGTACCGTTCGCGCAGATCGGCTACATCACCGGCCTGCCGAAGACGCCGATGCCGGACCTCACGCACCGGTGGCTGCGCGTCACCCCGCACGTCTTCGGCCTCCTGTACGGGCTCTTCGCCGCGCTGACGTGGATCGTGCACCGGCGCTCACGTCGCCAGGAGCACGGCCCGACGTGAGCTGGACCGTCCGTCTGACCTGGTGGGACAAGCTGTTGCTGGCGGTCATGGCGGCCGGGGCCGCCATCGCGGTCGTGCGCTACGGGGGCGGGATCGGCAGCGTCGCCAACATCAACAACGCCTATCCGTGGGGCTGGTGGGTCGGCTACGGGATCATGACGGCCATCGCCCTGGGCGGCGTCGGCTTCACGATCACAGGGCTGGTGGAGATCCTGGGCCGGCATCGCTACCATGCCCTGCTGCGTCCCGCCGTCCTGATGGGACTGCTCTGCTACAGCAGCGCGATCGTCATGCTCATGGTGGAGCTCGGGCGTCCGTGGAAGGTCTGGATGATCCTGGTGTCCTGGGCGCCGAGCGCGGCGCTGTACGAGGTCGGCTGGTGCGCGTTCCTGTATCTCAACGTCCTCGTGCTCGAGTTCGCGGAGGTACCCCTGCAGCAGCTCGGGTGGGCGCGCGCGCTGAAGATCATCCGCGTTGTCTACCTTCCCATCATGCTCCTGGGCGTGACGCTCTCGCACCTCCACCAGTCGTCGCTCGGCACGTTACTGACCCTCATCCCCCACAAGATCCACTCGCTGTGGTGGTCGGACCAGCTACCGCTGCTCTTCCTCGTGTCGGCCATCATGGCTGGTCCCGCGATGGCGATTCTCGAGCACCTCGCCGCCGCGCGGTGGCTCGGCTTCGAGCCACGCCTCGACATGCTGGCCGGTCTGGCCCGCATCGAGGCGTGGCTCGTCGGGCTCTTCCTCGTCTTCCAGATCGGGGACCTCGTCTGGCGAGGAGCCGTCGGCGCCATGCTCGGCGGGACCTGGTTCGCGCTGTCTTTCTGGATCGAAGTCGGCGCCGGGCTCCTGGTTCCCCTCGTGTTGCTGATGATGCCGGAGGCGCGCCAGAGCCGCGGCGGGCTCGCCGCCGCGTGCGGTCTCATCGTGGTGGGCGTGCTCCTGCACCGGCTCAACGTGGCGGTGGTCGGCCTGCGGGTGCGGCACTGGGAGACGTACGTGCCGTCGCTGGGCGAGGTCGGCATTACGCTGGGCATCACGGCGGGAGCGGTCTTCGCCTTCGGCGTGCTGGCGCGCATCCTGCCGATCCACGAAGAGATGTCGGCGCTCCGGGTCCGTCAGCCACGCCCCAGCGCGGTGCCGAGCATGGCGGGCGGGTCCTGACATGGCGGCGGAACGGCCGCCGGTTTCCGGCATCCGGGTCGTGATCGCGCTGGCGGTGCTCGTCAACGTCATCTTGACGGTCGCGCTTATCGCGCAGGTGCGCGAGGTCCAGCAACGGGTCGCGGGCCTGCCGCCGGATCTGGCCACCAAACGCGACGTCGCGTCGCTCCGCCCGCTGCAGATCCGGCGCATCCTGGCGCAGAACTGTGTGGAGTGTCACAGCGCCCGCCGGCTCGGCGCGGTGGTGGCGCTGGATCCGGCGGACATCCAGGGCACCGTGGAACGCATGCAGAGCCACCCCGGGGCCAATATTCCGCCGGGCGACGTCGAGCGCATCACTGCTTCCTTGCTGGTGCTCCGTTGCGCTCGCTGCCACGGCGAGGACACCCTCAACCTCATGGTGCTGAAGACGCAGCCCGAGCGCATCGCCACCATCCGCCGCATGGCGGCGCTCCCCGGCTCCGGCGTGCGCCCTGATCAGGTTACCGCCATCGCGCAGGCGTTCGAGACGCTGGTCTCGCAGTAACCGCGCGCGTCGTTCTGTCAGACATCAAGAAGATGAGGGGCGGATCTCTTCCTCCGGCGTCAGCTCCCAGTCGCGCCGTAGTCACCGTCCTTCCGGAGGTTCGGCTTCCTCACCGGCACACACCGGGGCGAGATCGGCAAGCTGACGTGGGCCGATGTCGATGGGAGGGCCAGCGCATCACCTTCCGCCGTGACCACGCCAAGACCGGGCAACCGGGAACGATCCCCCTCGTCGGTGAGCTGTTCGCGATCATCGAGCGCCGATGGGCCGGCCGGAAGGTCGGCGCCAGTCGCGCGCCGCGTAGGCGCTGAGCGCAGATCCCCCAGCCCTGGTGCGTCATGCCAGCGACGACCGGCGGAACGAAGCTCAGGCCCCGGACTCGAACACGCGGGTGTACGTCGTCCGACTTCGAGTGCTGAACGCGCCGATGGCCTCATCATAGCGGCGAATCAGTTCCTTGATCTCGCTGCCCTGGAGCGCACTTCTGAGGGCCGCTTCGCTCGCGAATCTGTACACGGCCACGTACTGATGTGACCCATCACCGTCCAGGACACGATACCGAGCCGCACCGAGACAGCCCGGTATCAGCTTCAGCACGTCCGGGATATGTTCCTCGTTGTACCAGCGGTTGAACTCTTCCTCGTGAGCCGGTTCCACGGTCGCCCGCACCGTCAAGATATGCTCGGGGAACATGGTCTCTGTCCCTCTTTCTGCTGCCCTCACGTTGGGCCGGCACGTTCGTCCTCGTCCGCCGGCCGCGCCATCCGGGCACCGGACGGGCAGGCGATCCATACGATGGGCCAGTCGACGCCGGGCGTCCAGGTCGCGCAGCGGCGGTGGTCGGTGAAGAAGGCGTCCAGCTCGGTCAGCAGGCTCACCGGCGGCCAGCATAATCCAAAAACTCTTCGATCCGGGCACGGGCGATGGCTACCGGGTCTCGCCGTTGGAGCTGCGCGGCGATGTGTTGCGCAACGTTCCGGTAGCGCGGCGTATTGAGCACGGTCTCTACAGCGGCGGCGAGGTGCGCAGGCGTGAGGTTTTGTCTGTCGACCACTTCCGCCGCCCCCAGCGCGGCCGCCCGTGCAGCCACCCCAGGCTGGTCTCGATCCCATGGCACGAGCACCATTGGCACTCCATGCCAGAGCGCTTTGATCACCACTCCATGCCCCGCATGGCTGACCAAGAGGCAGCCGCGTTTGAGCACCTCCGCGTGGGGCACGAAGGGCTCGATTTTGGTATTGGTCGGCACCGACCCGAGGTCCGCGCGTAAACGCTCAGCTGGAAGGGTTAGAACAACACGGACGGGTCGCTTCGCCAAGGTCTGGAGTATCACTCGCGCGAGGATCAGTTCGTCGTCTTGTGGGAGTGAGCTCAACGTGGCGAGCACCCACCGGGGGCCAGGGACATCGAGGTAGGCCGGCACGCTGGCAGGCTGTTCCCACAGCAAGGGCCCAACATGATGGTGATGTGGTGGAATGGAAGGAGGCGGCGGATCGAACAGTGCGTCCGTCGCGTGGAGGACCAAGTCCGCCTCGCGGATGGCATCCATGAATTGCTGAACGACCGGACGTACCGGAGTATCCGCGAAATCAGCTTCGAACGGACGCCTGCTGCCGGGGCCGAAATAGAAAGTGGAGTTCACACAGCACCATCGCAGACCACACTCCGTCCTAATGAGACGGGCCAGCTCCGCAGTACACAGTTGGCTCAGAACTACCTCGGGCCGAAATTCTGCCACCAGAGAACGAATGAGAGCCAGGTGAGCTGTGGCCCAGGGCAGCAATGGGGAAGGTCCCGTCGCCCCGGCTGCGCGCCAGCGTGCAAAATACGCCGGTAAGGCTTCGTCCTCCGGTACCACGTCGAATGGAACACTGGCCCAAGCACAATCTCGGGCAATTGTGGGATCGGCGAAGCAGCGTACCGAATGTCCGGCTTGATGCAGGCCAATCATCACTGTGGCTAGCGGCACCCAGTCCCCGCCGCCCATGGACGTTCCGACAATGAGTATTCTTCGGCTGTGGCGTGCGCGACCCGGAGACTCCACCGCGATGCTCACTTCCTCCATCCGTCTCTAACGATCCGCCGGCATATCGCCCGAGAGATTGGTTGGAAGGGCATGTCCACAGAGCGTTTCGTAGACACGCTCGCCGAAAGCGGATGCCGGGACTGACTCCGGGCCAGCCAGGTCGCACGTCGCCACAGGCCAAGCTCTGGCTCCGCTTTCATGAGATCCCTGGTACGCCGCCGTCGCGCCCGCGCCTCGACCCCGAACTCGCCGCGCAACGCTTCGCGGGGGAGAGACATCAGGCACCTCCACTTCCGGCAACAACTGCGAGTACAAACCCCCGATGAGGTAGACCCTCGAACCGGTCTTCTCGCAGCGACGAGGCGACCACGACACCCAGCGAGCTTCGCAGGAAGCGCCGAGGTCAGTCTACTATTCGATGACCTGATCCGCCCGCGCTAGCAGCGACGGCGGGATCGTAAGGCCGAGCGCCTTCGCCGTCTTCACATTCACCACTAACTGGAAGCGTTGTGCTTGCTCGACGGGGAGATCGCCCGGCTTCGCACCCTTCAGAATCCGATCCACGTAGCCTGCCATCTGATGTACTTGCTCGCCGAAGTTCGCACCGTAAGCGAGAAGCTGACCAACCTGTTCGACCGATCCCATCAGCGTCATGGTTGGCAACCGATGGCGCAGAGCAAAGGCGGCGGTCTCCTTCGGCAAGGCCGAGTAAGGGGAGATGAGCACGGCGTCAACCTGTTCCTTCACGGCCACCTCGAACGCGGCTTCATAGTCCGCGACGTGACGGACGTCGACCCGAAGCAGTCGAATACCGAGCGTTTTCGCGACGGTGTCAGCGATCGAGTTGCGAGGGTTTGACTTGGACCAGGGCGCGGAGGCTGCGTGATCATGACCCGCTTTGCGCTTGGGACCGCCTCTTTCAATAGCTCGAGCCCCTTGCCGAACACTTCGGGCCCATACAGTGCCATCCCGGTAACGTTCCCCCCGGGGTGTGCGAGGTTAGGCACGATACCGGCACCGACAGCATCTCCCACCAGACCGAACACGATTGGAATGGTTGTCGTGGCGTGCTTGGCTGCCATGGTGGCGGGCGTCCCCATCGTGACGAGCACGTCGACCTTGACGCCAACTAACGCCGCGGCGAGTTCAGGCAGGCGTTCGAGCCTACCCTCAGCGTAGCGAGGCTCCGCAACGAAGCCCTGATTCTCCACCCAGCCGCGGTCGCGCATGCCAGCCAGAAGTCGGGCGAGAATCGGTGGTGTCACCCCCAACGGAAGTAGCACACCGACTCGGTAGATCTTCCCCGCCTGCGCCTCGGAGGCGAGCGGGGCGGCGAGGACACCGGCTAGCGAGGTCACCAGGAAGAGGCGGCGGTCCACTTACTCTATGATCTGATCTGCCCGCGCCAGCAGCGACGTCGGGATCGTGAGGCCGAGGGCCTGGCGGTCTTGAGATTGACCAGCTCGAAGTTGGTGGCCTGCTCGACGGGGAGGTCGCCCGGTCTCGCCCCCGATGAGTTCCGGAAAGCGCTCGCTGCGGCCCTCGGCCCATCGCGCCTCGACTGTGAGGTTTTGGCCGTCGACATAACCGTGCTCGCGCAGCCGTCGCGGTGGAACGGCTCGCGGACGAGCGTGCATCGGGAGTATTGCCGGACCACCGGCTTCGATCATGCGGCGTTACCTTTTGTGGTGCGTGTTGCGGCTGCCATTCAGCTCCACCGAGGGCAGCAGGCGACTTAATTTAGTCGGCCGTGCCTGTGAGTTCGATGACCTTGCCGGCGCGGAGGACGCTCATCTTGAACTCGGCACCCGGTGCCACACCGGCCAACGCGTTGCGGATCTTCTCGATGTTGTCCTCAGACACAACGGGGATGTCTTCAACCGAGAGGATAATGTCGCCGCCCACCGGGATTTCCTTCCCTCCAATGGTGACGGTTCCGTCGCCTCCCTGCAGGCCCATGTTCCATGCCGTCGAACCCTGGGCGACCGTCTTGACGAGAAACCCGGCGCCCCCGGGGACGTTGAACACAGTCGCGAGGCGGTCTGTGAGGAGAAGGCCCTGGAGAGCACCCCAGAATACCTTCCGGGGGACCAAGAGGATTTTCGCGCTGTCGATCGTCACGACGAAGCCGAGGCCCTCGCTGCCGCCAGACTGTGAGATGTTCTGGCTGACGATGCCGATGACTTCGCCCGCCATGTTGAATAGCGGCCCCCCAGAGTTACCCGTGTTGATCGTGGCCGTGGTCTGGAAGAACTCCGCCAGGGGCATGTCGCGGAAGATGGTGTTGGGCGCCCAGCGTGCGCTGATCCAGCCGACGCTCATTGAATACGAGAGCCCATAGGGGGCGCCGATGACCATGACCTGTTCGCCGACCTGCACTGCGTCGGAGCTACCCACCCGCGCCACCCGCATGGCGTTGGTCACGCGCTCAAGCTGTAGCAGTGAAACGTCGGCGGCCGCATTGGCCGAGATAAGTGTCGCACGCACGACCTCACCGCCGATGCCCTCGACGGTAATCTCGTCCATGCCGTTGACGACGTGTGCGGCCGTCATCACCCTACCGTCGCCGGAGATCAGGACACCGGAGCCTGTCTCGGTGAAGCGGGTAACACCCGATGCGGTGACGTCGCGCCCCCTGGCTCGCACGACGACGACGGTCGGGCTGGCCTTGCGAAAGACCTCGTCCAGTTTCTGGGCCTGGGCCGCCGGGGCGAAGGCGGGCAGCACGGCGGCCGCGAATATCACCGCAAAGAGCTTCTTCATGTGGCACCTCTCGGTGGACCGGGTGGCGCAACACCCAACACCGCGACGCGCTAGAGTCTGCGATAAGGGGCTCAGGGGCAAGCAGCCTCTTGCCACCCAATGCCACGCCTCAGGCTTGATCAATCAGCGTCGTCAACCCTCACAACTCTTGGCCAGCGGTGACTGCCCAACCGGCGGTCGCGGCGATCTCTGAGCCGCTCATTGCTTCCGCGGCCGCCCGGGAGCGATCTGTCAGGCCGCGTACCGCCGCATCATCCGCTTGGTCTTCCAGCCGCGTTCTCTTCAACTGATCGCCGCCCGCGCCGCCGATCTGCACGGCGCGCCACGGCGTCGGCTCCCCCCCCGAGCCGCCGATCCCAGCCCTGGTGCGTCATCCCTTCGACCGGCCGAGGCCGTACCAGGAGTCGAGCCCGTCGTGCATCAGGCGCAAGTCGGGCGAGTTGTCGCGCACGAGCACGGCAGCGAGCGCGGCGCGGAGGCGGCGGCCGCGAGCGTCGAGGCGGCCGGTCACGCTCGACCCAGAACGACGGCAATCTCGGCACACACCTGAGTGAAGTCGAGCGGCTTGAGTAACTTGCCGGCGAAGGGCGCGGCGCCCAAGCGCGGCTCCTGGCTCTCGTCGTGGCCGCTGAACGCGATGACCGGGATGGGTCGGGATTGCTGATTGACCTGTTCGAGGAGCCAGACGCCATCAGCGCCCGGCATGGCGAAGTCGGTCAGCACGATGTCCGCCTTGGGCAGGAGCGCCAGGGCCTCGCGGGCCGTCGAGACGGCGGTGACCGTGGCGCCCTGGTAGGTCAGCGCCTGGTCGAAAACCTCGCGGCTGTCGTCGTCGCCCTCCACGACGAGCACCCTGATCCCCGCAAGCGACCGAGGCATGGTACCGCCCAGCGGCCTCGACTCAGGCGGCGCCATGACCGTCCCGCTCGTCCACGCGCGGCGCCATGCTGGCCCCGCAGTCGCAGGCGATCCAGACCATCACGTCATCGACGCCAGCGTCCAGGTCGCCGCAGCGCCCGTGCTCGGTGAAGAAGGTGTCCAGGTCGGTCAGCAGGCTCACCGCCAGGAGCGTACCGCAAGGCGCCGGCGCCCGCGAGGCAGGACCCACGCCATTCCTTACGACGGTTCACGCATCGCGGTCGCGGTCGTGACTACGCCGCCGCGGCGCCGCGTCGCAGCAGAGCGCGAACGTCGAGAAGAAGTTGGTCTGCCGGACACGGCTTCGTCAGCACCGCATCCGCCGAGCACTCGCGGGTCTCGTGCCGAAGATCCAGACCGCTACACGCGATGATCGGGATGTGATGCCTACATGCGTCAGCCTTCAAGTGGCCGATGGTCTCACAGCCGTCGATGATCGGCATCGACAGGTCAGTGACGATGATGGCGGGCAGACACTCGACGGCTTTCGCGACCCCCTCTTGCCCATCACGCGCTTCCTCGGCGGCGAAGCCCCCCAGCCGAAGCATCACCGCGTATAGATCCCGCGTGTCGTCGGAGTCGTCGATCACCAGCGCGAGCGGTCGCCTGCTCACGGATTGTGGGCGACCTCCTAGCTGGGCACCCAGCGTCGACGCACGATGGGAGCATCGCGATCCGGGTGACGTTGAAGACGTTCACGTCCCTCCGCGACCGCCTCGGCGATCGACGGGAATGCGGTGTAGGACTCTTCGATCGTCTCACCGTGGTAGCCGACGATGCGCCAGCGCCAGACCGGGTGGCCGGGGGACGAGAAAGCAAGTACGTTCATCTGAATGACCTCGACGCGCAAACCAGCGCGGGGTGCGCGAAATGTGGCAGGGGTCAAGCCAGATGCCAGAGGGTCCGACGCCTGCTGCGTCTGTCGGGGGGCCCGGTGGGAGGCACTGCCAGGGTAACACGTAACTAGATTAACGAGATGCTCGATTACCTTCGGGTGATCGTCTCCCACGCTGCCCGCTGCACCGCGCACCCCGGCGGCGGCTCTCATTACGGGATCCTTCATTGCGTCCGAGGAGCGCCGATCCGATAGCACTGATCGGCATTCGCCGCTCCGGCGCCGCCCGCCCCATCTGGGGCACCGTTACCTCAGCGAATCATCACGACCGATGCGTAAGATGCCGAAAAGGTGCGCAACTTCTGTGGCTCGGGTGATGCACATGCTTGGAGGCAACGCATTGCAGGGTGATCGGCAAGGCGCCGTGTCGGCGCGACGTGGAGAATGCAGATGTGGTGTCTCAGGAAGAAGCCATTCAAGGTTAGTGTCGATCTGATGTCAGAGCCGTGCCTGTGGCGCTGGGAGATCCGCGATTGCAAGACTGACGAAGTGGTCGCCAGCAGCTGGGCAGACGACTGGAAGGCGTACGCGACATCCGAGGACGCGTTCCACGCCGTTGGCGCGCGGCTGAGTTCGATGACCCGTGCGCCGCGCCGTCGCGCCCGCGCGGCGTAAATCGGAACAGACTTCGACTGGCCGATTGCAGTCTAGTTCCACCACCTATCACGCGCAATCTGCCGGCGCATTTCCAGCATGCGTCGCCTTCGTCCGCTCGGCGGGCCATGATGGCCTCGCGGTCGCCCGCCATCCAGACGATTCGCCCTCGACGCCGGCGTCCAGGTCACCGCCGCGGCCGTGCTCGGTGAAGAAGGCACCTCGCCCTACTCGTCGGTGAACCGATCGCCGATCTGGATGTCCATCGACAAGACTGAGGCCGTCGCAGCGGCCTCGTCCAGTGTCGGGCCGGGCTGCGCTCGCCGCTGGTGTGACCTCGCGCCCTTGCAGCTCACTCTATGATCTGATCGGCCCGCGCCAGCAGCGACGGCGGGATGGCGAGGCCAAGTGCCTTCGCGGTCCTTAGATTGATCGCGAGGTCAAACTTGGTCGGTTGCTGGACAGGGAGGTCGGCGGGATTAGCGCCTCTGATGATCCGGTCTATGTACCCGGCGGCACGCCGCGACATGTCGACGAGGCTCGCGCCATACGCCATGAGGCCACCCGCCTCTACGAAGTCCACGTTTTCGTAAATCGCGGGCAGGCGGACGTCCAAGGCTAGCTGGGCAATGCGCCGACGCTCCAGCCAGAACATCGGATGGGGATGGACAAGCAACGCCCCCGGCCGGGCGGCGCGCGCTGCCGTGAACGCCGCGCTGATCTCGTCTGGCTGCCGGGCGAAGAAGAGCTGGATCTGCAGACCCAGGCGGGTGGCCTCTCGCTCGAGCGTCCGGAGACCCGGGTCGAGGAGGCGCTGTTCTCGAAGTAACTGTCTTGTTGGTGCGCCTGGCAGGAGTCGAACCTGCGACCCTCGGATTAGAAGTCCGATGCTCTATCCAGCTGAGCTACAGGCGCGTGCTGTGATTCTCGCTGGTTAGCGCGCGTTGGTCAACGTCCGCACCCCTCGACGCGCCCTGAAACGTGCCCGCCAGCCTCCTGGCCACGTCCTGCAGATCCGCCGGGCTCACAATGTGGTAGCGGCCGAACACCGCGCGCGTGCGATGGCCCGTCACCTTCATGGCCACGCGCTCGGGTACACCCGCATTGACCATGTTGCGTACCGCGGTCCGGCGGAAGTCGTGGCGCAGGCGCCCCGGCACGCCGGCCTTCGGGCGTGTGGTCCGCCATGCCTTGCGGAAGTCCACGATCCGCGGCCGGCTCGAACGCGCGTCGGGTGCGGGAACAGGAACGGCAGGCTCCGCGGGGCGCCGCTTCGCGCGATCGTCATGCAGCCTGGGCCGCGAGAGACAGCAGCGGGATGGGACACGCGGGGGGATCTCGGCCGCCTGCGTCGTCCACGACGACGGTCCTTTTCAGTGGCAGCTCCGTTTTGGCGGAACCTCCTGTCTGCCAATAAATGCGTGTAGACGATGCGGCCTCGTGCGTCGTCCACGAGCACGGTCCGTTTGTCGAGTGGCAGCTCCGTTTTTCGAGGAACCTCCCGTCTGTCGATAACTGATGGAAACTTCAAAGCGCTCCGGGCCCAGTTGGAGCGGAAGTGAGCGCGCCCTTCGATGACGCATCGCGCTCGGGCTCACAGCGCCACGTTGAGGCGGGGGTCACCACCTCGGTATCCCCCTCCAGCGATCTCCCGCGACGTCGCGGCGCGCCGAGGGCCGTGTTCGGCGCAGTGCATTCCTTCACCGATTACCCAGCGCGCTTGAGACTTGACCGCGCAGGCGCAGCACGTCTCGGACGGGAGGGTTGATAGTGCAGGTAATCGTGCATCTGAAAGCCCGTCCCGCGCTTCTACGGTAGCCCTCGCGCACGAGCGCCTCGATACGCTCCCACAGCATCTCGCGGGGTGTCGGGGGAAGATGAGCAGGATGTCGCCGTCTGGTTACAGTGTCCGTCGGTTCCGATTCGAGTCAGGCCCGCATCTGGACGAATCTCTAGACGCCATGCGTCAGGGGAAAAGGTCGGTGCCGGGGAGTGGTGTTCTCGCGTTCTCTTCACCCGCCATGTGGCCCGATCCCAGGATCGTGCGCTGTTTGGCCGGGACACAAAAGACACGCGGACCCCAGAGACTCCGTTCCGCTTCGTTGCGGCAGTACTGCTCAGTGTCGTAACCGCCTATGATCACCGGTTCCCAGTTGTCGTCGATCCTCAATAGGAGCCACATGAACACCATAGGACGAAGCCACCGAATCATTGTTCGCACACGCACCACGGTAAATGAGGCAGTGGCCGGGGAGCAATGTATCGACCGGCAGGCGCAGCTTGTTCGGGGAGATGTGACGTATTTGCGTTGTGCTGGGTGGTTGCCTCCGTTCCTCAGCAGGGAAATCGACACCTCACCACCGCAATGATGCCGCAAGACGGGCATAACGTACGGGCTTGAGAAGGCGGAGGCGGAGATAGCGAATCTCGGAAGATAGACTGGCCTGTTAGCGCCCGTCATTTGACCGGCCCCCACCCCCCGCGCTATCGTCGCCAGACCTGAGCCGTGCCCGACGCGTGAGGAGTACGCATGAAATGCCCCCGGTGCCAGCAGCAGAGTCCGCCGCACGCGAAATTCTGTCTGCATTGTGGCGCTCCTGTTGACGCGGCCGCCAGCCCGACGTCGTATGCCGATCCGAGTCGCGAGGTGGAACGCCTCAGCCGCGCCCTGACTGAGTCGGTGGAGCAGCAGAGGGCAACCGGCGACATATTGGGCGCAATCTCTCGCGTATCGGCTGATGTTCAGCCTGTTTTTGACACAATCTTATCCAGCGCCCTCTATCTGATGCGAGCACACGCGGGTGTCCTAACCCGGATCAGGAACGAACACCTTCACCTTGAAGCGTTTCGGGGCACGGACAATGGGGGCGAGGCAATAGTCAGGGCGGTCTTCCCGCTTTCCATCCACGGGGATGGTGCACACCCCAAAGCCATTCGCGACCGCGTGCCGGTCAAC
>Ga0114129_10001250_pt1 | contig 33869 bp, 25 predicted proteins | sample RhiMetdeltSRZDD1_FD_80071 | JGI IMG/M metagenome (GOLD analysis project Ga0114129, IMG submission 80071) | Populus rhizosphere microbial communities from Tennessee, USA - Rhizosphere MetaG P. deltoides SRZDD1 (version 2) (version 2) | ecosystem: Host-associated > Plants > Roots > Rhizosphere >...
ATGGCCGGAGTGGATGGCATCACCGCGACCCGGCTGATCAAGCAAGCCGATCCGGCGGCACGAATCATCATTGTCACGAACTACGACGGTGCCGACCTGCGTGAGGCCGCCCGTATCGCCGGGGCCTGCGGCTACGTCCTCAAGGAAAACCTGTTCGAAGTGCGACACCTGCTGCAAGCCGAGGTCTGACCCGTGTGGAAACGCACAAACGAATGTAGATCTCCACACCCCGAAATCGTGTGGTGGGCTCTATTCGCCGGCTCGTCTCCGCCGCGTACATTCAGCGCGACGACAGGAGACAGCCATGAAACACCGAACCACTTGCACCGTCGTCATCACGCTGGCCGCAATCGGAATGCTCGCCGGCTGTGCACCCGGAGGCGAGGAGCTGTCCGCGCGATCCGCGTCGGCTCCGGTCTGGGAAACAGACAATCCAATTCTGCCGGTACCCACGTCGCCACTCGGCATCGACTTCAGGCTGACTGATCTGCCGGACCCGCCGACGCCGGCGAGCGTCCGTCTCGGCCGCTGGTTGTTCTACGACAAGCGGCTGTCGGCCGACGGCACGATCGCGTGCGCAAGCTGCCACCGGCCCGAACACGCGTTTTCCGAACCGACGCCGGTGTCGACCGGGATTCGCGGACAGAAGGGCGGGCGGAAGGCGCCGTCCTTCGTGAATCAGGCCTGGACCGCCGTCCCCTACTTTTTCTGGGACGGCCGGGCACAGTCGCTCGAGGACCAGGCCCTCGGGCCGATGGCGAACCCGATCGAGATGGGCAATACCCACGTCGCGATACTTCAAACACTCACGGCCAACGGGTACGCGCCGTATTTCAGGCAGGTCTTCGGGGCTTATGAGATCACCAACGAGCGCGTGGCGAAAGCCATCGCGGATTACGAGCGGACGAGACTGAGTGGGAATTCACCCTGGGATCGCTGGAAGCGCGGCAGGGACGGCAGCGCGGTTGCCGATGTCGTCAAGCAGGGTGATGCGTTGTTCTTCGGCAAGGCCGACTGCAGCCGATGTCACCTCGGTCAGAATTTCACCGACAGCGCCTTCCACAACCTGGGAGTTGGCTGGGATTCGAGAACCAGAAGGTTCAAGGATGCAGGCCGGTTCGCCGTCACCAAAGCTGACCACGACCGGGGCGCGTTCAAGACGCCGGCACTGCGCGACGTAACGCTGCACGCGCCGTACATGCACGACGGATCGGTGCCCACGCTCCGCGCCGTCGTCGAGCTCTACAACAAGGGCGGCATTCCCAATCCGCATCTCGACCGAAAAATCAGGCCTCTCCGCCTGACCGGCGACGAGATCGATGCGCTCGTGAAATTCATGGAGGCGCTCGAGGGAGAAGGCTATCTCGACAAGCCGCCAAACACGTTCCCCGGCACACGCACTGAAAGAAGGAGATGACCTATGGCACGCATCGATGATCTGCTCAGGATTGACGGCGTCCTGGCCGCGGGCGAGTTCGCTGCCGACGGCGCCCTGCTGGACTACAAGTCCAACACGAACATGTCCCGGGAGCTGGCCTCCGCCACGGCGCAGTTCTGCGCCACGGTGTCCATGCTGTTCAACACGCTCGCCGGCGCGTACTCGCAACTCACCGGCATGCGCTGGACGCCACAACAGGGTTGGGCCTATTCCGGTGGAGAGTTGACCGTCGCGGTCGGCGGCCGCTTCGGGGTCTTCATCAAGACTGAAAAAGCCGACTTCAACCAACTGTTTCAGGTTCTCGTCGGTCAGCCGGCGGCGCGAGCAGCGGCGCGGGCTTCATAGGCGGCCAACGCCTGAACAACGTACGAACTCGCGGAGGTGTGTGATGAGTCTGCGACTTGGCGATACGGCTCCCGACTTTCAGGCTGAAACCACTGAAGGTCCCATTTCCTTCCATGACTGGCTCGGCGACTCGTGGGCCGTCATGTTCTCGCACCCGAAGGACTTCACACCGGTGTGTACGACGGAGCTCGGCTACGTGGCCAAGCTCAAGCCGGAGTTCGACAAACGCCACACGAAGGTCATCGGATTGAGTGTCGATCCCGTTGACAGTCACAAGCGCTGGTCGAACGACATCGCGGCCACGCAGGGCTGCGCGCCCAACTACCCGTTGATCGCCGACACGGATCTGAAGGTGTCGAAGCTGTACGGCATGCTGCCCGCGGACGTCCCGGGATCGAGCGAGGGACGGACCGCAACCGACAACATGACCGTGCGCAATGTCTTCGTGGTCGGACCGGATAAGAAGGTGAAGGTGATCCTGATCTATCCGATGACGGCCGGCCGTAACTTCGACGAACTGCTCCGCGTCATCGATTCGTTGCAGCTCTCCGCCGCACACAAGGTGGCGACGCCGGTCAACTGGAAGCGTGGGGAAGACGTCATCATCGCCGGATCGGTTTCCGACGAGGAGGCGAAAAAGATCTATCCGCACGGATGGCAGGCCCCACGGCCGTACTTGCGCGTGGTGCCCCAGCCAGAAGCGTAAGGGAGATCGGTATGTCGGACTCGCGGATCAACTTCATCAGGCAACAAGGGTTCGAACGCGCAGATGTCCGGTCGTACGATTCCTTGTACACGGCGCTGATGTTTCAACCGCGCGTCGTCGGCATCCTCGTGGTTGCGGGCGTGTTCCTTCAGACGTCGCCGCTGTTCTTGACACTGTCGGCTGTCCTCTGGTGGAGCGCGCTCGTGCCCGCGTTGAACCCATTCGACTGGCTGTACGACGCGCTCGTTGGCTCCCGAAGCGCGATTCCAGGGCTGACTCCCCCACCCCGCCGGTTTGCGCAGGGACTCGGGGCGACGTTCATGTTGCTCACGGGCGTGTTCCTGCGGCAGGGCCTCGACACGCTGGCGTGGGTACTCGAGGCGTTCGTGCTGGTGGCGATCGGCCTGGTCATCGGCGGCAGTCGCCTCTGCATCGGCTCCTTTGTGTTTCACGTGCTCAGGGGCAACGGTGAGTTCGCCAAACGGACTCTGCCGTGGGGGCGAGGCGCGTAGACGCGTGGGTCAGGGGCCGCGGAGGCGAAGCCCCCCGGAGCAAAGATGGAGCTTCAGGTGACGATCGAGCGATTGGCGGCCACGATCACGGTGCACGCCTCGGGTCCCGTCGACGGCAAGACCGCGGCATCGCTACACGAACCGCTGCTCGAGGCGGCCGCGACGCCCGATGCCACGGTGTGCCTCGATCTCGCGCGAGTCCCGTACATGAGTAACGCCGGGCTGCGCGTCCTCGTGCTGGCTGCGCAGGCGCTCCGCGCGCGCGACGGCCGGCTCCGTCTCGAGCACGTGCCGCCGCACATCGAGAATCTGTTGAACAGCGCAGGCTTCACGTCGTTCGTCGACGTCGCCTGACGCTCGGCTGCCCGGCGGTCGTCGACGGAGGAGCGAATGTCGCTGGCTCTCAACGTCTGGCAGAGGGTACCCGGAAGCCGTTCGCTCGAGATCCTTCCGATCTTCGCCAAGCCGAGCATCGTCTCGTCGAACTGCTTCATCGTCTCGGCGCCGGCCGCCATCCTGGTCATCGACCCGGGCGCGAGTGATGAGCAAACCCGTCGAATCAATGACGTCGTGACTGGCGCGCTCGCCGTATCGAAGCGGCCGGTCCTCGTCTTCCTTACCCACTGCCATCAAGACCACTCGCAGGAGATGGACCGTCTCGTGCTCCCAGCCGGCACCGATGTGCGACGGCTGGCCCACGACGCGGCGGCCCGGGCGTTGGAGCGGAGCGATCGGGCTCTGACGTGCGCGTATCTCTATCCGTGGGATCCGCCCATCTGCAACGCGCCAATCCACGGCCGGTTGTTTGCGCCTGATGGCGCATGCGAGGCAAGCGGGCTGAGTCTTGGTCGCGGAGACCGGCTCGAGATTACGAGAAGGCCCGCGTCGCTACAGGACGATGGGCTTGGCCAACGCTCAATCGCGCTCGGTGATGGCGAGCGTCTCGACATCTATCACACGCCGGGACACACCTCGTGCAGCCTCTCGTTCCGGATTGGTGAGCTGCTGATGATGGGCGATCTCCCGTTTGCGGCCAACCCCGGCATCTGCGGTCTGGACGGCTGGAATCAAGAAGAGCTGATTCGCACGCTGCCCGGAATAGATCATCTGCTCGACTCCGGCGAGGTCGCGATCTGCTGTCCAGGACACGGACATGCGGTTTCGACGGCCACGATGCGCGATCAACTGCGATTGATGCGGGAGGAGGCGCGCGACCTGACGGCGGTCGAGGGAATGAACGCGATCCGAATCACAGGCCTGAAGCGGTACACCGACGAGTTTCTGGAGGAAGCGTCGGCGCTGTTCACGATTCTATCCGGCCGGCTCTACGCCGCCTCCTACTATCTCGTCGATGAAGGCACGGACGGGTTGCCGGTTCCGCTCGACCTGGATGGCATCGACAGCACTCTCACGGAGTTCCGGCGATTCGATGAGGCTTTTCGCCACAGCACGACGCCGGAGCTGTCGGTTGTCATCAAGGGCGCACAGGCGGCGCGATCTCTGCTGCAGGCCCTGGCCCGCGACGATGTGCAGCGGTTGCTTGACCCGTCGCTCGTGGGTCGTGCCCGGAGACGGCTGGCGGACTTTCTCAGCGTCGTGCGCGGGTGGCAGTTTCTGAGTGCAGAGTCACCGAGCCGCGTCAACAGCGTCCTGGCGCAACTCGTGGCGCGTGTAAAGTCGCACGATGACACTGACGCGACGGAGCTCCTCGCCCTCGCCAATGACCGTCGCCGCTTTCTCGACGTGCTCACCCGTCGTCTCGCGGCCCGTTCGCCATTCGACCAGGTGACCGTTGATTACGTGGAGTCGTACCCATCGAGTGAGGCTGGCATTGCGGCCGAGCGGCTCGACGATATTGTCACGAGCCTGATCGAGGGCATGGCGGCCGCAGGCGCGCGCCACCTTCGTCTCGCCACCGAGGCGGCAAACCATCAACTGCTCGTCCGGCTTTCAGCTGATATCACGGTCACTGGCGAGGCACTCGGGCAGCGGCGCCTTGCGCTCTACAAACGCACACTCGGCTGGCTGGGCGGGAGTCTCGAGCGCGAGCAGGACGCACCGACGACCTTCCTGGTACGGCTTCCTGAGCTGAGTCAGGGTGCCGATCGAGCCATACGCTGAACGACAGCTACTCCGATCGAAGCGCCTGCAATACGTCGACGCGTGACGCGCGCGTGGCCGGCATGAGCGATGCCCCAACTGCAGCGCCGATGAGCACGATCGCTGCGCCGATCACGGGCAGAACACCAGGCAGTTCCACGTTCTCGAAGAACGCGCCCGCGATGCGCGCGAGCGCGTAGCCGCCGGCCGCGCCGGCGGCAATGCCGACCGCCGCCGTGCGAACGCCATCCCACAACACGCCGGCCCGAAGATCCCCGGGCGTGGAGCCGATGGCTAGCCGGACACCGAATTCACGCATGCGTGCGCTCACGGAGAACGCCAGCACCCCCGCGACGCCAACAACCGAAATGAGCAGCGCGATACCACCAAGAGCTGACAGCACAAACGCGTTCAACCGCTGCGGCCCCAGGACTTCGGCGCGAATCTTCTCGAGCGTCGCGGGCTTTTCGACCGCCTGATCGGCGGAAATCTCGTGGATCGTGCGCGTCACGGGAGGGATCAACTGGCGCGGGTCTCCCGCAGCACGCACAAAAAGACGGCTGCCCCCGCCGCCAAGCGGGTAATACACGATCATCGATGGCTCCTGGACGACGTCGTCTTCATCCACGTCGGCAACGATGCCAACGATGCGGCTGGGCTCCAGGCTTCGAAGATTGGTTCCCAGATTGGTCGGCGTCAAACGCCGGTTGAGCGCGTCGCCGTTTGGGAATAGCCGCCGCGCCACGCTCTGGTTGACGATGGCCACGGATTCCTTGTCCGGACGATCGCCGTCCGTAAACGCCTGGCCCGCGAGCAGCGGGACGCCGAGTACCGCGAAGTACTGAGGCGAAACGTTGCGCAGCCGACCCGTGGGCCGTTCTTCGCCATTCGCGGGCTGGTACCCTTCGACGACAAACTGGAATCTCTCTCTGCTAGGGTCGCGCCAGGGTACGCTCCCCCCGATCGCGACACCTTCTACGCCCGGCAGCTCACGGGTCCGTCGAGCCACCTCCTGGAGGATCGCTTCCCTCGACGGGTCGCGCAAGCCTGGTCCGAATCTGCCCGGAAGATCGATCGCCAGTACCTGTCGCACGTCATAGCCGGTGTTCGCGGTTTGCAAGGCCGTCAAGGTGGTGATCAGCATGGCCGCGGCTGTCAGGAGCACGAACGTGCACGCGAGCTGAGTCGTGGCAAAGATGCGCAGCCGGCGGTTCGTGCCTGGGGTGATCCGCACGCCGGCAGCCAGTCCCAGACCGCTGGACCGTTCGGCTGATGGCAGCCGGGGAATGTAGGCGAGCAGTACGGCCGCCACCACAGCCAAACCGGCTCCAAGCCACAGCACGCCGGCGTCGACTGTGGATTCGAGCGCCCGAACGGAGAAACGCTCGGCGTAGCGGCCCGCCACACTCACGAGCGGCCGCGCAAGCAGCAGGCCCAGACCGGCGCCAGCCGCGCAGAGGACCAGGCTTTCGGCGAGCAATGTGCGCCGCAGCGCGCCGCGTCCCGCGCCGAGCGCGGCACGCACCGCGAGCTCTGCTTCGCGGCGCACGGAGCGGGCGAGAATCAAGTTGGCGACGTTCGAACACGCGATGATGAAGACGACGGCAGCAGCCGCCATGAGCACGAGGAGGATCGTGCGCGCGGGTGACGCGATTTGTTCCTGGAGCGTCCTGACCTGCAGACGGATCCGAGCCTGTGAGGAGTACGCGTCGGGGTGCTCTCGCGACATCGACGCGTGCAGGCTGACAGGTTCCGCGCGCGCTGAATCCAGGCTCGCGCCCGGAGCCAGGCGTCCGAACAGGTCGGTCATACGGTGCCTGCGGTCCGTCTGCATCGTCGCCTCGAGATGGTGCGTGCTCGTGACCATGTTCGAGATGATCTGCGTTTCGGTGGGATATGGTACCGACGGCTCGAGGACGCCAACCACGGTCGCAGGAATCGACCCGAGAGTCACCGTCTGGCCAATGACGTCCCGCCTGCCCTGGAGTACATCCTTCCAGAACCGGTGCGTCAGCACCGCCGCGCCTGCCGCCTTGGGTCCGTCATCGCGTGGGTCCAACAGCCGGCCGAGCACCGGCCGAAGTCCCATCACCCCGAAAAAGGATCCGTTGACGACACCGGCGCTCACGAGACGCGGTTCCATGGCGAACCCGACCAACGTGAAGTCGACGACGGAGAAATCGCCGAAGGCGGCAATCGTCCTGGCGCGCGACTTGAAGTCGTTGATCTCGGGAACCGAGAAGGTGAGGTTCTGAAGGCCGAGTCCCTGGGCTTCCTGACGGATATAGATCAGCCGATCCGACTCCCGATTGACGAGCGGGCGAAGCAGCACGCTCCGCACGACGCTGAAAATCGCCGCGTTGGCGCCGATGCCCAGGGCGAGTGTGACCACGACGGTGAGCGTCAGGGCCTTGGCACGAAGGAGCGAGCGCACTGCGAACCGGATATCCCGTGCGAGTGCTTCAGCCGCATCGTACCAACGGCTGTACCACACGCGCCGCATCTCGTCGCGGACGACAGGCATGTACCCGAACTCCTGCAGCGCCGCGCGACGCGCGCTCACCGGATCCTCGCCCCGATCGATTCGCTCCTTGATGTTGATGGCCAAATGGCCGCGAATTTCCTCGTCGAGGTCGCGATCGTCCGGTCGCATGGCTCGCTCCTGGGCGTAGACAGTCTAGGGCTATAGACGTAGACCGTCTACTACTTGTTCACCGGCCAGATTCTCAGGCGGCGGGCTCCCTGGCATAGGATGCTCCCGTGCGTGCCGCCATCCTTTTATTACTGACCGCGATCGCGGGTGCCGCCTGCACCGCGCAGGCGCCCGGATCCGGGTCCGAATCCCAATCCTCGCCGACGAGCTCCCGGCCGGCGGCGTTGCCCGCCGGTTCGGTACGGACCATGCGCGTCGATTACTACCACACGGGCAACAACAAGCAGGAGCTGTTCGCGCTCGACGAGGTCAGCCTCGAGCCGGCGCCGTGGCCGGGCCGCGTGGGACATCCGGCCGACGCGATGAACTTCGGGGCGTACGGCTTCGACGTGCGCGACCGCGCGACCTCGACGTTGCTCTACTCCGAAGGCTTCGGCTCGATCTTCGACGAGTGGTCCACGACCGACGAAGCGACGAAGATGAACCGGACATTTTCGGAATCGGTGCGCTTTCCGGCACCCGCCTCGCCCGTTACCCTGACGATTCGCAAGCGTGACGCAAGTAACAGCTGGCACGACGTGTGGTCGGCCTCGATCGATCCGAAAGATATGTTCGTGAATACCGCCGCGCCCGCCGTCGACGCCGGCGCCCTTCTGGCGATCGAGCAGCACGGCGATCCGGCGACGAAGGTGGACCTGCTGCTGCTCGGCGACGGGTACACCGCGGCCGAGCGTGCGAAGTTCGAAGCCGACGCGAAGCGGCTCGTCACCGTCTTGTTCTCGACGTCGCCGTTCAAGGAACGCCGCAACGATTTCAACGTCTGGGGCCTGGTGCCGGCCGCGCGCGAGTCCGGCATCTCGCGACCGTCGCTCGGTGTCCATCACGACTCGCCGGCCGGCGCGACGTACGACGCGTTCGGGTCGGAGCGTTACGTCCTGACCTTCGACAACAAAGCCTTCCGGCGCCTCGCTTCCTACGCGCCGTACGACGTCGTCGAGATCGTCGTGAACGGCCGCACCTACGGCGGCGGCGGAATCTACAACCTGTACAGCACCGTCGCCGCCGGCAACGCATTTGCGCCGTACGTGTTCGTGCACGAGTTCGGCCATCACATCGCCGCGCTGGCCGACGAGTACTACACGTCGCCGGTGGCCTACCTGCCCGCCGCGAAACGGACGGAACCCTGGATGCCGAACGTGACGGCCCTTCTCGAGCCGAAGGCGCTCAAGTGGGCCGATCTCGTGACGCCGGGCACGCTGCTGCCTACGCCGTGGGACAAGGACGCGTTCGAGGCGTTTTCACGCGGGATTCAGGCGCGCCGCGCCGAGCTGAGAAAAAACGCACGCCCGGAGGAGGAGATGGAGGCGCTGTTTCGCGAAGAGCAGGCCGCTGAGGAGGCGGCGTTCGCGAAGGAGAAGTACGCGCACGCGGTCGGCGCGTTCGAAGGCGCGAACTACGAGGCGAAGGGCTTCTATCGCCCCGAGGTCAACTGCATCATGTTCACGCGCACCGACCACTTCTGCACGGTGTGCCGCCGGGCGATCGACCGCGTCATCGACACCTACGTCAAATAGCGCTGCGGACGCGGTAAGCTTGTTGCCGGGCGGTCCGGCCCTGTCGGCCGGCGCTGACATTCATGCGCATATTCACGATTGGCATTTTGTCGCTCGTTCTCGTGCCACGCTCCGTTCTCGCACAGGTAAATGCCGGCGAACTGCCGGCCGAGTCGATCCAGCCGTTCAGCGTCACGAAAGTAACGACGTTGAGTCTGCCGTGGCGCATCGCGTTTCTTCCCGATGGACGCATGCTGATCACCGAGAAGGTCGGTCCCATCTGGCTGGTGACCCAGGACGGCACCAAGATGCCCGTGGAGAACGTGCCGGCTGTTCTGGCGCAGGGTCAGGGCGGAATGCTGGGCATCTTCCTGTCGCCGCAGCACGCGACCGACCACAAGGTCTACCTCACGTACTCGGAGCCGGGCGACGGCGGATCGAGCCTGGCGCTGTCGCGGGCCACGCTGTCGATTGGCAAGGATTCCGCGAGTCTCGACGGCCTGGAAGTGCTGTGGCACCAGATGCCGAAGGGTCGAGGCGGCCAGTTCGGTGCGCAGATCGCCTTTTCGCCCGATGGCCGTTCTCTCTTCCTCGCGGTGGGCGACCGGCAGCGGATGACGCCGGCGCAGGATCCCGACCAGGAACTCGGCAAGATCCTCCGCCTCACGCTCGACGGTAAACCGGCGGCGGACAACCCGATGGCGGGAAAGACCGGCGCGGCGAGCGTACCTTTGATCAATCCACCGCGCGACACCGAGGTGGCGAAGACGGCGCCGGTGATCTCGACCTATGAGTTCACCGCACCGAACCTGGCGCCGGCGGAGACATGGGCCAGCGGTTTTCGCACGCCTTACGGTCTCGCGTTCGGACCGGACGGCCGGTTGTGGGAGCTCGAGCACGGCCCGAGGGGCGGCGACGAGCTGAACCTCGTCGAGCCCGGCAAGAACTACGGCTGGCCGCTCGTGTCGTACGGCGTGAACTACAATCGCGTGCCGATTCCGACCCCGGACACGATGCCCGAGTTGGCGAAGCCCGTCATCTACTGGACGCCGGTCATCGCGCCGGGCAATCTCACGTTCTACAAGGGCGCGATGTTCAAGGAGTGGCAGGGGTCGGCACTGGTGGGCGGCATGCAGACACAGACGCTCATCCGCATTACGTTCGACGGCAAGGGCGGTGCCGCGCAGGCCGAGCGTTGGGCCATGGGCTTCCGCGTCCGCGACGTTGCCGTCGCGCCGGATGGAGCCGTCTGGCTCATCGAGGACGCGAATCCTGGCGGGTTATACCGGGTGATTCCGAAGTAGACAGGCGCTTCGGTGCGAATCTCCGTCAGCGGACGTAGGGCGCGACGTTGTTCTCGATGGTTCGAAACTCCGCGTCGGTCAGTGGCAGTTTACGGAACGCCGCCCATGTGAGACGCGGAAGGTTATTGGGAGTTGGTGCGTCGGATCCAAACAGGATCCGTTGCACACCCAGCTGACGGATCCGCTCGACGATACGCGCGGCGTTTGCTGGCGTCAGGTTCGCCGCCACCGACGTCACATCGAACCAGAGATTCTTCGTCCGGGGATCGGCCTTCTCGATGGCCTCGACAAATACTCCTAGGACTTCGTCGAAGATCGTCGGCTCGACGCCGCCTGCGCCGCCCATGTGCGCGATCTGCACGGTGACGTCGGGAGCTGCCGGCAGCAGCTCATTGAGGAACACCAGCGCTTCTTCGCGCCCCATCTTTTGACTGGTGTTGGCGCGCATGTGAACCACGATCGCCATCCCGTATCCGTTGGCGGCCCGGAAGACGCGCTTCACCTGTTCGATGTGCTGTGGATTGTGATACTCGACGAACGAGTTCCCGAAGTGCAATTTCACCCCGCGAGCGAGGGCCGGGATTTTCGCGCAGCGCGCGAGCTCGCCGAGCGCATAGTCCTTCAACGGGTTGATCCCGCAAAACCCGATCAATCGATCCGGATATCGCGCCACCTGCTCCGCGGTCCAATCGTTGTCGGCGCGCACGAGCTCGGCGTCGTTCGGCACCTTTCGCGTCGGGTTGCTGAAGCTGTACGCCGTCGACAGCACGACCGCTCGCTTGATCCCCGCTTCATCCAGATATTGCACCAGCTCCGCCGCGCTGATCGGCGTCCCGTTGATCAGGGACGCGAGGGCCGGGCTGAATAGATGCTGATGGTGGTCGACGGCCGGCTGCGCAACGGCGGCGGTTGGAAGCAGCGCGATCAGAACCGGAAGGGCTCGGCGCGTCATCACCGATCGACCTTCACGCCTTTCAAATACACCGCGCTGATCTTCCGGGTGTTGGTGATGTCTTCGGCCGGATTGCCATCGAGCACGAGAAGATCGGCGTTCTTCCCGGTCGCGATGGTACCGGTGTCGTTCATCCGCAAGAGCTCGGCGCCGTTTCGGGTGGCAGCCACGATGACCTGCATCGGCGTCATGCCGGCGGCCACCATGTCGGCCATCTCGACGTGCGGCGCCCAGGAGGTATTGCCGTCGGTGCCGAGCGCGATCGTCACGCCCGCGTCCGAGAGCCTCTTGAGGTTTCTGGCCTGGATGCCCCACGCCGCCTGTGCCTGCGGCCGATCGGTCGCCGCCGCCTGGATCTTGGCCAGCTCCCCGTCCGGAACGGCGCCCTTGAGCCAACTGTAGTCGGCGGCGACGCCGCGGTCGGGCATGTTCGGGATGAGCACGACCTGCTTGCGCGCTGTAATGAGGGCGACAAGCTCGTCGTCGACATCGACGTCGCGGATGCCATGGGCGAAGACATCGATGCCGGCTTGGAGCAGGCCCTTGGCGTCAGAGAGGTTGTAAATGTGCGCTGCGACTCGGAGCTTTGCCTTGTGCGCCTCGTCGATGACCGCTGCGTAGATCGCGGGCGGCATTTTCTTGTACTGACCTTCGCGGTCATCGACCCAGATCTTGATGAAGTCCACCTGGAGCGCCGCCTGGTCCCGGACGGCCTGGCGCGCTTCCGCCTCGCTGGTGACCCAGTAAGGGACCTGCGAACGGCCCGGCTCCGGCAATGTGATGCCGCGACCCGCCGTGAAATAACGAGCGACTCCGGCCGGCGCCTCGCTGCGGACTTTGAAGACGTCACCCGGCGGGTCGAGCCCGAGGCTCATCGCGGCCCCGACGCCGAACTGCGCACGCCGGCGGAGGTCCGTGAGCAGCGCTTCCCGCGTGGTGCTCAGATGCACGTGGGTGTCGACGATTGTCGGCATGACCGTCTTGCCCGCGAGGTTCACGCGGACCGCGTCGGCGGGTACCCGCACGCCGGCCGATGGACCAACCTGCGCGATCCGTCCCCGTGACACCACGACCGTCGCATTCTCGATCGGGGCCCGGCCGTCGCCGACGATGACGCGGACGCCTTCCAGGGCGGTAACGGTTTCCTGGGCCTGCGGGGCCAGATCGACCGCGCCGGCAATGCCGAGGCCTAGGACGGCAATGCGGAACGTCCGCCAGATGGCTGACGTCTTCTGGCTCATAGGCGCCTCCTCTTGGGACGCGACTTCACGTGCGTTGGTGGAAGTACAATTCGCCGCGTTCCCCGTTTCGAACCCACGCCCTTGAGGCCATGACCATGATCGGCACAACGATCGGAAGTTACGAGGTCGTGGGCAAGCTGGGCGAAGGCGGAATGGGCCAAGTCTATCGCGCCCGCGATACGAGGCTCGGCCGCAGCGTCGCCCTCAAGGTCATTTCCGACGCCGTTGCCCTCGACGCGGATCGCATCGCCCGATTCGATCGCGAGGCCAAAGTCCTCGCCTCGCTCAACCACCCGCGCATTGCGACGCTGTACGGTGTGGAGGAATCCGCCGGCCGCCATTTTCTGGTCATGGAGCTGGTCGAAGGCGAAACGCTGGCGGATCGGCTTCAACGCGGCGCGATGCCGGTGGCCGACGCGCTCGCGGTTGCGCAGCAGATCGCGGAAGCGCTCGAAGCGGCGCACGAATGCGGGGTGATTCATCGCGATCTGAAGCCGGCCAACGTGAAGGTCACGCCCGACGAGCAGGTCAAGGTCCTCGATTTCGGCCTGGCGAAGGCCATCGAGAGCGAGCAGTCGGCGGTCGACACGAACTCCCCCACGCTCAGTATGCGGGCGACGCAAATGGGCGTCATCCTCGGCACGGCCGCGTACATGTCGCCGGAGCAGGCAAAGGGCGCTCGGGTCGATCATCGTAGCGACATCTTCTCGTTCGGTGTCGTGCTCTACGAAATGCTCGCGGGACGTCGGCCGTTCCAGGGCGACACGGCAGGCGACGTGCTCGCGTCCGTGATCGTCCGCGACGCGGATCTGGATTCGCTTCCGGCCGCCGTGCCTCTTCGCCTTCGCGATCTACTTCGCCGCTGCCTCGAGAAGCAGCCGAAACGACGCTGGCAGGCGATCGGGGACGTGCGAGCGGAGATCGAGACGATTGCCGCGGCGCCCGAGGGCCCGGCGACATCCGTCCAGCCAATCGTAAGGCCGTCGTCGTGGACGCGCGTCATTCCGTTCATCGGCGTGGCCGCGCTCGCTTCAGGTCTCACATACGTCGCGGTCTGGCGCCTTCGGCCGACGACGCCGCAGCCCTCGGTCGTCAGATTCTCGCTGACGTTGCCGGAAGGGCAGCAGTTGCCGGTAGGGGCCGGTCGACGATTCTTCGGGATTTCTCCCGATGGCAACCGAATCGCCTACTTCTCACGCGGCCAGCTGTTTCTCCGATCGCTCTCGGATCTCGCCGCGATCCCGGTACAGGGTGTGGAAACGGCCCAGCAGTCGGCCATTCCCGCTTTTTCCCCGGACAGTCAGTCGATCGCCTTCTGGGCCTCCGACCGAACGCTCAAGCGAATGGACGTCCGAGGCGGCGCGGCAGTCACGATTTGTCCCGTCGCGTCCAATCCACGGGGGCTGAGCTGGGGCTCTGACGGGATCGTCTTCACCCAGGATTCGCAAATCCTGCGGGTTTCGGCGAGCGGCGGGAATCCGGAGCTGCTTCTCTCTGCAAAGCCCGACGAGTTCGTCGATGGTCCGCAGGTGCTTCCGGACGGCGAGACGATCTTGTTCACGGTGAATCCTGGCGCCCTCAGCCCCGAATCCTGGGACCGGGCGACTGTGGTCGCGCAGTCCTTGAAAACTGGGGAACGCAAGACGCTCGTGTCGGGCGGCGCCGACGGCCGGTACCTCTCGACGGGCCATCTCGTGTACGTGCTGGGCGGGACGCTGATCGCCAGGTCGTTCGATTTTCGCCGGCTGGAAGACATCGGCCCGCCGGTCCCGGTTCTCGAGGGGGTCAGGCGCGTGACCGGCGGCGCCAGCGGGGCGGCGCTCGCCAGCTATTCGAACACCGGATCGCTCGTCTACGTTCCCGGACCGGCCGGATCGGCGGCGGCGCAGTTGGACGTCGCCCTCAGCGATCGCAAAGGGAGCATTGAGCCGCTGGGGCTTCCGCCCGCCTCATACGTGTACCCGCGCGTGTCGCCCGATGGGAAACAGATCGCCCTCGGCACGGAAGACGGCAAGGAGGCCGTCGTCTGGGTCTACGATCTCGCCGGCCGGAATGCGCCGCCGCGCAAACTCACGTTTGGCGGAAGGAACCGGTTTCCCGTGTGGTCCTCCGACAGCCAACGGATCGCGTTCCAGTCAGATCGAGAAGGCGATCTGGCCGTTTTCTGGGAGCGTGCCGATGGAACCGGTGTTGCCGAGCGGCTGACGAAGCCCGAATCGGGGACCGCGCATATTCCCGATTCGTGGTCGCGAGATGGCGATCACCTGGCCGTCACGGTTGTCAAAGGGTCGAGTTTTTCGCTCGCGACGCACTCGGTGCGGGAGAGAAAGACCACCGAGTTCGACAGCGTGACCTCGAGCGCGTTGCCCACGGCCGTGTTCTCGCGAGACGGCCGATGGCTCGCCTACTCATCGTCCGACAGTGGATCGGCGGGCACCCACGTGTACGTGCAGCCATTCCCGCCAACGGGCGCCCGGTATCAGGTCTTCGCCAAGGCTGCCGAGAACCCGCATCATCCGCTCTGGTCGCCCGACGACCGGGAACTCTTCTATATCCCGCGCGTCGGCGGCTTCGAAGCGGTGCGGGTCATCACCCAGCCAACCTTTGCCTTCGGCAATTCCGTGCAGGTGCCGAGGGTGTTTGCAACAGCGCCGCCAACGATCCCGCGGACATTCGACATCACGCCAACCGGCAAGATTGTCAGCATCATCGCCAGCGGACAGACATCAACCGCGGCGCCAAACCTGCCCATGATCCATGTCGTCTTGAACTGGTTCGAGGAACTGACTGCGCGGGTGCCTGGGGCACGCTGATTCGAGCCGGCTGGCGCACTCATTTCCAGGCGCCCAGCGCGCGTCTGACCGCGACGATCTGACCCAGATGGTAGGCGTTGTGGTCGTTCAGGAGAAGAATCGCCCGGAAGTAGGTCTGCTGGCCCTCGCCGGTCGGAACGAGGGCGTACAGATCGGCCGTATCTCGCGCGAGCGCCTTGAATCGCTCGCGGCCGTGTTTGAAGGACGCGACGCTCCGGTCCCACGCCTCCGTGTTCGGCGGCGCGGGGTCCTTCGGCCAGTAGTCGTCGGGCCATTTCATGCTGTGCACATACTTCGCGTCGAGACAAAAGTCGAGGATGTCGTCCTGCGCGATCCGCATGTGCTCCAACAGTTGCCAGATTGTGTGCTCGAAGCCCGGCGCCGGCTTGCCACGCAGCTCCGCCGGGATTCCTTCAATCACCCGGTCGAAACCGACGTGTGCTTCTTCCCAGTCGACGAACCGCTCGAGTTGATCGCGGAGTTGGTGGTCAATCATCTCAATCCCGTTTCATGATTCGTCAGCGCTTGTCCGGCACCTTGACTGCGCGCTCACCCTGCGAGTTGCCATCCTGGTACATCACCATGGCGACTACGCGCCCGTCTTCAACCACGAAGTCGAAGTAGGACAGCGATGTGCGATAGAAGAATCGCGTGGGGGAGGCCGCGATGGCCCTGGTCGATGGGCCGTCGGTGCGCTGCGTGTAAAGGGCGCCGTCGCGGAGAGTGACGGTACGCCTGGCATCCTTGCTGATCTCGTAGACGCCGACATAGCGGCGCAGCACGTCGTCCGGGACCGAGACCTCGGTGAAGTCCGGGAACGGATCGCCCACGGCGAGCGCTGCGAGCTTGCTGGCGGGCAACCCGGGGTTGATGGCGGCTCCCGCGTTGTTCGAAAACACTGCCACAAAGACGTCCTGGTCCGGCAAATACAGCGCGTCGGTGACGAAGCCGAAGATGCCGCCGCCGTGACGGATCGTGCGGCGACCGCGGAGATCGGCGATCGACAGGCCGTATCCGTAGCCGGTGGGCTGGCCATTCTTCAGAACGTACGGCGTGGTCATACGTTTGAGCGACGCCGCGTTCACCACCTTTCCGCCGAACAGCGCGCGACTCCAGCGATGCAGGTCGCTCACCGTCATCATCAACGAGCCCGCCGCAAACGGTTGCGTGAAACTCAGGTATCGCTGGTTGATGAACCCGTTCGGCCCGCCGTCGTAGCCGGAGGCGCGGCGCGGAATGATGCACGTCGAGCAGCCGTAGTAGGCACTCTTCATCCCGAGCGGCTCGAAGAAACGCTTCCGCACGAAATCCTCGTAGCGCATGCCGCTCGCGGCTTCGACGATCGCTCCGAGCAGGATGTAGCCCGAGTTGTTGTAGTTGTAGCGTTCGCCCGGCGCAAACTCCACGGGGAGGTCCTTGAACACGTCGATCAACTGCTGCACCGTGACGTCGTTCCTGACCTTGGAGGCCATGTATCCAGGAATCCCGGTGTAACTCACGATGCCCGACGTGTGCGTGAGCAGGTGCTCGACGGTAATGTTCTGACCGTACGGCGGGTACGACGGGAGATGCTTCGTCATCGCGTCCGACACCGCGAGCTTGCCCTCCTCCGAGAGCAGCATGATCGCGGCGGCGGTGAACTGTTTGGTGATCGAGCCGATCTCAAAAACCATATCGGGCGCGAGCGGCACCGCCAGTTCGAGGTCGGCCATCCCGGCGGCGCCCAAGAAAACGATTTCGTCACCTTTGGCGACAAGTGCCGCGGCGCCCGGCTGATCCGATTTGTACGTCCTCGAGAGGATCGTCGCGTACTGGCTGCTAGCCGGCTGGGTTCGCGCCGCTGGTGAAATCAGCGCCACGGTGACCAACGTGGCGATCAGAGCAGGCGGCAAGCGCGTCCTCATTGGCACTCCTCTCGTCCCGGGATTCGGAGAAAAGCGGAACGACCGAAAGAGTTTACGACTCCACGACGAAGGTGCGAACCACTACGATGCTCCCAAAACACGGCCCGATACCCAGAGGCGCGTTGATCTCCTGCCACGATCCTGTGGCCTCGTACCGGATGTCTCCATCGACGAGCAGTCGCATGCGGGTCGGCTGGATCTCCCACGTCACATCGTGCCACGCATTCGTCGTGATGAACCCACGGCCCTCGAGCCCGACTTGTTGACCCGTGTCAGGATGATGGACACGCAACTGCCGGACGTCGCACTCCCAGTTGAGGATCACCTCGCCGACATGCCAATAGAGCCGCAGATTGGTGGAGTCGGTCTTCGCGCTGGTGCGGAGCGTGAACGGTGCCCGAAACGTGCGCGGCGTGATGGCGGCGGCGTTCATGTGCGGTCGACCCACGCCGCGCAATTGCAGCCCTTCGCCGACAGGCTCGATGACACAGCCGAAATAAGGAATGAGTTGGGGAAGGAGATCGGCTGCCATATGCGTTCGTGATCAGGTACGAAGGTTCGACAGGTGGTCCTGCATGTGCCTGTGTCCAACCGCCTCGTAGCCGACAATCGTCACGACCGGAGCGAGCGCGACCACAACCAGGGTCCACGGGAGTGACACACCGCGGGTCGCCAGCACGACGGCGGCGATCAGTACCGCGGCGGTGCCGCCGAGCAGCGTCAGGTGGAACGGATCGGCGGCGCGCATGCTCACGGCGTACATCAGATAGAGCATGCCGATGAACACGGCGACCGGGACGATGACGGTGAGCACTGTGCCGGTGGTGCCGAGTTGGCTGTGCCCCTCCAGAAAATACTGAGCGACGTGGAGACCGGCGCCGGTGCCCGCGACGCTGGAGAAGATCACGAGGTGGCCGTAGCCCCAGAAGAACGACCGCTCGCGATGGTAGTGCAGGATGTCTGCCCACGGAATCCCGAAGTACGTCCACCACATGCCGAACGTCAGCCCCACGCCCGCCGCGAGCACGATAACCGCGTCCAGACTCCAGCCGATGGCGGGGTCGTGCACATAACCGGACATCGCCGCGACGGTCCCGAGGATCGCCTCACCGAGCGTGATGATCACCAGCAGTCCGTAGCGCTCGGCGATGTGATGCGAATGCCAGGGCGTCCCGCCTCGTCGCGACTCGGCGATGACCGGACCGGCGGTCTCGATGACCAGCAGCCCTGCCGCCAGCAGGAAGAACATGCCGACGGACGTGCCGGCGACGGCGAGCGCGACCCACCCGGCCTGACTCACGACCAGCGAGGTGATGTAGATCCGGGCGCAATCGCGGCGCCCGGGGTCCTGGCGCATCGCGCGCAGCCACTGCCCCACCATCGCGATGCGCATGACGACGTAGCCGGCGACCATCACCCGGTTGTCGATTTGGTCTCCCCGATCGATCGACGTGAACATCTCCGGCAGACCGAGCGCGAAGATCAGCACTCCCGCCATCTGCACCATCGTCAGCAGCCGGAACGCCCAGTCGTCGGTATCGTAGGCCGACGCGAACCATGAGAAGTTGATCCACGCCCAGCAGGTTCCGAATGTCGCGAGGCCGAAGCCAATGAGTCCACTGGCTGTGTGGCCCCCGGCAAGCGCATGGGCCAGCTCGTTGCCGGCCGCGCCGAAAGCCACGACGAACGTGAGGTCGAACAACAGCTCCAGCGGCGTCGCGACGCGGTGGTGCTCGTGCGGGTCGCGACCGCTCATCCGGAGCAGTCGGTGAGAACCGCTCGCCACGGTCCATCATGGTCTCGTGTCTCCCGCCGGATCAAATCCGCGTCAGTGGCGACCGAGCGACTCCATAGGATTGACGCGCGAGGCGCGAAATGCCGGGACCCAGCCGGCGGTGAGACCGACGGTGGCCAGTACCACCGCCGCAGCCACGAGCGTCGCCGGATCGCTCGGCTCGAGGCCGAAGAGCAGCGCCTTGACGTAGCGCGCCGCAAACGCGCTGCACACGAGACCTGCGCCGATGCCGATCGCGACGAGGATCGTGACGCGGCCCAGCACGAGTCGCATCACGCCGCCCCGCGTCGAGCCGAGCGCGAGACGGACGCCGATCTCGCCCCGGCGGAGATTCACGGCGTACGACGTCACGCCGTACAGGCCGATCGCCGCCATCAGCACGGCCAGCGCGCCAAAGAAGACGGACAGCATCGCCAGCAGCCGTTCCTGCTGCATGGTGCGGCTGACCTGCTCGGCGAGCGGCCGGTACGTCAGTGCGAAGCGCGGGTTCACGCCGGTGATGGCTTCCGTCACGGCTTTCTTCAGCGCGGCCGGCGGTCCCGATGCGGCGCGCACGCTCAGGATGATGTCCGTCGGCGGCAGCGGCGTGGCGTCGGTGTCGTACTGGGCAAGCGGAACGTAGACCGTCGGCATGGCGGCCTCGCGAACGTCGCGATACGCGGCATCACTCACGATGCCGACGATCTCTCGCGGCGGCGCCGCGTTGCTTTTGACGATTTGAACGGTGTGGCCGATCGCAGTCTGCCCAGGCAGGAACTTGCGGACGAATAACTCGTTCACGATGGCGACGCGGGACGTTTGGGCCCGGTCGGCATCGGTGAAGTCACGGCCGCGCCGCACCGTCACGCCGAACGTCGCCATCCAGCCGGGCGTCACGGCGTTCAGTGCCGTGTAGGGCTCTGTCGGCGTCAACTTCGTGCTCGTCGAGCCGATGCCGGACGGCAAGGTGCGGCGTTCTTCCTGAGGCGTCCAGGAGCCGGACACGTACACCTGCCGGTGCCACAGCCTGCCGCTGAGCGGGGCAATCAATGAGAGGCCGCCGGCGGCGACGCCCGGCACCGAGAGCGCGCGCTCGTGAATACGCGTGAATGTCTCGAGCCGATCCTGCGGCGGCACCTCCGCCCGCCGTGTGCTCACTTGCGCCAGCAGCACGCGATCGACGTCGAACCCCAGCGAGACGTGCGTGAGCGACGCAAACGTCCGCAGGAACAGCCCGGCGCCCACGACGAGTACGAGCGAGAGCACGACCTGGGCCACGACCAGGCCGTTGGCCAGGCGTACCTTCGTCGAGGCGGCCGCCCCGCGGCCGCCTTGCTTCAACGCATCGACGGGCACGCCACGCGTCGCTCGCGCGGCCGGCGCGATGCCGAACACCAGCGCCGTCAGCACGCCGACACCCGCGGTGAACGACAGCACACGCCAATCGAGCGTCAGGCTCAGCGAGACAGCATCAGTCGAAAGCTGCTGCACGAGCAGGCGGCTGGTCCAGTACGCCACGGCCAACCCCGCAGCGGCGCCGAGCGCCGACAGCACCAGACTGTCAGTGATGACCTGGCGCGCCAACCTCGACCGGGAAGCGCCAAGCGCGAGCCGCAAGCTCCATTCGTGGGCGCGCGCGGCCGACCGCGCCAGCAGCAGATTGGCGATGTTCGCACACGCGATCACCAGCACGAGCCCGACGACCACGAGCATGACGACGAGCGGTTCGCGGTACTGGCCGCGCAAGGATGAATCACCAACGGCGCTGGCATCGAGCGTGAACGGGTCCTTGAGATGTGCATCGCGATCGAGCGCACTCACGCCGGCGATGCGGGTCGCTTCGCGGATCGCCGGCTGGCGCGCGCGAAGATCGGCAATCCCGCCCTCGAGGGTCTGATCCGGTTTGAGCCGAACCAAAACATTGATCCACCAGGAATCGCGCTGATCGAGCCGCGAGTCTTTCGTGCCGCGCACCAGCGGCTCGGTGCCGAATGGGACGGCCACGTCGAAGGCCTGGCCGACGCTCAGGCCAAAGAAGTTTGGCGGCGTGACGCCAATCACCGTGAACGGAATCCGCTCGAGCGTCAGCGTGCGGCCCACCACGTCCGGCGCTCCCCCAAAGTGCCGCTGCCAGAAGCCGTGGCTGATGACCGCCACCGGCCCGTTCGCACCACCGCCTCGAATGTCGTCCGATGCGGAGAATGTGCGGCCCAGCGCCGCGGTCACGCCGAGCACCTCGAAGAACTCGCCGCTGACCCACAGCCCGTTGACGATGTCGGTTTCACCGCCTTGCGAAAGATTGAATGACGCGTCGCTTGTGGCTGACGCGGCCGTGCCCGCGAAGACATCGCGCTCGTCGCGAATCTGTTCCCAGATCGCGTACGTCCACGACTCCTGGCCGCCCTCCGACGTGTCCGTGACGAGCGCAAGCTGTGACGGATCCCGCACCGGCAGCGGCCGCAGCAGGAGGCTGTCGATGATCGAGAAGATGGCCGTGTTGGCGCCGATGCCGAGCGCCAGCGTCAGGACGATCACCGCCGTGAAGCCCGGGCTCTTGCGGAGCATTCTGAGCGCGTAGCGGACGTTCTGGCCGATTTCGTCGAGCGAGCCGCCGTGGCGGCCGGTCCGGACGTGCTCCTTCGCCTGTTCGATTCCCCCGAGCTCGATGAGCGCCTGGCGACGTGCCTCGGCCGGCGCGGCGCCGTCGCGGATTTTCTCGGCGGCCGACATCTCCACGAACGTCTGCAGCTCGTCGTCGAGCCGGCGCTCCATCGTCCGGCGGCGGAATACCCACGGCACGACGGACAGGACACGACGGAGCCAGGTCATGCGCCCTCGAGCACGCTCGTGATCGCGAACGACGCGCGCTCCCAGCGGCGTCGATCCGCTTCGAGCTGGCGCCGGCCGGCGGCGGTGAGGCGGTAGTACTTCGCCTGGCGGTTGTTCTCCGAGGCACGCCATTCGGCTTTGAGCTTGCCGTCCTGTTCGAGGCGATAGAGCGACGGGAAGAGCGATCCGGGGTTGACGCGGAAGCTGTCGCGGCTCAGCGCGGCCAACCGCTGCGAGATCCCGTAGCCGTGCAGGGGCTCGCGCGCGAGGATGGTCAGAATCATCAGGTCCAGCGTCCCCTGCGGCACGTCGAGCTTGTCGTCGTCTTTCATTTAGGTTCCCTAAATGACGATACCGCCGCTCCTTTAGGGTGTCAAGAGGTCAGCCGCAGGCCACCCGGCGGCGGGCGCCGGCCCGGATGGCCGATCTGTTGACAGCCAACAGCTACATATGTACTCTGCCAACACATACAGGACAACCGGACGTGAGCGCCCTTCGCGTCTGCCTCGCCCGCCTTCGCAGCCTGTTCGGCAGCCGCCGGCATGATGCCGAGCTGCGCGCGGAAATCGACGCGCACCTCCACGAGGCCGCCGAAGACTTCCTGCGACAAGGCATGAGCCCGGCCGAGGCGCGTCAGGCCGCCTTGCGTCACTTCGGCGGCGTCACGCAGACAATCGAGGCGCATCGGGCGCAGCGACACTTCACGTTCTTCCCGACACTCTGGCAGGACCTGCGATTCGCGGTGCGAACGCTCCGGCGCACACCGGGCTTTGCGCTCGTCGCCGTTCTGACGCTCGCGATCGGTATTCTTGGCAACACCACAATTGCGAGCGGCGTCAACGCGCTGCTCTTCACCCCGCTGCCAACCGAACGCCCGGAGCAGATCGCGCAGGTCGTGACGGGTAGTCGCGTCATGGAGCACCGATTTGCGAAGCACACGTACAGGCTGTACACCACTCTGCGCGACAACAACTCCTCTTTCGCGGCGCTGACCGCGATCCTCGATACGACCGTTCCCATCAGCGAGACCGCTCAACACGCACGGACCGAGCAGTTCACAGGCGTGGTCCGAGGAGAAATCGCCAGCGGGAACTACTTCGAGATGCTCGGGATTCGTCCGGCACAGGGGCGGGTCTTTACACCGGAGGACGACAGAACGCCGAACGGGCATCCGGTGGTCGTCATCAGCGACCGCATGTGGCGAACGCACCTCAAGTCTGATGCGCAGCCGCTCGGTCGTGTCATCTACCTGAACGGGAATCCATTCACCATCATCGGCATCCTCCAGGCGTCGTTTACGGGCACGGTCTTCGCGAACGAAACGGATTTCTGGGCGCCGCTCATGATGCAGGGGCAGCTCGGCGCCGACCCGAACTGGTTCAGACCGGAGGCCGCCCGGCCACGCGCGATCGTGGTCGCTTGCGGCGTGGGCCCCGACGGCAAGGAAAACTGCGCCCCGCCCCAGGAAATGGGTGACCTTCGCGTGCTTGGCAGGCTGAAGCCTGACATGAGCACGGCAGCGGCCTCGGCGCAGTTGACCGCAATTGCCGCTGGCATGCGGCAAGTTCGACCGGAGGTCAAACCGCCAACGCTCACGGTCGTCGCGGAGCTGGAAGGGAGACACGAGAACCATCTCCCGCAGGTGCGCAGAATCGCGATGCTGGCACTCGCCGCGTCCGGACTCGTCTGGCTCATCGCCTGCGGCAACGTCGCGAACCTCTTTCTGGCGCGGGCGACCGTCCGGCGCCGGGAGATCGCGATCCGCCTGGCATTGGGCGCCGGACGCTGGCGTGTGGTCCGGCAGCTGCTGACGGAAAGCACGTTGCTCGCCGTCACTGCCGGAACGCTGGCGGTGCAACTCACCTTCTGGACGGCCGGGCTGCTCGGCGCGGCGATCCCTTCGAACGTTCAGCTTCCGATCACACTCGACTTCACCCCCGATCTTCGTGTGCTCGGCTGGGCACTCGTCTTGTCATTCGCGACCGGCCTCGTTTTCGGCTGCGCGCCGGCCTGGCAAGCAGTACGCACCAGCCTCGTCCCCTCGCTGAAGCCTGGAGAGAGCGGCAGCAGCCAGGGCGCACGTCGCCTGACCCTCCGCAATGCACTCGTTGTCGCACAACTCTCCATCTCCGTCGTCGTGCTCATCGCCGGCGGCCTGTTCGTGCGGAGCCTGGAACACGCGCGCGACGCCTTCAGTCCGGGCTTCGACGCCAATCGACTCGTGTCGATGCGTCTGGACCCGGGTCTGCTCGGGTACAAGGCGCCGCGCATCGAGGCGCTCTATCGAGATCTCCTCAGACAACTGAAGGAGATACCGGGAATCGCTTCCGCATCGGTGGTGAATAACGCGCCGTTTGGACGTCATGGCGCCGCGGCCACGCAAGTCGTGCGCGAGGGCACGCCATTCTCCAAGGATGGGCACAACGCCGAGACCGAGCTCGCGGTCGCGGGCCCGCGGTATTTCCAGACGATGGGTGTTCCCGTCGTCGCGGGCCGGGAGTTCGACGACCGCGATACCGCCCGGTCCACCCCGGTGGCCATCCTGAGCGAGATCGAGGCACGCCGGCTCTTCGGGTCCACCCAAGGCGCGCTCGGGAAGCGCGTGCGCTCGAGCGAGGGCGACAGCCCAAAGCCGTTCGAGATCGTCGGCGTCGTCCGCGACAAGCGCAACGGCGGAGCCGAACAGGACCCACGGCTGCTGTTCCTGTCGGCGATGCAGCAGCCGGCTGAACCCGCGACGACGCTGGTCGTCAGGGCAGCATCAGCAGGCAATTTGTCGGCACTCGGAGAAGCGGTGCGGCGGGCGGTGCAGCAGATCGATCCTGTCGTGCCAGTTACCGAGGTCAGGACCGGCGAGGATCATGCAGATCCGCAGCTTGGCGCGGTGCGTCTGACGGCGGAGGTGTCGATGCTCCTGGGGCTCGTCGCGCTCACGCTGGCGGGACTTGGGCTGTACGGCGTGACCTCTTACGCCGTGAGCGCCCGGACGCGCGAGATCGGCATTCGCGTAGCGCTGAGAGCGCTTTCCGCGAACGTACACGGGCTCATCCTCCGGCACGGGCTGTTGCTGACGGGTGCGGGGCTGGTGGTGGGTCTCAGCGCTTCGTTGCTGCTGACGCCAGTTCTGCAGTCGCTGTTGTTCAATCTGCCGCCGAACGACCCGCTGACGTTTGCGGCGGTTGCGGTGGCGCTCGTCGTGATTGCCCTTATCGCGTCCTACGTGCCTGCGCGGCGCGCGAGCCGGATCGATCCGATCGCGACCTTGCGCACGGAGTAGATCGTCATCCCCCCGTTTCCTTGCCAGCCGATCCGATCGAGAGATCCGCGAGCCCCGATCGAATCATGAACCAGAACAGGACCACTCCGGGGATCGCAATCGCCGTGGTCAGCAGGTAGAAGTTCACGTAGCCCATCGCTTCGATGAGCGCACCGGCAGTCGTGCCGGTGAGGAACCGGCCGGCGATGCTCGCCAGCGCCGAAAGCAAAGCGTACTGCGTCGCCGTGAATCGCAGGTTGCACAGTGCCGAGAGATAGGCCACCACGGTGACGCCGCCGATGCCGCTCGCGAAATTCTCGAAGCCGATCGCGCCAGCCATGCCGAGGTTCGAGTGTCCGGCGGCTGCGAGCGCCGCGAAGCTGAAATTGGACACCGCCATCAGCACCAGGCTGACGAGGACCGCGCGTTTCATGCCGACGCGGGCGTAGAGCGCCCCCCCGACGAAAATGCCGACGAGGTAGGCGATGAACCCGATGAACACGTCGTAGAACGCGATCTCGTCGTTGGTGTAGCCGAGGTCGTCGAACAACAACCGGAACGTCAGGTTGGCGAGCGTATCGCCGACCTTGTGGATGAGCACGAAGAGCAGGACGACGACCGCCCCTTCGCGCTTGAAGAATTCGGTCAGCGGGCTGAAGTAGGCGACGATCGCCTGGAGCGCGCCCGGCACCGGCGCCGGCGGGCGGCGGCGGACCGGTTCGCCCATGACGACGCCGACGATCATCGCTGGCAGCGCGAGCAGCGCGCAGATGTAGTAGGCCTTCGACCAGTCGGCGCGTGCCGCGATCACGAGGGCCAGCGAGGCGGCGCCGGCCGACCCGATGCGCCAGCCGTACTGGTTCATGCCCGATCCGACGCCGAGCTGCCGCGGCTCGAGCAGCTCGATCCGGTAGGCGTCGATGACCACGTCGTTGGTCGCGGCCAGGACGCCGACGAGGATCGCGGCCGCGGCGACGGTCGGCAGTGACGTTTTGGGATCGACGCTGCCGAGAAACACCACCGCCATCATCACCAGCCCGCCCGAGAGCCACAACCACGCCCGGCGCTGACCGAAGCGCCCGAGTCCGGGAATGCGCACGGTGTCGACGAGCGGGGCCCACAGCCACTTGAAGTTGAAGGCGAGGAAGGTGAACGCAAACGCGGTGACCGCGCTCTTTTTGATCCCGTCCTGCGCGAGCCGGGTGGTGAGCGTCGCGGCGATCATCGCGAACCCGAAACCCGACGAGATGCCCAGGAAGAACGCCGCGATCGGCGCCGCTTCGACGTACGGGCGCACGCTGTCGGGAAGTCGATGGCGCCATTGCATGGTCTACTTTTCGGCGAGCCCGGCGCGGCGCAGCAGGGCGAACCGGGCTTACTGTTGCGACCGGGCGTGAATGATGAACCGTTGCGGCGCCGAGCCGATGTAGAAGAACGGATAGCAGGTGACGAGCGTCAACGAGCGGATTTCAGTCGGCGCGAGCACCGACAGGTCGTCGGGCGCGACGATCCGGGTGCCGATCACACGGTAGTCAAAGATTCCGCGAGCTGTCGTCATCCGGATCTCATCACCTTCGCGGACATTCTTCAGCGGTCGAAAGAAGGTGTCACGGTGACCGGCGATCACCGCGTTGCCACGTTCCCACGGCAGAGCGCTGTCGGAGAGATGTCCGACTGCCCGTCCGAGCGTCGCGTCATCGTCACCTTGCATGACCATGACTGACACGTTGAGACGAGGAATCTCGAGCCGGCCGATCAGGCCGTGAACGACCGGCGCGCTTTCGTTGACAGAGAACTCAGGCGGCGCTGGCGTCAAGCGTTCGAGATTCTGCGCAGCGAGCACCGGGTGGTCGTCGGGCCCGACAACCTCGGTACGGATGACACGGTAATCGAAGATCCCGCGAGCTGTTCTCATCGACACGCTGAGACGAGGGATCTCGAGCCGGCCGCTCACGCCGTGGATGACGGTCGCGGCCGCAAGCTCACGTTCCAAGGTCAGCGCAGCAATTCTCTGAAATGATGCAGCTCTCGCCAGACTCGCTCCGAAGGCGACGAGACACACGGAGCCGATCACGATGAGCAGTCTCTCGAGCCACGTCAACAAAGTCATTGGTCGCTCTCGTTTCAACAAAATCCAGTTTGCAAGAGCAGATCCGTTCACACATCGCAATCTGCGCCTCAGAAGAGCCACCGGAGGGCGATCAAGCGGCATCGTATGGGAAAGATTTGCCGCCGAAGTGGCCACTGCAGTGGCCCGCGGTTTGCACTCCCACGTAATGATCACGATCGTTTTTTGGAGGTGAAAACATGCGTCCGTCCCAGATCACCGGGATTGCCACCGCGGCATTCTTCAGCGTCACGATTTCCGTGTTTGCGCAAACGCCAACTACGCAAACGCCAACACCACAAACACCAACAACTCAAACGCCAGCAGCGCAGGAGAAGACAGCGTCCCCGCAGACCTTTACGGGATGTCTGATGAGCGAGCCCGATTATCGGCGCGCCCATAACCTCGGCGAGGGCACGGTCGGCGGCGCCGGCCTCGGCGACGAGTTCGTGCTCGTGGATGTGAAGGTCTCACCAGCAAAGGAGCCGGCTGCCACGGCGGCGGCGTCCGACCAAGCCGTTGAGCAAGCGTTAGCGAAGATAGGGACGGCTGGCAAGTGCGCCGATCAAGGCACGGCGTACCGGCTGACCGGACCGAACGAGGACAAGCTCAAAGGTCTCGCCGGCCGCCAGCTCGAGATCCAGGGTCGATTCAAGGACCCCACCGATCCCCGTACTGGTGAGAAGATGCCGAACGAAGTCGAGATCCTTTCGTTCCGCGAAGCGCCTGCCGCTGTTGCGGTAGCCCAACCGGCTGCGGCGCCAACACCGGCTCAGACCACGCCGCCACCGCCGCCGCCGACTCAGACCACGCCGCCGCCAACGCCGGCCCAGACCACGCCGCCACCAACGCCGCCGACTCAGACCGCGCCGCCACCGCCACCGCCGGCCCAGCCTGCGCCAGCAATGGCCACGCGCACCGAACTGTCCCGGACCGCGAGTTCGACGGCGCTTCTGGGGCTCGTCGGCGTCCTGGCATTGAGTTCAGGTTTTGTGCTGACACACAGACGGCGTCGTCAGTAAAAGTCAGAAGGCAGAAGTCAGAAGGCAGAAGCTCGCAGATTTCGCGAGTTCCTGCCTTTTGCTTTGACCAAAAGTCGACGTGTGACGCGGCGAAGTCGAGAGATGTCTGGGCGCGGTTGAAGAGCCCTCGCGCCCACGCGTCGGTACGACGGGTACGGCGGGTCCGTGGAACCTGATTCCGTTCGCGTCGACCGTTGTTCCGTCTAGCGTTTCCAGCCCAAGATTCGGCAGTTGTCAGAGCTCCAGTCCGGAGACATGCAGCCCTTCGGGTTCGCACGGCCTGTGACTCTGACATCGGGCGCGAGCATGTCGACACCTTTCGGTGCCCACGTGAGCCTGCAACCGCGAACACACCTGACTTCGGTTCCCCCGTCGCCCAGTGTAACGAGCAGTTCGAAGTCAGACGAAGCCGAGGGGGCTGACGTCGGTGCCTGAGCATGGCCAACAACCCAACCAATACCGAGTAGCCCCGCGACGACAAGAACACGCGCAGTATTGCGGATCATCGGGCCTCCTAGCCTTTTCCCTTTTGCCTTCTGGCTATTTCCAGCAGTTGGCCGCGCTCTTAGCCGGCGCGGCGGCCGCCGGTGCGGCGCCGGCCGGCAGCCCGACGACCGGTTCCTCGTCGGGATTCGCCGCGCGCCCGCGGCCGCCTCGACCCGGCGGCGTCCAGCCGTCGCAAGCAGGGCCGTTCTGGACCATTCGCGTGTCGGCGCTGACCGTATACCCGTTCAAGTACTGCGCGCCGGCGTTGCCGTAGTACTTCCCGTATTTCAGCGCGGCGTCGTGCACCTTGATAATCGCGTCCTGATAGCGCGGATCGTTCTGGCTCCACCCCGAAAAACTCGAGAGGTCGTTGTTGCCCAGAATGACCACGTCGACGCCGTGAGTCGCGGCGATCTCTTCGGCCATCGCCACGCCCTCGAGCGTCTCGATCATGACCGTGACGAGCATGTTGTCGTTGATCGTCTGGCGGTAGTTGAGGCCGCTCCAGATCTGGTTGTACTGCCCGCCGCCGGCGCTTCGACGTCCGACGGGCGGATACCGCGAGTACCGCGCGGCGTCCCGCGCTTCGAGCGCATCGTCCACCGTCGGGACGATGATGCCGAGCGCGCCGATGTCGGTCGCCTTCTGGATGCTCGACTCGAATGCATCCGGCATGCGGACCATCGGCGCCGCGCCCACCTTCGGGCACGCCGCGATCATGCGGGCCACCTCGTCCCACGACATCGTGCTGTGCTGCATCTCGAACCAGATGTAGTCGAAGTGCTTTCCGACTTCGCAGTAGAGGTCGGTGTCGAACCTCGAGATCGTGTAGCTCGTGATCTGGCGATCGCTGAGCAGCGCTTCCTTCGCGCGGTTGTAAAGCGGCCGCGGAGTCGCGGAATTCATCATCGCCTTGACCTGCCAGCCCCAGCCACGCTCGTCGGCCTTCTTCGGCGTGAGCGTCCCGCCGATCGGCAGTTTTGTTCCTTGCGCGGTAGGCAAGGCGATCGCCAACGCCGTCAGCATGCACATCGCTAATGCAAGACGCCGTGTCATCTCTTAAATGCGGGGGGACTTCGTCCCCGCCGCACCCCCCTTACGCGCTCGCTCGCGGCGGCCCCGTCGCCCCGCTCCGCTTGCGCGGCTCACTCGCACTGCTCGTTCACGCCAACTCAAGCCACGTCACTGCAGCGCGTAGGCGACGAACTGCGCGCCGTTGACGCCGCTGACGGCGACGACGATGTATTGCTTGCCGTTGAGCATGTAGGTCATCGGCGAGCCGGTCTGCTTGTCCGGCATGTCGACCGCGCCGACGTCGGCGCCCGTGGCCTTGTCATAGGCGCGCAGGAGCGCGATGCGTTCGCCGGCGTCATTGCGGTGCACACCGCCCTCACCCGCGATCAGCAATGTCTTCGTAGTCAGGACGCCGATGAACGTTCGGCCCGGCTGTCCGAGCCGAGGCAAATCGAGCCCCTGCAGCGCCGGATGATTCTTGATGTCGTCGGGCGTCGAGCTGTGCGTCTTCTGCCACACGATGGTGCCGGTGTTCATGTTGTACGCCGTGATGCGATCGTACGGCGGCTTGACGAGCGGCAGACCCTGCACCGACGTGCCGCCGCGGCCGGGCCCCGCGCCTCGTCCGGCATCTCCCGCGCCAGCGGCTGCGCGCGCCTGGCCGGACACGTAGCCCATGTCCGACGTCGACGGATTGGCCGGGACGATGCCGCTCACGAACACCGCCGTGTGCGAATGGATGAAGAGCTGGTTCGTTTCCGGATCGAACGACCCGCCGGGCCAGTTCGCGCCGCCGACGTCGGCAGGCAACTGCAACGTCGCGAGCGGGCCGTCCAAACTGCTCAGCACCGGCGGCGTATAGAGGGGCCCGATTCGATATCTCTTCACGACCTCAAGCGCTTCGGCGCGGAGCGCCGGCGTGAAGTCGATGAGGTCGTCGATCGACACGCCCTGCCGGTCGAACGGCGCCGGCCTGGTTGGAAACGGCTGCGTCCGGCTCGTCTTTTCGTTCGGCACGGTGGACTCGGGAACCGATCGTTCTTCGACGGGCCAGATCGGCTCGCCGGTCTCCCGATTCAACACGAAGAGAAACGCCTGTTTGGTGGGCTGCGCGAGCGCCCGGACACGCCGTCCATTCACCGTGAGGTCAAAGAGGATGGGCGCGCACGGCAAGTCGTAATCCCAGATGCCGTGATGCGTCGTCTGAAAGTGCCACTTCCGCGTGCCGGTCTTGAGATCGAGCGCGACGAGACTCTCGCCGAACAGCGTGTTGCCCGGCCGGTTGCCGCCGTAGTAGTCGCCGGTCGGCATCTCGACCGGCACGTACACGAGGCCGAGCTCCAGGTCCGCGCTGAACTGCGCCCAGGCGCCGGTATTGCCGTTCTTCAACGCGCCATCGTTTTCCCAGGTGTCATAGCCGAACTCGCCTGGCTTCGGCACGGTGTGGAAGATCCACAGCCGCTTGCCGGTCTTCGCGTCGTAGCCACGCACGTACCCGCGGACATTGTTCATCGTTCGCGGCGAGCCGCCGGGCCGGTGCGCCGCCCCGACGACGACGACATCGCCGGCGACGAGCGGCGTGGCGTTCAACCCGACCTCGGCAGTGACGAGATCGAGGTCCTGGTCGTTCTCCAGCTTGAGATCGACGACGCCGTTCTGGCCAAACGTCGTGACGGGTGCGCCCGTTTTCGCATTGAGCGCGATCATGCGGTAACCCGGCGTGACGTAAATGACGCGTTGATCCGACCCGTCGGCGCTGGACCAGTAGGACACGCCGCGCCCGGCGCCGGTGCGGGGCGCGTTTTGTCCCCGCGGCCCTTCGTCCTCGGTGTGTTTCCAGAGGACCTCGCCGCTGGCGGCGTCGATCGCGACGACCGCGCGCGCGGTGCCGACCGTCGCGTACAGCACGCCGGCGACGAAGAGCGGCGTCGTCGAGTAGAGCGTGTCGGGGCGAGGCCCATAGGCGTCGGTGCTCAGGCGCCAGACGATCCGCAGCTTGGAGAAATTGTCCTTGTTGATTTGATCGAGCGGCGAGTAGCGCGTGCTGGCGAGATCGGCGCCGTAGGTCGTCCACTCGTTCGAGTTTGGTGTGCTCGCGTCTCGACTTTGCGTCGTCAGCGCGGCGTTTTTTGGCTTCGTGGCGAGGAACGTGATCTGCGCCAGACCGTTCCCGTCCAGTGCCGCCGTTCCGGCTGGGATCTTGTTCGCGCTCAGCAGAAATGCCAGAACGTCGATGTACTGTTGGTCGCTCAACCGCTTGTTGGGATCGTCGGGCGGCATCTCCTCCATCCGCTCGAACAGCTTCTTCAGCGCTGAGCCGTCCCATCGTTGTGCGAACGTCCCTCCGGCCAGCGGGGGCGCCTGTTCGATGCCTTCGAGGTCCTGGCCGTGACACGCCGCGCACGCGCGGGTGTACAGCTCGGCGCCGCGTGCAGCCTGTTTTGCGTCATACACTCCGGCCCAGACCGATTTCTTGTCCTGTGCGAGCGCAGCGAGCGCTCCGCCGACAGCCAGCAAGGTCACGCCGGCAAACCACAGCGACCGTCGAAACATCGCGAAACCGTAGCACGAACTGTGCTCTTTAGGAGCGCGAGCGAAGGCTGGACGCTAGATGCTCCCCCGTCAGCGTTGACTTCGCCGCCACCAGATCGGCCGGCGTGCCCTCGAACACGATCCGCCCGCCGTCGTGACCCGCGCCCGGGCCGAGATCGATGATCCAGTCGGCGTGCGCCATCACCGACAGATGGTGCTCGATCACCATGACCGACTTGCCGGCGTCGACGAGCCGATCGAGGAGCGTGAGCAACTGCTTGAGGTCGGCCAGGTGCAGCCCCGTGGTCAGCTCGTCGAGCACGTAGACGCCGCCCTCCTCACCCATGTGCGTCGCGAGCTTGAGCCGCTGGCGCTCGCCGCCGGAGAGTGTCGTGAGCGGTTGGCCGAGCCGCAGGTAGCCGAGCCCGACGTCGGCCATGCGCTGCAGGATCGCGTGCGCGGCGCGCGTGTGAGTGTTGCCAGGCCCGAAGAAGCTGAGCGCCTCCTCGACTGGCAGGTCAAGCACTTCAGCGATGTTGAGCTTTCCAAGACGATAGTCGAGCACCGACGCCTGGAACCGGCGGCCCTCGCACTCCTCGCAGACCGTGGTGACGCCGGCCATCATCGCGAGATCGGTGTAGATCACCCCGGCGCCGTTGCAGGTCGGACACGCCCCCTCGGAGTTGGCGCTGAAGAGCGCGGGCTTGACGCCGCTGGCCTTCGCGAACGCGTTGCGGATCGGATCGAGGAGACCTGTGTACGTCGCCGGGTTGCTCCGGCGCGATCCGCGGATCGCCGTCTGATCAATTGTCACCACGCCGTCGCGGCCGCTCACCGAGCCGTGAATCAAGGAGCTCTTGCCCGACCCGGCGACGCCGGTCACCACCACCAGCACGCCAAGCGGAATGTCGACGTCCACGTTCTTGAGATTGTTGGTGCGAGCGCCGCGCACCTTCATCACCCCCGACGGCTTCCGCACCGACGCCTTCAGCGACGCGCGGTCGGTGAGATGCCGCCCGGTGAGCGTGCCGCCGGCTCGCAGCGCCTCGACCGTGCCCTCGAAGACCACTTCCCCGCCGGCATTCCCGGCGCCAGGGCCAAGATCGACGACGTGATCGCCGATCGCGATCACCTCCGGCTTGTGCTCGACGACGAGCACGGTGTTGCTCTTGTCACGGAGCCGCAGCAGGAGAATGTTCATGCGCTGGATGTCATGCGGGTGCAGCCCGATTGTCGGCTCGTCGAAGACGTAGGTGACGTCGGTAAGTGAGGACCCGAGATGACCGACCATCTTCGTGCGCTGGGCCTCGCCGCCCGACAGCGTGCCG
>Ga0114129_10001252_pt1 | contig 33867 bp, 29 predicted proteins | sample RhiMetdeltSRZDD1_FD_80071 | JGI IMG/M metagenome (GOLD analysis project Ga0114129, IMG submission 80071) | Populus rhizosphere microbial communities from Tennessee, USA - Rhizosphere MetaG P. deltoides SRZDD1 (version 2) (version 2) | ecosystem: Host-associated > Plants > Roots > Rhizosphere >...
AACCCCGAGTTCGCGAAGGCGGCGGCCGAGGCGGGCCTCCGCTACGCGTACCTGCAGTTCGACGGCATCGGCAACGCGGCGAACTCGCACCGCCGCGTCGGCAATCTGTTCGACGTCAAGCTGCGGGCGATCGAGAACCTGTATAACGCCGGCGTCGACATCGTGCCTGTCATCACGATCGTCAACGGCGTGAACAACGAGCAGGTCGGCCGCGTCATCGAGTTCGCGCTCGACAACCCGAAGAAGATCAACTTCCTGTCGTTCCAGCCGGTCAGCTTCACGGGACGCGACGAGGAGGTCACGCCCGAGCGGCGCGCCGCGCAGCGCTACACGCTGTCGCACCTCGCGCACGACGTGAAGACGCAGACCGGCATCGGCGAGCCGACCCGCGACTGGTTCCCGATCTCGTTCATGGGCACGTTCACCGACTGGGCCGACGTCACGCACGGCGCCGAGAAGGAATTCGGGCAGCTCACGTGCGGCTGCCACCCGAACTGCGGCGTCGGCATGGCGATCATGATCGACAAGGAGACGAAGGAGGCCGTGCCGGTCACGGCGTTCCTCAGGGCGGAGCAGCTCGCCAAGGACGTGGCCGCCGTCACCGACGCGGGCCGCGGCCGGTTCCTGTCAGTCTTCGGCATGGCGCTCGCCCTGATCCGCAACTACGACTCGTTCAAGTCGCCGACGCATTTCAAGATGACCGACCTGCTCAAGAAGTTCGACAAGACGTTCGGCGCAACGAAGAGCGCGGAGAAAGGGAAGTACGGCCGGGTCGAGGGCGACCGCACCGTCGCCGACATCGAGAAACGCCGCGCCGATCGCTGGAACTTCCTCTTCGTCGCCGGCATGTGGTTCCAGGATCTGTTCAACTACGACTTCCGTCGCACCGAGATGTGCATCATCCCGTATGCGACGCAGCAGGGCGAGATTTCCTTCTGCGCCTACAACACCGGCATCGGGTGGCGGAACATCATCGAGAAGATGCACATGACGGCGACGCTCACGAAGTGGTACGAGGAGCACGGCCGCCACGAGATCTTCGCCGGCAACAAGAGCGTGCCGCTGAACGCGACCGAGCACTCACTCGTGCTGAACGAAGAGGCCGTTCGCGCCGGCGCGCAGACGGATCTCGATCAGCTGGGCATCGCCAAGAACGCGCGCGAGGAGAAGCTGAAGGCGCGGCAGGAGGATCTGGCCAAGGAAGCGGCGCACAACGCCGAGATGGCGAAGCTCTATCGCCAGCAGGTCCTCAAGGAACAGCCGACGATTCAGATTCAGGGACTGGGTGGGCCAGGGAAGAAGTCGAAGGCCGAGCCGGCGCCTGTCCTCCATAAACCAGTCGTGTGAGCGATCGCCGCAGGTCCTCGGCCTTGATCGGCTTCGGAATGTAATCGTCCATCCCGGCGGCCAGGCAGCGCTCCTGGTCGCCCTGCATCGCGTGCGCGGTCATCGCAATGATCGGGATGGCCGCGCCGCCGTTCTTCTCGCGCGCGCGGATCGCGGCGGTCGCCGCGAAGCCGCTCATCTCCGGCATCTGGATGTCCATGAAGATCGCGTCGAACGGCGTTGCGCCCGGCGCCACCGACGCCGTGTAGGCGGCAACGGCCGCCGTGCCGGTCGGCGCGATCGTCACGTTGTGGCCATCGCGTCTCAACAGCGCCGCGGCCAGCGCCTGGTTCACGGCGTTGTCCTCGGCGAGCAGAAGGTGCAGCGGCCGCAGATCCGCTGTGGCGGCGGGCGAGGAGGCCACCGGAACCGGCACCGACGCCGATGCCGCGGCGCCGAGCGGCACCTCGAACTGGAAGATGCTGCCGCGCCCCAGCTCGCTCTCGACCCACAGGCGGCCGCCCATCCGATCCAGGATCCGCGTCGAGATGCTCAAGCCGAGACCGGTCCCGCCGTACTTCCGCGTCGTCGATCCGTCGGCCTGCTTGAACGGCTCGAAAATCCTGGCCTGCTGATCGCTCGAGATCCCGATGCCGGTGTCCCACACGGCGCAATGCAGCAGACAACCGTCGCGGCCGTCGTGAGGCAGCGCGGTGACGCGGACGCCGACCTCTCCCTTATCCGTGAACTTGATGGCGTTGCCGATCAGGTTGATCAGCACCTGCATCAGGCGGTGCGGGTCGCCGACGAGGCGATTCGGAACGCCGGTCGCCACGTCGCACGTCAGCTCCAGGCCTTTCTGGTGCGCCCGGACGGCGAGGATTTTCGCCGTCGCGGCCAGATGCTCGCGCAGGTCGAACTGAACCGAATCGAGCTCGATCTGCCCCGCTTCGATCTTCGAGAAGTCGAGGATGTCGTTGATGATCGTCAAAAGGCTGTCGGCCGACAGCTTCACCATCTCCAGGTACTCGCGCTGTGCCGGGCCGAGATCCGTATCGAGCAGCAGCTCGGTCATGCCGAGCACCCCGTTCATGGGCGTTCGGATCTCATGGCTCATGTTCGCGAGGAACTCGCTCTTCGCGCGGCTCGCGGCTTCGGCCGTTTCCTTGGCTCGCTGCAGCTCGCCCTCGGTGCGGCGCCGCTGCGCGACTTCGTTTCTGAGCTCCGTGGTCCGCTCCTCGACGCAGTCGGCGAGCTCGCGCTCGCGCGCCGTCAGCTGGCGGACGCGGACGCGATGCCCGCCGACGACGCACGCAGCGAATGCGAGCGCCATCGCGCCGTAGAACCACCACTGCTGATAGAAGTGCGGCGCCAGCCTCAGCATGCGCTGCGCGACGGCGACGCTGAGCGTGCTCTCATCGTCGCGTGCGACGACGCGGAAGCGGTATTGGCCTGGTGGGATGTTCGTGTAGTAGGCGCTCCGCCGCGTGCCCGCTTCGACCCAGTCCGAGTCGAAGCCTTCGAGACGGTACTTGAACTTCACCTGATCGCCGGCCGCGAAGCTGACGGCGGTGAAGCGGAACTCCAGCTCGCCGTGCCCGGGCGGCAGCTCGGGCGTGCCATCGGCCGCCAGCGGCTCGCGGTCGACGAACACCTCCTCGATGATCGCGCGCGGGGGGCGGCTTCGCTCGCCGAGCTGCGTCGGATCGATGACGATTAGGCCGCGCTCGGTCGGGAACCACAGCGTGCCGTCGGCGGCGACCGCTGCCGACGGCGTCGATCCGCCCGCGCCTTCGCCATCGATGCCGTCGGCGCGGCCGTAGAACGTCGTGGTCACCGTGCGGACTGTCCCTTTGGCGAAGGCGTCGAGCTCCCGTTTGTCGGCGCGCCAGATGCCGCGGTTGCCGCCGACCCATAACCGCCCGTGCTGATCTTCCAGAATGTTCCAGACCACATCGTCCGGGAGTCCGTCGGTCTTGCGGTAGACGGTGAACCGGCCGTCGCGCAGCCGCGTCAGGCCGTTGCCAAGCGTGCCGACCCACAGGGCGCCGTCGGCGTCCTCGTGGATGGCGCGGACGAGCTCTCCCGACAGCCCGTCTTTCGGTGTGTAGGACACGAACCGGCCCTCGGCGAGGCGGCTGATCCCGCTGTTCGTCCCGAACCACATCGATCCGTCGCGCGATTGCGCGATCGTGCGGACGACGTCGCCGGCCAGGCCGTCGGCGCGCGTGTAGACGCTGAACCGGTTGTCCTTGAACCGGTTCACGCCGCCGCCGTCCGTCCCGACCCACAGCGCGCCGTCGCGATCCTCGAACAGGGCCCAGACGACGTCGTTCGAGAGACCGTCTTTCTGCGTGAACGTCCTGAACGTCCCGTTGCTGAATCGCACGAGCCCGCCGCCGTCGAGCGCCGTCCACACGCTGCCGTCGCGCGACTCGTAGACGGCGCGCAGCACCGTGTGCCTCGACCAGCCGGGCGCGCGAAAGCGCTCGAACGCGCCATGACGGAAGCGCGTCAGGAATCCCTCGTCCGAGCCAATCCACATCGCGCCGTCGCGTCGGGGGAAGACCGACCACACCATGTCGCTCGGCAGTCCTTCGACGGTGCGGTACCGCCGGAAGCGGCCGTTGCTGAATCGATCGATGCCGTCGACCGTTCCCACCCACAGGCTGCCCTCGTCGTCTTCGAGCAGCGAGTGGACCGCGCGCGTCCGCCCGACGCCGAATTCATACGCGACGAACCGGCCGTCGCGGAACCGCACGAGGCCGGCCTGCGTGCCGATCCAGAGGTTGCCGTCGCGATCCTCGCGCAGGCACTGGACGAACTCGCTCGGAAGCCCTTCGGCCGGACCGAACGCCGTGACGGCGCCGCCGGCCAGCCGATACAGTCCGCCGCCGAACGTGCCGACCCAGACGCTGCCGTCGCTGCGTTCCGCGATCCCGTACACCGGTTTTTCGCGGGCCGGTCCGTCCGGCGCGAGCGGCTGGCGCTCGAAGCGGCCGTCGACCATCCGCGTCAGTCCGGTCGACGTGCCGATCCACAGCACGCCCTGACGATCTTCGTGCAGCGATCGGATGTAGTCGCTCGAGAGGCCGTCGAGCGTGCGGTACACGGTGAACCGTCCGTCCTTGAAGCGATTGAGCCCCGAGTTCGTGCCGATCCAGATGCTGCCATCGCGTCCTTGCGTGACGGCGCGGATCATCGGGTGCGAGAGACCGTCGCCGCGATCGTAGGTGCGGAAGACGCCGTTCTTGTAGCTGGTGAGGCCGCCGCCGTACGTCCCGATCCACAGCACGCCGTCGCGATCGACGAACAGCGTCCAGATGTAATCCTGCTTGACCGCGGCGCGCGTCGTGTCGAAGAGCGTGAAGCGGACGCCGTCGAACCGGAACAGGCCATTCAGCGTCGCAACCCAGACGTAGCCGTCGGGCGTCTGCGCGAGCGAATAGGCGCGCTGCGCGAAGCCGCGCTCTCCGCCCCAGCGATGATGGACGTACTGCGTGATGGCTTTCTGCGGATCGAGCGCCCAGGCGCTCGGAGCCTGCAGAACGACGGCGACAATCAGCGTGAAGACGAAGACGATGGCCGGCACGGGCGCACGTGTGTCTTGTATGTCTTATCGGACACGCGCGCAGCGCGGATGAAAGCTTCGCGCAGCGCCGTCGCGCAGGGATACACGTCCCTGCGCGGCGCTGCGCGTTCGTACGCTAGCGCGTCGCGGGCACGACGCGGGGGCCTTCGCGCACCGCGGCGATCACCTCGATCTCGAGCATGTACTCCGGCCGCGCCAGACGCACGACCTGCACGAGCGTGCTCGCCGGCGCCGTCTCGCCGAAGTAGCGAGACCGCACGTCGCGGACGGCCTGAACCTGCGCCAGGTCGGTCACGTACGTGTTCATCTTCACGACATCGCTGAACTTCGCGCCCGCGGCGGTGAGCGCGGCCTCGAGGTTCCTGAAGACCTGCTCGGCCTGCGCCTTCATGTCGTTCGCGCCGACGACGTTGCCGGTCTGATCGGCCGCGACCTGGCCGGCGATGTAGACGGTCCTGACCGGGCCGCTCACTTCGACGACGTGCGTGTAGCCGGTCGGCTTCGACAGCGTCGACGGATTGGTCCGCTTGATGTGCGGCGCGCGGGTTTGCGCGAACGCGAGCACGGGAACAGCGAGCAGCCCGAGACTCAATATGCTACGTATCACAACAGCTCCTCCAGTTGAAAAGCTCTACCACGGTGGCCACGGAGCCCAACACGAGGTCACTGCGGAAGCCGATCCTCGTTGGCCTCCGTGGTGTCGCATTTGATCGTCATCCACCCGATCGACCCGACCGACCCGACCTGCCCTGGGGCTTTGGTGGTGCCGGCCGATATTCAACCATGACGTTGCTGATGACGGCGATCGGCCGTCCGGGCTGAGAAAAGGTCTGCGGCGCGCCCGTCATCCCTTCGACCGTCAGCTTCTCGCCGAGCAGGCTGACCTGCTCGTCGGCTTCGTCGACGGCGATCGCCACTGGCTCGCGGCCCGTGGGCGCCACGGCCTTGACGCCGCCGGGACCCGCGCCGCCGCCAACGCGATCGACGAGATCCGCCGCCGTCCGGAATTCGTTCTGCACGATCGCCCGGTTGATCAGCGTGTTGTCCATCGTCATCACGCCGATCGTCGCCATGTATCGCGTGAACGCGCGTTTGGCCTTCACCTGCTCTTCCGAGTAGAGATGCAGGTTGTGCAGGTCGAAGGTCAGCGTCGCCGGGCCGCGGTGTGGAGGAATCCTGATCAGCACGCCACCGGCCGGATCGCGCCCCGCGAGAACCTCGCAGAACGACAGCTTCGTCTTCACGCCGACGCCGAGCGGCGCGGGGCACGCGATCTCGGGCGCTTCGGTCTTCGGCGCTGCCGCGGGCGGCGGTCGTCGTGTCGCCGGCGGCTTGCGCGTCTGCGCGACGAGCGGCGCGATGGACGCAGCGGCGATCAGAGCGATCAGAGCGCGACGCATGGGGACATGGTACCAAACCACCGCGCAGAACCCGCGGAAACCGCAGAACTAACCTGGTTCCGCGCGTTCTGCGGGTTCTGCGCTGTTGGACGCACGCTACGGACGAAGATGCGTGTCGAAGAATTCGTCGACCCGGCTCCACGCATCGCGCAGAACGTGCTCGCGCGTGAAATAGTGGAATTCGCCCGGATACATCATGAACGAGACGAGATGGCTCCTGCCTTTCTTCGCGACCTCGTCGATGAGCCGGACGGAATGAAGATACGGCACGTTCACGTCGGCCGTACCGTGCAGGACGAGCAGCGGCCGCTCGAGCCGGTCGATGTGTGAGAGCGGAGACGCGTTCGCGTACACGTCGGGGTGTTCTGCCGGCGTTCCGATCCGGCTCGTCGTCCACCCGCCATGGTACGGATCCTCGTAGTACATCGCGTAGTCGACCACGCCGGCGACGTCCACCGCGGCGCGGAAGAGTTTGGGCTGGTCGGTCGCGGCGATCAGCGTGAAGAACCCGCCGTAGCTGAGGCCCCAGACGGCCAGCCGATCCGGATCGACGTACGGAAGAGTCTTCAAATACTCGGCCGCCATCCACGCGTCTTTCGCGTCGTTGCCGCCAACGTCCATATAGACGCCCTCACGCCACTCGCGGCCGTAGCCGATGCTGCCGCGATAATCGGGCGCGATCACGACGTAGCCCTTCTGCAGCAGGTACTGATGGAAGCTGTAGTACACGGCGTAGTTGCGCTGGACGTGCCAGCCGTCGTAGTTCTGGTTCACGCCGTCTCCGTGAATCCACACGATCGCCGGATGCCTCTTCGACCGATCGAGATCGTTCGGGACGAACAGCCAGGCCGGCACGCGCTTGCCGTCGGGACCGGCGTAGTTCACCATCTGCGGCGCGACGAGCGCCGACCGATCGATCGACGAGGGCATCGAGTCGGTCAGACGAATCGGTCCTCGCGATCGTTCGGGCGCCCCTGCTGACTCACCGCTGCGACCCACGTCGACGACGTAGAGGTCCGCAGAGTTCTGCGCATCGGTGTGCTGGTACACGAGGCGCGTGCCGTCAGGAGACCACTGCGGCGCGATGTTGGTGCCGCTGCCGCTGGTAATCCTCGTGATTGATGCGGCGGAAGGATTGCTGGGAATCGCGGCGACGTACAGATGGCGAGTCCCGTAGCGACCCGGCTCGTCGGCATCAAAGGCAATCCGCTGGCTGTCCGGTGACCACTGTGGACGCCACGCTTCGAACTTCCCTTTCGTGATCTGAACCGCGGCGCGCGGCGCTTCCGTGCCGGACGGCGACGGCATCACATAGAGATGGTCCCAGCCATCGCGGTCGCTGAGAAACGCGATCCACTGTCCATCGGGCGACGGCAATGCGTTCGCGCCGGCATCGCCGGTCATGCTCCAGAACTTCTCTTCGACGTCCTCATGGAGGACCGTCGGCTCGCCACCGGTGACGTCGACCATGTACGTCGTGCGCCGCTTGAAGTCCGGCGACGTGCGGTCGAAGACGAAGCGGTTCGGATCGATCCATCGGCGGATGCCGAATCCGCCGGACGCGACGGCCTTCGGTGCGCCGCCGGCGACGGTCGCGACGAACGTGCGGCCGGGCACGTTCTCGTTGATCGTGTAGATGATCTTCGAGCCTGAATAGGCCGGCGTCTGCTCGTGACGAATCGACCGGCCGCCGGCCGTGTACACGAGATGCCGGCCATCAGGCGACCATCCGATGCCGGCGATCGGATCGTCGTCGCGTGCGACGCTCGCTTCGTGGCCGTCGATCAGCGATCGTACGATCAGCTCCCGTCCTCGGACGAATGCGACGCGGCTGCGGTCGGGAGCTGCGGCGAAGCCGGTCTCGACCTGCGGTGTCGTCCAGACGGCGGCGCCTTTACCGCCGTCGAGCGGAACCCGCCACAGATCGCCGTCGCGCGGCACCATCAGCGCGCGGCCGTCCGCGCTCCAGAACGCCGCATTCAGCGAACCGCCGGCGTCCGCCAACTCACGCGGCGCCTGGCGCGCGGTGGCTCCGCCGTCGACGTTCGCCACATACACGCCCGAAACGCCCGCACGATCCCAGACGAACACCACGCTTCGGCCGTCCGGCGTCCACATCGGGTTCGACGGATGCCGGATGTCTATAAGGCGCTCTATCGTCAACTGGGCGCCAGGTGCCGCCGCGAGGACCGCGAAAGCGGCCAGAAGGACGCGCATCATGACCCGCCTCCGACCGGAATTATCCAACTTTTCGAACGCACGCGCCCGGCGGGCGGATAAAAGGCCGAGACTTACGATTCCCACGCGCGACGTTTTGATAAAGTTCGGCACACGCCGTGCTTTCGAGGAGGCAATTCATGAGACGGACCGTCACTGTAGGCGTCTTGCTGCTGGTCTTCGCAGCCACGATTCCCGCCGCTGCGCAGGTACAGACGGGCAGCATTCTTGTCCGGGCGATCGACGAACAAGGCGCCGTAGTCCCGGGCATCACGATCACGATCAGCAGCCCTGTGCTGGTGGCCGGGACGATGACCGCGGCGACCGATGCGGGCGGCGTCTACCGGTTCCCCTCGCTCGTGCCAGGCACGTACGCAATTCGCATGGAGCTCTCGGGCTTTCAGACGATCAACCGCGAGAACATCGCGGTGCTCGTCGGGCAGACAACGCCCGTCGACTTCCAGATGAAAGTCGCGAGCCTCGCCGAAAACGTCACGGTGACGGGCGCGTCGCCGACGGTCGACACGACGAGCGCCAACGTCAACGTGAACCTCAGCGAGCAGCTGATTCAGGGGACGCCGGGCGGCCGCGACATCTGGGCCCTCGTCGAAGCGAAGGTGCCCGGTCTCGTGATCAGCCGACCCGACGTCGGCGGCACGTCCGGCGGCCTGCAGGGCACGTTCAGCGCGCGCGGCACCGCGAGCGCACAGAACACGTCCTTCCTGAACGGCGTCAACGTCGGCGATCCGGCCGCCATCGGCGCCGCCGGCTTCTACTACGACTTCGACGCGTTCGACGACATCCAGGTGTCGACGGGCGCGCACGACATCACCGTGCCGACATCGGGCGTGTTCCTGAACATGATCACGAAGACGGGCGGGAACAAGTGGAACGGCACGACGACGTTCACGTGGCTCGGCGACTCGACGCAGGCGCGGAACGACCACAATCCAGCTCTTCAGAAGTACGGATTCCGTCCCGACGGCAACACCTCCGACTTCGTGTCCGATATCAACGTGACGGCCGGCGGGCCCGTCGTTCAGAACAAGCTGCGGTTCTTCGGGTCGTTCCGCGACTGGCGCGTGCACCAGAACGTGCCGGTGCAGAACTCCCAGAGCGTGCTGGATCAGACCAACATCACGTCGGGCCTCGGCAACTTCACGTATCAGGCGAGCCAGAATCACCGGCTGACCGGCTTCTACTCCCGTCAACGGTACAGCAAGCCGAACCGGCTGCTGAACAACGCCTCGGTCACGGTGCCGGAATCGACCGTCGACGAAGAGGACATGTTCGACCTGGCGCAGGGCCTCTGGAACGCCGTGCTCGGCACGAACTTCTTCCTCGATGCGCGCCTGGGCCTGAACAAGATTCTCTTCCCGACCTACTTCAACGGCGGCACGAACCAGTCGCTCACCGACAATGCGACGGGAATCATCTACGGGAACAACGCAACCGAGGTGATTCGCAACCGCGACCGGTATCAGTCGAACGCGACAGGCCAGTATTACGTCGACCAGGCGCTCGGCGGCCGCCACGAGTTCAAGTTCGGATTCGACTACACGCACGCGGTCGTCAGGAACCAGAACCATCGCCCCGACGATGTGCAGCTGACCTACACGAGCGCGGGCGGCGGCTTCACGCCGCAGAACGTGACCTTATACGCGACGCCGCAGAACGACGCAACCGCCTTGAACGTCCTCGCGCTGTTCGCGCAGGACAGCTACAGCCTCAAGCGGATGACGGTGATGGGCGGCGTGCGGTTCGAGCAGCTCGAGGGCTACCTCCCGTCACAGTCGAGCCCGCCGTCGCGATTCGCGCAGGCGAACATCGGCGGCTTCGCGGCGCAGGCGCGCAGCTACGACGAAATCCGGGACGTGGTGAAGTGGAATACCGTCGGACCGCGCGCGAGCGTGGTCTTCGACGTGACCGGAGACGGAAAGACGGCGGCCAAGGCCGCCGCCGGGCGGTATTACTACATCCTGTCCGTAGGCGGCGGCGGCGTCGGACAGGTGAACCGCAACGCCAACTACAGCGAGCAGTACACGTGGTCCGATTCGAACGGCGATCGCAAATTCCAGATCGGCGAGCAGACCGGCACGCCGGTCATCACCGCGGTCCTTGTCAACGGCCAGATCCTCACATCGATCGATCCGGACTTCAGCCGGCCGCACACCGACGAGTACAGCTTCGGCGTCGATCGCGAGCTGATGCCGAACCTGAAGTTGAGCGCGGTGGCCACATATCGACGCGAGAAGAACCTGCAGGTGTCGGTGAACCCCGACAATCCGTACGCGACGACGCTGACGACCGCGGTCGACCCGGGAATTGACGGCGTGGTGGGCACCGCCGATGATTCGACGTACGGCTACTACGCACGCATCTCGGCCGCGAACCGCACGGTCATCACGAACGATCCGAAGGTCACGCAGACCTACAAAGGTCTGGAGATCACGTTGAACAGACGCTTCTCCGATCGGTGGCAGATGCTGGCCGGCTACACGCTCTCGAAGAACCGGATAAACGACGTCAGTCTGGACGTCTCGCCGAACTTCCTCATCAACGCCAATGGCAACATCAGCCCCGACGCCGGCGTCGCATCGTCGACGCGCTGCAGCGGCTGCGGCGCGTCCAATGCAGACCGTCCGAATCAGTTCAAGCTGACGGGGATGTACATCGTGCCGTGGCACGACGTCATCGTCAGCGGCAACTTCACGTCGCAGCAGGGTCCGCCGGCAACGCGGCAGATCAGCCGCGCCGTCGGCTTCGCGACGAATCAGGTGATCAACCTGGAGCCGCTCGGCAACAGCCGCCTGGCCGTGCTGAACAAGGTTGACGTGAGGCTCGGAAAGCTGTTCAGGTTCGCCAACGGCCGCACGCTCGAGGGAACCGTCGATTTCGACAACCTGATGAACGCGGATACGGTGTGGCAGGTGCGGAATCGAACGGAAGCAGCCTCGTTCCGCGATCCAACGACCGGCCAGGTGGCCACGCTCCGCCAGTTCCTGTCACCCGCGGCGATTCTGGGACCGAGAACGGTCGTCTTCCGCGCGGCGTATCGGTTCTAGCCAGGTGTAGGGCGGGTCCTTTGGGACCCGGCCTACATCCCTAGTCGCCGACGCACGCGAGGCCCGCCGGGCTTTCACGCATTCCGGGCGCCGCGCTGCGCAGCTTGATCAGCTCCAGGAACTCCATGCGCGTCCGCGCGCGATCGCGAAACGCGCCGAGCATCGCGCTCGTCACCGCAAACGAGTTCTGCTTCTCCACGCCGCGCATCGACATGCACAGGTGCGTCGCCTCGACGACGATCGCGACGCCGACCGGATCGATGGCGTCCTGAATCGTGCCGGCGATCTGCTGCGTGAGGCGCTCCTGCACCTGCAGGCGGCGCGCGAACACGTCGACGAGCCGTGGAATCTTGCTCAGACCGATCACCTTGTTGCTCGGAATGTACGCGACGTGGCACTTGCCGAAAAACGGCAGCAGATGGTGCTCGCACAGACTGTAGAAGTCGATGTCCTTGACGATCACCATCTCGCTATAATCCACGGTGAACAGGGCGTTGTTGAGCACCTGATCGATGTCGGCGCGGTACCCGCTCGTCAGGAACTCGTACGCCTTCGCGACGCGCTTCGGCGTGTCGAGCAGCCCTTCGCGCGTGGGATCCTCTCCGAGCTCCGCCAGAAGCTGTCTGATAAGTTCCTGCATCCTTCTATTCTATATCCCGCTTCTCGCGCAGTCGGCTGACGCGCTGTATGCGAATCGCGAGAACCTGGACAGCGCGCGCAGGGCCGCCGCGATCTGGGCGGCGCAGCCGAACGACTTCGATGCGGCGTGGAAGCTGGCGCGCGCGGATTACTGGCTCGGCGGTCACGCGCCCGCGGCGGAGCGGCGCAGGATCCTCGAGCAGGGGATCGCCGCGGGACAGCGCGCGATCGCACTGCGCCCCGATCGACCCGAGGGTCACTACTGGATGGCGGCCAACATGGGCGCACTCGCGGAATCGTTCGGCCTGCGCCAGGGGCTGAAGTACCGCAAGCCGATCAAGACCGCGCTCGAAACGGTCCTGCGCATCGATCCCGCGTTCCTGCAGGGATCCGCGGATCGCGCTCTGGGCCGCTGGTACTTCAAGGTGCCGAAGCTGTTCGGCGGCAGCAGCAGGGAAGCCGAGGCGCATCTTCGCGCGGCGCTGAAGTACAACCCGGACAGCACGCTCACGCACCTGTTCCTCGCCGAACTGCTGATCGACGCCAATCGCGACGCGGAAGCGCGCGTCGAACTGCAGAAGGTGATCGACGCGCCGTTCGCACCCGACTGGGTTCCCGAAGATCGCGAGCTCAAGGCGCAGGCGCAACGTCTGCTTCGAACGCTCCGTTAAGTCCCTGCGGCGAACGAATGCGAACATGAAGCGTGCCACCCGGCGAAAGGACTGGTACATGCGGTTTGCGGTGTAGTAGATATCGCCGCATGCCAGGCGTAGTACGTGACTCGATGACAGAGGACGCGCTGTTCTCAACTGCCGCGGCATGCGGTGCCAGGTATCTCACGGCGGTGCGAGGCCGCCGCGTCGCGCCGGATCCGGCCGACGTCGCGCGCCTGCGCGCGCTGGGCGGTCCTGTTCCGGAAACAGAAACCGATCCGGCCGAAGTCGTGCGGCTGCTCGACGAGATCGGTTCCCCGGCGACCGTCGCGATCTCCGGCGGCCGGTACTTCGGATTCGTCACGGGCGGCGCGCTGCCGGCGGCTCGCGCCGCGAGCGTGCTTGCGGCGGCGTGGGATCAGAACGCCGGATTGCGCGTGATGTCGCCGACCGCGGCGGCGCTCGAGGACATCGCGATCGGCTGGATGACCGACCTGCTCCACCTGCCGGGCGACTGCACCGTCGGATTCGTCACTGGCGCGACGATGGCAAACTTCTCGTGTCTCGCGGCGGCGAGGAATCACCTGCTGGCGCGCGCGGGCTGGGACGTCGAAGCGGACGGCCTGTTCGGCGCCCCGCCCCTGACCGTCATCGTCGGCGACGAGGTTCACGTCTCGGCGCTGAAGGCGCTCGCCCTCGTCGGACTCGGACGCGATCGCGTCGTGCGCGTCGCCACCGACGATCAGGGACGCCTCAGGGCTGACCGTCTTCCGCAGCTGACCGCGAATACGATCGTGTGTCTCCAGGCCGGCAACGTGAACACGGGCTCGTTCGATCCGTTCGCCGACGCGTGCGCGTCGGCGCGCGCGGCCGGCGCGTGGGTCCACGTCGACGGCGCGTTCGGACTGTGGGCCGCCGCGTCACCGGAGCACGCACACCTCGTCGCCGGTCTCGATCGCGCCGACTCCTGGGCCACCGACGCTCACAAGTGGCTCAACGTGCCGTATGACTGCGGGCTCGCCTTCGTCCGCCACGGGGACGCATTCCAGCGATCGATGCAGGCGCAGGCCGCGTATCTGACCGCCGGCGCGGAGCGCGAACCGATGTACACGACGCCGGAAGCCTCGCGCCGCGCGCGCGGCGTGGAGGTGTGGGCCGCGCTGCGCTCGCTCGGTCGCGAGGGCTTGCGGAAGCTGATCGCCGGCAACTGCGCGCACGCGGGGCGGTTCGCGGACGGATTGCGATCCGCCGGCCATTCGGTGCTCAACGAAGTCGTGCTCAATCAGGTGCTGGTGGCCTTCGCCGATGACGCGCATACGCAGCGCGTCATCGACGCCGTGCAGCGCGACGGCACGTGCTGGTGTGGAGGCACGCGCTGGCACGGCAGGGCGGCAATGCGTATCAGCGTCTCGTCGTGGGCGACGACCGACGAGGACGTCGAGATCAGCCTCGCGGCCATCCTCGATGCGGCGAACGAGACACGATGACCCCGGCGCAGAAACCGCGGAACGCGCCGAACGAAACCCCCGTTGCCGGACCGTATCGCGTACGGACTTGTTTCTGCGTGTTCAGCATGTTCTGCGCGGAGAGCTGTTTCGCGTTCGGCGTGTTCTGCGCCGGGAGTCGCGGTCAGTACGTATAAAAGCCGCGACCGCTCTTCCGGCCAAGACGTCCGGCCAGGACCATTCGCTTCAGCAGCGGCGGCGGCGCGTACGCCGGCTCGCGGAACTCGTCGTACATGATGTTCGCGATGTAGTAGGTGGTATCGAGCCCGACGAAGTCGAGCAGCGTGAACGGCCCCATCGGGTACCCGCAGCCGAGCTTCATGCCCTTGTCGATGTCTTCCAGCGTGCCGAGACCGTTTTCGAACGCGCGGACCGCGTCGAGCAGATACGGAACGAGCAGACGGTTGACGATGAAGCCGGGGCGATCGGGCGCGGTGATCGGCTCCTTGCCGAGCGACTGCGCGAACGCGAAGATCGTCTGATACGTCTCGTCGCTGGTCGTCAGCGCGCGGATCACCTCGACCAGCTTCATGAGCGGCACCGGATTGAAGAAATGCAGGCCGCCGAAGCGGTCGGGCCGTTTCGTTGACGCGGCGAGCTCGGTGATGCACAGCGATGAGGTGTTCGACACCACGATCGCCGACGGCTTGAGGATCGATTCGAGCGCGGCGTAAGTCTGCCGCTTCTCATCCACATTTTCGATGATGGCTTCGATGATCAGATCGCAGTCGCGAAGGGCGTCGAAGCTCGTGGTGCCCGACAGCCCCGCGAGCGTGCTGTCGCGCGCCTCCTTCGTCACCTTCCCTTTCGCCACTCCGTCGTCGAGAAACCTCCGGATGCGGCCGATGCCGTTTTCCACCCGCTGATCGCTGACCTCGCGAACGATCGTCTTGTATCCCGCGGCCGCCGACACCTGCGCGATGCCGGATCCCATGAGGCCGCAGCCGAGAACGCCAACGGTTTTGATTTGCATAATTGGTGAGTTGGTGAGTTGGTGAGTTGGTGAGTTGGTGAATTACAACCGGATCGCCGCGGCAATGCAGTCGCCGGTCTCACGCGTGCCGAGCGACCCGCCGATGTCCGGAGTGCCCTGACCGTTGGCGACCGCTTCCTTCACCGCGGCTTCGACCGCGGCGCCCTCGAGCCTGAAGCCGAGCGCCTGCAGCATCAGCCCCGCCGAGAGGATCGCGCCCATCGGGTTCGCGACGTTGCGGCCGGCGAGCGGCGGCGCCGAGCCGTGCACGGGCTCGAACATCGACGTGCGGCCGGGATGCAGGTTTCCGGACGCCGCGAGGCCCAGGCCGCCCTGCAGCGCGGCGCCGAGGTCCGTGATGATGTCCCCGAACAGATTGTTCGTCACGATTACGTCGAACTGCGACGGATCCTGCACCATGAGCAGCGCGAGCGCGTCGATGTAGAGATGCCGGGCCTCGACGTCGGGATAGAGCAGCGCAAGCGCCTTGAAGACGCGCTGCCACAACGCGTGGCCGTCGGTCATGGCGTTGCTCTTGTCGGCCATGCACACGCGCCGGCGGCCGTTCGCGCGTGCGAAATCGAACGCGTGCCGCACGATGCGGTGAACGCCCTTGTAGGTGTTCACCTCCTCCTGCACCGCCACTTCATCGTCCGTGCCCGGCTTGAATCTCCCGCCGACGCCGACGTACAGGCCTTCGGTGTTTTCGCGGAACACGATGAAATCGACGTCAGCCGCCGACCGCCCCTTCAGCGGACAGAGCCGTTCGTGGAGGAGCTTCACGGGCCGGTAATTGACGTACAGGTCGAGCTCGAACCGCGTGCCGAGCAGGATGTCGCGGGCGTGTTTGTTGTCGGGAACGCGCGGATCGCCGAGCGCGCCGATGAAGACGGCGTCGAAGTCGTCGCGCAGCATCGCGTAGCCGTCTGGCGGCAGCGTGACGCCGGTCCGCAGGTAATAATCCGCGCTCCACGGCAGCGTCTCGAGATCGAACCGGCGGCCGAACACCTCGCCGGCGCGCTGCAGGACCTTGACGGCCTCAGCCGTGACCTCGACGCCGATGCCGTCACCAGGAATGACCGCGATGCGGCTCACAACTCGGCCGTGTCGATCTGCGCGCGCTGGAGCCGGCCGCTGAAGTCGACGTAGACGGACTTCCACTCCGAAAACACGTCGAGGGCGGCCGTCCCGGCCTCTCGATGGCCGTTGCCGGTCGCCTTCGTGCCGCCGAACGGCAGGTGCACCTCGGCGCCAATCGTCGGCGCGTTGACGTAGAAGATGCCGGTGTACATGTCGCGCATGGCCGCAAAGGCGCGGTTGATGTCGCGCGTGTAGATCGACGCCGACAAGCCGTAGCTGACGCCGTTGCCGATTTCGATCGCCTCCTCGAACGATTTGCACGGGACGACCGAGACCACCGGTCCGAAGATCTCCTCCTGTGCAATTCTCATCGACGGCTGAACGTCGGCGAAGATCGTCGGCTCGTGGAAGAATCCTTTCGCGTAGTCGCCGCCGATGAGCGGATGGCCGCCGCACGCGAGCGTCGCGCCTTCGCGCCGTCCGATCTCGACGTACTTCTGCACGGTCTCCAGCTGCCCGGCGCTGACGGACGGGCCCATCTGCGTCCTCGGATCGAGGCCGTCGCCGACGCGCAGCGCACGCGCGCGCTGGACGAACCGGTCGAGAAACGGCTTGTAGACGCTCTCGTGCACGACGACGCGGCTGGCGGCGGTGCACCGCTGCCCGGTCGTGCCGAAGCCGCCCCACAGGCATCCCTCGACCGCGAGCTCGAGGTCCGCGTCGTCCATGACCATGATGACGTTCTTGCCGCCCATCTCGAGATGGACCTTCTTGAACGACGGCGCCGATTTCTCGGACACGGTGCGGCCGACGTCGGTCGATCCGGTGAACGAGACGACCCGGACGCGATCGCTCGCCGTCAGCACGTCGCCGACGTCGGCGCCGCCGCCGGTCACGAGGTTCACGACGCCGGGCGGCACGCCGGCTTCCTCGAGGATTTTCACGAAGCTCAGCGCCGACAGCGGCGTCAGCGTCGCGGGCTTGAAGACGACGGTGTTGCCGCAGACGAGGGCGGGGATGATCTTCCACGAGGGAATCGCCATCGGAAAGTTCCACGGCGTGATGACCGCGCAGACGCCGAGCGGCTGGCGCACCGACATCGCGAACTTATCGCGGAGCTCGGACGGTACCGTCTGGCCGTACTGGCGGCGCCCTTCGCCCGCCATGAAATACGTCATGTCGATCGCTTCCTGCACGTCGCCGCGCGTCTCGTCGAGAATCTTGCCCATCTCGCGGGTCATGTCGCGCGCGAGCAGCTCCTTGCGCTCCGCAATCAGCTGGGCGGCCCGGAACAGGAGCTCCGCGCGGCGCGGTGCCGGCACCAGCCGCCACCCCTCGTACGCGCGCGCCGCGGCGTCAATGGCGCGCTCCACGTCCGCCCGCGTCGATCGCTGGAACACGCCGATCAGATCGTCCTGATTGGCAGGGTTACGATTTTCGAAGACGTTGCCCGAAACTGATTGAACCCAAGAACCGTCAATAAAGTTGAAATAGGTCGTCGTTTTCGCCGTGGTGCTCACCATGGCGTTGAGAGTGCCGTACTGTGGACATGGCCTGCAATATGCGGGAGAACTGGCCTGAACAGAAAGAGTTACCCCGGGCGCACGGCTGGCGCCTTTTCGTGTCAGCATCGCGACCCGTGAATGACGAGGCGGCTGGAACCGTAGAAAAAGTTGGCAAAAACGCCCGCCGGGCGTGGCACGAATCCTGAACGTAGAGAGGCTGTCCGGGGAGTCGGACAACGATGAGCAACCTGGCGACGAAGTCGGCGACGCAGAAAGTGGTGATTATCAACGGCAGCGCCGAAGTGCTCGAACTGCTCGAAACCGCGCTCGACGCCGGGCATTACGACGTCGTGTTCGTCGAGTCGACGGCGCACGCCTACTCCCAGATCAAGCGTGTCCAGCCGGATTTGATCATCCTCTGCGTCCGGTTTGACGACGCCGACGGTTTCCGCGTGCTCTCGATGCTGAAGCTCGATCCCGAGACGCGGCTCATCCCGATTCTCACGTACGCGACCCAGGACGAAGGCGACGAATCGCAGGACGACGCACCGGAGCCGTCGGACGCCGAGATTTTCGCCCCCAAGCCGGCGGCGTGGATGAACTAGAATCGTCGTCGCGTGAATCGCGAGCACCGCGACGGCGACCGGATCCCGATCCTCGGCGAACTGCACGGCGAAGTGATGGTCTTCGAACCGATGGCCATCAAGGAAATCAGCTTATCCGGCGTGCAGGTCGAAACCAGCTTTCCCCTCCACCTCGATTCGCTGCATGAGTTCCGCCTGACGCTCGGCGACCGCTCCATCGTCGTCAAGGGGCGCGTCGTCCACTGCACGATCAGCGACGTCGACCAGGAGATCGTCTTGTACCGCTCGGGCGTCGAGTTCATCGAGCCCTCCGAGCGCGTGGAAGCGGTGGTCGCCGATTTCATCGAAATGATCAAGGAAAGTAGACGGACAATCTGAGCCGTCAGCTGACAGCTTACGGTGTTCGGATCGGCGTGCTCGCGCGCGGCACGGTCACGTACGGCGTCGCGACGCTCTCGTGTCCGTCCGCGTCGACGGCGGCGACCGCGAACACGAAGTCGTCGATCTGCATGGAGGGCAGCACGACGTTTGTGACGTCGCCGACTAACAGATCGTGCTGCCAGTCGGGTCCCCACGCCTCCCGCCAGAAAATCCGATACGCGACCGCGCGCGGCACCGCCGTCCACTTGAGATTGGCGTCGTAGCCCGACGGGGCGCGCGAGATCATCGGCTGCCCGCGCTCCGACAGGACCGCGGGGGCCGCCGGCGCGAGCGCAAGGGTCGCCGCCGCGGCCGCGTTCACGCGCGTGTTCTGCATCACATACGGCAGCGAGATGCCTTCGTAGGTATCCCGGACGTCGTGCTGCCGCGTGAAGTTCTCGCGTGATTCACGGAAGCCGACCGCGGCAAACCCGAGCTGGTTGTACGCGGAGTGATCGCCGCCGCGGCTGAACCGATCGGAGCGCGACATCAGACGGACCTTGTGCGACGGCACGTAGCGGGCGCCCCACCGCTGAACGAACCGCGCGAGCGACCGCGACGGCGAATCCTCCGGCCCTTCCGAATACAGCCGGATCGACGCACCGTCGACGATCCCGTTGCCGCCGCGATCGTTTCCGACGATGTCGTTGTTGAGGATGGCCTGGATCGGAATCTTCTCGGCCTGGGCCTTCTGTGCGTGGAGGCGCGCGCCGACGAGCCCCTGCTCCTCGCCGGCGTGACACATGAACACGAGCGTCGCGTCGAAGTCGATGCCGCTCTGGCTGAACACGCGGGCCAGCTCGATCGTCAGCGCCGTGCCGCTGCCGTCGTCGTTGACGCCCGGCGCGAGGTTGTCGAGCGGAGCTGTCGGATCGGCCGGCCGCGCGGCCGGCGCGTCGGGATCGGGCGGCGCGCCGCTCGAGTTCGTCGCGCTCTGTCCGCCGGGCCGCGCGACGGTGTCGTAGTGCCCGCTGATGTAGATGCGCCGCGGGCTGCGGCCGGGCAGGATCGCCATGACGTTGCGCAAGTCGACGGTCCGCGTGATGCGGCCCTGCGGTGGCACCTGATACGCGTCGAAGCCGACCTGCAGCTTCGGGCTGTAGCTTCGAAGCTCCTGCAGGATCCACTCGCGCGCCGCGCCAATACCGCGCGCCGGCGAGTCGGTCGACGAAAGTGTATTGCGCGTCTCGAAGCTTTCGAGCTTCTTCAGGATCGCGCCGAGGCGCTCGTCGGAGATCGACGCCACCAGCTTCGCGATGCGCGGATCGAGGTCGACCGCCTGCGTGACGACCGCCGCGCCGACGCCGCCCTGCGACATGCGCTGGGCGATTCCGCGCGCGGTTGATGAGCCAGATACCACGAGTACGACTGCGGCAAACGCCAGGAAGGGTTTCACGGATCGGGAGTGTAGGTGGGCTGTCGCGGGGCGGTCAAATGCGGGTGGCTATTGGCTCGTGGCTGGTGGCTTGTGGCTGGCGGCTGGTGCTGAGAGCCACCAGTCACCAGCCACGACTAACGCAGCATTCACTACAGCGACATGACGTCATCGAACGGCGTTGATGATGACGCCGCCGTAGACGCGGTGGCCGTAGCGCGCGTCGGTACCGAAGAACGCCGGCGCGCTGTCGTTCGCGCGCAACGCCGTGAACCGGTAGTCCCCGCGCAGTCCCCACCACCCGTTCGGTGCGTACCACTTCACGCCGCCGCCGACGTTGCCGGTGAGGAATGTCGTGGTGTCGTTGATGCCGAGCTCCGCGCGCTTGAACGTGCTCAGGCCGCCGACGCCGCCGGCGACGTAGGGCACGACCGACGAGTGCGTCGGCGCGGACAGGACGAGATTCGCGGAGTAGTTCAACAGGTTCGGGCTCTTGCGATTGCTGGTCACGCCTCCGAACGTGATGTCCTGCGAGACGCCGAGCGTACCGCCGACTTCGCCTTCAACGCCGACAATCCGGTTGATGTTGTATGTGACGCCCGCGCCGAGAGTGTAGTTGCGGAAGTCCGGAGCGGTATCGGTGCTCGTGAAGAACGTGCCGCCGGCGGGGATGGCGGTGATTTCGAGCGTGCCGGGCCGCGGGTCCACGCCTTGAGCGGACACGCGATTCGCGCCCATGATGACCAGAGCTGCGCCGAGAACGGCGATCGAACGTTTCATGACGACCTCCTGTGGTCCCTTCAAAGTCACGACGACCGGAAGGGCAACGCGGATGCCGACGTGCGATCGCTCGAAAACCCTGCGGAATCCAAGCTGCGGCGGGACGTGCGTGATCGGTTGGCCGTGCGGTGGCGCGCAACCTGTGCATCAGCGCACAGCCGCCTCAGACGATCGACCCTCGCCGGTACCGACCGTCTGCTGTCTTGACGAGGAACTTGATGTCGTGGAGTTGCGTCAGGACGCGCTCGCACGTCTCCGCGTCGAGCGCCCAGAACCGGACGGCCTCGTCCAGCGTGATCGCGAGGCCGGGGGCTTCGTCGAATTCTTCTCGAATCCGTTGAACGAGTGTCGTGACGGTCGCGGTCGGCGGCAGCATGTGATCTCCGTGATCGATCTCACGGAGTAAGCACGTTCGCTGCCTGACTACGACGAGACGAAAGGCTACTGAACTTGCGGTTTCTTTCCTGCCATCGCCGCCACGGCGTCGAAAATCTCCGCGGGAACCGTGAACGACAGCGCAACCGTCTTGCCCGTGCCGCTCAACTCCAGCGATTGCATCATGGCCTGCAGCTCGGGACGGCCGCCTGACTGCATCTTCGCGAGCGCGAGGAAGCCCCGCACGACATCGCGCAGGTTGTTGGCCGCTTCGTCGTCGCGCGCTTCGGCGCGCAGGACGCCTCGAATGCCGCCGTTGATGTGGCCGCTGACCGCGAACCACGTAATCGCCGGCAGCCGCGTCGTCAGCTCCTGCGGCAGGCGCGCGCGCGCCTGCAGCGCGTCGAAGCGTCCGACCGCCCACGCGTTGCCGCTTTCGAGCGAGTGCACGAGGTTCATGAGCTCCTCGTTGCCCGTGACGCTCTGGAGGCCTGCCTGCGGATTGTCGCCGGTCTGGTGGAGATCGATCGCCGCTCGAACGAGCGACGTGCTGCCGAGCGCCACGAGGCCGGGCTCGAGAAACGACGCGGCGAAGTTGTGGTTTTCGGCGCCTTGTCCGGCGGTGCCTGCAATGAGCCGCTTGCCGCGGTAATCCTCGACCTGGGCCCCGTGCTCGCGCATCAGCGCCTCGATCTTCACTTCGTTGAACCGCCCGCGGGCGATGACCATCCCGACCGAGTTATGGCTCTGCGGGCTGGGGTTGAGGCAGGCGACGATCCGGTCGATGTCGGTTTCGATGTTGATGCCGGTTTTCTCTTCGAATTCGTGCTGGCCGGTGGGCGGCATGGGGATGACGCTGTGGAGCTTCTGCCTGAGCTCGGACGTCATGACGTCGCGGACGTCGGCGTACGCGATAACCGTGACGTCCCTCGGCACGAACTGCAGCTCGGGCGGCCCGCCCGCGCGCTGAAAGGCCCCGGCGGGGAACCCGACGTAATACGCCACCAGCCCGGTACCAAGCCCAACGCCGAGCACCAGAAGCGAAGCAATGACGAAGTACCGGGTCCTCGCGACCATAGACACGCCCTCAACTGCTTATACGGAACCGGGTTGAGTACTGTTCAAACAACATGGCTGAAGACCGATGGCTACTGTTCAAGCACGTATTCCCGTTCCTCGACCGCGCGACCGGCGAGCCAGAGCGTTGATCCAATGATAACGCCGAGATACACCAGGCTGGCGAAGGTGCCGGGCACCTCGCGGAAGACCTGAAGCAGAAGGCTGACGGCGGAGTCCTGCGGCATCTCGTGGGTGACGAGCGCCTGGAGGTAATACGCAACGGTGAGCCGTTTCAGGTAGCCGGGGAACAGCAGGACCGCCGGTTCCCAGCCGAACGCGAACACCAGGCCGGCGACCAGCGGCCGCTTCAATCGGGTCCCGACGAGCGCGAAGACGGCGCCGTAGGCCGCGAGGCCCACGACCAGCATCCCCAGGTCCTTCACCAGCGACGGAAAGCCGGCGCCAATGCTTCCGCCTGCGATGGGCACGACCAGGAAGAACACGATGACGACCGACGGCGCGGTCAGCAGCGCCGTGCACGCGAGGTACGCGAAGTACTTGCCCAGCAGGACCGCGCTTCGTGGAATGGGTCGCGTGAAGAGATACGTGATCGTCTTGTCGTCGACCTCGTCGGCGATGAGCGCGGTGCCATAGAACACGCCGAGCACCGGCACGATGAACCGGATGTACAGGAGCCAGATCATCATCCCGAAGATCGTCGGGCCGGCGGCCATCGCGCCGTTGATCTGCAGCGGAGCTCTGTAGAGCTCGGCGACGACCCGCAGGATCACCGCGAGAACGACCGGCCCGCCGAGCAGGATGCCGAGAAACACCGAGCGGCGCGACCACAGCATCTGGCCGAGCGAGAGATCGAACACGCGCATCGCCGACGACAGGACCGTTGGAGCCGGCGGTCTTGACCGGGGCTGCGCGCTCATGGCTTCACCAGATACTGGAAGACCGCCTGGAGATTGTCGTCGGGCGACGTGACTTCGTGAATCGCACCCGCGGAGCCGGACGCGGCGAGATCGGTCAGCCGCGCGTAGAACGCATCGGGCCGTCCCGTCTGCACGACGACGGCATCCTCCTCGAACTTGAGGCTCAGCACATCGTCGTACGCGAGGAACTCGCGGGCGAGCGTGCGGGTTTGATCGGCCTTGATATATACGGTATGCGGATGCTCGTCGATCAGGTCGCGAATCTGGTGCACGTTGCCCTCGGCAAGGATCCGGCCCTGGTTGATCAGCAGGATGCTCGGGGTCATCGACTCGATCTCGTGCAGGATGTGACTGGAGACGATGATGCTCTTGCCGGCGCGTCCCCATTCCCTGATCAGTCGAATCGACTTGCGACGCATGATCGGATCCATCCCCGAGAGCGGCTCGTCGAGGATCAGCAGATCCGGATCGTGCGCGAGCGCCTGCGCCATCTTGACGCGCTGCCGCATGCCTTTGCTGTAGGCGCCGATTTTCTTGTTCGCCGCGTCGGTCAGCTCCACTATCTCGAGCGCGCGGCGGCCCATCGCGTTCGCCTCGGCCTCGCCGACGCCGTTGAGCCGGACGAGCGCGGTCACCCATTCGAGACCGGTCATCCGGTCGTAGAACGCATCCTGCTCCGGGCAGAATCCGATTCGAAAGAACAGCGAGGGGTTCTTCCAGATCGGCTCGCCGAGCACCTGGATCGAGCCCTTGCTCGGCTTCAGCTGCCCGGTGATCAGCTTCATGAAGGTCGATTTGCCGGCGCCGTTCGGACCCAGCAGGCCGGTGATGCCCGGCGGGACCTCGACCGACACGTCGTTCAGGCCGATCACCTGTCCGTACCACTTCGACAGGTGATCCGCGACGACAACGCTCATGCGACGACCTCGACGCCGCGGACGCGACGCTCGAGGATCAGCGCCGACGCGCCAATCAACGCCGCAATCGCGATCAGCGACACGATCCAGGGCGTGTCGTACTTCGGCGGCAGCCTGAAGATGACGTTGCCGATCTGCCCGAGGTTGGCCGAGACCGAGATCCACGACAGCATCGTGCTGCGGGTCACGGCGTAGACGACGCCGTAGATCGCCTGCGTGAAGAACAACACCGACGCGTACAGGATGCCGACGTACCGGCTGCTCTTCGACAGCGACGACAGCGCGAGCATCGTCGTCGCCATCATTGTCACCTCGATGAAGGCATACACGGTGATCGCGGGAAACAGGAAGAGATTGTTTTTCAGGAACGTGAAGTTGCCGGCGAACGCAATCTGGACGATGAGCAGTGCAATGGCCGGCACCCAGGTGACGAGCAGCAGGCACGTCATCAGGATCGCCAGCTTGCCGAAGACGTACTCGGCGCGCGTCAGCGGCTTCGACAGGTAGATCTGCAGCGCGTTGGCCCGCCGGTCGTTCGCGATCAGGCCGGCGCCGACGTAGACGGTGACGAAGAACACGAAGATGTACTGCGTCTCGAGAAAATTCCGGAACGTCTCGGTCGTCGGCGTCAGAAACTGCGCCTGGGGGACGTTGGCCGCCGCGTAGATCTGGACGGCGCGCGCGAGGAACGGAAACCACGCCATCAGCATGACGCCGAGGAACACCCGCTTGCTCCACAGCGTCCGCAGACCGGCGCGAGCGATGACCGTCCATCCCTGACCGCGCGCCTTACCCCCCGCGTACCGCCGGTAACCTTGATCGTGGATAGGCATAAAACACCATTGGTGAATTCGTGAATTCACTCCTCGCCGACGGCTTTCGCAAACACGTCCTCCAATGTCGGAATGCTCGGGCGCAGATGCCGCACCTGGACGCGATCGGCCGCGGCGATGGCGAACAACGATCGCGCCCCGCCGTCGCCCGGCACGAACACGCGCATCACGTCCTCGTCGGTGGCATGGCAGTCCAGGCCGGCGGCGCGAAGACGATCGAGAAACGCGTCGAGGTCGCCGCTCGTCGTCTTGACGCGAAGCTCGTAGACGCGACCCCGCGGCTGCTTCAACGCGTCGATCGGCCCCGACGCGGCGACGGTTCCTTTGTCGATCACGACGACGTGGTCGCAGGTGTACTCGACGTCGGGCAGCAGGTGCGACGACAGAATCAGGTTGACGCCCTTGTTGTGCGCCAGATCGCGGACGAGCTCCAGCATCTCGTCGCGCCCTTTCGGGTCCATGCCGTTGGTCGGCTCGTCGAGAAACAGCAGATCGGGATCGTGAACGAGCGCCTGCGCGAGCTTGATCCGCTGCTTCATGCCGGTCGAGTACGTCTCCACGTTCCGGTAGCGCGCCTCGCCGAGGCCGACGTAGAACAGCACTTCGTGCGCGCGCTGCATCGCGTCCACGCGCGGCAGGCCCGCCAGCTCTCCACAGTACGCGACGAACGACACGGCGTTCATGCCGGGAATGTGCCCGTCGGTTTCCGGCATGTAGCCGACGCGCGCGCGAATCTCCAACGGCGAATCGGCGACGTCGAGGCCGAGCACGCGCATCCGCCCGCGCTCGGGCACGAGAAAGCCGAGCAGCGTCTTGATCAGCGTGCTCTTGCCCGCGCCGTTCGGTCCGAGCAGGCCCACCGCGCCGGGCGCGAACGACGACGTCACCTCGCGAAGCGCGGTATTGCGTCCGTACGCGACGGTGACGCTCTCCAGCGTGACGACAGGCGCGGTGTCAGCCATTCACTTTTGATATACGGCCACGGTGCTCGATCTGTTCGGCCGCTACAGCGTACCGCGAAGCCCGAGATCGTCGGCCTTCTCGCGCATGAAGCCGATGACGTTCGTGATGTGTTCGTCGAGCGGGATGCCGAGCGCCTCGGCCCCCGCGACCAGATCCTCGCGCTTCACGCCGCGCGCGAACGCCTTGTCCTTCATCCGCTTTCGCACCGAGCTCGACTCGAGATCGAGCACGCTCTTGCTCGGCCGCACGAGCGACGCGGCCGTGATGAAGCCGGCAAGCTCGTCGCACGCGAACAGCGTCTTCTCCAGCGGCGTCTCGCGCGGCACGCCGGTGATCTCCATCGCATGCGACCGCACCGCACGGATCATCCACTCGGGGTACCCCTTCGCGCGGAGGATCTCGCTGCCCTTGTTGGGGTGATCGCCGAGCGTCGGCCATCGCTCGTAGTCGAAGTCGTGAAGGAGCGCCGTGACGCCCCAGTCGTCCTCGTCCTCGCCGAACTTCCGCGCGTAGCCGCGGACGGCGGCCTCGACCGCGAGCGCGTGCTTCAGCAGGTTCTCGCTTTTCGTGTACTCGGTCAACAGCGCCCACGCGTCGGGTCGATTCAGGCCCATATGTTCAGACACACGGTGATGATGACGGCGTTGATGAAATCGATGAAGAAGGCGCCGACGATCGGGACCACCAGGAACGCGCGCGGCGCCGGACCGTAACGATCGACGAGGGCTTCCATGTTGGCCATCGCGTTCGCGGTCGTGCCGAGCATGAAGCCGCACAGGCCGCCGCCCATCACCGCGGCGTCGTAGTCGCGCCCCATCACCCCGAACACCGGCCAGAAGCACACCGCGGAGATGAGCGCGACCTGAACCACGAGAATCGCTACCATCGGGAGGGCCAGCCCCGCCAGCTCCCACAGTCGCAGCGTCATCAACGCGAGCACGAGGAACAGAGAGAGCGCGACGCTCCCCAGATCGTCGATGAGCGACTGCGACAATCCGATCGCAGCGGTGGCATCGTCGATGTTTCGAATCGCCGCCGCGACGATCATCGCGCCGATGTACGCGGGCAGCGTAATGCCGACCGACGTGAACCACCCGCTGAGCACCGAGCCGATCCACATGGCGATCAGGATGATGACGAGCGCCTTGAGCAGCCCGTACGATTCCTTGTCCTCGCCGACGGGCGCCGGCGGAAGCATGCGCTCGTGCAGCTGCTCTTCGACGATTTCCGTCGCGAGCGGCGGCGGCGACGGCTCGCGCGCGGAGCGGCCGCGGCGCAGGCCGTTGCGTTCGATCAGAATGGTCGCGATGGGTCCGCCAATCAGCCCGCCCGACACGATCCCAACCATCGCGGCCGCGACCGCGACGGTCGCCGCGCCGGGCACGCCCGCCTGCTCGAACGCCGGCGCGAACGCGAGGCCGGTCGCCGGTCCGCCGGTCAGCGTCACCGAGCCGTTCAGCACGCCGAAGAGCGGATGCATGCCGAGCGGAACCGCGACGAGGATTCCGACGGCGTTCTGGGCGATCGCGAGGACGCTCGACAGCAGCAGGAACACCAGCACCTGCGGGCCGCCCACCTTGAGCAGCGACAGACTCGCGCCGAGGCCGACGGTCGTGAAGAACGCAATCTGAAACGGCACCTGCAGCCGCGTGTCGAACGAGATCAGATCGATGTGGCGCGACCGCGCGGTCAGGACGACGATCGCGACGATGAGGCCGCCGATGACGGGCGCCGGGATATTGTAGCGGGCGAACGCGGGGACCAGGCGACGGATGCCGTGGCCCACGAAGAGCACGGCGCCGCCGAAGGCGACCGTGTTGATCAGATCGAGCCTGAGCATGTAAGGTTCCGGAATCTTAGTTCAGGAACGACTGATGGCCAATTCCACGGTGCAGGCATCAAAGGGCGGGTACGGCGGCGCGGCGGCGGCGACGACGCTCGACACCGAGTTCCATCGCGGGCTCGGCCTCTACGACTCGACGATGGTGGTCGTCGGGTCGATGATCGGCTCGGGCATCTTCATCGTCTCGGCCGACATGGCGCGCAACATCGGCAGTCCCGGCTGGCTGCTCGGCGCCTGGGTGCTCACGGGCGTCCTGACGATCGTCGGCGCGCTGTCGTACGGGGAGCTCGCCGCGATGATGCCGCGCGCCGGCGGACAATACGTCTACCTGCGCGAGGCGTTCTCCCCGCTGTGGGGATTCCTGTACGGCTGGACGCTGTTCCTCGTCATTCAAAGCGGGACGATCGCGGCGGTCGGCGTCGGCTTCGCGCGATACTTCGGCGCGCTCGTCCCCTGGATTCGCGACGACAACTATCTGATCGCGCCCGTTCATATCTCGAGCGGCTACGCGCTGTCGCTTTCGACGACGCAGCTGGTCGGGACGCTGATGATCGCGCTGCTGACGTGGACGAACACGCGCGGCCTCGAGTACGGCAAGATCATTCAAAACGTCTTCACGACCGCCAAGACCGGCGCGCTGCTCGGACTGATCGTCGTCGGCCTCGCGCTTGGCTGGAACAGCGCCGCGGTTTCGGACAACTTCGGCCGGCTGTGGGAAGTGCGCGGCGCCGTCGAGATCGTGCCGGGACTGACGGCGGCTACGGCGTTCGGACTGTTCGTCGCGGTGTGCGTCTCGCAGACGGGCTCGCTCTTCTCGGCCGATGCGTGGAACAACATCACGTTCACCGCCGGCGAAGTGAAAGATCCGCGCCGCAACGTCCCCCTCTCGCTGGCGCTCGGGACCATCGTCGTGATCGGGTTGTATCTGCTCGCGAACGTTGCCTACCTGGCGACGTTGCCGTTCGAGCAGGTGCAGCACGCGCCCGGCGACCGAGTGGCGACCGCGACGCTCGACGCGATCTTTCCGGGGCTCGGCGCGACCATCATGGCGATCGGCATCATGGTGTCCACGTTCGGGTGCGCGAACGGGCTCGTGCTCGCCGGCGCGCGCGCGTACTACGCGATGGCTCGCGACGGCCTCTTCTTCCGGTCGGCCGGGCAGCTGAACGACGCGCGAGTGCCGGCATGGGGTCTCGTGCTGCAGGGCGTGTGGGCGGTGTTCATCGTGCTGCCGCGCACCTACGATGTCTCGACGCGGACGTACGGGAATCTCTACAACAACCTGCTCGAATACGTCATCTCGGCTGCGTTGATCTTCTACATCCTGACGATCGCCGGCCTGTTCCGGCTGCGATCGACGCGCCCCGACGTCGATCGTCCGTACCGCGCGTTCGGCTACCCCGTCGTGCCGGCGTTGTACATCGTCGGCGCCGCGATGATTCTGCTCGTGCTGTTCATCTACCGCACCGCCACGACGTGGCCCGGCCTGATCATCGTGCTGCTTGGCGTGCCGGTGTATTTCGCCTGGCGCCGCCGAGTGTAGGGCGGGTCCTCTGGACCCGCCGAAATGTGCCGGGTCCGAAGGACCCGGCCTACATCTGGAAGGCTTTTCTGATCACCCGTATCGTGATCTCCGCGAGACCGTAGCGCTCGAGATCGGCGACGTTCACCCACTTCGCTTCCGCGGCGTCCGACGCGCAGCAGAGCGTTCCGCCGGCCGGACGGCAGACGAAGTCGACCAGGACGTAGTGGAAGCGGGTGCGGCCGTCAGCCTCGACGCGGATGCGATCCACGACGTCGACGATGGCGCCGACCTCGACCTCGAGGCCGGTTTCCTCGCGCACTTCGCGCGCGATCGCGGCGCGCACGGTTTCGCCGAGCTCGACGGCGCCGCCCGGAATGCTCCATTCGCCCTTGAGCGGCTCCTGCCCTCGCCGGACGAGCAGCACCCGATCGCCCTCGATGATGACGGCGCCGACGCCGACGATCGGACGCTCCGGGAATTCCCTACTCGCCAATGACTTTGACGATCACGCGCTTTCGGCGCTGGCCGTCGAACTCCGCGTAGAAGACCTGCTCCCACGGTCCGAGATCGAGCTTGCCGTTCGTGATCGGCAGCGTGACCTGATGGCCCATCAGCGTACGTTTCAGGTGTGCGTCGGCGTTGTCCTCACCGGTCTGGTGGTGGCGGTAGTCGAGGCCGGCGGGCGCGAGCGTCTCGAGCCACGTCTGAAAATCCTGAATGAGGCCGTTCTCCCAGTCGTTCACGTACACGCCGGCGGTGATGTGCATCGCCGAGACCAGAACGAGGCCGTCGCCGACGCCGCTCTTCGCGACGATCTCGGCAACTTCGTCGGTGATGCGGACGAACTCCTGCCGCTTTTTGGTGGTGAACCAAAGATAGTCCGTGTACGTATGCATCACGAATTCGTGAGTTGGTGAATTGGTGAATTGGTGAATTCCAATCGCCAACTCACCAATTCGCCAACTCACCAATTTCCAACTGTCACAACGCCAATGCGGCGTCGGCATTCAAGTCGGCTGGTGCGACGGCACCGCGTCGGAACTTCCTGAGGCCCGCCGCCGCAATCATCGCCGCGTTGTCGGTCGACAGCACGAGGCTCGGCACGAATGTCGGGATCTCGCGCGCGCGGCCGCGAGCCTCGAGCTCCGCGCGGAGGCGGCTGTTGGCCGAGACGCCGCCCGCGATGCCGACGCTCCGCGCCTGAAACCGGCGCGCCGCGTCGAACAGCCGCTCGATCAGCACCGTTACCACGATCCGCTGAAAGCTGGCGCAGAGATCGGCGACGTCCTGGTCCGACAGCGGTCCACGGTCGCGCACGTAGCGCAGGACCGCGGTCTTCAGCCCGCTGAAGCTGAAATCGAGATCCCCTTTCAGCTCCGGCGCGTTCCGATCCGCATGCGTCAGCCGCGTCGTCGGCAGCGCGACCGCGCGATCGTTGCCCGTCCTCGCGAGGCGATCGATGATTGGCCCGCCGGGGTACCCGAGGCCGAGCAGTTTCGCGACCTTGTCGTACGCCTCGCCGGCGGCGTCGTCGCGCGTGCGGCTGACGAGCGTGTAGTCGCCGGGACGCTCCACGAAGTACAGACTCGTGTGTCCACCGGAGACGACCAGCACCACCGCCGGCAGCGGCATCTCGCCGTTGTGCAGCACGAGCGACTCGATATGGCCGGCGAGGTGATGGACCGCAACCAACGGCAGCGCGGCCGCCGCCGCGGCCGCTTTCGCGAACGACACGCCGATGAGCAGCGACCCGACGAGCCCGGGTCCCTGTGTGACGGCTACCGCGCCGAGATCCGGCCACGACACGCCCGCCTCGTCGAGCGCGCGCTCGACGACGCCGCAGATGTCGCGGATGTGCTGCCGCGAGGCGAGCTCCGGCACGACCCCGCCCCACTCGCGGTGGATCGGCACCTGCGATGCGATGACGTTCGAGCGAATCGCCCACGGCTTCGCCGCGTCGCCGGTCTCTTCGACGACGGCGGCCGACGTTTCGTCGCACGAGGTCTCGATGCCCAGTATGCGCATATCGCTCGGCTGAAGCCTTCGCGCTCCAGCTGGCTCAGGCAAGCGTGACTTCCTCGAACGCGCGCTTCAACGACTCGATGTACGGCGGGCGGAAGATGCCGCGCTCGGTGATGATCCCCGCGATGAGGTGATGCGGCGTGACGTCGAACGCCGGATTCCAGACGAGCGCGCCGTCGGGCGCGAGCTGCGCGCCCCCGATATGCGTCACCTCTTTCGCGCTGCGCTCCTCGATCGGAATATGCGTGCCGTCGGGTGTGTCGAGATCGACGGTCGACAGCGGCGCGGCCACGTAAAACGGAATCTTGTGCTCGCGCGCGAGCACCGCGACGCCGTACGTGCCGATCTTGTTCGCCGTATCGCCGTTGGCGGCTATCCGATCGGCGCCGACGACGACGAGATCGACGTTGCCCTGCCGCATCAGCGCGCCGGTCATGTTGTCGGTAATCACCGTCGTCTGAATGCCGTCGCGCACCAGCTCCCACGCGGTCAGCCGCGCACCCTGCAGGAACGGGCGCGTCTCGTCCGCGAAGACGACCACGCGCTTGCCCTGCTCGACGGCGCCGCGGATGACGCCCAGCGCGGTGCCGTATCCGGCGGTCGCGAGCGCGCCGGCGTTGCAGTGCGTGAGAATCCGCGCGTCGGCCGGCACGATCTCGGCGCCGAACGCGCCCATCGCGCGGCAGCTCGCGACGTCCTCGTCGTGAATGCGTGTGGCTTCCGCGTCGAGGCGGTCTTTGATTTGATCCACCGACTCGCCCGCCTGGACCGCCGCGGCGAACGTGCGCTTCATGCGGTCGATGGCCCAGAACAGATTGACGGCAGTCGGGCGCGTCCCGGCCATCAGGTCGCAGGTCTTCTGGAACTCGGCGGCAAACTTCTGGGTCCCGGTCGCCTTGCTCTTGCGCATGTGCAGGGCGATGCCCATCGCGGCCGCGACCCCGATCGCGGGCGCGCCACGAATGACCATCGTCTTAATCGCGCGCGCGACCTCAGCCGCCGTCTTCGCGCGCACGTAGACCTCCTCGGCCGGCAGCTTTCGCTGATCGATCATCACGACCGCATCGTCTTCACGCGCTATCGTCGGCAGCATCATTGAGATTGTACTCGCCGTCTCGCCTGCCGCGCTGTCGCTCCGCGATGTTCGCGGGAGCGAAGCCGGATCGTCTCCTCGTCTCGTATCAGGAACCAAGCCTGATCGCGCGCAAAGCCGGAACAAAAAGCAACCACAGAGGCACAGAGCCACCGAGCGCCTCGCGTCGACGGGTTGGCCGGCAATGCCGGCCAACGTGCGGGCGGAGACGACCTCCGCGAAAACGAATCGCTCGAACGACCCCTGCGACTCGTTTTCGCGGAGATCGCCTCCGTCCGCCGCGGCGCTGCGCGCCGCCCGTCGACGCGATCGGCGTTCACTGGCGTGCTTTGCGCGCTCGCGATCGTGAAACTCTGAGTCTCTGGTCGTGTCCCGTTTGTGGTTGAAAAGACCGTCGTCCCGATGATGTGGTTCATGACGATACTACGCCGCGACCTGCCGGTGTTGTTGCAGGACTCGCGGGATGTCGTACCAGCCATCGAGTCGTCGCAGCGTGATCTGCCCGCTCTGATAGAGCGCGTAGAAGAGCCGCAGGATGCTCGCTTCGAGGGGATGCGACCCTTGCGTTTTGAGGCGGCGGCGAAACTCTTCGTTCAAGCGCTCGATCATGTTGGTGGTCCGGATGCACTTCCATTGCGAGCGAGGAAAGCGGAAGAACGTCAGCAACTCGTCGCCGCCTTCCTCGAGACTGCGCGCCACACTCTCGGCGCGCGTTCGCCAGGTGCGCAGAAACCGCGCGTAGGCGGCGCGGGCGGCGCGCTCGCTCTCGGCCTCGGTGATCGCGTGGAACGTGGCCCGGATCTCGTCGACGACGCGCTTGGGCGCGTGCGCTTCGAGATTCCGCAATTTATGCACGACACAGCGTTGGACCGCCGCCTGGGGCCACGCCTGCCCCACCGCATGCCGCAGGCCCGCGTTCCCGTCCATCACGACCAACACCGGCACCGGCAAGCCGCGACTGCTCAGGTCCTCCACCAACGCCCCCCACGCCGCTTTCGATTCATGGCCCATCAATCGCAACGCCAGCAGCCGCTTCTCCCCCGCGGCGGTGACGCCCAGCGCCACCAGGATCGGCACCGATTGGACGCGACGGTCGAGGCGCACCTTCACGGCGATGGCGTCGAGAAACAGATACGCGATCGGCTCGTCGGCCAATGGACGGGTGCGCCACGCTTCGAAACTCTC
>Ga0114129_10001254_pt1 | contig 33860 bp, 32 predicted proteins | sample RhiMetdeltSRZDD1_FD_80071 | JGI IMG/M metagenome (GOLD analysis project Ga0114129, IMG submission 80071) | Populus rhizosphere microbial communities from Tennessee, USA - Rhizosphere MetaG P. deltoides SRZDD1 (version 2) (version 2) | ecosystem: Host-associated > Plants > Roots > Rhizosphere >...
GCAGCACGGGCGGGGTCTGCTGCGACGTGCCCGACATCTCGGGCACGTCGTACGGCGCCCTGTGCAGCGTCTCGGAGAGGGCGGCCTCGATCCGCTCGGACAGGTCGCCGCCGGGCTGCCGGATCGGGTGGAAGCCGCGCGGCTGCCAGGCGCCCGGCCGGCCGTCGTACGCGAGCACCGGGTGGACAGGCAGCGCACGGATCGCCGCCGCGGTGTCGGCCAGCGCGGCTGTGGCGAGCCGGGCGGCCTGCTGCGGGGTGAACCGGGCGTGTAGTCGCGTCTTGACCCGTCCCGGCACCGGCTCCTTGGCGAGCAGAACGAGTCGCGTGCCGGCGATCATGAGCGGAGCACCGCGCGCATGTCGGTGACGGCCTGGACGGTGCCGCGTACCGTCCCGGTGACCTTGGACCGGCCCAGCCTGGGCAGGTACCCGACGTCCACCTCGCGGATCCGCCAGCCCGCATCGGCCGCGCGCAGCACGGTCTCGAGCGGGTACCCGGACCGGGTGTCGGTCAGGCCCAGACCGAGCAGCGCGTCGCGACGGGCGACCCGGAGCGGTCCGAGGTCGTGCAGCCGGACCCCGGTACGGCGACGCAGCCGCCGGGCGAGCACCTGGTTCGCCAGCCGCAGCCGCCACGGCCATGCGTCCCGGCTGACTGGGCGGCGGCGGCCGAGGACCAGGTCCGCGCCGCCGGACAGCACCGGCGCCGCGGCGGTGGCGAGCCCACTGGGATCGAGGGTGCCGTCCGCGTCCATAACGGCGACCACGTCCCGGGTGGCCGCTGCGAGACCGGCCGCGCAGGCTGCGCCGTACCCCCGGATCTCAGCGGTCACGACGGTCAGCCCCGCCGCGCGGGCGACGTCCGCGGTGCCGTCGGTGCTGCCGTTGTCGACGACCACCGGGTGGCACCACAGCGGCATTCGGTCGAGGATCCAGGCCAACCCTTCCGCCTCGTCGAGGCACGGCAATACCACATCGATGTCGGCCATGTGCTGAAACGTAGCCACGCCCGGACGGGCGGGAACCGGATCGGCGATGACGGCTCGCTTACGCCGCAGCGGTCGCCTGCGCGCAGCGACCTCGCCGCGCAGGCGACGGCCCTACGATCAGAACGTGACAGCGCGAGTCCTGGTCGTGGAGGACGACCCCACCGTCTCGACGGTGCTGGCGGCATACCTGCGCCGGGAAGGGTTCGAGGTAGGCGTGGCAGCGGACGGCCGGGCGGCCGAGCAGCGCTGGCAGCGCGACCGGCCGGACCTGGTGGTGCTCGACGTGATGCTGCCGCAGCTCAGCGGCCTGGAGGTGCTGCGCCGGCGGCGCGCGGCCGCGGACGCCGCGGCGGTGATCGTCGTGTCGGCGCGCGGCGAGGAGGAGGACCGGGTGGTCGGGCTGGAGTTCGGCGCCGACGACTACCTGGTGAAACCGGTCAGCCCGCGCGAGCTGGTGCTGCGCGTGCACGCCGTGCTGCGTCGTCTCGAAGGCCGTCTCGACAACACGCTCGACCAGGCCAGTACGACGCTGCGGCCGCGGCGGATCGAACGTGGCCCGGTCACCATCGACACCGCGGCGCGCACGGCCCGGCTCGGTGACGAAACCTTGCGGCTGACGCATCGCGAGTTCGACCTGCTCGCGTTCCTCGCGGGGCATGACGGCGAGGCGTTCACCAAGGCCGAGCTGCTGCGCCGGGTCTGGGGTTGGGACTTCGGCGACACCTCGACAGTGACGGTGCACGTCCGCCGGCTGCGGGAGAAGATCGAGGAGGACCCGTCCGCGCCGCGGCTCGTGGTCACGGTGCCGCGGACCGGGTACCGGTTCGCGACCGCCGACGAGCTGGCCGCGACCGGGGGATCGGCCGGATGAACCGCGACACGCTGACGATCATCGCGATCACCGCGGGGGCATGCGCCGCGGTCGGGGTTGCCGGCATGGCGACGCTGTCGTACACCCGGCACTGGCCGCTGCGCCGCAGCGTGGTGCTCGCCGCCCTGCTGCCCGTGGTCGCGGTGATCGCCGCGGTGCTGGTCAACGTGCAGGCGATGTTCATCAGCAGGCACGACTCGGTCGTCGTGCTGGTCGCGCTCGCAGTGTCCGCGGTGTTCGCGCTGGTGTCTGCGCTGCTGATCGGCCGGTCGCTGTCCCAGGGCACCCGCGAGCTCGGAGCCCGGCTCGCGTCGCTGACCGAGGACGGTACGCCGGCCGGCCGCAGGAACGGCTCGCACCCTGCCGAGATCGCGGTCCTTGCCGAGGAGCTGGAGCAGACCCGCGCCCAGCTGGAGGCGGCCCGGACCCGGGAGCGTGCCGTCGAGCAGTCCCGGCGCGAGCTGGTCGCGTTCATGTCGCACGACCTGCGCACGCCGCTCGCCGGGGTCCGGGCGCTGGCCGAGGCACTCGAGGACGACGTGGTCGAGGACGTACCGGCGGCGCTGCACCAGCTGCAGGTGACGGTGGACCGGATGACCGGGCTGGTGGACGACCTGTTCGAGCTGTCCCGGCTGACCACCGACCCGTCGCCGCGCTCCCGGCGGCTGGTGTCGATGGTCGAGATCGTCGACGACATCGTGTCCGAGCTGGAGGCGGCGGCCCGGCGGTCCGGCGTACGGCTGGTGGCCGAGCTGCCGCCGGCGCCGGAACGGCTGGCCGTCTCGGCCGACGGCGACGAGCTGACCCGGGCGGTGACGAACCTGGTCGCCAACGGCATCCGGCACACCCCGCCCGGCGGCACCGTCCGGCTGGTCGCCGAGCGGCAGGCCGACGAACGGGTCCGGGTGGCGGTCGAGGACGGCTGCGGCGGGATCGCCGCGCACGACCTGGAACGCGTCTTCGACGTCGGCTGGCGCGCGGACCCGGACCGGGCCGCCGACCGCGGGGCCGGGCTGGGGCTGGCGATCTCCCGCGGCCTGGTCGAGCTGCACGACGGCTCTATCGCGGTCCGCAACATCGATCACGGCTGCCGCTTCGACGTACTCCTCCCCGCGGCCACCTGAGCCACGTCGGCGAGGCCGCTGTCTAGGTCGACCACGGGACGCCAGCCGAGGGCGTCGGTGATGCGCTGCGACGAGGCGGTGATGTGGCGGACGTCGCCGAGGCGGTACTGCCCGGTGATGACCGGCGCGGGTGCACCGAACCGCCCGGCAATCACGGCGGCGAGCTCGCCGACGGTGCTGACCCGGCCGCTGCCCACGTTGTACGCCGTGACCATGCCGCGCGGCCCGGGCCGGCGGATCGCCGCGACCACCGCCGCGGCGACGTCGCGGACGTGGACGAAGTCGCGGCGCTGGTGGCCGTCCTCGAACACCCGGGGCGGCTCACCCCGCTCGGCCCACGCCCGGAACAGCGCCGCCACCCCGGCGTACGGCGTGTCCCGCGGCATCCCCGGCCCGTACACGTTGTGGAACCGCAGCGCCGTCGCGCTCCCGCCGGTCTCCCGCGCCCAGACCCGGGACAGCAGCTCGGTCTGCACCTTGGAGGCGGCATAGGCGTTCCGCGGGTCGAACGGCGCCGACTCGTCCACCAGCCCGGGCGTCAGCCAGTCGTCGCAGGACGGGCAGCGCACCTCGAACCGGCCCGCTTCGAGGTCCGCCAGGGCGCGCGGAGGGGCCGCGACCGCGCCGTGCCGGGCGCAGCGGTACGCCCCGTCGCCGTACACCACCATCGAGCTGGCGAGCACCAGGTGCGGCACCGTCGCAGCCGCCGCGCGGAGCAGGACCGCGGTGCCGAGGTCGTTGCTGGACACGTAGTCGTCGATGTCGTCCAGCCGCACCCCGAGCCCGACCTTGGCGGCCAAGTGCACGACGACATCGGCGCCGCGCACCGCTGCCGCCACGGCATCCAGGTCGCGGATGTCGGCGACATGATCCGGCTGCTCGGGTGGGGGAGTCGTGTGCACGTCCGGCCGGAGCGAGTCGAGCACCGTGACCGTGTCGCCGTCGGCCCGCAGCTGCTCGACGACGTGCCGGCCGATGAACCCGGCGCCGCCGGTCACCAGCACCCGTGTCACGGCAGCTCGATCGGCAGCTTCAGTCCGTCCAGCGCGTGCCGGCACTCACAGTCCCCGGAGCCGAGCGAGCCGACCGTTGCCGAGAGCAACCGCCGTACGTCGTCCAGGCCGGCCGCGAACGCCTCGAGCACCTGGGCCTGGGTCACCCCGGTACCGGACTCGACGCCCGCGTCATGGTCGGTGACCAGCGCGATCGTGGTGTAGCAGAGCGCCAGCTCGCGGGCCAGGGCTGCCTCCGGCATCCCGGTCATCCCGACGATCCGGCCGCCCGCCGCGGCGTGCCACCGGGACTCGGCGCGAGTAGAGAACCGCGGGCCGTCGATCACGACCAGCGCCCCGCCGTCCGTGAGATCCAGTCCCAGCTCGTTGCCCTGGGCACGGACCGTGGCGCGGCCGCGGGCGCAGTACGGGTCGGCGAACCCGACGTGCACCGCCGCGCCCACCACGTCGTAGAAGGTCCGGTCCCGGCCGGAGGTGCGGTCGATCACCTGGTCCGGCACCACCAGCGAGCCGGGCGTTAGGGCGGGATCGAGCGAGCCGACCGCGCACGGGGCCAGCACCTGCCGGACACCGAGCGACCGCAACGCCCACAGGTTCGCCCGGTAGTTGATCCGGTGCGGCGTGAGCTCGTGCCCGGTGCCGTGTCGCGGCACGAACGCCACGGGCTTGCCGTCCAGCGTCCCGACGGTGATCGCCGCACTGGGCGGACCGTACGGCGTCCCGACATCGACCGCATCCGCGTCGCTGAGCAGCTCGTACAGCCCGGAGCCGCCGATCACTCCGATGGTTTCGGCCATGTCCGGAGCCTAGGCCGGTGCGACGCCTGTCACCGCCCGCGACCGGTTACCGCTTCCGAACGCCGGTCAGCGCCGAGATATAGGTACAATCGCTACGGTGTAGGCACAACAGGAGGTGGGCGAGATGAGTGTGGTGTCTGTCCGGGAGTTCTCGTACAACCCCAGCGCCATCTTCAGCCGGGTCGAGCAGGGCGAGACGATCGAGGTCAGCCGGCACGGCAAGGTCATCGCCGTGCTGTATCCCGGTCCGGCCGCACGGCAACGCTACGCGGACCTCGTCGCCAAGGGCGTGGTCAGGCTCAAGGCCACCACCACCGCTGACCTGCAGCGTACGCCGCGGTATGACGTACCCGGTGACGTCTCGCCGCTGGACCTGCTGCTCTACGAACGGGCGGAGGACGAGCGTTGATCTACCTCGACGCCTCGGCCATCGTCACGATGGTGTCCGGTCGTCCGTACGCTGACGAGCTGTACGCCTACCTGGCCGCCAAGCCGCCGATGCCGATGGCCACCAGCACCGTCGGGCTGGTGGAGACGGTCCGGACGCTCGACCGTTTCGGCGCCTTCCCGACCCTGATGCAGGACCTGGTCCGCGACTACTCCGAGGTCGTCCTCACCGACGAGGTTCGCGACGCGGCCGCGATCCTGCACGGCCGAGTGCGCACCCTGGACGCGATCCACATCGCCAGCGCGCAGGTGCTCGGTGAGGCTCTGGACAGCCTGGTCAGCTACGACAAGCGGATGCTCGAGGTCGCGCACGAGGTCGGGCTGCCGACGGCCGCGCCCGGCCTCGCCTAGGTGCGTGATGAGTGTGGTCACCGGCTCTTGAAGTCGTCGGCGGTGATTCCGTCGGCGTGTCCTTCCGGCCATTGGACGAGCTCGATCAGGTAGCCGTCGGGGTCGCGCACCATGCTGACCAGCGGCTCATCGGGACCGGCGGTCGGCCGCGCCGGATCGGCCTGGATGCCGTGGGCGGCCAGGGTGGCGATGGTGGCGTGCAGGTCGTCCGTCTTGATGGCGAGGTGGTTGAGGCCGCCGGTCCCGGTGACCGGCCGGGCGGGGTCGTGCGCGAGCTCGACGGTGACGAACGGGTCGTCCGGCAGCTGGAGCATGGTCAGGGTGCCGAACGGGGTGCCGGGAACGGTTCCGACGACGGTGTAGCCGAGTGCCTGGTAGAACGCGCGAGAGCGATCCGGGTCGGTGACGCGGAGTCCGACGAGCAAGGTGCGCACGGTCATCTCCCTGACGGTGCGACGTCCTGCAGGTTCGTTGTGTCCATGATCAGTGTTCGACGTCGTAGAGCAGGTGTGTGACACGGTTGCCTTGGGCCACGCGGGACGGGTTGCCGAGCGTGACGTTGTCGCCGGGTTCCATGGCGCCGAAGAACGGCCTACCGCCACCGAAGACGATGGGCACGACGTTCATCACGATCTGGTCGATCAGGCCGAGCCGCAGTGCCTGCCCGCCGATCTGACCAGCCGCGACGTCGACGATCCGGTCGCCGCAGAACTCGCGTGCCTGCTTGATCGCGGATTCGACTCCGTCGGTGACGAACGTGAACGGTGCGGTGTCCGCATACTCCCAATCCGTCGGCACCTCATGTGTAACGACGAAGACGTGATCGCCCGCTGCCGGTACGCCATTCCAGCCGTTCGTCTGATCGAACAAGTTCCGCCCCATGATGACCGCGCCGATATCGGTGTAGACGGATTGCATGAACTCCTTGGACGCCTGCGTGCTGCGCATGGCGTGCTCGTCGGATTCGGACCATTTCCATTCGACATCGCCACCCGACATCCAGTCGAACAAGGACCCGATCTGGCCATCGCCGTAAGCGATGTAGCCGTCGGCCGACACCGCCGCGCAACCCATGATTGCCTTGCCCATGATGTTTCCTTTCGTCGCTGTCAGGGACACTACGACCTGCACGGGAGTGCTGGCGTCTGTCGAATGACCGGTGCTGAGCTGCGTCGATGACCTACGCGGTCACAGGTCGAGGTGAGGGAGTGGCTTCAACGACTTATGGAACAGGCCCTGGGCCATCACTAGGCCAGCTGTTCGAGCCGGCCGGTGTCGACGTCGTACAGGAAGCCGCCGACCGCGACGCCGGGTCCGATCAGTGGGTGCTCGCGGACCGCCGCGACGTCGCGGCGCAGCGCCTCGAGCTGGTCGGGGATGACGGCGAGCGGGAGGTAGCCGGCCTGCTTCCCGGCCGCTCGCTCGACCTGGGCGCGCAGCTCGTCCTCGGTCATCGCCGCCATCGCGCAGCGGGTATGCGGGACGATCAGGATCCGCCGTACGCCGAGCAGCTGGACGCCGAGCACCAGCCCGCTCATGGTCTGCTCGGTGACCCGACCGCCGGCGCTGCGCAGCACCTTCGCGTCGCCCGGCTTGAGGCCGATGATGCCGAGCGGCGCGATCCGCGAGTCCATACAGGTGACGATCCCGACGCCGGCGTGCGCGATGCCGTCGAACCCGCCGTACTGGAAGTCCGCGGCGAACTCCGCGTTCGCGGCCAGCAGGTCGTCGAAGCTGTCGTCGAGGTTGGCGTCGCCCTGCGGCTTCCCGGGATCAGACATGCATCGATTCTCCTGTCTGGACCACCTCGGACGCTGTGAGGACGGTCATGTCGTACGGCGCCTTGCCGCAGGAGTCCGGTCGTGGCGGATCCGCCATGGAGCTGGTCACGGTGACCGTCCAGCTCCGGCCGTCGTGGTGGGCCACGGTGACGGCGTCGCCTTCCTGACCCGTGACGACCAGGGCGTCCAGCCTGTCTTCGCCGGTGGCCGACCGGACCGCGATCTCGGCGACCTGGCCGGACTTGGGCCAGGTGGACCGGCCGCGCAGCCCCGTCAGCACGGTGCGGCCCTCGTCGGCGGCGGCCAGGATCCGGGCCGCGATCACGGCGTCGAGATGGCCGTGCATGGAGCCGTGCGGCAGCAGCGTTGTGGTCGGCGCGAACCGGTGCCCGCCGAGGTGGTTCGACTCCCAGACCCGGCCGGGTGCGGTCTCGCGCAGCGCCTGGGCGATCGGCCGGCCGAGCAGGGCGCAGCACTCGTCCCGCTTGCCGTTGGTGCAGACCAGCAGCACCGGCTGGTCGAGCGGGGCGAGTGTCGGCAGCGACGCGACCACCGCGTCCCGGTCGCCGGTCGCGAGTGCGTCCAGGTCGAGCCGGTCCAGGTCCTCGGGCTCGTCGATCCGGCCGGCGAGCAGCCAGGTCCGGCCCGGCACCGTGCACGCGGCGTACACCTGCCGGCTGGGCAGCCCGGGTGGCGCGTCGGCGTGCCGTCCGGGGGAGCGGATCAGGCCGAACCGGACGCCGGCCTCCTTGGCCGCCTTGTCGATCCGCTCACCGAACGCGGGATCCAGGTGACTCTGTGTCGGCGCCTTCGCCCCCCACGGCCCGGGCTGCTCGACCACCAGCCAGCCGGCCGCGACGACTGCCGTCCCGGCCAGCGGCTCGTGCAGCTCGCGGCACCAGGTCGAACAGAGCTTGTCAGGTGCGGCCACGACGTCACCGTACGCGGTGCCCGCCCTCGACCCACGCGGTGTCCAGATCTACGCTCGGCATTGGGGGAGGGTGCATGCACACGTCGCTGCTGGTGATCGGGGCCGGGCCGTACGGGCTGTCCACAGCCGCCCACGCGCGCGAGCAGGGCATCGACACCGTGGTGACCGGCCGGTCGATGGGCTTCTGGCGCGACCACATGCCGGAGGGGATGTACCTGCGCTCGGGCCCGGAGTGGCACCTGGACGCGGCCGGCGTGCATACCCAGCAGGCGTACCTGGAGGAGCGGGGGATCGACCCGCGGGACGTCGACCCGATCCCGATCGGGGTGTTCCTGGACTACGCCGAGTGGTTCCGGCAGGCGAAGGGCATCGAGCCGCTGGACGACCTGGTCGACGACGTGGTGCGCAGCAACGGGCACTTCACGGCCACGCTGTCGTCCGGCGAGCGGATCGATGCCGAGGCTGTGGTCGCCGCGCCGGGTATCGCGCACTTCACCCACTTTCCGGCCTGGGCGGACTCGGTGCCGCCGGACCGCGCTACGCACACCTGCGACCTGGTGCGGTTCGACGACCTGGCCGGTGCCCGGGTGCTGATCGTCGGTGGCCGGCAGAGCGCGTACGAGTGGGCCGCGCTGCTTGCCGACCACGGCGCCGAGCGGATCGATATGGTCCATCGCCACGACGTGCCGGCGTTCGAGCGGGTCAGCTGGAGCTTCGTCGACGCGCACGTGGAGAGCACGCTGCGGACCGCGGGCTGGTGGCGGTCGCTGTCACGGGCCGAGCAGGACGCGATCGCCCGGCGGTTCTGGGAGGTGGGCCGGCTCACGCTGGAGTACTGGCTCACGCCACGCCTGCCGAGCGGCATCGTGCATCGGCGCCCCGGTGCCGAGGTGGTGCAGGCCGCCGCGGACACCGCGGTACAGGTCCGGCTGTCCAGCGGGGAGGCGCTGGAGGTGGACCATGTCGTCTTCGCGTCCGGGTACCGGGCGGACCTGGGCCGGGTTCCGCACCTGCGCGGCCTGTCCGGCACGGTGGCGGCCGAGGACGGGTTCCCGGTGCTCGACAACGGGTTCGGGACCAGCGTGCCGGGCTTCTACCTGACCGGTTTCTGCGCCACCCGCGACTTCGGGCCGTTCTTCGGCTTCGTCAAGGCCGCGCCGGCCGCCGCGACACTCATCGTCCGAGACCTTCTGGCGCGTCGCTGAGCGCGGCCTGCTGGGCGGGAGCGGAGCGCCGGCCGAGCACGACCAGCGCGAGGACGGCCGCGGCGAAGGCGCACACCGCGGCACCGGCGAAGATCGCGTGCACCTGTGCGATCGCGGCGTCGCGCAAGGCCTCGACGTACGGGCGGCAGGTACCGGGGGAGTCGGGGCACAGCTGGTTCGGGCTCGGCACGTCGTCGGCGACCGCGAAGTACCGGCGCAGCCCGATCGCGGTCAGTGCCGACACGCCGACCAGCATCCCGACCATCCGCGCGACGACCACGAGTGCGCTGGCCAGACCGTGGCTGTCGTCCGGCGTCGCCGCCAGGATCGCCGAGTTGACCGGCGAGATCGCCAGGCCGAACCCGAACCCGCAGGCCAGCAGTACGAGGGTCGCGCCCAGGTGCCGCAGCGACTCGCGCTCCCAGCCGGTCATCAGCACGAACATGGCGCCGGCCAGCGCCAGCCCGGTGGCCGTGATCGCGCCGAGCCCGTACCGGCGGGTGAGCCAGCCGCCGACGACCGCTCCGGCCGGCAGCGCGACCAGGAACCGCAGCAGTACCAGGGCGGCCCCGAGCTGGTCGCCGCCGTGGATCGTGGTCCGCGCGAACACCGGCACGTCGACCAGCGCCGCGATCAGCGCCGCGCCGACCAGCACGCTGACGGCGAGCGCACCCCAGGCGGCCCGCGGACCGAGCAGCCCGACCGGCACGATCGCCCGCGCTGTCCGCCGCTGCCAGAACCAGAACGCGACCGCGAACACCGCCGCACCGGCCAGCAGCCACGGCCCGGCCGGCGACATCACCTCCTGCTCCGGGTCCGCGGTGGCGAACGCGAGCACGATCCCGGCCAGCGCCAGCGCGAGCAGGACGGCACCGACCAGGTCTACCGCGCGCAACGTCGTACCCAGGCCGGCGCCGCGCACCGACAGCAGCGCCCACACGGCGAACAGCGCCAGCGTCACGACCCCGATCGGCGTGGCTAGCCGGGACTCGCCTGTGAACGGCACGAACGGCATCCCGAGCGTCACGTCGGTCGCGAGCTGCTCCGGCGCCAACAGGGTGAGCGCCAGCGAGATGCACGCGAGCACACCGGCGACGACCGCGAGCGGTCTTCGTGGCCGCTGCCGGCCGTGCAGCAGGACGGCGAGTACGAGTGCCACCGCGAGGTTGATCCAGAAGATCCAGCGCCAGTCCGCAACGGCCAGCACCGCGGCGCCGAACAGCGGTCCGAGCACGGCGCCGAGCTCCTGAACCGCGCCGACCACACCGAGTGGCAGCCCGCGTCGCTCGGCCGGCCACAGGTCCGCGACCAGCGCCAGCGTGGCCGGCACCAGCCCGCCACCGCCGACGCCCTGCAGGAACCGCCCGATGACGACCAGCGGGAGGTCGTACGCCGCGGCGGTGATGAGTGAGCCGACCGCGAACAGCAGTAGCGCACCGACGAGCACGGGCGTTCGGCCGACCACGTCGGCGATCCGGCCGATCAGCGGCAGCACCGCGATGTAGCCGAGCAGGAAGCCGGACACGATCGGCGCCGCCCGCTGCAGCTCGTCCGCAGCCAGCCCGACTCCCGTCATCATGTCCGGCAGCGCCAGCACCACGACATACGTGTCCGCCGCCGCGAACGCCACCGCCACCGCGGCCAGCGCCAGCTTCCCGCGCGCGCTCACAAGGTCACGTGGGCTTGGTGATCTGGACCTGCTCGCCGTACTTGTCGAGCATGATGTCGTAGCTGGTGGTCCCGCCGGGGTAGAACGGGCCGGTCACGGTCGCCGACACGAGCTGCTTGCTCTCCTTGTCGATCTTGAAGCTGCCCTGGAACTCCTGCCCGGCCGGCACCTTCGGGAAGATCCCGGCCAGCGCCGAGCCCGGGATCGTGCCGGTGATCTCGGTGAGCACCGCGGCCCCCTGCCGGGACTCACCCTTGATCGTCGGGTTCTCCAGCGCCGGCAGGATCGAGGTGATGCCCTTCGCTGGGTCGAGCAGGACGGCCGGGTCGGGTGCACCCAGGTCGTTCAGCTGCTGCGGCGTGAACTCGATGAACGACGGAGAGAACGACAGCTTCACGTACACCTTGCCGTCGACCGCGACCACGTCGGCCTCGATCGGGCTGCCGCCGCTGACCACGGACAGCTTGCCCTGGAACGCGGGCGCGTGGGTCGCGACGCCGTCGCCCTTGGACAACGCCTGGGCGCCGTCCGGAATGTCGCGGCCGGTGAGCACGACGTGCACGCTGGCCGCCTCGTCGAGCGTCTTCTTGGCCTCGGTCAGCAGGGCCACGGGGTCGTCGCCCGACTCGCCGGGCGGGTTCGTGCCTTCGTCGTCGTTGCAGCCCGTCATCGCGACCAGCGCGATGGCGGCGACCGCGACCAGTCTTCTCATGAGGTCAGCCTGCCAGGCCCGCGGCGCAGGCCGCGATCGGCTGCGCCGCCGGCGTACCGGACCCGTCCCGGCGGCCGTCCGCCACGGGCAGGTCCACGGGAGCGCCGCTGGCCGCGCTGGCATGCACCGGCGCGGCTCCGGCGAAGCCGAGCACCAGAGTGTCCTCACCCTTCAGGAACCGGTGGCAGCGCACGCCGCCGGTGGCCCGGCCCTTGCCCGGGTACTCGGCGAACGGGGTCACCTTGACCGCGCCCGACTCGGTGCCGGGCAGTGCGGACGACGACCCGGACACCGTGACCACCACATTGTCGCGGCCCAGATCCAGCGCGCCGAAGAAGGTCACCTTCGCACCCGAGCCGAGCTTGATCCCGGCCATGCCGCCGCCGGACCGGCCCTGCGGGCGCACCGTGGAGGCGGTGAAGTGCAGCAGCTGCGCGTCGGTGGAGATGAAGCACAGCTCCTCGTCGCCGGTGGTGAGCTCGACCGCACCGACCACCTCGTCGCCGTCGGCGAGCCGGATCACCTCCCACGCGTCCCGGTTGCTCAGGTGGTCCGGCACGACCCGCTTGACCACGCCCTGCGCAGTACCGAGCGCGAGCCCGACCGAGTCCGCCTCCAGCGTGCTGAGCGCCAGCGCCCGCTCGCCGGTATCCAGCGAGACGAACTCGGCCAGCGGCGCCCCGCCCTGCAGGTTCGGCGCGTTCGCGGTGGTCGGCACCGCCGGCAGGTCGAGTGCCTCCAGCCGGATCAGCCGCCCGGTACTGGTGACCAGCCCGAACTGCCCGCGTGCCGTGGTCCGGACCGCGGACACGATCGCGTCGTGCTTGGCCCGGTGCTCGCCGGACCCGAACCGCTCCACGCCGTTGGTACGGGCCAGCAACCCGGTCGCGCTGAGCAGCACGAAGCACGGGTCGTCGCTGACCTCGAGCGGCACCGCCGCGGTCTTCGTCGCGCCGGACGACTCCAGCAGCACGGTACGGCGCGGGGTGCCGTACGTCTTGGCGATCTCGCCGAGCTCGTCCGCGACGACCTTCTTCAGCAGCGCCTCGTCGTCCAGGATCGCAGTGAGCCGCTCGATCTCGCGCTCCAGCTCGCCCTTCTCGGTCTCCAGCTCGATCTTCGAGTACTTGGTCAGCCGGCGTAGCGCCATGTCCAGGATGTAGGTCGCCTGCACGTCGGACAGGTCGAACACCTGCATCAGCCGGACCTTGGCCTGTGCGGCGTCGTCGCTGGACCGGACGATCTGGATCACCTCGTCGATGTCCAGGATCGCGATCAGGAGGCCCTCGACGATGTGCAGCCGGTCCATCGCCTTCTGCCGCCGGTACGTCGACCGCCGCCGGACCACGTCGTACCGGTGCCCGAGGTACACGTCGAGCAGGTCGCGCAGCCCCAGCGTGCGCGGCTGCCCGTCCACCAGCGCGACCGCGTTGATCGAGAACGAGTCCTCCAGCGGGGTCAGCTTGTACAGCTGCTCCAGCAGCGCCTCGGGGTGGAAGCCGTTCTTGACCTCGACCACCAGCCGGGTGCCGTGCGTGCGGTCGGTGAGGTCCTTGACGTCGGAGATGCCCTGCAGCTTCTTCGCCTGCACCGCGACCTTGATCTTCTCGATCACCTTCTCCGGCCCGACCAGGTACGGGAGCTCGGTGATCACGATGCCCTTGCGGCGCGGGGTGACGTTCTCGATCCGGGCGGTGGCGCGCATCTTGAAGCTGCCACGGCCGGTCTCGTACGCGTCCCGGATCCCGTCCAGCCCGACGATCTTGCCGCCGGTCGGCAGGTCCGGACCGGGGATGAACCGCATCAGGTCGTCCAGGTCGGCGTTCGGGTGCCTGATCAGGTGCTTCAGCGCCTGCACCACCTCGACCAGGTTGTGCGGCGCCATGTTGGTCGCCATGCCGACCGCGATCCCGGCCGCGCCGTTCACCAGCAGGTTGGGCAGCGCCGCCGGCATCACCGACGGCTCCTCCTCGCGGCCGTCGTAGTTCGGCTTGAAGTCGACGACGTCCTCGTTGAGCCCCTCGGTCATGGCGACCGCCGCCGGCGCCATCCGGCACTCGGTGTAGCGCATCGCCGCCGGGCCATCGTCTGGACTTCCATAGTTGCCGTGGCCGTCGACGAGGGGGACGCGCATCGACCAGGGCTGCGCCATCCGGACCAGGGCGTCGTAGATCGCGCCGTCGCCGTGCGGATGGAACTTACCCATCACGTCACCGACGACCCGGGAGCTCTTCACATGGCCGCGGTCCGGGCGGATCCCCATCTCGGCCATCGAGTACAGGATCCGGCGTTGCACGGGTTTCAGCCCGTCCCGGGCGTCCGGCAGCGCCCGGGAGTAGATCACCGAGTACGCGTACTCCAGGAAGCTGGAGCGCATCTCGTCGGAGACGTCGACGTCGAGGATCCGCTCCTCGAAGTCCTCTGGTTCGGTCGTGCGGGTACGGCGTGCCATGCGGTGTCGACGCGCTCCTCGTTCAGCGTGGGTACGGTGCCGTCATTGTCGCCGTACTAGCCCGGCAATCCCAGCACCGACCCGGCTTAGGGCTCGTGCAGTGTCAGGCGGGGGACCGGCTGGGGCCCGGTGATGGTGTTGTCGTAGGCCAGCTCGCAGCGCTGCGTGACCATGTCGCAGCGGGCGACGATCTCACGGGTGAAGAACGCGTCGCCGGTCGAGACGTGCAGCAGGGCGTGCCGGGTGTCCTCCCAGGTCACGTCGCTGACCGCGTCGACCATCCGCAGCCGGCTGACATCCGCACCCGGGATGGCGTGGATCGACCCGGTCGGGAACGTGACGTACCGACCGGAGGGGGACAGCACGCCGTCGCCGCACTGCCGCGGCGCGCGGGCGAGCCAGCCGTCCCGGCGCAGGACGGCGACCGCCACGCAGCCGTCGGTCAGATCGGTGATCCAGGTGGAACCGCGGTGGACGTCCATCGCACCGGCGTTGTGCACCGCTCGCGGCTCGGCTCCGGGCCACCAGACATAGGTGATGCCGGAGCGGTACCAGATCCCCTCGGGGTTCCACCCCAGCAGCGCCACCGCCGGCGTACTGGCGGTCCGGAGCCCGGTCGCGACGTCGGTGACGATCAGCCACAGCCGGTCGTCCGCCCGGGTGACGAACGCCGCGCGGGTTCCGTCCGGCGACAAGGTGGCCTTCCACTCGGTCGCGATCCCGAATGAGGTGAAGCTGCCCTCGGTGCTGAGCACGCCGACCTCGCCGTCGTGCGGCCGGTCGTCGGTGTGGACGTGCGAGTCCCCCCGCACCACCAGCCAGCCACCGTGCACCCGGCCGAACGGCAGCACCCGCCGGCCGGCGGGGATCGGCACCCGAACCGACCCGTCGTACAGGAATCCGCCGCCCACCTCGTAGGGGTTCGCGACGTACGGCACCCGTGGCGGGGGCCCGGGCGGTAGCGCGCCGTCCGCGACCACCCTCGGCGGTACCTCGGGTGCGGTGTCCGCGCGCTGCAGCGCGCCGGGCAGGACGATCGCTGCCACGACCAGCGCGGCGGCCGCGGCGGCGGACCCGGTACGCCGGGCCCAGCGCATCCGGTGGGCCCGGGCAATCGCCGCACCGGCCAGGTCGTCCCTGGTCGCGAGCCGCGCCGCGCCCGCCTCGAAGGCCGCTCGCAGCCGGTCCTCGACGGTGACGGAGTCATCGAACTCGAGATCGTGCAGCAGTACGCCGAGATCCCGCAGCGCGTCGTCCGGTGCCTCGCCGCCCGGAAGTCCGGTGAGATTCCACCGGGCGATCGCGACCCGCTGCTCCGGCCGCAGCCGCTGGAACGCCCCGAGCACGAGTTCGTTGTCATCGAGCTGGGCGGCCACGATGAGGTCCGCCTGGTCGCCCCGCCGAACCGGCCAGGACCAGCGGGGCCACCGGGACAGCGCCGTACCGACCATGACCTCGGGCGCGTCCGAGCCGCCGCGCAGGTAGGTCCTCGCCAGTGCGGTGACCAGCAGGTCGTCGGCCCGGTCGGCGTCGCCGGTCAGGTGGAACGCGGTCAGCAGCAGCGCCCTCCCGTGCGTGCGCACGTAGGCTGTGAAGTCCGCGTCCCTGTCGCTCATCCCGATCAAATTGTCACCTGCGTGGAGCACCCGCAGCACCGACCCGCGCTATCGGGGCCACAGCACCAACCGGGTACCCGTTCCCGGACGCTCCGTGTCGTACGCGCGCTCGCAGGCCGCGGTCCGGATGTCGCAGCGGACCACGGTCTCGCGCGTCGTACCGTCGTCGGTCTCCGCCTCCCATAGCAGCACGTGGTCCGCGTCCTCCCACCCGGTGTTCCCAGGCGGCCGGATCTGCGTGGTCCGCCTGTCGGAGAGCCGCGGCACCGACCCGTCCGGCAGCAGGACGGCTTCGCCGTTCGGGGAAAGGGTGGAGCCGTGGGTCTCGTCCAGACAGTCCCGCCGGAGCCGTCGCAGCCGGTCGTCCGGGGTGAGCGTGACGACCGCCGTGCACCCCTCCAGGTCGAGCATGTGCGGTGTGGTGCGGGTGATCCGCACCGTCTCGGCGCCCGGCACCTCGACCGGGGCGGCGCCAGGGCGCCAGACCCGGGTCCGGCCGGTGGCGGAGCGCAGCCAGACGCCGTGCGCGTTCCAGCCCACGACGTCGGCGTCCGCGATCGGCAGGGCTCCGGTCCGTGCCGCGGTGCGGACGTCGGCGAGCACCACGCGGCGTACCCCGGGGTCGTCCGCGGCGAAGGCCGCCCGGGTGCCGTCCGGTGACAGCGCCGCCGGGCTGTCCGACCGGGTCTGGCCGAACAGCCGGAACGCGCCGCGGCGGTCCAGCACCCCCGCCTCGGTCCGCCGGACCGGCCCGTTCTGCGGTCGCTGCACGAACCACCCGCCGGGGACCCGGCCGACCACCGTGACGCCGCCGGGCAGCGGTACCCGCGCGGACCCGTCGTACAGGATCACCGCGCCGGTGCGCGGATCGGTGATCGTGTACGGCACCCGCGGCGGTGGGCCCCAAGGCAGCGGGTCGAGTGTCGGTGCCGCGGTGGTGGGTGGCGGCTCGACGGCCTCCGGCCCGCCCGTGTCGACAAGTACCCGCGGCATCGCCACCGCGGCCGCGACGACGAGCGAGACGACGACCGCGGCAACACCACGGCGCCGTCGCCTGGCCCGCTGGCCGCGCGCGATCACCTGCGCTGCCAGCTCAGGGCCGGGAGCGAGGCCGTCCGCGGCCGCGGCCATGTCCTCGGCCATTGCCTCGGTCAGTCGAGTGACCGGCAGCCCACGCTCCGTCTCGGCCCGCACCACCGCGACCGGCAGGCCGAGGAGGTCCGCGGTCTCGACCTCGGACAGCTCCTCGAGGTACCGCAGCGCCGCAACCGCCCGCTGCCGCGCGGGCAGCGCTCGGAACGCCTCGATGACGTCATCGCCGTCCGGCTCGTCGCCGCGCCAGCTCGACGGCCGCCACCACGGCGCTGCGGCTCCGGCGAGCGCATGCCGCGTGGACGCCACCGGGTCCTCGGTCCGGCTCCACTGCAGGTACGTCGCGGTCAGGGCGGTTCGCAGCAGGTCGTCCGCCCGTGCCGGGTCGGCGGTCAGGTGGAAGGCGGTCCGGAGCAGCGCGGGCGAGTGACGCCGCACGAAGTGCGTGAACTCCGCGTCGTCGTCACTCATCGGTGGTCCGTTCTCGAGGCCGGAATAGCCGGCGTGCGGGCCGGGTTGCTCCGAGTATGAGCGCTGACCTCAGCACGACGTGGGGGGATCCGGACGTGATCCGGCGCATCCTGCACACCGGCAAGACCTGGGCCGTCGTCGGTCTTTCCACCAACGCCGCCCGCTCGGCGTACGGCGTCGCGAAACTGCTGCAACGCAAGGGGGTCCGGATCGTCCCGGTGCACCCGAAGGCTGAGACGGTGCACGGTGAGCAGGGGTACGCCACGCTGGCGGACATCCCGTTCCCGGTCGACGTGGTCGACGTGTTCGTGCGGTCGGAGCTGGCCGGCGACATCGCCGAGCAGGCGGTCGAGATCGGTGCCAAGGCGGTCTGGTTCCAGCTGGACGTGATCGACCCGGACGCCTACCATCGCGCGACGCAGGCCGGCCTGGACATGGTGATGGACCGGTGCCCGGCGATCGAGTGGCCCCGGTTCGGGCCGCACGCCGCGTGACCTGAACGCATTACGGGAGGATGAGATGCTCTCCATCGACACCTCGACCGGATTCGGTGCCCGCGCACAGCGACGGCTCGCCGACGACACCGTCGGCTGGTTGGTCACGGTCGACCGGTCCGGTACGCCGCAGCCGACGCCGGTGTGGTTCCTGCGCTCGGGGGACGACCTGCTGGTGTCGAGCCAGCCGCGCACCGCGAAGCTGCGCAACATCGCGGCGAACCCGCGGGTCGCACTGCACCTGAACAGCACCGAGACCGGTGGCAACGTGATCGTGGTGACCGGCGCCGCCGCGGTCGACCCTGACGGCATGACCGCGGACGAGCGGTCGTCGTACGACGAGAAGTACCGCAGGGCCATCAAGGGTCTGGGCATGACGAACGACGAGTTCCACGCCGACTACTCGGTGGTCGTCCGGATCACCGCGGACAAGCTGCGCGGGTTCTGACCCGTCAGCCGAGGTAGCCCTCGACCGTGCCCGCAGGCCGGGCCTCCGCGTCGTCCGGGTCGCCGCCGAACTCCCGCTTGGCGCGGCGCTGCCGCAGCAGATCCCAGCAACGGTCCAGGTCGGTCTCGATCTGGCTGAGCCGGTCCTGCTCGTCCTCGCGGCTGATCTCACCGGCCGCCAGCTTCACGCGCAGCTCGCGCTCGGTGTTCACCAGGTCGTCGATGCGGGCGAAGATCGAGTCGTCGGTCATGGCGCCACGGTACGCCCGTCCGGAAGCGGTGCCCGCGCCAGCAGCTCGCTGATCGTCAGGATCGACACCGCCTCGGCGGCCAGCAGCCCGAGCAGTACGACGAGCTGCAGCGCGGCCGCGGCCGCCGGTGAGGCGCCGCCGAGCACCATCCCGACGAACGCGCCGGGCAGGGTGACCAGGCCGACGGTGCGGGTCTGGTCCAGCGCCGGCAGCAGCGCGTCGCCGGCGGCCGGGCCCGCGACCAGCCGGAACGCGGCGGCCGGTAGCAGCCCGATCGACAGCCCGGCCTCGAACTCACCGAACCGGTTGCCGTACTCGGCCAGCAGCCGCCGCCCGCTCAGCGTGGTCGCGGTCATCGCGCCGCCGACGATGATGCCGCCCATCGGCAGCAGCGTCGCCGGGTTCCGTGGCACCACACCGGTGCCGACGACGAGCCCGATCACGGCGGCGGCAGGTACGCCGATCGCGAGCGCGCAGCGACCCAGCAGTCCCGGTATCGGGGCCGACTTGGCGATCCGCCGGGTGCTGGTCACGGTCGCGACGCACAGCATGAGTACGACGAACGCGAGCGCACCGGCGATCGACCTGAGCGCGAGCCCGATCAGCGTGCCGACGACCGCGAGCTGGACCACCGCGCGCAAAGCCGCGGTGACCAGTCCCCGCTCGTGCCGCAGTCCCGCCAGCTTCGACCCGGCGACCGCGATCGCGACCAGCAGCGGCAGCACCACGAGCGCCGCGAGGCCGAGCCCGGTGTCGTCCCAGATGCCGCCCATTCGTGGATGATGGCGCGTGAGACGCTCCCGTCGCGCCACCGTCCACGAGTCGGGCGTGTCATGTAGGTGAGGTGTGCGGCAACCGCGCCAAGGTCAAGGTCAAGGCGCACGCGGACCGTCAGTGGAAGTCGGACTCGTCGTAGGCGTGCGGCGCGGACTCGCCCCGCTCGACCTTGTCGGCCTCGTCCGCGCGCAGCTCGACCCGGCGGATCTTCCCGGAGATCGTCTTCGGCAGCTCGGCGAACTCGATCCGCCGGATCCGCTTGTACCCGGCCAGGTGCTCGCGGCAGTAGGCCAGGATCTCGCCGGCCAGCTCCCGCGACGGCTCGTTGCCCGGGGCAAGCACGACGTACGCCTTCGGCACCGCCAGCCGGAGCGCGTCCGGTGACGGAACCACCGCGGCCTCGGCGACCGCCGGGTGCTCGATCAGCACCGACTCCAGCTCGAACGGCGAGATCCGGTAGTCGGCGGCCTTGAACACGTCGTCCGCGCGGCCGACGTAGGTGATGTACCCGTCGGCGTCACGGCTCGCCACGTCGCCGGTGTGGTAGAACCCGTCGCGCATCACCTCGGCGGTGCGCAGATGGTCGTCGCGGTAGCCGCGCATCAGCCCCACCGGCGGCGGCCCCAGCTCCAGGCAGATCTCGCCGTCGTCGCCGACCTCGCCGGAGGCCGGGTCGACCAGCGCGATCGCGTACCCCGGCAGCGGCCGGCCCATCGAGCCCGGTTTGATCGGCTGGCCGGGGGTGTTGCCGATCACCGCGGTCGTCTCGGTCTGCCCGAAGCCGTCCCGGATCGTGATACCCCAGGCGTGCTGGACCTGCTCGATCACCTCGGGGTTGAGCGGCTCGCCGGCGCTGATGCACTCCCGCACCGGCACCTGCACCGACGACAGGTCGGCCTGGATCAGCATCCGCCACACCGTCGGCGGCGCGCAGAACGTGGTCACCCCGTACGTCGCCAGCGCCTGCAGCAGGTCCTGCGCATCGAACCGGGTGTAGTTGTAGATGAACACCGTCGCGCCCGCATTCCAGGGCGCGAACACGTTGCTCCAGGAGTGCTTCGCCCAGCCCGGCGAGGAAACGTTCAGATGCACGTCGCCCGGCTGTAGCCCGATCCAGTACATCGTCGACAGGTGACCGACCGGGTAGCTGACCTGGCTGTGCTCGACCAGCTTCGGCTGGCTCGTCGTACCGGAGGTGAAGTACAGCAGCAGCGGGTCGTCGGCCGCGGTGTCGACCTCGTCGGCCGGGCTGCTGGGGTCCGACTCGCCGGCGAACGACGCGGCATCGGCGTAGTTGAACCAGCCACGGGCAGAGTCGCCGACGGCGACCTTCGTGCAACGGTCCGCGATCCCCGCATACCTGCCGGCGTCGGCGCCTGCTGCCACCACGAACTTCACCCGGCCGCGTTCGATCCGGTCAGCCAGGTCGGCCTCGGTCAGCAGTGTGGTCGCCGGGATCATCACGGCACCGAGCCGGATGCAGGCCAGCACCGTCTCCCACAGCTCGACCTGGTTGCCGAGCACGATCAGTACCCGGTCGCCCTTGCGCAGGCCCTGCGTGGACAGCCAGCCTGCGACCTGCCGCGACCGCTGCGCCATGTCGGCGTACGTGAGGCTGTTGACCTCGCCGTCGGTCTCCACGATCGTCAGCGCCGCCACGTCCGGCTGCTCCACCGCGAGCGCGTCGAACCAGTCCCGGGCCCAGTTGAACTGCTCGAACCGCGGCCAGCGGAAGTCCCGGTACGCGGTCTCGTGGTCCTCCCGGTGCGCGACCAGGAAGTCTCGCGTATCCCGGAACGTCCGGGTGGTGTCGGATGTGCTGGTCTCTCCGCGGCTGTGCTCGTCGGCCATGCCTGCACTATTGCCCACACCGGTGCGCACACGAAACCGTCCGCGCCCCATCCGCGCCCGTATGGGCCCCGACCCGTGGGACGCGGATCACCCTGCCGGATGATCTGCGGCGGCCGCAGCCGGCGCGCCGCTGAGTAGGCTTTCCGCGTGGCCCTGCCGGAGCACGTCGAGTACCCCGCGGACTACCCGCGGGAGTACGAGGCCGACGTGGTGCTGCGCGACGGCGCGACCGCTCACATCCGGCCGATCGTGCCGGCCGACGCGGATCTGCTGAGGGCGTTCTACGACCGGGTGTCGGACGAGTCGAAGTACTACCGGTTCTTCGCGCCGTACCCGCGGCTGTCGGACCGGGACGTGGCCCGGTTCACGCAGGTCGACTACCGGGACCGGCTGGCGTTGATCGTGCTGGTCGGCGGCGACATGATCGCCGTCGGGCGGTACGAGCGGACCTCGCACAGCGACGCCGAGGTGGCGTTCCTGGTCGAAGACGCTCACCAGGGCCGCGGGCTCGGCCAGCTGCTGCTCGAGCACCTCGCGCAGACCGCCCGCGAGCACGGCATCACCCGGTTCACCGCCGAGGTGCTGCCGGACAACCGCAAGATGATCGCCGTCTTCACCGAGGCCGGCTACCACGTCGCGCGCGAGTTCGAGGACGGCGTGATCGTGGTGGCGTTCGAGATCGAGCCGACCGACACGTCGTACGGCGTGATGCAGGCCCGGGAGCAACGCTCGGAGGCGCTGTCGATCGAGCGGCTGCTGACCCCGTCCAGCATCGCGGTGATCGGTGCCAGCCGCCGGGACGGCACCATCGGCAACGCGCTGCTGCACAACCTGCGTGACGGTGGGTTCACCGGCAAGCTGTACGCGGTCAACACCGAGGCCGATGAGGACGAGATCGACGGCGTGCCGACGTACCGGTCGGTCACCGACATCTCCGGCACCATCGACCTGGCCGTGGTGGCGGTGCCGGCCGACACCGTGCAGGACGTGGTGCTGGACTGCGCCGCGAAGGGCGCCCGCGGGTTGGTGGTGGTCTCCAGCGGTTTCGCCGAGCTCGGGCCGGAAGGGCGGCAGCGGCAGCGCCGGCTGGTCGGGCTTGCCCGTTCGTACGGGCTGCGGGTGATCGGGCCGAACGCGCTCGGCGTGATCAACACCGACCCGCGGGTGTCGCTGAACGCGAGCCTGTCGCCGCTGACGCCGAGTCCGGGCCGGGTGGCGTTCTTCTGCCAGTCCGGCGCGCTCGGCGTGACGATCCTGGCCGACGTGATCGCCCGCGGGCTCGGGTTGTCCACCTTCGTGTCCGCCGGGAACCGCGCGGACGTCTCCGGCAACGACCTGATGCAGTACTGGTACTCCGACGAGGCGACCGAGGTAGTGCTGCTGTACTTGGAGTCGCTCGGCAACCCGCGCAAGTTCAGCCGGGTCGCGCGCCGGCTGGCCGGGCGGAAACCGGTGATCGCACTGAAGTCCGGCCGCGCCACCCAGGGCGTCCCGCTCGGCCACACCGTCCGCCGCAGCCAGCTGCCGGCGGAAACGGTGGAGTCGCTGTTCCGGCAGAGCGGGCTGATCGGCGTCGACACCATCGGCGAGATGCTGGACGTGGCTCAGCTGCTCGCGCACCAGCCGCTGCCGCGCGGCCGGAACGTGGCGATCGTCAGCAACTCCGACGCGCTCACCCTGCTGGCGATGGACGCGGCCGCGTCGCACGGGCTGCAGGTGGTGACCGGCGACTGTACGACGCTGACCGCCGAGGCGACCGCGGACGAGTTCGCCGGTGCGCTGGACCGGGCCTTCACCGACCCGCAGGTGGACTCGGTCGTGGTGATCTTCACGCCGCCGCTGCGCACCACCGGGGAGGACGTCGGCCGGGTGCTGGCCGCGGCGGCCGCGGACTCGGGCAAGCCGGTGGTGTCCACATTCCTGGCCTCGCGCAGCGTACCGGCGGACCTGCGGGTCACCGACGAGTACGGCGGTGCTGCCCGCGGCTCGATCCCGTCGTACTCCTCGCCGCAGTACGCGGTCGGTGCGCTGGCCAAGGTGACCGCGTACGCGCAGTGGCGGCGCCGCGCGGACAGCGAGGTGCCGGAGCTGGAAGGCGTCGACTCGCATGGCGCGAAGGCGTTCGTCGAGGACTTCCTGCGCCGCCATCCCGAGGGCGCCGACCTGAGCGCGGACGAACGCCAGCACCTGCTCAGCTTCTACGACATCGGCGTGCTGCCGTCGTATCCGGTGCTGTCCGCCGACGAGGCCGTTGCCCGCGGCAAGGAGCTGGGCTGGGACGTGATCCTGAAGGCGACCGCGGAGCAGTGGCGGGCGCGACCGGACCTGGCCGACATCTGGCGGCACATCCTGGACGAGCACGACATCCGGGACGCCTGGGAGGTGATGACCTCGACGTTCGGGGTGGCCGAGGATCCGGCGCGGGCGCACTTCGTCGTGCAGAAGATGGCGCCACCGGGCGTCCCGGTCGTGATCAGCGCGGTGGAGGACGTGTCGTTCGGCCCGGTGGTGCTGTTCGGCCTGTCCGGGGTGGCGACCGACCTGCTCGGCGACCGGTCGTACCGGATGCCGCCGCTGACCACCGCGGACGCGGCCGAGATGGTCCGCGAGGTGCGCGCCGCCCCGCTGCTGTTCGGCTACCGCGGCTCGGAGCCTGTGGACATCGCCGCGATCGAGAACCTGCTGCACCGGGTCGGCCGGCTCGCCGTCGACCTGGAGGAGGTTGTCCGGATCGACCTGCGCTCGGTGATGGCCGGCGCCGACGGTGCCACTGTCCTCGACACGTCCATCCGCATCGCCCCGGTCGAGAAACCCCGCCAGGACATCGCCGTCCGCCGCCTCCTGGACACCACCGACACCTGACCCCCTCTCCCTCCCTCGCTTTCCCTCCCTCCCTCTCCCTCCGTCCCCCCTCCATCACGATCGTCGGTCGTTTGCGGCGCGTCTGTGGACAGCCGCTTGACAGCGCGCCATTCTGCGCTGGAGTCAACGAATGACGCTCAAGGCAACAACCCGAGGGAAGAGTCATGAGTTTCAGCGTGCTCGGCGATCTCAACTGGCTCGCCGTGATCGTCGCCGCGATCGTGTACTTCGCGATCGGTGGCGCCTGGTTCGCGCCGTTCGCGTTCGGCAAGATCTGGCAGGAGGCGATCGGCTGGACCGAGGCCGACGCAGCCAAGGCCACCCCGGCCTCGATGTACGTGATCCCTGCGGTCACCTGCCTGGTCGAGACGATCGCGCTGGCGATGCTGGCCGAGGCGACCGGTACCGACACCTTCGGCGAGGGCATCGTGCTCGGCATCGTCGCGGGCGTCGGCCTGACCGCCGCGGCGCTGTACGTCACCGGGTTCTTCGACCCGCGCAAGCCGAAGCCGGGCCAGTGGATCGCCATCACCGCCGGCTACCACGTCGTCGGCCTGCTCGTCGGCGCGATCATTCTCGCAGTGTGGACCTAGCCTGTCTGGCGTGGAGCCTCTCGGAGCAGGAGAACCTGGCCGGCACAACGCGATCACCGACGTGCCCGGCGTGCGCGTCGGCCACGCCGGCGCGGACGACCCGCCGTACCTGACCGGGACGACGGTCTTGTACCTGCCCGGTACGGCGGTCGCGGGCGTCGACGTCCGTGGCGGCGCGCCGGGCACCCGGGAGACCGACCTGCTCAGTCCGCTGAACTCCAACCCGGGCGTGAATGCGGTCGTGCTCACCGGCGGCAGCGCGTACGGGCTGGACACCGCCGGCGGCGTGATGGCCTGGCTGGCCGAGCATCGTGAGGGCGTCCGGGTCGGCACGCAGCCGCACGAGGTGGTGCCGATCGTGCCGGCGGCGGTGATCTTCGATCTCGGCCGCGGTGGCGACTTCGCCGCCCGCCCGGACGCGGAATTCGGCCGCCGGGCGATAGAGTCGGCGGCCGGCGGACCGGTTGCCGAGGGCAACGTCGGTGCGGGGACGGGTGCCCGGGCCGGCGGGCTCAAGGGCGGCGTCGGCACCGCCAGCACCGTGCTCGACGACGGTACGACGGTGGGCGCGCTGGTGGTCGTCAACGCGGCCGGCTCCGCGGTGGCGCCGGACGGGACGCTGTACGGCGCGCGGTACGGACTCGGTGACGAGTTCGCACAGCTCCGCGCGCCGTCGGAACCGCTGCCGCCGGCACCGGCGCCCGCCGTACCGGGGACTAACACGGCGATCGCCGTGGTCGCCACCGACCTGCCGCTGGACAAGGCCGCGGCCGGGCGGTTGGCGCTGGTCGCGCACGACGGTCTGGCCCGTGCACTGGACCCGGCACACACGCTCGTCGACGGCGACACCGTGTTCGGCCTGTCGACCGCTGCCGCGGACTCCGCCCGGCTGTCGGTCACCGACCCGGAGGCGCTGCGGCGGCTGGAGACCGCCTACATCGCCGGGGCCCGGACCCTGGCGCGCGCCGTGGCACACGCGATGCTCGCCGCCGGGACCGTGGAGACGCCCGACGGTCCGCTGCGGGCCTATCGCGAGGCATTCCCGTCCGCGTTCGGCGGGTAGCAGTGTCAGCCGGACATGCAAGGATGGCCGTATGCGTGACGTGAACGCATCGGACGTGCTGGACGTCTCCGCGGACCTGCGGGACGCCATCGACCGGTGCGGCTACTACCCCGATGTCGTGTCCGACTCCCTCGCGGTCGCCCTTGCCGGCGAACCGGTTAAGGCGTTCGTGCTGCAGCACGAGCCCACCTTCGACCGTGACGAGGTGCGCCGGCACATCACGATCCTGGCGCTCACCCCGAGCCGGCTGGTCGTCGGCCACACCGATGAGCACGCCGCCGACGAGGTGATCAGCGAGCCGTTCGCGTCCACCTCCACCGAGGCGATCCCGCTGACCCGGGTGAACGCCGTGGTGATCAACCGGGTGGTCCCGAACCCGGCCGGATACTCCCCGGCCGCGAGCGGGGCGGCGGACTCCGGTGGCGAGGTCGTGCTCACCATCGGCTGGGGGATGGTGAACCGGATCGACCTCGAGCCTGCCGTGTGCTCGGACCCGAACTGCGACGCCGACCACGGTTACACCGGCTCGGTCGCCGCCGACGACATCGCGCTGCGGATCAGCGCCGCCGCGGACGGCCCGGCCGGCATCCAGCAGGTGCTGGACTTCGCCACCCAGCTGTCCGCGGCCACGGCCCGGCCATGAGCCTCTCGCGGTGAGCGAGCAGCTCCTCGGGCTCATGGAGCCGGCGTACGGCGCGGGGTCGCTCGCCGACGTGATGCCGTCCGTGCTCGGTGCCCTCGGCGTGCCCGGCGAGCTGAACGCGCTCGGCCTGCCGGCGGCGAAGCGATACGCCGTGCTGATGCTCGACGGCCTCGGTGCCCGGCTGCTGCAGCGCAACGCCGCCGACGCGCCGTACCTGGCCTCGCTGCTGCCGGTCGCCCGGACCATCACCGCGGGCGTGCCGTCGACCACCGCGGTCAGCCTGACCAGTCTCGGTACCGGCTTGCCGCCGGGCGCGCACGGTGTGGTCGGCTACAGCAGCGTCGTACCGGAGACCGGGCGGCTGCTGAACGCCCTGTCCTGGGACCCCGCCGTCGACCCGCGCCGCTGGCAGCCGTACCCCACTGTGTTCGACCGCGCGGTCGCGGCCGGGGTCGCGGTCCGCAACGTGAGCAAGGCCCGGTTCGACAACTCCGGACTGACCGCCGCGGCGTTCCGTGGCAGCGCCCACCGCGGTGCCGACACGGTGCAGGAGCGGCTGGACGCGACCCGGTTCGCGATCCGGGAGGGTGACTCGGCGCTGGTCTATGTGTACGACTCCCAGATCGACTTCACCGGCCACGGGTACGGCTGCGAGTCGCCGCAGTGGCGGGACGAGCTGCGGGCCGCCGACCGGTTCACCGAGCAGGTCCGGGCCGCGATGCCGCGGGACGCGGTACTGCTGGTGACCGCCGACCACGGGATGCTCGACGTCGCGCCGGAGCAGCGGGTCGACATCGACGCGGAGCCCGCCCTGAGTGCCGGACTGACCCTCGTGGCGGGCGAGTCCCGGTTCCGCCATCTGTACTGTGTGCCCGGCGCCGAGGCGGACGTACTTGCGGCGTACCAGGCCCGGCTCGGTGCCTCGGCGCTGGTGCTGACCCGGGACGAGGCGGTCGCGCGCGGGTGGTTCGGCCCGGTCGAGGAACGCGTCGCGCCGCGGATCGGCGACGTCGTGGTGGCGACTGTCGGGCCGGTCGGGCTGGTCGCGAGCAGGCGCTTCCCGACCGAGGCTGGGCTGATCGGGGTGCACGGCTCGCTGTCGGCCGACGAGATGGCCATCCCGCTGCTGGTGGACCCGGCCTGATCGGGCAGGATGGTCGCCCGTGGCTGACCTCCTCTACTTCACCGGAACGATGGACTGCGGAAAGTCCACCCTCGCGTTACAGATGGACCACAACCACGCCGCGCGAGGCAGGATTGGCCGGATGTTCACCAGCCACGACCGCGCCGGTGAGGCCACCTTGTCGTCCCGGCTCGGGCTGCAGGCGAAGGCGATCGAGGTGCACCCGGACTTCGACTTCTGGCACTACGTGGTCGAGGAGCTGACGCACGGCGCCCGAATCGACTACGCAGTCTGCGACGAGGCGCAGTTCTACACCCCCGAGCAGGTCGAGCAGCTGGCCCGGCTGGCGGACGAGCTGCAGATCGACGTGTTCTGCTTCGGCATCCTGACCGACTTCCGGGCCCGGATGTTCCCAGGCTCGGCGCGGCTGGTCGAGCTCGCGGACCGGATGGAACTGCTCCAGGTGGAGGCGCTGTGCTGGTGTGGCGAACGCGCCACCCACAACGCCCGGACCGTCCGCGGCGTGATGGTCACCGAGGGCGAGCAGCTGGTCGTCGGCGACATCAACGGCGCGGAAGCCGAGACCGCCTACGAGGTGCTATGCCGCAGGCACCACCGTCGCCGGTTGACCGCCGCCAGGGCCCGGGCCACGCTGTCGCCGGAAGTGCTCCCGTTCGGAGGCATGTCGTGAGTGTGCTGCTGTCCGCGTCTGAGCTCGCCTCGAGGCTGGCGGGCGACCGGCCGCCGGTCGTCGTCGACGTCAGCTACAACCTCGGCGGGCCACCCGGACGGGAGGCGTACGACGCCGGGCACGTGCCGGGTGCGCATTTCGTCGACCTGGACACCGAGCTGGCCGGGCCGCCCGGCGCCGGTGGCCGGCACCCGTTGCCGTCGGCAACCGTAGTTGAGACTGCGCTGCGCCGCTGCGGCGTGTCCGTGGACACCGCGGTGGTGGTCTACGACCAGGCGACCTCGCTGTCCGCCGCCCGGGCCTGGTGGACCTTCCGGTACTTCGGCCTGGCCGACGTGCGGGTCCTCGACGGCGGGTTCGCTGCCTGGACGGCCGCCGGGGGAGAGGTCAGCGTCGACGAGCCCGCGGACGGCGCGGGGGACTTCCCTGACGACTTCTCGGCGACGCCCGGCGGGATGCCGATGCTGACCGCGGACGACGCCGCGGCACTGGCGCGCCGCGGGGTGCTGCTCGACGTCCGCGCGCCCGAGCGGTACGCCGGCGAGACCGAGCCGATCGACCCTGTGGCGGGCCACATCCCGGGCGCCGTCAGCGCCCCGGCGACCGCGCTCTTCGAGCCCGATGGGCGGTACCGGCCGGCCGCCGAGCTGCGCGAGCACTTCGCCGCCCTGGGTGTCACGCCCGGGAGCGAGACCGGTGCCTACTGCGGTTCCGGCGTGACCGCCGCCCAGGCCGCGCTGGCGCTGGCCGAGGCCGGCGTGGACGCCGCCGTGTACGTCGGCTCGTGGTCCGACTGGATCACCGACCCGGCCCGTCCGGTCGCCACTGGCCCGACGCCCTGACCGGCGGGCCGGGGTTTTGCGGCCGCGCGTTTCCGCGGAAACGCCACATCGAGCGAATTGCGCCGTATTCGGCGTCACGATGGCCAAGCGCGGCAATGCGGTCGACCTGTTCGGGTTCGCGCACGGCGTGTTCGCGCACCCGGTGTCGCGGGCGGCGTCGGTGCTCGCCGAGGTCGAGCGGTTCACCGGACGGGTCGGCGAGGTCGGCCACGGAACCCGGATGGCGGAGGCGCTCCGGGCGACGTACCACCAGCACGAGCGGGTCGTGATCGTCAGCGACATGCAGACGTTCCCGGACTCGCGCACGCCGGAGTGGGCGTCGTACAGCACGGTCGCGGTGGATGCGGTACCAGCCCGGGTGCCGGTGTACGGCTTCAATCTGGCCGGCTACCGGACGACCGTGCTGGACGGCGGGCGCGGCAACCGGCACGTGTTCGGCGGGATGAACGACGGCACGTTCACGATGCGGAGCCTGCTCGAGTCGCGTACGTCGGCCTGCTGGCCGTTCTAGCGACGGCGCTGCCCGTGGTCCCGGACCTTGGGATCACGGTCAGCACCGTAGTCAGTGGGCCGCGGATCGAGTCGGGCGGCGAGGGTGGCCACCTCGACCCGGTTCGAGGTGCCGGTCTTCCGCAGGATGTTGGAGACGTGGACGCTGACGGTCTTGTCGCTGATCACGAGCTCGCGCGCGATCTCGCCGTTCGAACGTCCGGCGACCACGAAGGCCAGGATCTCGCGCTCCCGTGGGGTGAGAGCCGCCAGCGCTGCCGGAACGTCGGCCGGTGTGGCGACAGGTACCGGTACGCGAAGGTCCACCCGCGCCAGCTGGGCCAGCGACTCGACCTTGGTCCGCAACGGACGCGCGCCCAGCTCGACTGCAGTGGCATGCGCCGGACGCAGCAGCTCGGCCACTCGCGACCGCGACGCCTGCTCGGCGAGCAGTGCCTCAGCGCATCGCCACTGTGCCATCGCCCGTCTCCACGGAAACCCGGCCGCGTGGCACAGCGCGGCCGCCTCGGCCCACTTCTCCGACTGTCCGGCCTCGGACCGGCACCGGCTCACCTCGGCGCGGAACAACGCACCGGACATCGGCGGGACGGGACCGAGTCGCTGCGTCGTGAACGGTGTCCATGGCCAGCCGCCGATCACGTCGTCGAGCGTGCCGAGGGCGACCGCCAGACTGTCGAGGTCGTCGGCATCCCGTGCGGCTTGCGCGGCGGCAGCCGCAGTCGAGGCGAATGGCACCAGCATGTCCTCGGCCTCGACATACTGCGTGGCACCTGGTGCGTCGAGGTGCCGCCGGACCCAACGCATGGCCTCGAAGGGCTGGTCGTTCAGCTCGAAGTGCTCGGCGCCGACTGCCACGAACATCTCCCGCAAGCCCGCAAAGTCGTCCGCGACGAGCTCCAATGTCCGGACCCAGTGCTGGTGAGCCTCGGCGAGATTCCCCGTGCTGAGCGCGAGCCGGGCTGCGGCGAGTCGGACCGCGGCGCCGGGGATGCCTCCGCACCGGGCCGCCAGGGCGGTCCGCAGTACGTCGCGGCATTCCTGCCAATGCCCGGCGTTCAAGAGGCCATCCGCGGCGAAGTGCGCGATATAGAACGCAAACGGAGGAGGATCGCCTGCGAGTGCCTCCTCGAAAGCCCGCTGTGCAGCGGTAGTCGCGGCCAGCGGATCTCCGCTGGCCTGCAGGTGGAGCACTCGGAAGATCGCGGCATCGACGATGGCCGCGACATCGCCGCACTCGCGGGCGAGTCGGTCGGCCTCGTCCAGGTCCGCAAGCCTGGCCGGGTCGTAGTCGATAGAGTCCATCGCCGACCGTGCGTTCAGAGCCCGAGCCAGCGCAGCAGGCGAGCCGGACCTCCGGGCCGTCCTGACGGCTTCCTCCGCGCGGGCAGCCGCTCCAGCGATGCCGTCCCAGTTCTCCGCCATCGACAGCTCGGCCAGGCACGCGGCTCGCTCGGCGGCATCCGGGAACGCCTCGGTGAGCTCGACAGCTTCGACGAGTTGTCTGGTCACCACGGTGCTTGGCCCGTCGCGCAGCCAGGTGAGCTCGTGCCACTCGAGCAGCAGTGAGCTCGTCAGCAGCGGCCGACGCTCCCTGTCCACGAGGCTGAGCGCCTGCTCGACGCACACAATGGCGTCGTCCAGCCGGCCGCTCAGCCGACCCGCCCGGCTGGTTCGGAGAAGTAGTTCGATCCGCTCGGCATCGGATCCCCGGACAGCCGGCGTCACTCGGGTCCAGATCGCGCAGGCGCGCTCGAGGTGCAGCGCCTGCTCCGCGGTGGCGCGCAAGTGCGCGGCCTGCTCGGCGGCGACGAGTGACCAGTTGAACGCGTCGTCGACCCGGTCGGCCTGCAGCGAGTGCACCGCGAGATCCGCCGCGACTCCTGGCTGGGCTGACCGCGGCTCGAGCACGCGCACGTAGCCGGCGTGGAGCCGCCTCGCCTCGCTGCGTGACAGTCCGTCCTGAAGCACGTCGGCCAGCAGAGGATGGCGGAACCAGATCTGCTCCTCATCATCCACCTGTACGACGCCCTGTTGCTGAGCCTCACTCATCAGATCGGCCAGCCGGTCCGGATCGATACCGATCTCGCCCACGACCTCCGCGAGCACGTCGAACTCGACCGGCCGGCCGCCTACCGCCAGTGCGCGGGTGGCCCGGCGCGCCGGATCCGACAGCAGATGCCAGCTGGCGGCCAGGGCCTCGTGCAGGGCCGGTGGCGTCGCACTCGGGAGCACCGGCTCGTCCCCGGTCAGGCCCTGGACGAGCAGCTCGCTGAGGTAGGGGTTGCCGCCGGAGCGCTCGTGGACCTGCGCGGCCAGTCCGACGTCCGGTGCACGGCCGAGCAGACCCGCGAGCTGCGCCTCGGTTCCGGCCAGATCGAGCCGGTCGAGATGGATCTCGGTGAAGCCGGGCAACCGTCGCATGTCTGCGAGCCAGCCGTGCAGGGGATGCCCCTCGCCGCGGTGCTCGTCACGACAGCTGGCCAGCACAGTCAGCCGCTGGTCACGGAACCCGGTGAGGACGTATGCGAGGACATCCAGGGAGGTCAGGTCGGACCAGTGCAGGTCATCCACCACCAGGACGGTCGGATGTCGCTCGGTGATCCGGTTGATGGCGGTGTCGATCGACGGCAGCAGCCGGCCCGGACCTGTGTCGCGGCTACCGGCCTGCGGCAACAGTGCATCGAGCTCGTCCAGCCCGGAGAGGACCTCGGCATGCTCGGCCGGATCGGTCTGCGCGAGCCAGCTGTGCAAGATCCCGATGACCGGGGCAAACGGGACCGACGCGGCACCGAAGCGCACGCAACAACCCCAGAGCACCAAGCCGCTCGGGTTGAGTCCGCCGCACACCTCCCGGACCAGCCGGGTCTTGCCCACGCCCGCCTCGCCGTGCACCACGACCGCGCTCGGACGCCCGCCCGCCGACGCGTCCAACGCCGCGGTCAGTACCTGTTCCTCGGCTGACCTCCCTGCCAGCCGAGGGCCCCCTAGCCCCCTCACACCCTCAGTCTGCACCCATCGACACTGATCGAGGTCGAGCGCCCCTAGACTGCAGCCAGTACGACGGCTGGTTCGGCATCGGTGGCGCGGGAGAGCAGGTCGAAGAAGTACGGCGCGGCGTCGCTGAGCCGGAGCATGCCTGCCTCGTGACCGGTCCAGCCGAACGCCGACCTGCCGTCGATGGCGCGGACCACGAGTGGAATCGCGTCGGCACGGATCGTCATCCGGCGCGGTCCGGCCGGCTCGTGGTGCTGGCCGCAGCCGCACTGGGTGGCGATCACAACCGAGGTCAGCGCGTCCGGCGCGTACAGGGCGAGCCGTATCGTCGTACCGCGAGCGATGAAGTGTGCGACCGACCCGTCAGGCAGTCCGGCCAGCACGTCGACCGGCACGGCGTACGACCCCGGCAGCAGCCGCACGTCGTGGACGGCGAGCAGCTCGGCGAAGACAGAGATGTTCGATGCAGAGACGTTCATGAGGTGCGAACCCGGATTCCTGTGGAGCTGTTGTCGGCGGCTGGACGAGACGTCGTACGCCGGTCACGCGGCGCGCGTCAGCGACAACAGCAACAGCACAGAGTGGTTCGCATGGTTCGACGATGATGGCAGAGCAACGGGCCACTGCCAACATGCCGGACCGCACTTTGAGACACCTGTCCACTCAGGCGCGTCGAAGCCGATCGTCACTTAGGAGCAGTACGTGCTGTTCCGTGAGCCGGTTCAGGCTCCGCGCAGTCAGTCGGCCTTCTTGCCGAACATGATCTCGTCCCAGCTCGGCACGCTGGCCTTCTTGTTGGCACGGCGCGGGCGCTTCTTGGACTCCTCCGGAGCCGGTGCGTCCTGCGCCGGCTCCGCAGCGGCGGGCTGCTCGATCGGGACGGTCTCTTCCTCGTCCGGGTGCGGCGGCACCGCGTGCGGACGGGTCGGCGCGGGCCGGGACTGGGTCGGGCGGGCCGACGCGGGCACCTCGCTCAGCAGGTCGTCGTCAGGCTCCGGCGCCGGCACCACGCGCGGACGACGGTCCAACTCACGACCGTCTGCCTCACGACGGCCGTTCTCGCGGCGGTCCAGCTCACGACGGTCGATCTCGCGGCGGGCCAGCTCGCGCGGGTCCGCGTCGTGCCGGTCGAGGATCCGGCGATCCTCACGGGCCAGCGTGATCGCCTGCTCGAAACCGGCCTCGTACGAGTCGGCC
>Ga0114129_10001255_pt1 | contig 33858 bp, 29 predicted proteins | sample RhiMetdeltSRZDD1_FD_80071 | JGI IMG/M metagenome (GOLD analysis project Ga0114129, IMG submission 80071) | Populus rhizosphere microbial communities from Tennessee, USA - Rhizosphere MetaG P. deltoides SRZDD1 (version 2) (version 2) | ecosystem: Host-associated > Plants > Roots > Rhizosphere >...
CGCCCGCTCCGCCCGCTACTCAGCCCAGTAAGCCTAATCCGCCCGCTCCGCCTGCTCCGGCTGAACCTAAGCGCCCGGACGAAAACAAAAGCGAGACTCGTCCGGCTGATCGAACCCAAACGGTAACGGTTCCCGAAGGTACAGCCATAACCGCTACGCTTGCAGACGCTATTGGCACGGATACGAGCAAGGAGGGCGATACGTTTGCGGCCCACCTGAGCAACCCGATCGCGGTCGACGGCAAGGTGGTCGCAAATAAGGGTGCGCTGGTTAAAGGCCATGTCAAAAAAGTCGACGAGCCAGGACGTGTCAAAGGAAAAGCTAGGCTCGAACTGGTTATCGATGAAATTCAAGTCGCCGGAACTTCACACAACATCCCAACGGAGCCTTTCATTGCTGTTGGGAACGACACACACACGCGCGACGCTGCTGAAATTGCGGGCGGAGCGGGTGTCGGCGCCGCTATCGGAGCAATCGCAGGCGGAAAGAAGGGCGCAGCGTTGGGTGCGATTATCGGAGGGGGAACCGGAACTACTACCGTGTTGCTAACCAAGGGAAAACAGCTCCAGCTCGAGCCCGAGACGAAGGTGAATTTCGTTTTGTCGCGTGATGTCAACTTGCCCGTAATCCGAGCGAGAGGTTAGGAACACAAAAAGCACAAGAGGCACAAAATTTCTGTGGCTCTTGTGCTTTTTGTGTTCGCAGTTCCGTCTACTGCCAGTCTTCCTCTTCCGGCTCGGGCGTCTTAAGTCCTTCGAAAAACTTTTCCAGCAGAGCGCCGAGCGCGCCGCCGACGAAGAACCACTGCAATGTGCCGATGACATACGTAATAACCAGGGTCATGGCGACCAAGCCGGGAGGATTCAAGCCCGCCCGATCCAGCAATGAAAACACTAAAACGATAACCAGCATCGGTGCCGTATCGAAAACCGTTATCAATCGCCAGAAGTTAGAGCCGTTGAAAAGATAGACGCCGAAATTCAGATCCTTTGCATCGAAATAGGAAAAAGCAAAGAACCCTGAAGCGAGCAGCACATGGGAAATCGCGGAGGTGATCGCTACTCGTTTCCAAAAAACGCGCCCGTTGATTTCGAAGACGTTGAACCAGGTCAGGAGGTGGTAAACACCGAAAACGAACAGTGGCGGCAACAGAAACGACGCCAGCGAGAAAAGCATTTAATGGCCTGATGGATTGAAGACGAAATAATCGTAGGCGTATCGGGAAATCTCTGCAATCACTTGTTCGCGTTCCGCGGCAGTAGCCTTTGCGTCTTTCATGAGTACGGTAATCACCAGGTGGCCCGCAGAGCCTGGAAGAAACACGATGCCCGTATCGTTTGTGCTCCCGCTAATCGTGCCCGTTTTATGGGCCACCACCGTGTCCTCCGGCAGCAAGCCGCGGATGCGAGCGATACCGACCTCGGCGCGTTTCATAATTTCGATGATTTCGTCCGAAGTGTCGCGATCGACAATCTCGCCTCGATAGATCTTTTCGATCAAGGCGTTCATCTGCCGAGGCGTCGCAACATCTTTCTCCGTGCGGTTGAACTCGTCGTTGGCTCGTGCCGCACTCGCTGTATCGACAGCTGCAAGCGCCTCGCGCACTTCGGCGAGTGGGCGGCTGCCGTATTTCTTGTAGTCCACTCCGGATTGGTCCAGGATCATTTCCAGCGTGGTTCGATCGACGCGAATTTTATCCAATCCTAGCGACTGCATTCGCGCCGTAACATTAGATGGGCCCACTTTCGTCAATATGAGATCGGCGGCCGAGTTATCCGAGATTCTCATCATCAGATTGATGAGGTTTTGTACGCTCAGCTGAATGCCTGGTGTGTCGAGCAACTGAGCCACCGGACCTCCGCCATGAAGGTCTGTCGGGCCGAACTCGATGCGGTCGTCCAAAGAGATCTTCCCTGCCGCATGTTGATAAAACAATTCGACAAGGATCGGCACTTTATAGGTGCTGGCCATCGGATAGGTTTGATCCGCATTGACCATCAATTCCGTGCTGGATTCGACGTGTTTGATCGCAATCCCGACTTGACCGCGAGCACGTGGGATAACTTTTTCGATGTGCGCGCGCAATGTTGCGATGTCCGCGGCATGAATCGCTGACGTAAGGCAAAAGAGCAAAATCAAAGAGACGGAAACCCGTCGTCGCATGCTTCCTAGTCTAGAAAATTCGCTTCTTCCAAACGGGTGGGCACATATTGCTCGGTGACGTAACTGATATCTTTGCTGATGAGCGCCTCAACTTCCAACTTGAAACCATTCTTGAGCATCAAGTCGATTTCTTTCTGCCATGCTTTCTTGTTTGCGAACCACGGATATTGAGCAATTTGGCGTGCGCGTTTTGTGTCTTGTTCGTTCAGCTTGATTTGCACGCTGGGAGTCAGCTGGCATCGTTGATAGTCTTCACTCCTTAACCCGAGGAAGCGCGCGTCGGGAATTGCCATTCGCCGGGACTCGTACGCGAGATTAATCGATCCCTGCTTGATAACGCTGTAGATGTAATACCCCCAAGGATCGTTATCCAGGAGACAGTACACCGGCAGCTTCAGTTCGTAGTGCAATCGATGCAGCATGCGGCGGACTCCGCGAGGCGGCTGACCGCCGCCGTGCGTCAGAATGCAATGATGCTGCCGCCAGAACTTGTCTTCGTTAAACCGCCGCCAGACGGTATCTTTTTCGACGTGAAGCACGAACTTGGCAGTGTTCTTTTTGAATTGAACAATATCCGGCTCGACTATGGACGGAATGCTGTAGCCGCCGGATCCCATGCGTGAGCAATCGATCTCGTCGCCGGTGTCCACCAACGTAATCGGACCGACCATGGCGCCGGCATTCTTGGCATAGAGATGCAGTTCCTCCCGCATCGCGTCGAGCGAAACCTCAACATCTTCGATGACGGGATCGCATTCACTCTGAGTATCGAAAGTTTCTTCGCTTGTTCCTGCGATGGTGTGCTTCAACAGATAGAACAAACCTCGAATGCTCGTTGTCTTTCCCTGTTCGATCAGCTGTTTGCAACCTGATCCGACGAGCAACGTTTGCATATAGCTTCGCGCCTGAGCCAGGTTGAAGAGCTCGCGTCGATTTGTTCCGGTTCCCATTTCGATGATGCGTCGAGACTGATTGAACCGAACATTGGACAGCGATCGGGAGGGAATATCCACGTAGGGCGCGCGCCCGCGTTCGGCAGACTGTACGACCGTGTCTGCCAGATTGCGAATCGAGCCTAGCGTTTTCTTGTCCTTGGCCGTGATGCTTTGGCTATCCACACTCTTTTTCGTCTTCTTAGGCATATCATTTATTCCATCGCTTACTGTGCTCGATTCGCATCATCCGGCTGTTCCTCGGACACTATCAGAACGTTCTCGCCGAAATCTGCTTCGACCGGCTCTACTTTCTTTCCCCGGTTGTCCAGTTGTGTATCCGCCACGGCCGTCTTTCGCTTCGCCACGTCGACCAGCCGGCCATACAAATCCTTCTTAGATCGGTCGCTGTAGTCTTTGATCATTGAGACCGCGGAGGCGACCTCGCCCAAATATCTTAAAAAAATCTCGCGCCGTTCGCCTTCTTGAAGCACTCGTTTTCGGCGATTCAAGTACATGGCGAGCTTGCGTCCAACCGCCTGGAGACCAAGTCGCAGCTCTTTCATGATCTCTGGATATGCGGCAATCGCTTCTTTCGATTCGCTTGTGAATGGTACCCACACGCTGGCGATGTGCACCATAACAGTGACAGGGCCGACAGGAAGTTGGCCTCTCGCTTGTGTCAGGCCATACGCCCTCCAGTTTGTGGATATCACAGCTTGCGTGATGGAGCATGCTGCGGGCTGAAACTGGAGAGGGACACGATTTGCGTATCGCAGTACCTGCATCGTCTGGCCCTCTGTCAGGTTTACGTTCTTCATCGCGACATGCAGTCGAGTAATGTCTTCACCCTTGAGCTTCGCAGGTGTCTGCCGCGGCCCTAAATTCGCTTCGGATAAAATCTTTTCCGCTCCCGCCCCGCCGACCCCGTCAAAGCTCGTCAACAAAAACTGCCTTAACGAGCGCGCATCGCTTTCAGAGAGCATTTCGGTGAGCGCGTCGAGAGTCACTTTTTGGGTAGCGCTGGCCGCTCCATATGCCAGCCCGACTTCGATCAGAAAAGGATTTCCGCGATACACCGCCGGGGGACGCGTCGCGGCGCTGAAGAACTCGCCTGGTACTTGTTGGTGCAATCCTTTGAGAATCAGAGCTTCGCCGATCGGCGAAATGCAATCGGTGGCTGGTGCGCTGATCTTCGTATTTTGAATCGCGTGATAAAGCGCGTCAGCTTCCTGTCTCCCGATTTGTTTTGGATTTGCACGGGGCTTAATTTTTGCTAACTCGGAGATGTTCTGTGCGACGCCCGGACTCACGCGGGAAAATGATGTAGTCAAGAACTGCGCCATCGTAGGCGCATCCGTATCTTTCAGCATGGTTACGAGCTGTCCCAATTCGATTCCATACGGATGGGGTTTGATCTCACGCGGTTCAGGGGGTAGGTGTGTGGTAGATCTGGCGAATGCTGTTTCGGTTCCCTCAGGATCGATGTAATGGATCGTGACATGAGGGTTGGCAATCGCAGTCTGCTCGAGATATTCATCCACGCTGCCGCGCCCACGCACGTAGCGGCCTTCCAATTCAATCGTTACCCGCGTGCCGCTGCGAACATCACGGGGCGGTCGTGATTGATCTTCAGACGCAGGATAGTGTGACACCCATTCGATGCCATGATCGACGATGTATTTGTGGCCCTTTTCTCCGGAGGGGATATCTTCGCCATCCCCTTTTCCGTTGATGATCTCCGGGCGGTTCCGTTTCGTATCGATCTGGATTTCAAAATAGTGCGCGGGCTTTTTGGGTGATGTCATAGAGACGATTTTTACAGGCTTACCGGTCGTCAGCATTCCGTACATGCCTGCGGCGCTGATACCGATCCCCTGCTGTCCCCTGCTCATCCTGAGCCGATGAAACTTCGATCCATAAAGAAGCTTTCCGAAAATCAGGGGAATCTGCTTCCGAATGATTCCGGGGCCGTTATCTTGAACGCCGACCTTGAACCGATTGGGTCCTGTCGTTTCGATGTGCACCCAGATCTCAGGGACAATCCCTCCCTCTTCGCACGCGTCGAGGGAATTGTCGACAGCCTCTTTCACCGCCGTCAGCAGCGCCTTGCGCGGATTATCAAAGCCCAGGAGATGCCGATTCTTGGCGAAAAATTCACTAACGGATATATCACGCTGCTTCGCAGCCATTGCCTCTGCTGTGAGGCGCCTGCGCGAATCCGTGCTCGATGGGACGTTATCTTCAGTCATGGCAGACCTGACTTTGGTCTTAACCGGGGACAAGTCTGGTCCTCCGGAGACGGCTAATTCACCTATACTGCCACGAATATCAAAGGATTTGAGGAACTCGTAGAAATCTGATGGAATTAGACCATTATGCTTCGAGTTATTGCCTCTACACTTCTGGTCTTGGTTACCCTGGAAAATCCGATACCAACTTGGGCTCAAGCGCGTGGGACGACCACGCCGGCAACTCCCACGCCGCAAACACCTGCGCCCGGAGCACCTGCGCCCGGAACACCCGCGCCGGCCCCGGCTCAGCCGCAGCGTGGCCAGCGAGCCGCGGCCCCGAAGCCGCCGATGCCGCTCACGCTTCGGCAGGTGCTCGAGGCTTTGTCGTCAACTCGTAACTCCGCGCGGGTCGAGGATCAGATTTCCAAGGCTGGCGTTCAGTTTCAAGCGACTCCAGGAGTCCTCGACGTTTTGAAGGAGTTTGGAGCCAGCGCGAAATTGCTTTCGATGATTCCCGCTCCCCCGACTCCGCCGGCTCCTCCGGCTCCCAAGATGGCCGGCGCTCTGACAGTTGTTTGCGAGCCGAAGGACTGCGCGGTAATCGTTGATGAAACGTACAAGGGGCCGACCACGCAGAATCGTCTCACAGTCACTGGCCTGCCCGCAGGCAATGCCAAGCTCGAGATTTACGCGGAAGGGTATGAACCGATCAGCCGTCAGATCCAGCTGCCGGAAGGAAAGCCTGCCGAAGAAAAGTTTGCGCTGAAGCGGAGCACTCTTATTTTGCAGCAGAGTGCGAGCGCATCGCTGCTCAAAGCGCTGTCGGGTATTGGAGGCATAGACGGGGTTCAGGAATTGGCGGACCTGGAAGGCAATGGCTTCTTGCAATGGACCAACAGTGGAGGCCAAGTCGAAGAATGGATGATGACTTTCAATAAGCGCATCGGCAAGGATCTCGTCGTGACGTTTAAATCGAAAGATGGTCAATGTACTGCCTCGATTTCAGGGCAAAACGCGAAGCAAGACTGCAGAGGAGGATTGAAGAATTCCGGAGAGAAGATCGCGCAGCAGGCGACTCTCCTTTTGTTGAGCTATCAAGTACACGATGTCATGCAAACGCTTCTGAAGCGGCCGCTGATTACTTCAGAAACGGATGAGAACCGTCTCGAGAGTTCCGATACGAAAGACTCGTACGTTCTAACTCTCGACAGCGATGGCCTCCCCGTCGATCTCGTTTATAGAATCGGGGACAACGATACTCCGGTCCAGGTTCGCTACGCGAACTACATGAGTGTGAACAAGGCACGTTATCCCGGGCGAATCGCGATCGGGCGGTTGAACAGTCAACCGGTCTGGGTCTTCGCAATGAACAGCGTTCGCACCAAGGTAACGGCGGCTCGATAGTATGAAGCTGGCGGGCTTAGGCATCGGCGCACTGCTCTTGGCATTTGGCACGCCGTTCCTCGCCCAAAAGGCTCCAACGCCAGACATCAAGGTCGATGTGGACCTTGTGCTGATAAACGTCACCGTCATGGATCCGGAAGACCGGTACGTTGTCGGTCTTCAAAAACAGAATTTTCAGATCTGGGAAGACAAGATTGAACAGCAAATCGAGTACTTCTCCGCCGAAGACGTTCCCCTGAGCGTTGGACTCATCTTTGATGCCAGCAGCAGCATGCAGTCCTCCTTGCAATACGCGCAGCAAGCTGCGTTGTCATTTTTGAAGACAGCCGATGCCAACGACGAGTACTTTCTGGTGGAGTTCAACGACCGGCCACATGTCACGGTAGATCTAACCACCGATATAGCAAAACTTCAGGAACATATTATTTTCATTCCGGCCAAAGGCTCGACAGCACTTTATGATGCCGTGTACGTGGGAATGGAAAAAGTTCGGCAAGGTACTAATTCGAAAAGGGCCTTGCTGGTGATCACCGATGGCGAAGAAAACCACAGCCGGTATTCGTTTTCCAGTCTCCGAGAGTTCGTCAAGGAACAAAACGTCCAGATCTTCTCGATCGGCGCCACAGGGCCGATCAATCTGCTGACCGAACTAACAGGCGGATATGCCTTCAATGGATTGGGACTCGACGACATTTGCCAGAAAATTGCGGTTGAATTGAAGAACGAATACATCATCGGCTACCGCTCAACGAATCGTTCGAAAGACGGCCGATGGCGCAAAGTCCAAGTCAAAGTTAATCCTCCGCGAGGTCTCTCGAAGCTCCACCTGCGCGCGAAAACGGGTTACTACTCTCCAACCTCCGACACTCCGCCCAAGCCATAACTCGTTTCATATTCCGTTACCGCCCGGGATCGCCCAGTCCAAAGACACGCTACGCGAGCCTGGTCGCTATACGCCGTTGGAAAACTCTTGATAGAATGCGCCCGGTATCGGTACTAATTCCTAAACAGCCAAGGAGTCAGTTGCATGCGGATTTGGCGTGTCGTTTTCATAGCTACCGCGGCGTTGATTTTCTTTCTCTCGATAGTCGGATCAGCGCAAAAGAATAGCCCGAAAACTGATGCGGATTGGCCAATGTTCAATCGCGATCTCGCCGGCACACGGTTTTCGCCGCTATCGCAAATCAATACAGGGAATGTCAACAAGCTCACCACTGCGTGGACCTATAAGCTGAGGCCGCGTGATGGCAAGCCGCTCACAGGTCTCAGCCCCAGCGAGATCTTTCAAGAGATCACGCCAATTGTGGTGAACGGTGTCATGTATCTGCCTGCCGGAAATCGAGTGGTTGCCTTGGAGCCCGAGACAGGCAAGGAGATTTGGAGTTACGAGTTGAAGGAGGGGCAGTCATCTTTTCGAGGGGTGTCCTATTGGCCAGGCGATAAGAATACTCCGCCGCGCATTTTCTTCACGACGGCACGAAAGCTGGTGGCCATCAGTGCTGTCACGGGCGAAGCATCCACGAGTTTTGGCAATAACGGCGAACTCGAGCTGAAGATCCCATATGACGGAGCGCCGGCAATTTACAAAAACGTCATTTTGATGGGATCCAACTTTTACGGTCCCGGCCAACGGCATATCGGACCGCAGCTCGAAACAAGTGCCGGTGAGCCAGGCGATACGCACGCCTACGACGCACGTACTGGAAAACAGCTTTGGGAATTTCACACGATTCCCCGCGAAGGCGAGCCCGGCAATGAGACCTGGGGTTTCGATAGCTGGAAGAATCGAACCGGCAATAATGTATGGGCGTTTGCTCTTACAGTGGATGAGGACCGCGGCATCGTGTATCTGCCGATAAGCAGCCCAGGTGCAAATTTTTATGGCGGCGATCGGCCGGGTAACAACCTCTTCGGGAATTCAACGGTGGCGGTGGATATCGAAACGGGAAAGTTGAAATGGTATTTCCAGACCGTCCATCACGAGTTGTGGGATTACAACTTACCACCGGCGCCCAGCCTGTTCGACGTGACAAAGGACGGTAAGAAAATCCCGGCGCTCGCTCAGACCGGCAAAATGGGTTGGGTTTTCATTTTGGATCGCGTCACTGGTAAACCGATTTTTGGCGTAGAAGAACGGCCCGTAGCCAAAGGCGATGTGCCCACAGAATGGTATCCGCCAACGCAGCCGTTTCCTGTCAAACCTCCAGCCGTAACGCGCGTGAGCATGACGGGTGAGGATTTGGTGACTCCAGAAGATACGACGCCGGAGCATGCGCAAGCCTGCCGCGAGCTTTGGGATAAGACGATGTTCTTTAACGCCGGTCCATACACACCGTGGAAGTACAAGACCGAAGGTAACCCGCCGTCTCTGATCTATCCGGGATTTACGGGCGGGCCGAATTGGGGCGGAACGGCAGTGGACACGAGACTGAACTACATCTTCGTGAATTCGAAAGATGCACCGGCAACGGGTTGGATTCAAAAAAATCCAAATTACACACCGGGGATGGATCTGGCGAAAGAGTTTCCCTATACGCGTGTGACTGGGCCGGCTTTCAGCGCGTCCGTAAGAGACGCAAACGGTCAAACTATCGGCAATTGGCCTTGCAGCAAACCGCCTTGGGCCCGGCTGGTCGCGATCAATGCAAATACGGGCGATATAGCGTGGCAGGTACCACTGGGCGTTAACGAAACTCTACCACCGGGAAAGCAGAATGTTGGGTCTCCTGGAGCAGGAGGACCGATGGTTACCGCCGGAGGTCTCCTGTTCATCGGCGCGACGAATGACGGCCGGTTCCGTGCGTTTGAATCAAAAACAGGAAAGGAACTCTGGTCGACGAAACTCGATTACAACATAACGGCGATACCGATGACCTACCAGGGCAAGGATGGAAAACAGTATGTTGGCGTTGTCGCAGCAGCCGGCGGGGCCCGGGGGGCCAATAATGAGTCGCTGGTCGTGTTCAAGCTGCCTTAAGCACACAAGGATCTTCATGCGCCTTCACTATGTCGTTTTAACTACCGCCGCAGCGTTGCTTCCGGCGCTTGCACAATTGCCAAAGTCCAATCCTGCCGCTGATTGGCCGATGTACAACCACGATCTTGCGGGGACCCGCTACTCTCCATTGACGCAGATAACGCCGGCTAATGTCTCTGACCTCAAAATGGCTTGGACCTATCGTCTTGGCACTGCTCCAACAGGCGGCGCACGTGGCGGTGCACGTGGTGATGGTGGTGGCCGTGGCGGCACGGCACCCACAGTCAACCCTGAGGCCACACCAATCGTGATTAACGGTGTCATGTACCTACCGGCAGGAGGACGCGTACTCGCCCTCGAAGCAGATACGGGCAGGCTTGTTTGGGAATACAAACTCCCCGCAGGCAACACAACTGCGCGGGGCGTCGCGTTTTGGCCCGGCGATAGCTCGACCCCCGCACGTATTCTTTTCACTGCCGGACCACGTTTAATGGCAGTGAACGCGGTTACGGGAGAGGCGTCGAGTGGCTTTGGGGAAAATGGTTCGGTCGATATTAAGGTCGGGTGGAATGGCGTGCCGCTGATCTACAAAAATGTCGTCATGCTCGGAGCGACAGTAGGCGAGATATCACAGGGGGGCGAATCAGGCGACTCGCGCGCATTCGACGCGCGCACCGGCGCAAAGCTTTGGGAATTTCATTCTGTTCCTCGTGAAGGTGAAGTCGGCCATGAGACGTGGCTGAATGAGGGCTGGAAAGAACGATCGGGTGTGAACGTCTGGGGCTGGTACATGACGCTTGACGAACAGCGCGGAACTCTTTACATGCCCTTCGGTTCACCGGCCGGCAATTATTGGGGGGGCGACAGGCCCGGCAACAATCTTTTCGGCAACTCCGTTGTTGCTGTCGACGCTCTTACAGGAAAGCTGAAGTGGTATTTCCAAACTGTGCATCATGACCTTTGGGACTCGGATCTGCCGCCCGCTCCGGTTCTCCTCGATATTAAACAAAACGGGAAGACGATTCCGGCACTTGCGTCGATAGGCAAGCAAAGCTGGATGTTCATCCTGAATCGCGAAACCGGCAAACCGATCTTCGGAGTGGAAGAACGCCCAGTTCCAGCCGGCGATGCACCCGGCGAGTGGTACTCGCCAACGCAACCTTTCCCTCTGAAGCCGCCGGCGCTAGCACGTACGAGCTTCAAGAAGGAAGACATCGTTTCTGCTGAAGACACTACACCGGAACATGCAAAGGCCTGCATGGACATCTACGAAAAGGCAGGCGGCTTCTACAATGCGGGACCATTTACACCGTTTTTGCTCCATGAAGAGGGTACGCCGCCGCGAAGCACCATCATTTTTCCCGGGAACGGCGGCCCGAATTGGGGTGGCATGGCTGCGGATTCCAAGACCGGATTTGTCTTCGTGCAGACACACGACGCGGCTCTGAGCGGTTGGATTGAGAAAAAACGGGAAAGTGGCAATTACGGAAGCGGAAATGGATCGCCTCAACCCTACGATCGGGGCAGCGTAAACGGGCCCGGTCCCTACAACGGATTCGCTGCTCCAATTCGCGATGTGGACGGCCGAATGCTTGGCAACGCTCCCTGTCAGAAGCCGCCCTGGGGTCAGCTTTGGGCGGTCAACGCGAATACCGGCGACATTGCATGGCACGTCACGCTGGGCTTGAACGAAGGGCTGCCGCCGGGCAAACAGCGTGTCGGGTCCAGCGGCAGCGCGGGTCCGATCGTCACAGCAAGCGGAATCGTGTTCATTGGCGCGACAAACGACCGCCGCTTTCGTGCATTTGATTCGAAAACAGGCAATGAGCTGTGGACATTCAAGCTCGATCAAAACGTCAATGCCAATCCGCTGACTTATCAAGGTAAGAATGGCAAGCAGTATGTCTCAGCGATTGCCACAGATTCAGTCGTGGCGTTCGCTCTGCCATAGTGCTCAAGGAGAAAACAATGAGAAGGCAAATGTTATTAGTTCTCGCAATAGCCGTTGCACTCACTGCAACGGCTTCTGCACAAGACTCCAAGTCGGTCGTAGATAGTGCATCCAAAGCGATCGGATCTTTGAAGTCGGTTGAATACTCCGGGTCGGGATTCGACTTTGCAATTGGACAAGCCGTGAACCCCAGTTCGCCCTGGCCGAAATTTGTCGACAAAACATACAAGCGCACGATCGATTTTGAGAAGCCGGCATATCGTTTGGAAAGAATCCGTATGCAGGGAGAGAACCCGCCGCGAGGAGGTGGACAGCAGCCTATCGTCGGCGAACAGATGCAAAACCAAACGGTGATTGTGAGCTCCAATACACCCTGGCCGCAGCAATTGGAAATTTGGATGATGCCTCACGGCTTCTTGCAAGCGGCTGTCAAAAACAATGCCACTCTCTCGACGAAGACGGTCGGTGGCAAGAAGTACAACGTGCTCACGTTTACCGGCGATAACAAAGCCAAGGTGAATGGCTATATCAATGAACAGAACATGGTTGAGCGCGTCGAAACATGGATCGATAACGCGATGCTCGGCGACATGGCGTTCGAGGCCGTGTACTCGGACTACAAGGATTTCGGTGGCGTTAAGTTTCCAACGAAGATCGTCCAGAGGCAGGGCGGTTATCCTATCCTCGACTTGACGATCACAGATGTGAAACCGAATATCGCAGCAAACATTCAGCCCACCGCTGCACCTGCTGGCGGGGGCGCCGCGCCGGCTGCAGTAACCTCAGAGAAACTTGGAGATGGTGTTTACTTGATCCTGGGTGGATATGGCGCCCTGGCGGTCGATTTCAAGGATTACATCGTCGTCATCGAGGGTCCGCAAAGTGAGGAGCGCGCCACTGCGATCATCACGGAAACGAAAAAGCTGATTCCGAATAAGCCGATCAAATATGTCGTCAACACGCATGCACACTTCGACCACTCCAGCGGATTGCGGACATTCGTGGCAGAGGGCGCAACGATTGTTACTCATCAGGTGAACAAACCTTATTTTGAAAAAATCTTTGCAATGCCGCATACGCTCAATCCCGACAAGCTCGAGCAGGCGAAGAAGAAGCCGGCGTTCGAAACCGTCTCCGAAAAGAAGGTGATGACCGATGGTAACCATGTCATCGAGCTGTACCACATGACGGGCATCGGGCATCATGACGGCCTGTTGATGGCGTATTTACCAAAGGAGAAAGTGTTGGTCGAGGCAGACGCATACAATCCTGCAGCGCAACCGAATGCTCCTGCGCCGGCTACGCCGAGTCCTTACAACCTGGCTCTGGTTGCAAACATCGAAAGACTGAAGCTGGACGTGGATCGGATCATCCCGGTTCACCTCCCCGCCGACAACCGTGTCATTACGCGGGCGGAGCTGATGAGAATGGTCGGCAAAGCCAGCAGCGAGTAAATTCGGGAACACGGAATTTGGCTCAAATGGAGGATGAATGAGACTTGTGGTTCTAGTTTCACTACTGACCTTTGTTGCTGCACCGGTATTCGCGCAACACGCGTTCACGCCTGATGAAATCGCGGAGGGGGCGCGATTGTTCCAAACGAACTGTACGGGTTGCCACGGGTCGAGTGGGGATCTCGTTCAGGGAGTCGCTCTCATGTCCGGGAAGTTCCGCCGCGCATCGAGCGACGACGACGTGGCCACTATCATCCGGAAGGGCGTGCCAGGAACCGCAATGCAGGGTTTTAGCTTCACGGAGCAGCAGGCAGGAATGATTGTCGCGTACTTCCGTTCGTTTACGGCCGCGCCGGCTGCAACACCAGCCGATATGCCTGCTCTCGGCGATCCAGCTCGGGGCAAGGCGATATTGGAGGGCAAAGGCAATTGCCTCAGCTGCCATCGAGTGGGCGAAAATGGTTCGAGGGTCGGACCCGATCTCACCGGCATCGGCGCGCCCCGACCTCCGGTGGGACGCGTACCAGCTCCGCCCCCAACTCCAGCCGTGATTGTTCAGCAGTTGCAACGGTCCCTCGTCGACCCGGATGCGGATATCTCGCCGGCCAATCGAACCTTTAAAGCCGTTCTCAAAGACGGCTCGACAGTAACAGGGCGGCTCCTGAACTTCGATTCATTCAACGTTCAGGTTTTCGACTCGAAAGAGCGACTACTTTCGATTCCGAGGTCCGATCTGCGTGAATTCTCTTTGACCAAATCACCAATGCCATCATATCGGGACAAGCTGAACAGCCAGGAACTGTCAGACCTACTGGCCTACCTGGTTACGTTGAAAGGTCAGGTGAAGTGATGAAACGGCTTGCTGTATTTCTCTTGTTTGTCGCAACAACGATCACTGCTCAACAGGTTCCATTCGAGCGAATTCTAAACGCAACCAAGGAGCCACAGAATTGGCTTACCTATGGCGGGACGTTATTGAACCAGCGCTACAGCTTGCTAAACCAAATAACGACGGAAAATGTGAAGAACTTGGAGCTTCAGTGGGTGCTGCAGGTGCGCGCGATGGACGGCACCACGAAATTCGAGGCAACTCCATTGGTCGTGGACGGCATCATGTATACGGTCAAACCCCCGACGCCGAGTTATGAAGTGGTTGCGCTCGATGCGGCGACGGGTAGGATCTTCTGGACCTATTCCTACACTCCTGCCGAGGCGCGTGTCTGCTGTGGCCGGAACAACAAGGGTGTTGCCATTCAAGGCGACCGATTATATTTCGCGACTATCGATTCGCATCTCATCTCGCTCGATGCGAAAACCGGACGAGAAGTTTTTAATGTGAAAATCGAGTCTCCCGCGACCGGCCTGCCTAGCGACTATTCCTTCACCGTCACCCCGCTCATCGTAAGAGACAAAATCATTCTGGGGCCCGCGGGCGGCGAATACGGTATTCGCGGCTACGTTGCCGCTTTCGATACGAAAACCGGCAACGAAAAGTGGCGCTTCCACGTAATTCCAGAGCCCGGAGAGCCAGGCAATGAAACTTGGGGTGGGAAGTCCTGGGAGCACGGAGGTGGTTCGATTTGGACTCCTGGCAGCTACGATCCCGAATTGAATCTTGTTTACTGGGGTACCGGAAACGCAGGGCCCGACTGGAACGGTGATCCTCGGCCAGGGGACAATCTGTACACCTGCTCTGTAGTCGCACTCGACGCAGATACCGGGAAAGTGAAATGGCATTACCAGTTTTCGCCGCATGACGAATTCGACTTCGACTCCACACAGATTCCGGTCCTTGCCGACATCGAGTGGCAAGGTAAACCGCGCAAAGTAATGTTCTGGGCGAATCGCAATGGAGTGTTCTATGTACTGGATCGTGCGACAGGCGAGTTCCTGCTTGGAAAGCCGTTCGTGAAGGTCACGTGGATGAGCGGCTTCGACGCGAAAGGAAAGCCGATCCGTGCCGTACAAAGCTCAACATCAGGCGTACTCGTGTATCCGGGAAATCAAGGCGGCACAAATTGGTATAACCCGGCATTCAATCCACGAACCGGTTTGTTCTACATTCCGACCTGGGAGGAAACCTCTTCCGTTTTCACAAAACGTGAGCAGGAGTTCAAGCCGGGCGTCAATTTCGGCGGTGGCGGAATGACATCGGCAGTGGGCCTGACGCCACAAAACACGTATACACGAACCGAGGATGAGGGCTACTTCGGATCGATCAAAGCGATCGATCCAAAGACCGGCGACGCGAAGTGGGTCTACAAAATGGCGCAAGTTACGGATAGCGGCGTTTTGACGACTGCAACAAATCTCGTGTTTGCTGGAGGCCGCGAAGGGTACTTCTTCGCTCTGGATGCGCGCGACGGAAAACTGCTATGGAAATCCATGCTCGGCGGCCAGGTTGCCAACGGCCCGATCACCTACTCCGTGAGCGGTAAACAATACGTCTCCGTCGCAGCCGGAAACGGCTTATTTACTTTCGCCCTGCGGCAGTAGGCTGCCTTGACTTAACAGATTGGAGAACGTAACTTGGACTACGTCATCTAATTTGGGAGGCGATTCAATGAAATTAAGACTGGCCGCAGCGGTTGTCGCATTAACGATAATTGCCGCCGCGCTGCCCGCGTCCGGGCACCACGCATTTGCGGCTGAATACGACAATACAAAACCGTTGAACATCAAAGGAAAGTTCATCAGCATGGATTGGATCAATCCACACTCATGGGTTCACCTTGAAGTGACGCTCCCCGACGGACAAAAGCAGGTATGGCATGCTGAAACTCCACCTCCCAATCAATTGGTTCGCATGGGTTGGAGTAAGACGGTCCTTCAAGCCGGTGACGAAATTCAGGTGGCTGGTGCAGCTGCCAAGGACGGGACCACCAAAATGTGGGCGTCGAATGTCTCCCTGCTTGCTAGGGACGGAAAGGCACTGGAACAACCGAAACAAGTGTTGAATATGTTCGCCCAGAATCCCGATGCAGTGCCTGCGGGCCTTCTTCCTCCTCGTTAATCTGGCTCCCATTCATTGCCTGAGGAACTTTAGATGAACGTTAGACCTCTAGTCGTCACTCTACCCGCGGTCTTGGTAGTTGCTTTGGTTCTGACGTGGTTATCTGTGATGGGACAGACGCCGGCCGCATTCCGTGCGCAGCGGACGCCAACCGGTCAGCCTAACTTTCAGGGGATTTGGCAGACGATGAGTTCCGCCCACTACGATTTGGAGCCTCATGCGGCAAGCTTAGGCGTTCCGGCGGGGGTGGGCGTGGTCGTGGACCCGCCCGACGGAAAGATTCCGTACAAGCCGGAAGCTCTGACTAAGAGAAGCGAGAATTCCAAGAACCGCGCAGCTGCCGATCCTTTCAATAAGTGCTACAAGCCTGGCACGCCGCACATGATTTATCTGCCGTTTCCCCTTCAGATCATTCAGACGCCAATGCAAGTGACGATTCTGTCGGAGTACATGCACAACACGCGTAACCTGTTCCTGACTCGAAAGAGTCACTACCCGCCGGATAGTGTCGACTTATGGAATGGTGATTCGGTTGCCAGGTTTGATGGCGACGTCCTCGTTACGGATGTTGCGAACTTCAACGGCCAAGCCTGGCTAGATCGTGCAGGCAATTTCGCCAGTGACCAGCTGCACGTAACAGAACGGTTTCAATTGATCGATAACGACACGATTCGCTATGAGGCGACGTTGGAAGATCCTAAAACGTACACAAGACCTTGGACGATACGTTTGCTTCTGTATCGTCACAAAGAGCCGAACGTGCGAATTATGGAATACGAATGCCACGCCTATAGCGAAGATTCATTGAAGGAGCCCGCGCTTCCGACCGTCCGCTGAAGGCTAAAAGGAGGGTGAAAATGAAAAACAGGTTTCTTGCTTTAGGGGGAGCATCGGCATTTTTCATTGCCGCTATCGTCCTGACGCCGATGATCAGCGCCGGTCAAGGTGAACCCCCTCAGGGTCAGGGCCCGCCGGCAGGTCGCGGCGGCGGGCGTGGAGGTGCTGGCGGCCGAGGAGCAGTCCCAGCAGGTCCTTTTACCAAGTTGTCGGATGGTCACCCCGATATGAACGGCGCGTGGAGTATTCGCGGAGGGCTGGCCAATATCTCAACCAATATCGTCGAGCCGGCCGACAAGCAAATTCCCTACACACCGGCCTACAAGCAGCTCCGTGAAGAAAGTCCTAAGCGAATGTACGAAGAACCGGAGCTGCACTGTTATCAGTCCGGCGTTCCAAGCCACATGTGGCGGCAGGGCTATAACGGTGCCGGTCTGCTGATCCAACAAACTCCCGAATACGTCGTCTTCATGACCGAGTTTATGGGTTCCTACCGCATCGTTCCTCTAAACAACCGTCCTCATATTCCTGAGAGCATTAAGCTGTTTATGGGAGACGGCGTCGGGCATTGGGAAGGCGATACGCTCGTTATCGAAACCACGAACAATAATGGCATTACCTGGCTGGACAACGACGGGGATCGCCATTCCGATGCTCTCAAGGTGGTGGAACGTTTCACGCTGACAGATGCGAACAACGGCACTTGGGAAGCGACTTTCACGGATCCGAAAGCTTACACACAGCCCTGGAAAGTGTCGGCGCCGATGACGCGTAACGCCAACCCCAATGCCGAACTGCTGGAATTCGCGTGCGTTGAAGGAAACCAGGACAAGGCCACTTATACCGAGGCCGTCGGTGGGAAAGCGAAGGAGGCTCCCATCGCAGCACCATCGGAATTCCTCGCTCCTCAACGCGGCGGCGGGGGGCGAGGCGGTCGCGGCGGTAATGCGCCGGCGGGACCTCCTCCTGCTGGTCCTCCACCACAATAAAAGACAGCCACAAAGAACACAAAAAAGGCACAGAACAGTTTCAGAGGTCTGTGCCTTTTGTGCTTTTTATGCCGTCTTACTTTCCAGTCAGGCCTTCGGTCAATTCAATGCGGGTACCGATAGGATCCACGATGAACGCTATTTTCAAGCCAAGGTTCGGCATATCGCGATATGGAGCCTCAATCACTACGCCGTCTGCCTGAAGCTTTTTCACGAATGGCTCGAGGCCCTTCACCTCAAACCCTATGTGATCGATCGTACGTCCCTTTGATGGCGCCGGCGGCATCTGGGCCCGCAGAAAATCCACCTCGTTGCCGTTGAACATAGCGGCCGGTAAACTTCGCCTGGCTCCCGCTTCGGCGCCGAACGTCTTCACATACCACTGGCGCAGCATTTCACCATTTACTGCCGCAATGTGGATATGATGCATCACGACGGGCAGCGTTTGGTTTTTGTCTTCAAGTAGCTCCAGACGAAGCCCATCGGGCATTGCGACAAACGGCTCCTCTACCTCTACATTGAGCGCCTTCAGTTTCCCGCGAGTAGCTGCGAGGTCCCTGACGGATAAGCCTAAATGATCCGCGGTCGATCCCACCGAACCGCCGCTGGGCTCGGCCTTGTTGATGATGATGAACACGCCTGGCAGTCTCAATAGTTCGAGCGTTCCCGTCTTGGTCACTTGCGCTCCGAACGCCTCCACCCAAATCTTTTTCTGAGCATCGGGCTCTTTCGACAACAGGTGAATGTGGCCAATACTAACGCCGCTGTCATTCGGAGTCGTGAGTTGCGCAAATGCTGTGACTTGAGCGAGGAGAAGGCATACAAAGGCCGGGAAAAAAATCTGTTTGCGCATGGGCCGCTACGCTATCACGGGCCAGTGAAAACACAAAATGCGAGGTTCACGCGTTGCACGTACCGTGTTGCAAATGGTGTTCGAACTCGCCTCGAAAAAGCCGCATGGCGCTCAGAATCGGCGGCCCGGGCATGTTTACGAGGGTACAAAACCCCTTACCGCGGTTGAAGTCGATAATCTTTTCGAATTGATTGAAAAGAGCAGGGTCGCCTTTGCCGTGTTGGATCCGTTCGAGCATTGCTGAAAGCATCGACGTTTCCATGCGGCACGCAGGACATTGCCCGCAGCATTCTTTTGCGAAAAAGTTTGCGATCCGAGTTGTTTCCTCCACCATGCACGCTCGTTCGGGAAAGAAACGCATAACACCGCACCCTAGAGTCGAACCGACGCGCTTCAGTGATTCAGGATCGAGGGACACATCCAGTCGATCTTCCGGTAGAAAGGCACACGACGGTCCGCCAGGCAAGAACGCTTTGAGTTTGGCTCCGTCTTTCAGACAGCCGCCGAAATCCTCGTAAAGCTGTCGCAGAGATGTTCCGAATGGCAGCTCGAACGCGCCCGGGCGGTTCATTTCGGCGCCTAAGCAAAACAGCATCGTGCCAGGACTGTCAGGTGTCCCGTAGCTGCGAAACCACGAAACACCATTGCGAACGATAGGCGGGATGTTCGCCAGCGTTTCGACATTGTTCGTCACGGTCGGCTTTCCAAAGAGCCCGACCGTCGCCGGAAACGGCGGCTTCTGTCGAGGCTTGGGTGGCTTGCCTTCAATCACCTCCAGCGCTGCGGAATCCTCACCCGCGACATAGACTGTGGGCGCACGATGTATCGAAACCTGCAGCCGGCCAAGATAGCCCGCAGCGCGTGCCTCGTCGATAGAAGTACTTATTCGGTTAAGACAATACTCGTAAGTTTCGTTGAGATAGACATAGGCTCTCTGCGCGCCTACTGCGCGACACGCAAGAGCCAACCCTTCAAGGACCAGATGTGGACGATGCTCGATGAGAACGCGATCCTTAAAGCTTCCTGGTTCGTCCTCGCCGGCGTTGCACACGACGTAGCGGCTGCTCTCCGTGCTCTCCGCGGCTACACTCCATTTCTTGCCGACCGGAAAACCTGCACCACCGCGGCCACGGAGACCCGAGGACGTTACCTCTTCAAGTATGGCGGCAGGTGAAAGATTCTTCGCGAGCGCCTCGTAACCACCGGACGCGCAATACTCCTCAAAGGTTTCATGTTTGGTTGGCACACCTTCTGGAAAGAGAATCACGGCGTCCTAAAACAATCCTGCATCCAGGAGCTGGTAGATCAATTCCTTTAAAGGCTGTTCCACACCGTGCGTCAAGCGGTCGACAACCGGGCCACCCTCAGCATGCTGCGCGATTTCTTCAACATCGGTTTGCTGCACACCCGAATACCAAACTTTCTGCGGATAAAGCACGATGTTCGGACCTGCCTGACAGCCCCCAAAACACATATACGGTTTCACTTCGACGTCGGCGTCGCTCTTCAATTTTTGGGAGAGTTGCTCCAGGAGCTCGCCTGATCCACGCGATTTGCAATCTTCGTTTTGGCAGACCAGAACGTACTTACATGGCATCCACTACACCGCCAATACCCAATCCGATTCTTTGAAAATCTGAGCCAACGCAGCCTTGTCGGCCTCGTTTGGCAACACGTGTTCAAGGTGTTTTTCATATGCCTCGGAAGAGAGCAGCTCGCCATGAGTACTGTAGGCTTTGCCCGCGAACTCGCCGATGGAACGATGAAACTTCAGGTCGGGTAACTTAAGTTTCGGCTGATTTTCAGGAATCAGTTTGTTCAAGGCCTCCATCAGGCCGACCACTTCTTTTTCGTAGTGCTGACGCGCCAGCTCGTTCAGGCGGTCTCGATCCGCGGGGACCCCGGTTTTGCCTTCGTCATATCGGCCTTTCAGGCCCCATACATAAAACCAATATGCGGAGGAAGACGCATCGACGCCGAAGAGATCCAATGCAACCGAGAACCATTTGTTGATGTGCTTCTGAATGAGCTCGACAGGAACCTTCCCTGCTTTCAGAACACGGCTAAGGCCCGTATGTCCGGTTAGGAGATGGTAGAACTCCTCTTGCAACATGGGCGTCATACTCGAAGCCAGTGGCTTGAAGCCGGAATGATTAAGCATGGTAAGTTGATACTTGCCGTCACGATCGACGAGTTCGGTATAGCAATAGAAATCCAGCCAGTCTTGAACGTCTTGATTGAAAGCACCCAGGAGCCGGCTGTTGTCGAATGCGCGGCGTTCGAGCAGTTTTTGGGCTTCGAGTTTTCCAGACGAGCCGAAGTACTTGACCAGCAAGTAACTCATCTGCGTACCGTGCCGCATTTCCTCACGCATGATCTTCACGGCCGATTGCAAGTCATAGTTTGTTGGAGCGGTGTTGAACAGGTTGCGTTGCTGCTCGACCGATGCAAACTCGGTGTCCCCTTGATAAGTAATCAAGTGAAGCAGCGAATCGCGTACGCGCTGGTCGGGAATCTGCAGCACGGTTTCCCATTTCGGCCGGCCCGCATAATCGCCGAATTCGATAACATCGGAAGGCACGGCTCCGAACTTCACTTCGAACTTATAGTCGTCGAATTTCGAAGTATCGAGCCCAATGTCGTTTCGCCATTGGCGGAAGTAATCCGTCCAGTCGTCAAATGTCGAAATCTTACCCATAACGTTACACCCTACTTCCCTTCAAATTTCGCGACGCGCTTTTGCTTATATGCGATCAGACCTTCGGCAGCGTCGCTGCTCGCAAATGCTTGTGCGAGCAGTTCGCGCTCGAATGCGAGACCTTCCCACTGACTTCCCTGGAGCCCGCTTTGTATGGCGCGTTTGATAAAACCAACGGCCTTGCTTGGTTTGTTCGGTGCGACAAACTGGCGTGCGTAGTCGACTATCTGCTCGAAAAAGTCGTCACCTTCGAAAATATCGTTGATCAAGCCGAAGTCGAGCGCCTCTTCGAAGGCAATCATTCGGCCGGTTGCAGCAAGCTCAATTGCGCGGGCTTTTCCGACGAGACGCGGTAAGCGCTGGGTTCCGCCCATGCCTGGAATTACGCCCAAATTCACTTCAGCCAGACCAGTACGCCCTGCATTTTTCTTTGCAATCCGGAGATCGCATGCCATGGCGACCTCGAGACCTCCGCCTACGCAGTGTCCATTGATTGCTGCGATCACAAGCTTCGGTGTGTTCTCCAGACGTGACAATGTCTCGTGTCCGAACAGTGCGAACTGGTTCCGAAACTCGTTGGATTCGTTCGACAGCATGTTGATGTCGGCTCCGGCACTAAAAAACTTTTCGCCGGCGCCACGCAACACCAGCACATGCACTGTGGAATCGAAGCGCGCTTTAACAATAGCGTCATCCAACTGCTTCAACGAATCGAGCGTGTACGCATTCGCCGGTGGATTGTTCAGCTCAAGAATCGCTAAACCATCCTGAACTCGATAATCAACTAAGGGCATATTGGCTCCAAGTCATGTTGACCCTTCTTCACTCACTCTCCACGCGCGACGACAACCGATTTCGTCTCCATGTAGTAATCTAACGCTTCTTCTCCGTGCTCTTTCCCAAGACCGCTCTGCTTTACGCCGCCGAACGGCAATTCGTCAAAAATGATTTGGGGGGAATTGATCCAGGTGTAACCCGACTCCAGCCGCTCAGCAGCTTCTGTGGCCCTATGCAAATCACGAGTCCAGACCGAAGAACCCAAGCCATAAATCGAATCGTTGGCCTTCTGGATAGCTTCGTCCAGGTCCGTGACTCGCACGATCGGCAGCGCAGGCCCGAACACTTCCTCGCGAACTATCTTGGAATCCTCGTTTACGTCGACCAGCAGCGTAGGCAAATAGAAGTGCCCTTTCGCATAGGAGTCACCCGATGGACGTTTTCCGCCGGTAAGAATGCGGGCTCCGCGCTCAACGGCATCACGGATCTGCCCCTCCACCTCGTCACGCTGGGCGGCTGTATGCAGCGGCCCAACGATAACCCCCTGTTCCAATCCGTTTCCGACACGAAGCTTTTCGACTTTTGCAGCAAGCTTCGCAACAAACTCGTCGTATATCTTGTCGAAGAGATACAGCCGTTTAATTGCAAGACATGCCTGACCGCAATTGAAAAACCGGCCAACCGACGCTGCACTCACAGCCTCATCCATATTGGCATCATCGCAGACGATCATTGGATCGCTGCCGCCCAGCTCGAGCGTCACGCGCTTCACGTTTTCCGCTGCGACTTCCATGACATGCTTACCCGTGGCAGTGGCGCCTGTGAAACCGATCTTTCGCACACGTGGGTCTTTTAACAGCGATTCACCAACAACGCGCGCGGGGCCGGGAACGATGTTCAAGACGCCGGGAGGAAGTCCCGCCTCGTTGAGGATCAGAACCGCCTGGATATCTGTGAGCGGCGTTGTACCCGCCGGTTTGACTACGACAGTGTTCCCGGTCACAAGCGCGGGCCCGATTTTGTTGCCGAGCAGCGAGACTGGGAAATTCCAAGGGACAATCGCACCGCAAACGCCGATCGGTTTCTTCAGAATCATTCCGTAGCGACGATCGTCCAGAGCCGGAACGTATCCTCCGCGGATCGTTTTCGCCAGGCCCGCGTAGTGTTCGAGCGTATGCGCAAAACGCCGGATTTCCAGGATTGCTTCGCGAAGCGGCTTGCCTTGTTCTTCTGTCAGCCGCCGTGCAAGCTCTTTTTCGCGCTGTTCTAGCAGGTGTGCAGCCTTGTACAAAATCTCGGCGCGCTGTGGAGGCGGCGTTGCAGCCCATTTTTTTGACGCCGTATCCGCGGCGTCAATTGCGCGATCGACATCGGCGGCGGTCGCGGCAGGAACCCGGTCGACAATCTCGCCGGTCGCAGGATTCCGAATTTCCATCGTTCCGCCGTCCGATGCGTCGCGTTGTTCCCCAGCGATGACCAGTTTTGCCATGAAAGTCGCCAAAGTAAATTAAGGCGTTGCTACGACAACGCCCTTCATCTCGAGGTAATACTCCAAGGCCTCCGGCCCATGCTCCCGTCCGATGCCGCTGAATTTAACGCCGCCGAAAGGCATTTCGTCGTACCCGATATGCAACGAATTGATCCAGACGTTGCCTGCCTGTAACCGCTCGGCTGCACGGCGTGCCTTACCCAGGTCTTTTGTCCAGACAGAAGAGCCCAGGCCCCAGACCGAACTGTTCGCTTTCTCGATCCCTTCATCGAGGTCTTTCACTTTGAATACCGGAAGGACCGGCCCGAAAGTCTCTTCAGTGACAACTCGTGAGTCGTGAGGGGCATCAGTCAAAACAGTCGGAAGGTAAAAGAACCCTTTTTCGAACTCTGCCCCCTCGGGACGTTTCCCGCCGATGACGACTTTACCTCCGCGCTTGACCGTGTCTGCGACCTGCGACTCAATCTCTTCGCGCTGCACTTTCGAGTGCATCGGTCCGAGACGCGTGTCTTTATCCAACCCATTGCCAAGCTTAAGCCGCTGAACCTTTCCGACAAGCTTCTCTACAAATTGGTCATAAATGCTGTCGACTAAGTACAGGCGTTTGACTGCCAGGCAGGCTTGGCCGCAATTGTAGAAGCGCCCTACAGAGGCTCCGGTCAGCGCCTTATCGATATCGGCATCTTCACACACAATCATTGGATCGCTGCCGCCCAGCTCGAGGGTGACTCGCTTCATCTGGCTTCCGGCAACTTCCATGATGTGCTTTCCAGTTTTACTCTCACCTGTAAAGGCCACTCGCGCCACTTTGAGGTTGCGGAGGATTTCTTCACCGACGACGCTGCCCGAGCCGGTAACGATATTCAAGACGCCTTTCGGCAGACCGGCCTGATTCAGGAGCTCAACAATGCGCAGAGTCGTTAATGGCGTCGTCGTCGCAGGTTTGACTACGACAGTGCATCCTGCTGCCAACGCCGGACCCACTTTCGTACCCATCAAGGTGATGGGAAAATTCCACGGCACTATCGCTCCGGTAACGCCGACGGGCTGCTTCAGGACCATGCCATACATCTTGTTATCGGGAAGCGGTACATAGGCACCGCGAATTTTGGATGCGAGCCCCGCATAAAAGTTCATACCGTGCAGGAAGTGTTCAATCTCGCGCTGCGAATCGCCAACCGGTTTCCCCTGCTCTTTCGTAAGAAGCACCGCCAGTTCCTGGATCTCTTTCTTAACAGCATCAATCCCTTTTTGAATGAACTGAGCACGCGCTTCCGCTGAAGTCTCTGCCCACGCCGGAAACGCCGCATGCGCGGCATCGATCGCAGCGCGCGCGTCGTTCTCGTTGCCTTTGGGCGCGGAATCCACAATTTCACCGGTCGCCGGATTGGCGACGTCATACGATTGTCCAGAGCTCGAACCGGTGCTTTCTCCAGCGATGAACATTGTCGCCATGCGTTGGTCCCCTTTTAAGTGTAGTTTAACATCCGTACTATATTGCCTGTGTAGATAGGTGTCAACACGCAGTATACTTCATTCACGTGAGTCACGAAGGATTGCTATATCAAATCGGGAGCCGCGTTCGGGCTAGGCGCACGAACATGGGTTGGACGTTGCGCGAGGTAGCCGAGCGCTCCGGTATATCGTCGCGATTTCTGTCGGATCTTGAAGCTGGAAAGGGCAACATCTCCGTCTCGCGCCTTGCCGACGTGGCGCGCGCTCTCGATGTACCGATAACGTCGCTAATGCCTTCCGAGGAGGAACAGAAACCGATCGTCGCGCTCGTGGGCCTGCGCGGTGGAGGAAAATCCAGCATCGGAAAATCGCTGGCAAAGCATCTGAACGTTCCTTTTCTGGAGCTGGACCATTTGATCGAGAAGCAGGCAAACCTATCGTTGGCTGAGTTGTTCTCATTGCATGGCGAGTCATATTACAAGCGTTTGGCGTACGACATTCTGTTGAAACTTCTCGCACCCAATAAACAGATGGTAATCGCCACCGGCGGCTCTGTGGTTACTGACCCCGAAACGTGGCAGCTCTTGAAGCGCCGCACGCACACAGTCTGGCTAAAGGCCACACCCGAGGATTACTGGAAACGCGTTCTCGGGCAAGGTGACACACGGCCGATGGCCAATCGTACTTCAGCGATGGCCGAGCTCCGTTCGATACTCACGCTTCGCGCTCCTTTGTATGCGGAAGCTGCCGAGACCATCGACACAAGCTCTGTACGGGTGGCCGAAGCCGTTCGTATGATCTCCACTACACTGCGGCAAAAGGACGAACAGGTTGCCCGAAAAAAATAACCAGGTTGACGCACCGTCGTTTTCGACTGTAGGCGCGGTCTATGACCGTATTTCGTTGATTCCAGCAAAACCGCGCGGTCATAGACCGCGCCTGCAAAGGATCACAATCCAGGCTTGATTTTTTTTCTTGCGTCTTATTACACATTGCAATATAAATATTGCTCATTGCAATATGAACCTCGGTGAAAAACTTCGGTACCTTCGGCAAATGGAAGGCACTCTCCGTGGCTTTGGCCGTGAGATGACGCAGCAGGAACTGGTGCGGGCTATCAAAAAAGAATCACGTGGATCGATTAGCCAGTCCTACCTGTCGCAAATCGAGAATGGAAATCGCCGGCACCTTACAAACGACACGCGATTGCTGCTGGCGAATTTCTTCAAGGTTCATCCCGGATACCTGGTCGACGATCCCGAAGGTTTCCACACCGAACTTCTTTCGGATTTACGGACCGAAGAGCAGAGCCTGGATCTTTGGTTGATTAACGGCGCGGAGACGTTCCGCACCGATCCCGAGTTGTGTGACGCGCTGTTGAAAGTCGCGCGTCATGCAGACTCCCGAAAATGCTTCATCCTGCTTGCGGAGATTCTCGATACGCCCGGGCTGGCGGACCGGCTCCTGCAAGTCTTGAAGGAGCAAACATGACCTTGACGTTGGCTGATTTCTATCTCATCTGTTTCGTTGTCGGTTTTGCATTGAGCCTCGTCTCCGCGTTCGGCGGTTTCTTTCACGTGCCCGGACTACACCACGCTCATCATGGACATCACGGGCACATCCACGTTGGTGATGGGCATGGCCACACAGCGGGGACGCAGGTGTCTCCATTCAATTTCTCGACTCTCACTGCTTTCTTGGCTTGGTTTGGCGGTGTGGGTTACCTCTTGACGAGGTTTTCCGGCCTTTGGCTGTGGTTCGCGCTTCTCATCGCCGCTGCGAGCGGTGTCGTAGGCAGCTCGATCGTGTTCTTGTTTTTCGTGAAGGTCCTGCTCGCGCACGACAAGCCGTTGAACCCCGCCGATTACGACATGATCGGCGTGCTGGCCAGCCTGACCTCTGGAATACACCCCGGCGGAACAGGGGAAATGTCATTCAAACAAGCCGGTATGCGAAGGAGCGCACCTGCGCGGAGCGACGATGGTACTGAAATACCGAAAGGTGTCGAGGTTGTCGTGACGCGTTTTGAGAGGGGTATTGCGTATGTACGGCGTTGGGACGATTTGAACGATTCAAAGGAGACGTTATGAACGTAAGTGTGTGGATCATTGCGGGCTTGATGGTACTTGCCATCTTGTTCCTCATCTCAGTGCTTGCGAAGTTATATCGCAAGGCAGGGCCGCACGAAGCCCTCGTAGTGTACGGATTTCGCGGTACGCGGATCATCAAGGGACATGGAACAGTGATTTTTCCGATGATTGAAACGTGCCGCGGGCTCTCGCTTGAACTGATGTCCTTCGACGTCGCGCCGCAACAGGACCTTTACACGCGGCAAGGCGTAGCCGTCACTGTTGAAGCGGTTGCCCAGATCAAAGTCAAATCGGATCCGGAATCGATTCAAACCGCTGCGGAGCAATTTCTGACAAAAGGGCCGGCGGAGCGTGAAGGCCTGATCCGGCTTGTGATGGAAGGACACCTTCGGGGCATCATCGGTCAATTGACTGTTGAAGAGATCGTGAAGCAACCCGAAATGGTTGCCGACCGCATGCGCTCTACTTGTGCGGAAGACATGAACAAGATGGGTCTGGAAGTCATTTCATTCACCATCAAAGAAGTGCGGGACAAGAACGAATACATCACCAACATGGGCCGACCCGACATTGCAAGAATCAAACGGGATGCCGATGTAGCCGCCGCTGAAGCCGAGCGCGACACCGCAATAAAACGCGCGGACGCTACGCGGGCTGCAGCCGTTGCGAAAGCACAGGCGGATCAGGAGCGCGTCATGGCGGAAACACTCTCGGCCGCCAAACAGGCAGAAGCACAGCGGGACCTCGAGATCAAGAAGGCCAATTTTAAGGAAACGACCACCAAGCAGCAGGCACAAGCGGACAAAGCCTATGAGCTGCAGACAAACGTTATGCAGCAACAGGTGATCGCAGAGGCCGTGAAGATCAAACAGATCGAAAAAGAGCAGGAGATCAAGGTACAGGAAGCCGAGATTCTGCGGCACGAGCGCGAATTGATCGCTCAGGTGCTCAAACAGGCGGAAATCGAGAAGCGGCGGATCGAGACGCTCGCCGAGGCCGAAAAACTCCGTTTGACGGTGGAAGCCGAAGGCCGCGCATCTGCAACGCGCACTCAGGGAGAGGCCGAAGCAGAAATCATCTTCAAGAAAGGTGAAGCCGAAGCCAAGGCGATGAATGTTAAGGCCGAAGCGTATCAGGAGTACAACCAGGCCGCTGTCGTGGACAAGCTGATTACCGGCTTGCCGGAAGTGGTCCGCGCTTTGGCGGCACCCCTGGCCAATGTCGACAAGATCACGGTGGTCTCGACTGGCAATGGAAGTTCCGCGGGCATGAACAAAATAACCGGCGATATGGTCAGCATGGCCGCCCAGATCCCCGCGTTATTCGAAACCTTGTCTGGAATGCAAATGTCAGAGCTGTTCGCCAAGATTCGCGGAATCGGTGACAGCGTACCGAAACCCGATAGCGGAAACAACAGCGGTGCCGGTTCTGCCGGCGCTCGCTGACCTAGACAGTAATCGAAGGAGGAGCCATGCCATTATTAGAACGCGTCTCCGCACTGATTCGCGCAAATCTGAATGATCTGATCGATCGTGCGGAAGATCCCCATAAGATGCTGAAGCAAGTGATTCTGGATATGCAAAACCAGATGCTGCAGGTCAAGACACAGGTCGCTATGTCGATAGCGGACGAGCACCTGCTTCGTAAGAAGCAACTCGAAAACGAAGAAAAACACTCCGAGTGGATGCGAAAGGCCGAACTGGCGGTCGACAAGAAGGACGAAGGACTTGCCCGCGCCGCCTTGGAACGCGCTGTCGGTTTTCGCAATCTGGCTGAAAACTACAAGGAAGAAATCGAGCACCAAAAGGTTCAAGTGGAAAATCTTCGCGTTGCAATGCGCAAGCTCGAACACAAATTGACGGAAGCTCAAGCGAAGAGCGAATTGTTGATAGCAAAACATCGGCGTTCGCGCGCTCTGACGAAGGCGAGCCAGGCGCGCATGGCCGCCCACGACGAATCGAAAATGGGGACTTTCGATCGGATGAAGAATAAGATCCAGACCGATGAAGCTCTCGGACAGGCGATGGCTGAGGTTGCTAATGAGAATCTCGAAGAGAAGTTGGCATCGCTGGGAAAGGAAGATGAAATCACGAAACTTCTTGCCGATCTCAAAGCGCGCCGCGGCGTCGCCTGAAATCTTTTGTTACATGCGGCGGGCAGCGTCTTCCAGCGTCCGCCGCACCCAGACCTCACGTTGTTCCCCATTCACTGTGAGCCGGAAGAGCTGTTTCTTGCGCATCTACCGACACCTATCGCGTTTCGTCGAGTATTTCGGCAGCTCGAAGTGGCGGTTGTGAATCATCGTTGGCCGGGATTTCTGCTGGGTCGTATGCCTCAGCGGTGTCAGGCGCTTTGAATAGCGTATACAGATTTATATTCCCGAGCGCGGCGATGATGGAATCTGAGATTCCGGTGTGCCGCGATTTCATCGAGTCTAAAAACTCCCGAATCTCACGCCGGACGTTTTCCTTTTCGCTGCACACGCACGCAATTGGAAGAAAACCCTGCACTCTGGCGTATTCTGTCGAAACGCTTTCCGTAACGTAGACGAGGGGCCGGATCAACCGGAGGCTTCCCTTCCGCGATTGCGAAACCGGCGGGAGTGATGCGATGCGGCCGTTGAACAGGATGTTTCGCATCAACGACTCTGCGCAGTCGTCCGCCGTGTGGCCTAATGCGAGAACGGAACAGCCCAGTTCGGCAGCAATTTGATAGAGGTGGTACCGGCGGTGCCGGCTGCAAACGTCGCAGCCGTGAGAGACATTCTGGGCGATCAGACGCAGTGTGGCGTCGTCTTGTCGCACGATCCACCCTATACCTAACGTGCGAATCTTCTCCTCCAGCACGTGGATCGGCAATTTGAACTTGCCCTGCTCCACCGTGACGGCGATCAGCTCATAACTAAACGGGGCGCGCTTTTTGTAAGCCACGAGGGCGTGAAGCAGCGTGAGGCTATCTTTCCCACCCGAAACACCAACGGCTATGCGGTCACCTGGACGCAACATGGAAAACCGGCCCATCGCTTTGCCTATTGCGTCTAGGACTTTTTGTTGGATATCCGGCATCAGAAACTTATGATACCTGAAACTATCGCGCGCCGACGCGTGCCGCGACACGCCCCGCAGCCTCGGCTTTTTTAGGCAACGGTGCAGCACGAAGAATAAGCGCCCCTACCGCGGCAACGGCTGCCATGATCGCGCTTCCGTAAAAGACTGCGTCCCAACTACCGAATCGATCGTGTAGAAGCGCAGCGGCGTAGCCGGCGAGGATGGAGGCGACACCCTTCGCGGTGTACACGACGCCGTAGTTGGATGTCGCGTTGCGGCTTCCAAAGTAGTCTCCGACAGTCGAAGGAAACAACGAGTAGACTTCACCCCAAGTAAAGAAAGTCAGCACAAGAGTCAGGGTGAACATGAAAGGAGACGTCTTTCCTACGGTTAATACGGCGACCAGACACGCACTCTGGATTGCAAAGGCGACAGCCATTGTGGTTTCCCGTCCCAATCGATCCGAAATCCAACCCCACGAAACCCGGCTTGCGCCATTGGCAATCGGACTCAGTGTCGTCGCGGCGGCCAGCGCTGCCGCTGCGAGTCCCCAGTCTTTGACAAGTGGACCGGCATTCGCCGTCACGACAAGGCCTCCTGTAGCAATCAACACGAACATCGCGTAGAGAAGATAAAAAATTGGAGTTCGGACCATTTCCGCAGTCGTAAAACTTTCGGTATTTCGTCTGGCCGCCGGCTTTACTGCCCTCCCGGGAGCCGGCTTAGGCGGAACAAACTCTTTACCGGGATGCCGCAGCAGCTGCGCGACAACCGTAATTACCAATCCCTGAATGATTCCTGTCACCAAGAATGCCGTGCGATACGAATGCGTGCCGATGAGGTATCGGATAATAGGCATGAAAAGAGCGGTGCCGCCACCAAATCCTGCGGCTATGATGCCTGACGCCATTCCGCGCCGCGTTGGAAACCACTTCAGAGCTGAACCAATCGCTCCGCTGTACACAAAGGCAGCGCCGATGCCGGCAAGCGAGTAGAAGAAATAAAGCTGTGGAAGCGTTGTTGTGAAGGCCAGAGCGCCCCAGCCGACACCACAGAGAACACCTGCCGCGGTTATGAACTTCCGCGGGCCAATTTTATCGATGAACCAGCCATCCAGTGGCTGTACCCAGGTTTGGAGCAAAACGAACCAAGTGAATGCCAACTGAATCTCGGCCAACTTCCAACCGTTCGCATCCTGGATGGGATTGACGAATAGCGTCCACGAGTATTGCAGGTTCGCGATCATCACCATCGAGATCAATGAGAAAACAAGCTGAAACCACGGGTTGTTCATCTTTTATCCTTTGTCGACGACAAATGTGTGTGTGTCAGAGCGTAATATGACAAGTCGAAAAAACGAATTCAAGCACAGATCGCCTGACGGCGCCCGGGGGTGCTCTGGCCAAGGGGTTCTCAAAACGGCGGGTTAAAGGTTAGAATTCAATACGCTTTCGGGGATCATTCTCCAATCTAGTTTCTGAAACGAGGAAAAAACATGGGAAAAGCTTTGGAAGGTGTTCGGGTCTTGGACATGACACATGTCCAATCTGGACCGACCTGTACACAGATTCTGGCGTGGTTTGGCGCCGATGTTATCAAAATCGAGAAACCGGGCGAGGGAGATCCGACGCGTGGCCAGTTGCGTGACATTCCAGGCGTCGACAGCCTCTATTTCACGATGCTGAACGGCAACAAACGCAGCGTAACGTTGAATCCGAAGACGCCAGCCGGCACCAAGATCTTCACAAAGCTGATCGAGACTTGCGACGTCATGGTCGAAAACTTCGGGCCGGGTGCCATCGACCGCATGGGTTTTCCCTGGGAGAAAATACAAAAGATCAATCCGCGAATGATCTACGCCTCCGTGAAGGGATTCGGTCCAGGACCGTATGAAGACTGTAAAGTCTATGAAAACGTTGCTCAGTGCACCGGCGGAGCAGCGTCAACTACAGGTGAGATTGACCGCGTTCCGCTAGTCACCGGCGCCCAGATCGGCGATTCCGGTACCGGGATTCATTTGGTAGCAGGAATTCTTGCGGCGCTGCTTCAGCGGGAAAAGTCGGGCCGCGGCCAGCGCGTCCAATGCGCGATGCAAGACGCTGTACTCAATCTCTGCCGGGTGAAGCTGCGCGATCAGCAGCGGCTCAAGCACGGCCCGCTCAAGGAATATCCGCAGTACCCTAATGGTAAATTCGGCATCGCGGTGCCGCGCGCAGGCAACGCCTCTGGCGGAGGTCATCCGGGCTGGGTGGTAAAGTGTAAGGGTTGGGAAACAGATCCGGACGCCTACATCTACGTGATTACCCAAGCGCAGGCTTTTCCGGCGCTGGCCAAAGTCATCGGTCATGCGGATTGGCTCGAGGATCCGGCTTACAGCACGCCGGAGGCGCGCTTGGATAAGCTGCCGCATGTTTTTTCCGAAATCGAAAAATGGACGACGACCAAGACGAAGTTCGAAATCATGGACACCCTTAATCCTTTGAACGTGCCGTGCGGTCCCGTTCTTTCGATGAAAGAAATCGCGGAGGAGCCTGCATTGCGCGAGACGGGCACTGTTGTTGAGGTCGATCATCCCAAGCGCGGCAAGTATCTGACGGTAGGCAATCCGATCAAGTTGTCCGATTCGCCCGCAGAGGTCATCCGCTCGCCGCTGCTCGGCGAGCATACAATTGAGGTTCTCCGCGATGTCTTAGGCCTCGACGATAACGAAATCGCAGCCGCGAAAACTCAGGGCGCGATCTGATCGGGGGAGACTCGAATCATGAAATACAACGTACTCGTTCTGGGGGCTTCCTACAGCTCGCTCTTCAGCACAAAATTGCTCATGGCGGGACATACGGTCTCAATGGTCTGCACCAAGCCCACAGCGGAACTGATCAATCGTGAAGGGACCGTCGTGCGCTTGCCCATCAAAGGACGCGAGTCTCTGCTGGATATCTCATCGAAAAAACTGCCGGGAACCCTTTCTGCGACAACACCCGACGAGGTGAATCCGGGCAAGTTCGACCTCACTGTGCTGGGAATGCAGGAAGCCCAGTACGGCGCGCCAGGAGTTCGCGAGTTGATGGCCCGCGTGGCCCAGGCGCGGGTGCCATGCCTGGCAATCATGAACATGCCGCCTTTGCCTTACCTCAAACGGATCCCGGGGCTGGATACGAAGAACCTCGAAGCATGCTACGCCGATCCTGGCGTCTGGCAGGGCTTTGATCCAGGGCTGACAACGCTTGCGAGTCCGGACCCGCAGGCGTTTCGGCCGCCGGATCAGCCTAAGAATGTTCTTCAGGTTGGCTTACCGACGAATTTCAAAGCGGCGCGGTTCGCAGCCGAGGAGCCAACAGCTCTGCTTCGTAATCTGGAGGTCGATATCGAGGCGGCGCGTTTCGACACCGGCGATGGCGCCATTGAGGTTCCGGTAAAACTCAAGGTCCATGATTCCATTTTTGTGCCGCTCGCGAAATGGCCAATGTTGATTGCCGGCAATTATCGCTGCGTCCG
>Ga0114129_10001256_pt1 | contig 33852 bp, 39 predicted proteins | sample RhiMetdeltSRZDD1_FD_80071 | JGI IMG/M metagenome (GOLD analysis project Ga0114129, IMG submission 80071) | Populus rhizosphere microbial communities from Tennessee, USA - Rhizosphere MetaG P. deltoides SRZDD1 (version 2) (version 2) | ecosystem: Host-associated > Plants > Roots > Rhizosphere >...
GTTGTAGCCCGTCCCTGCGCCGATTTCCAGGACCTTGTGACCGGGTTTCAGCCCGAGCTGTTCCAGCATGATCCCCATGATAGCGGGCTGGGAGGACGAACTGAGCCACTGACCTTCCTGGTTTTGCTTGGCTGAGATCGCACGGTCGGAGTAGACAGCTTCCAAAGGTGTCCCCGGCAAAAAATGATGCCGCAGCACCGCCCGGAAGGCTGCTTCCACCCGCGAGGTTTGAATCGTTTCCCTCTTCTTAAGATCATCGACAAGCGCCTGATTTAAAGCAATCGCATCGCCGTTGTTTTCATTGGGTTTAGGTTGTTCCATAGGTCTTCGCCTTCTTACGCGAGACAGCTCGATTTGATGCCAATGCCAGATGCATTCGTTCCAGATTCAGACGGCTCTAAATACATGTGTTACGTACTCAACCGGCTGATATCTTCCCAGCCAAGCAGGATCTCCTCGGTCTCATACCCTTCCCAGTCATACGGACGTTTTCCGATTCGTCTTGCTCCCAACCGTTCGTAAAAAGCAATGTTCGGATTTTCAACAAGTACTCCTACCAATAAAGGAATCGCCTTTTCCTTGCCCAATTCTTGTGCGATTCGCGATAGCAGGCGGCGGCCGACGCCGCGCCTCTGCCACAATGGGGAAACCTGAATGGATAGTAGTTCATGCGAGTACCAACTGGCACTCAATAACTCATCTTGATATCCTGGTGTGATTTCACTCACCATTGCATACCCGATCACTTCATTTTTTGTTTCTGCAACAAATAGATAGTCTCCCGGCGCAAGGCTTTGCCCGCTCGTAAAATTCTTTGCCCAATTTGCTGCACTTTCTTCAGGAGTTATCCAATTCAGACATTGGTCTGGCACCCGACCTCGAAAGGTCTCGTGGGTAGCGCTGACAAGAATCCTTCCCAGCGCGGGGCAATCGTCGATTCGGGCATGTCTGATCTCTATTTCTTCCATTGCAGTCCTTCCGCGGGGCCGGGCTCTGTTAACCGGTCTCGAGCATCGCCTGCCACTGGTTGTCTGAGATTTCCAGAGTCTTAAAGCAGCACCGGAAATCCTTTCCGATCGGACTGCAGGCGTACACTCCGATTTCGTAAGACTCGGCTTCCTGGTGTAGGTGTGTGATGCGCATCTGGATCCACGCCTGTCCGTCGTAGGAATTCTCCAGCAGAAAATCGCGGCCCCGTTTGCTGATGCGATACCACATTTCGCGATAGTTTGACTTAACATCCTGTGTCGCCCAATCCGAATATCCCAGGTTGGTGACAACGGACCCCAGCCGGCTCACGTGCTCGCTTTCATACTCTGTCGAAGCCTTGATCCAGTTCTGACTATCGATTCGCACGATCAGGCCGCACTGGTCATACTGTTCGCGCGGATGAAACTCCACATGCGTCGTCAACGAAAAGTCGCCGGTTTGTTTGATCAACAAACAATGTCCGTCATCTCGTTGAAAACCGTAATGGGTGCGCTGCCAGAAATCTGTTTTTTCGTCCGTGAAGATTTCCAATCCATTCCCCAGGTGATAGCGTCCCGGTTCGTTGAACCAGTAAAACCCCTGAGGCAGGGTAGGTTGTAAAAAATGTTCGCTCAGTTGCATACTATCGCTCCGCAATCACTGTGATTCCACTTCATCCAGGTTGATCCAATAGCGCATCTTCAGGACAGTCTGTCCTTCCACTTCGACTGCGTTTTCCAGTTGTCCACCGTTGTTTTCGATGACCTTGCGGGAGGCGATATTAGTTTCATCGCAGGTCAGGAGCACACGCTGTAAACCGCGTGCACGCGCAATGTTCAATCCCATGCGTAACAATTCCGTGCCGTACCCCTGGCGTCGTTTGGAAGGTCGAATCTCATACCCGATATGTCCGCCTGCATGCAGGTATTTTGCATTGATGGTGGTGCGCAGGGTCAACTTCCCGATCCATTGATCTCCCTCCATGAGCCAGAAATCCTCATAGGGCAGCTCCCCGGGCGATGCGTTTGCCGGGTCTTTGGCGGCAGCCAGGTGAGCAATCAGCTCTTCAAACCTCGCCCCAAGTTGTACTGCATCGACACTATATTCGCCCGCTGCGTGAAACTCGCGAACGGCCTCCAGTAATGGTTTTTTATACATCAAGGATGGTTCAACCAATGTGAGCATACCAAACTCCGAAAAATTGCGCCGCCCGGCGGCTCGCCGCGTTAGTCTGCCGCTTGTGCCGGCAACGGTTTTACAAGGTCCAGGACCCAATCCTCACCGCTATGAACATTTCCCTGGCAATCGGTGAAACTCCAGATTTTACGATACGGCTTCGATTGTACTGGCTGGTAACCGAGGCGCCGGTAGAGAGCATATGCGCGCCGATTGTTTCCTGGTTCCACACTTAAGTAGAGGTATGCGGAACCTGCTTCTGCGGCGATGCGTTCCAGGGCATGAATGAAGTCCGATCCGTATCCATGACCGCGCTGGGATTCCTTCACCTGTAAATCAACGATTTGAGGAAGGTTCTGCATGTCGTCGGCATCTGACCAATAGGATGGGCGGCGATGGACGAGACAGGCAAAACCGATCACCTCCTGGTCTGCCAAAAGTACAAGATATTGAAAGCCTGCATCTTGTGCATCACGCAATCGGTCGCGGTGAATGGCTTCACTTCCGAGCCCTTTGATGTCTGTTAGCGCAGGTATATCTGCTTCCAGGGCAGGGCGTACACTTGCCCGAAAACCATTTTTAGGAACGGTCATTGATCCAAAGACCTGCGAATGTTCATAATATGCTTGCGTTAGCACCAACGCCTACTCGGGGATAGGTGGGGCGAGTCAACGCGGCTTTAATGGAATGTAAGACCCATTGGCTACCAAATCCGTTCCTCCTGACACTCGATGGTTAATGTCGAATCCAGATTGAGCGCTGGCGTCTGTGATAGTCGGAGCACCATGATGCCTTTTTGCTCAGGTGTTGGAATCAAACCCTGCTCGCTGCGTCCCGCCAAAGGACCACGCCAGGTTTCCCAGCCTAACCGTTCATAAAATTCTACGCGGTCGGTTTCCAGACACCCAATCATGTACTCGTCACCAATTTTACCTGCCAAGTCACGCATCAGCGTGCTTCGATGCCCACGCCCCTGCACAGTTGGCAACGTTGCCACCGCATCTACATACGCTGTTCTTAATAAAGGTTGACCTTCAGGCTGAAGCCAGCGAGTCGTCACCATGGCATGACTCACCAATTGCTCGCCTTGAAATGCAAGAAAATGCCAACCACCTGACGTAACGTAGGAGAAAAGATTATTGAAATCCTCTTCCTGATGTGCTAGAACGCAAACGTTGACAATGGCATTTCGCGTATCGGCGTCTAATTCTTCCGTTTTGAAAAATTTTACGTGGGTTGATTCTGTCATGAGGCAATGATAACTGGTTTACAGCGCATGCGGATTAGACCTCCAGCGGCTTTCGTTTGCGCAGCACCCTGTAAACCGTACCGGCTGGTGTGTTTCGAGATGAGCTCGCGGGTTGCCAAACGTTATGGTCCTGAGGCTTGTAAGAAGGCGGAACGAATCTACACAGCCGTGCTGGGCTGTTCTGGATCACGGACCTTCTCTTTGCAAGCGCTTGATGTGCTGGTACACCGCCTTTGCGTCGTCAATCATTTCAAAACTTGGCGCAATGTGGTATCTGCCCATATTTGGGAAACCACTGCCTGAAGACATCCAGGCCATGGGATGCGAAGCTCCAAACGTTATGGTTCCTCTGCCATTGTCTTTTGTGCTTATGTTTATTTCGGGCAATTTTCTTAGATCCAGACTCTTTGTGTTTTGGGTGAACAGGCCTGAAAGGATAATGGCTCGCTCGTTTGTAAGCGCATAATACGTCTTGCTGCGCTGTGCGCTATCCACAAAAAAACGACCAAAGATGATGTAGAGACCCACTAAAACAAAAGGAATCCCCCAAAGCATAAAAAAGAAAGGTGCACCGCCTGCCACAACAGTAAGCTCCCAAAAGATTGCAAAGCCACCCCACAGGAGACTGAAAGGAATCATAAAAATGTCTGCAGGTCTTAACATCAGACCTTGTTGGGGCTGACCACTCCAAATGATTCTTTCGCCAGGATTTAATTCATCACGAAATCTATCTGATGTGTTTTCCAGCATTTCCTTTTCGATCCTTTCAAGATTTCTACATTGATTTTGGACAATCTGCCTGACCAGTGACGATAAGACGAAGCATCAAAAAAGTCGTCACCATTCCAAGACCATCATAGATGGAATCCTTTATGGTGGGATGTGTCATTTGTCTTAAACCATTTGCTTCGATCTACCAGTCTCCATCCTTGACTCCCTCGTCAGGATCCATCTTGTATTTGATCACCTTGTCTTCAGGGATCTCCACCCCTTCATCATCCTGCTGGGATTTGAAACCCTTTTCCTCGTCCTTTTCCTTCACGCTCTTGACGTTCCTAAGCACATCGGGGGCAGCGATATCTTCCAGCTTATCGTCGTACAGGTCGAACCAGGGCAGACCATACTGGGCATAAGTCTTGGCGGTGACCGGGGTAGGGGGTGGTTCCTGGCCGGTCAGCTCACGGTACATCAGGCTGTTGACGATATGCACGTAGATACGTCCGTGGTTTTCCGGGTCCCAGGTGTCGATGCCATGCGGATCGGGATAGATCTTCTGCTTCATTTTCCCGCCCGCCGCCAGTCCCATTTCCGCGCTTCCCAGCGGCCGGGCGAGGGCGGGCGCGGCTGCATAGAGCACTCCATCCGATACTCTATGGGCCGCAACAGGAGGTTCATCCGGGAACCTGCCCGGTTTCGGCTCATAGACAATGATCTGTATCCCCCCAAACGTTTCTTCCCCTGTCACCTGCGCTTCGACGGTGTATCCCATCCCCAGGGGCATTGCCACAAATTGACGGATGTATCCCTGCCCGGCGTTGATACCGTCCAGCCAGGGCTGGGGCGGGCAGACCAGGTAATCCTCCTCCTCGGGCTGAAGAGACTGATCCCAGGGCTTCCCGGAGACGGCATTCACTTTCCCGACCGCGATCTTGACCGCGTTGGGTTTCCAAAACCGTGGACGGAAACTGATCCATAGGGCTTCGCGCTGGTACATGGGGATGAAGACGCCGCCGTGCTCCGCCCATGCCTCCGGCACACGCTCCTTGTAATCCTCCACCTTGGAGACCGGGAACGTCCCCAGCCCAGGCGGCAACGGGTACGTCTTGCCGTCATCCGGAATACGCAGAGTCCTCTGAAAATTAAGGGAGAAACCCTCCCCGAAAACAAGATCATTGTGCTTCAATATGACTTCGGACATAACCACCTTCCTTGGTTATGGAAATCATATATTAAATTCCCCAGCCTTGCATATGCCATTTGTCCTAAGAGCGCATTGCTGAGCTCACCGCTGTGCCAAAACCTCACTCGTCCTGAAAGATGAATCGCAGCCCGCGGTTGTAAGCTTCCGGTTTATTGCCGGCATGACGCTCTCCCTCGATGATGCGTGTCTCCATTTCGAGCCCGGTGTAGTCCCGCTCGCCAAGCACCTGCATGAACTCCTCCACCGGACCAGCAACCTGCTCCAATTCGCCCACGCTCAGGAACAGCCTGGCGGGAAGCTCCGGGTGAGCGGCGGCATAGGCGGCTTCCTGCTTAAAGACATCCCGATCTCCAAAGGTGACGATCGGGCTGCCGGCGACGTATCCGTGGAAGAGGCCCGGCTCCGCGAACATGGCGTAGAGGGTGAACGTCCCCCCGAACGAGCTGCCCATCAGGACTCTCTGCGAGGCATCCGCCGGGTACTCCGACTCAACGAACGGGATCAGCTCCTCCTGGAAAAAAGCCAGGAACTTCGCTCCCTCGCCGGAGCCGGGGAAAAATGGATCCCGGACGGGTGTATAGTCCAGGGCTCGCAGCGCTCCGTAATCTGGAGCCTCGCCGGAGTAGGTGATGCCGACGATGATCATGGCGGGGATGAACTTATCATAGTGCAGTCCGCCGTAGATGGAATCCAGCAGCTTGAAATCCCATTGTCCGTCGAGCACATAGAGGATGGGATATTTCGTTCTCTGATCCCCCCGGTACTCCTCCGGCAGGCGGACGTAAAGATCATAGCTGCGACCCGTGGCAGAAGACTCCAGGCGCCGTACTTCTGACGCCGGTATGGTTACTCTGGGGAATGTTTGCGAGGTCTGCTCCGCGGGCCCTTGTACTGCCGGTCGCTGTGGCGTGCATGCGCTCATCCCCTGGGAGAGCAGGATACCGATAGTCAGGAGGGTCTTTCGAAGTGACATTGCCATGCTGATATTCCTGATATGAACCGCGATTGTCTGAGGTACAGGACAAGATATGTCGTTGCGAGGTGCGCGATTTTCCCGACGACATGTACTCTCCTATAAGAATCATATGTCAAATCCCCTGTGATTTCACGTGTCATTTGTCTTAAAAATCGGGACGCTCTGATATTTTGAACCCACGCAGGAGCAGCAGCATGCCGGCGAAAAGCAGGATGAGACCAAGCGGGTTGGGAACCCAGCCCTGCTGGACATCACCGGAGATGAACAGCACGTCCGGCGCTGCGATCGAATCGAATGAAATCAAGCCTTCATTCCTGACTTCGAAACGGTTTGTCAGGATCACCCAGGGATTCCTCGTCGCTGTCCAGCGCACGGTCTCGTAAAGCCCACCGGTATGGACCTGGCGGCTATTGACATATAACGTTTCTCCCTCGCGCCTGAAATGAAGTCCGGTGACCGCGGCTTCATTCTCGCTGCTTGTCCCAAGCGCATAAATCCCGCCGCCGCCCATGTTGAAGGGCCAAAGGCTGAGACAATAGGCGATGCGTGTACTGGCATCCATTCCCTCCTGGTGGACATCTTGATCCCCTTCGCAGGGGAAATCCATGATGACCGGTATCGGTTGAATCTGGCGGATGGCTTGCGGCAGCGTCAACACGGAGGCAGCGATGAAGAGAACCCCGAGGAATTGTTTTGACGAGAATTTCATGAGCATTGCTCACCCATAAGCGGACGGATTACATCCTGTGCGCAGTGTTTGTATTTGCATTACCTGTATCTTCCTTCAGGAATTCCTGCAGCGCCTGTACAATTTGATCCAGGACTATCAGCGATTTTGGAACATTTCCCGGCATCTCCAGAGCATGATTTGCACCTTCGATGAGGAGACTGCGTCCACTGGTGACGTGTTCAAGGCGTCTGAGAATGTCCTGTTGGTAGAATTTATCAGCTGTGCCAAGAACGAAAAGCGAACGTGGATGTGCCTGTTCGATGCGTGAGCACAGCCAGGCAACGGTCAGCAACGGGGTGAGCCAGATGCAAGTAGCCTGTTGAAAAACGGCATCTGCCAAAAGGTGACCCATAGCTATTGTTCCAATGGATTTCCCGACCAGTGTGATTTTCTCATAGGAGCGGCGTGACAGCGCAGCCTCGCAGGCGGCAAAGACATCCTCTGCAATCCATCTATCCTGTTCAACCTCGGGGTGCTCCAGGAAATCAGTTCGAAAATATGCATACTCTACCCGCAGCAAATCCGCTCCCTGGTCGAGCAGGACGCGACCTGCGTAATACAGGGGAGGCATCTCTACCGGGTAACGATACCCTGGCAGAATAATTCCCAGGTGCCGCGTTGGGCCTGGCTGCACAAAGAGCGTATTGGGGACCGGTTGATTCTTGTATCCGGCGATATCCAATGAGTGCAAACTCAATTCCATTTTGACAACATCCCATCCAAGTTCATGAAAATGCCGAAGGCAGATCACCAGTAATGATGCACCTGCGGGCGGACCAGCCGCTCATAGATCTCACGGACTCTGTTCATCGTTTCCTCTGACAGCTCAGGCAGATCCGCGGCGCTGACGTTTTCCTCCACCTGCGATGGGCGTTTCGCGCCGGGAATGGCGCAGGTCACGGCAGGGGATATCAGGATCCAGCGCAGCGCCATCTGGGTCAGAGTCATGCCCTCAGGCAGAAGTGCGCGCAGCTCGTCCACTGCCTGCAAGCCGGTTTCGTAGTCCAGTCCTGAGAACGTCTCGCCGCGGTCGAACCATTCGCCCTGCCTGTTGCCGTGACGGTGGTCGTCGCTCTCGAACGTGCTCGTGCGGGTCATCTTGCCTGTCAGCATCCCGGACGAAAGCGGGAGGCGCGCCAGGATCCCGACCTTGCGCCGCGCGGCTTCGCCGAAGAACAGGTCCATCGGGCGCTGGCGGAACATGTTGAAGATGATCTGCACCGTCTCCACATTTGGATATTCCAGTGCCTTGAGCGCCTCTTCCACCTTTTCCACGCTTACGCCGTAATGAAGCAGCTTGCCTGCCTTCAGTAGATCGTCGAGGGCAGCGAAGGTCTCCGGCATATAGAAGACTTCTGTCGGAGGGCAATGCAATTGCAGGAGGTCGAGCGCTTCCACCTCCAGGTTCTTGAGACTGCGCTCCACGAAGGCAGTTAAGTTCTGCTTCGTGTACCCGGCGGCGATGTGTGGATCATTTCTGCGCCCGGCTTTGGTCGCGACGTAAAACGGCTCGCTTCGTTCCTTACGGAGCCTGGCGAGCAGCTGCTCACTGCGCCCGTCGCCGTAGACGTCGGCCGTGTCGAAAAAATCCACTCCCAGGTCGAGAGCACGGTGCAATGCGGCGAGCGATTCTTCATCCCGCACATCACCCCACGTGCCGCCGATCGCCCATGCGCCGAAACTGATCGTTGAAACCTTCCAACCTGTACGTCCAAGTTCGCGATATTGCATGATGACTCCTGTTGTGCTGTTCTGCTCCACCGTTGAAGACGGCGTAGAGAGCATATGAATTCTATTTTATCAACCTCGCAAACAAAATCCCTGCCAGTAACGCCATCAGTGCACCGAAGAGGAACGGAGCGCTCGGGCCGAATCCCGTCCATGCGCCGGCGCCCTGCCAGAGCAGACCCGCGATCAGCGAGGCGGGCAGGACGGTTATTCCGATCGCTGCATTGAACAGCCCATAGGCCGTGCCGCGTTGTTCCTGGGGCACAAGGTCCGCGACCAGCGCCTTTGCCGCGCCTTCTGTTGACGCGTAATACAGACTGTAGAGCGCGTATAACATCCAGATCTGCCAGCCCGTCTGCGAAAAGGCGAAGCCCAGGTAGACCAGTCCATACGCCAGCCAGCCGATGAGCATCAGCCTACGCCGTCCCACTCGATCGGACCATGCGCCAAGCGGACCTGCAAACACGGTATAGATCGCGTTGAACGTGAGCGACATGCCCATTACCTGCAGGAGGCTTAGTCCGCGCTCCTGCCCGCGCAGGAGGATGAACGCGTCGGAGGAGTTGCCCAACGTGAACAGGACAAGGACGAACAAGAAGTATTTGAAGCGCGGGTTCAGGTTTTTCAGAGAGAGGCGCAGCCCCTCAGCGGTTTTGCTGTTCCCTGTCACATCGACGGCACCCAACGCCAATACCAGCACCCCTAGCACCCCGGGGACGATGCTGACCAGCACGACCAGCCTGAACGTGTCGAGTGTGAGCAGGGATGCCTGGGCTTGAGTCCGCCACACGATAACGGCGGCGATCCCGAGCCCGAGGAACGCGCCCAGGGTGTCGGCGGCGCGGTGCAGACCGAAGGCGAGGCCGCGCTGTTGGTCGTCGATCGAGTCGGCGATCAACGCGTCCCGCGGCGCCGTGCGGACCCCCTTGCCGATCCGGTCTGCCACACGGACGCCCAGCACCCAGCCCCAGGCGCTGGCAAAATATAAAAGCGGTTTGGTGATCGCCGAGAGCGCGTACCCCGCGACCGCAAACGGTTTGCGCTTGCCAAAGCGATCCGAAAGCGCCCCGAAATAGATCTTCAGTAAACTCGCAGTCGTCTCTGCCACGCCCTCGATCAACCCGATGACGGCGGTGCGAACACCTAATATGTTAGCAAGGAAAAATGGAATAAGATTCAACAACATCTCCGAAGAGATGTCGTTAAGCAGCGATGTCGCAGACATCACCCACACATTGCGCGGCAACCCGCGCCAGCCTTTTTGCATACCACCTCATATAAAAGCCAAGATGGCAATGCAACTGCCACCTCAAAACGGCAGTTGCACTGCCGTTTTCTCTACAACATTTTTATTCATCCCCTTCGTCGGTGATCGCGCCGGGTTGTTCGACTTTCAAGACCTCGCCGTGAATGTTGATAATGATCTTGAACCCCATCATGCCAAGATATGCGCGCATGTCTTCCGGCAGACCCACTTGCAGGAGCTGATCAAATTGTTGATCGATGTTCTTTAACTGTTGCTGGATGGCGGCCCTGCTGAAGACGTCCTCCTGCCCCAGCATTTTGGCGGCCTGCTCGGAAAGGAGGTCTTCGCTGCCTTTCATCATCTCCGCCAGCTGGTCCAGGACCTGGCGGTCCACCTGTTCCGATGGGACGTGACGGCGGAAGCCCGCGTCATCCACTACATAGCAGGGCTCATCACCCACAAGGGTCGCTTCGGCGGGCTTGCCAAATTCATCGAAGACAAGTCCGGTGAAAAGAGGTTGTCGAGGCATATGTATATTTCCTGGCTGAGTGCTGCGCAATCGAAGCGGCTGGATACTCAGCAGTTGGATGTAGAACTGTGTTTCTTAAGAGAAGCTGCTTCTGGAACTGCGCTTGGACTGCACTACGTGTCGCTCAGCGCGCTAACTATCCTGTTTCCCTTCCACCGCGGCGAGCAGAATCCCCGCGGCAATGCCGACGCGGCGATCGAGCCGGCCGATGGTATCCATGCTGAAGTCCAGGTTCAGCTCATAGCGGAAGAGATTGAAATTTTGCTTGAGGTCGGCGACGCGCGTCTCGCCGACGGTCATATCGTAGTTCTGCGGTAGCCATGAGCCGAGCACAAGCCGCCGCAGGAGCGCCAGACCCACGCTGTCTTCGAACAGCTGACCGATCGGGCGGTCGTTCGCATCCAGCACTTCCCACTCATCGCGCAGGAGGGAGCGCAGTCCCTTGCGCCGTAGCACACCAACCTTTTGATTCAGTTCCGTATCCACCACATCATAGGCGGCGGAGAAATCCATGATCTGGCGCGCCTTGACGCTCAACACTTCGCGTGACTTATCCTCGCTATCGTAGACACGGATATCCTCGCGCAGGCGGAACATCTTCTGTTCGCTGAACAGCACCAGCCTGCCCGCCGGGTCGTAAAAACGGAACTTGCCCGTCAGTGCGATGGCCTGGCGCTTGAGCAGATACGTCGGGAATTGAAATATAGGATTCAAAGTATTCTCCTGAGAGATAAGGTTTCCTCGCTGACCGGAAGGGGCGTAGGCTGCCCTGCGTCTCGACTGCGTGGCACTTGAGGCGCCACTCCGTTCGACGAGGAGAGATGAATCAAAAGATCTGAACGACTGTCCCTTCGCCGGGCAGATGGATGTAATCCATGTCGGCTGGGACAGCGGGCTTGCTCCAGCGATACAGGAACTTGGCAGCTTCTGAAGGCAGGTTCACGCAGCCATGACTGCGCGGCTGACCATAATCATTGTGCCAGTACGCTCCGTGGAAGGCATTGCCGGCGCCAGTAAAGAACGAACACCATGGCACGCCGGGTAAACTGTAAATATGCTCATCCTCCACGGCGTCGCCCTCATTGGTCATGTGGACCGATGGTCCCTTATGGTATGTACGGAACTCGCCCTTGGGAGTATCCGTGCCGCGTACGCCGCTCGCACAGCGCTGCGAAAAGACAAGCTTCTCTCCCTCGAAGGCGGTGACCATCTGCGTGGTCAAATCCACGACGATCCGCTTCTGATCGTCAGGAACATCGGGCGAAAGCGTGGTCAGCTCATCATTGGGCACCAGCCGCATGTCGTGCGAGGGAACATAATAGGATCGCTTGAGAAAGAAATCATAGATCTCGTACCAGATGCTTTTTTCATCGCGCTGGACGATCACTCGTTTCACCCAGTGCGTGCTGCCATAATAGATACGATAGCCACGCTCGGCATAGGTAAAAGGATCCTTCTTGGTATCGCAGTACGGGACGGTGATCTCGCCCAACTGTCCCTTCTCGGGCAGGGTAAAAATCGGTTTTTGATACTTTGTTTCCACAGGCTGAATGCCACCGGAAAACGCGTAGCCAGTATCGATCTTGTACCACAGGGTGTTGTAGGGATTCCCGTAGCCGGGTTCGCCATTTTCTTCGATACCGGCGATTTCCACCACTTTATCTGCGCCGAACAAATGGACTTGATTTGCCTGAAACGCCGGGGCGTCGTAGAGCGGGACGCCGCTCCACGTGATGCGTCCCTGCCCGGGCGGTGTGATTTCCAGCGCACGGGCGATGCGCAGGTCGCGCAAGGCGAACGCCAGCGAGCCAGTGCTGACAAGTTTGAGAAATTCACGACGAGAGAGCTGAGGGTTGAGCATAGGATAAGTTTACCTGCAAAAAAGGTGAATGAGTGAGGGTTGTTATTTGATTCTTATACTTTGTTTACGGGGAAATTGTTCCACCCTTCACCCCCGCCGGGGACGGCGGCTCGAGCAGAATCTAAACCTTAATTTCCACCTTTGTCCCGACATATCCATAGACCGAATACTTTTCCGATGGGACGGTTGGCATCGTCCAGCGGTAGAGCCATTTGGCGGCCTGGGGCGTCATGTTGATACAGCCGTGACTGTGCGGGATGCCATAGTCGTTGTGCCAGTAGGTGCCGTGGAAGGAGATCCCGCCCTCGGTGATATACAGCACCCAGGGCACCCCGGGGAAGTCGAAGCCATTGGAGGCGATATCCCCATTTGCCATGTGGCGGGTGGGGCGCTTATGATAGGTGATGAAATTTCCGACAGGCGTGGTGTAGGTCCCGCTCAGGCGCTTGCCGCCTGTGGAGACGCGGGTCGCGAAGACGGCTCGTCCGTTCTCGTACGCCAGCAGCAGCTGCTCGTTCAGGCGTACCTCGACGCGTTTGTCCTCGCTGGGAACCTGCGGAGACAACGGAGTCAGCTCTTCGGCTGAAACGAGGCGGACATGTTTCGCAGGGACATAGTAGTAGCGCTCAAATTTGTCGTCCAGCAGGCGGTACCAGATGCTCCCGTTTGTCCCGTCCACCGCGCTTGCCACCCAGTGGACCGTCTCATAATACAAACGGTAGACGAACTCCGCGTTTGCATCCGGTTCGAGATAGGCGTCTGTATAGGGCACACTGATCTCCCCCAACGCGCCTCTCGTCGGAATGGACTGGGGCTGATTCAGAATCGTGCGAACCGGCTGGATGCATCCCGAATAGGCGAAGCCACCTTCCTCCAGCTGGTACCAGACCCGGTTGTATGCGTCTTCATCCTCGCTGACGGTCGTATTCGTGATCGGCACGACCAGGTCATGCCAGTAGACTTTGAGGCGTTTGGAATTGGCGTTGGGCTCGTCAAATGCCCAGACGGTGCGGTTGATGATGCGTGCCTGAAGATTTGCGAATTCATCCTGCTGGGGGAGAAACGATGACAACTCAGGCAGAACTATCCCCATCAAGCTGTAACTGCTTAGCCTGAGAAAATCTCGTCGGGATATGATTGTCTTGCTCATCTCACTAATTTGCCACGGAGACATGGAGCACAGAGTTTTCTCTGAGTCTCCGCGCCTCCGCGGCTGGCTTGCTAATAATGCACGTTGACCACAGTTCCCACCGAGGCCCAGCTGAACAGCCAGGCGGCATCGTCAATGGTCAGATTGACGCAACCGCGGCTCATGGGTGTTCCAAAGTTGTTATGCCAGTAGGTGCCGTGTAATCCATAATCGCCGTGGAAGAACATCACATAAGGCACATCCTTCAGATGGTAACCGGGTCCTGACATATCCTGCACGCGCACCTTGACATAGATCTTGTGCCTGCCGGTCACGGTGGGTGTGAGCCAGGTACCGGTGGACACAAGAAATGAATTGACAACGGTGTCTCCTTCATAGGCGTACACCATCTGGTTGGTGAGATCCACGTCGATCCAGCGAGCGCCGTTTCCAACGACGTCCTCAGGTTTTGGCGGCTTGTATTCGCTCGTAGGTGTGTCTTCCACCCGCTCCATTGCCACAACACCCTGCGGTTCGGTGTCATCCGGGATGATCGTGGATGACACCGCCGGAACCTCTGTGGGCGCTTCCGTGGGTTCGCTGGTCGGCTCATTTGTGGATGTTGCACGATGTGTTGGAACAGGTGTATTTGCAGACTGGACCGCGAACGCACTGACATCGATCGGCGTGACTTCCGGCTTGGCGACATCCACCTGCGCCCAGAGATTTTCCTGTGTGGGGGCAGAGAGATCGATGCCCCTCACGATTGAGGCCAGCGCCGGGCTGGTGACTGCAAATAAGACAAGAAAGCCAAGAAACAAAATACCGGCCCCGATCAACAGAGCTGGCAGCAGCCAGTTCCTTCCCTGGGTCTTCAACGCGGGCATTGCCACCGCGGTTTGGTAGGTATGCACAGGCGGTGCAAGCGGGACTTCCGCTCGGCGAGGAAGCGGGGAAACCGGAGTGAGGACTTTCAACGCCTCCACCTGCTTTCGCCGGTCGGTTGCCCACTCCACAGCTCGACGCGCCCGCGTGCTTTGCGGGTTGAGCTCCAGGGCTTTTTGGGCGTACGCCAGAGCGTCCTGCGGGTCCGGCTCTGAGGCCGTGAGCACCAACCACACATCCTCCAGGCCCGGTGCGAGGTGCGCGGCGCGTTCGCCCATCTGCCGTGCGGATGCCTTGTCGCCGCGGCGCAAGGACTCACGTGCTTTACCAATGAGCTCACGGGCTTCGATGAATTGATCGTTCATAAGGTCACCTTTAATGAAACAGAAATAATTCCAACGTACCAGACTGCGCGTACTAACTTACCACTGAATTTCCACCGGTGTGCCGATCTCCGCCCACTCGTATAACAGCTGGGCCTCATACGTGCCAAGCACCACACAGCCGTAGGAAACGGGAGTTCCCAGATACCCTTCCCAGAGTGTGGCGCCATTCGACAGAATCGGCAGGGCATGGATTCCGTTCTCCAGGCTGCCAGACCAGTAGATCCCGAGCCAGTTCGGCATCCAGATATTCCAGGTGGCGCCGTAGGCATTGGGAATCTTGCTCTGCACTGCGAACGTGCCGACGCGTGTGGCGTTGTTGATGCCGGTCGAAGCAACGAAGCTATAAATAAGCGCATCGCCTTCATAGACGTACATATGTTGTTCTGAAATATCCACCAGGATATATTTCCCGCCGCCCGTCGAAGGTACAGGCATTAGTTCCTGGGGATTCTGTACGCGAACCGCAGTATCGTCGACGAGCTCCATGGCTACGACGGCAGGTGTCTCTGTGACAGGTGGAATGGCTGTGTCCACGGGAGCTGGTGTCATGGTTGGGAGGGCCGTTGGAACTGCGCGCGTCGGCTTGGGAACGTCGGCGTATGCCCACAGGTTTTCTTGCGTGGCTGTGGGTGTGGGACCAAATATATAGGATGCGCTGACCGGGGAGGTGACAAAAAAGAAAAGGACAAATCCAATGCTGAGGAACGATATAAGCAGCCAAAGGAATATGGCGAGGCGATGCTCTCTGGCGTTCATGGAGTCAGATTCGAGATGGGCGTGGGCTGGATGTTTTCATTTCGTGCAAAACACAAAATGCCTTCCACAACCCCCTGCGCAACGAGGTCGGTTCGTTTCGTGAGGAACTCCCGGTCGAGGTTAAGAAAACCGGTCTCGATGATCGCCGCCACCGTACTGGTGTCGATCTCCCGGAAGGAATGATATTCGCGCATGTCCGCCGTGATGCTGCCAGCGTGAAAACTCATCGCCGTGATGCTCTGGTAGCGATCTATCAGGCAGGCGGTCAGCCGGTTTGCGCGGTTGAGATCATATGTGTTAAGCGCAGCCGCTACTTTGAATCCGGTTGCTTCATCGTTGACATACTCACAGGAATCGTTATGAATGGAAACGACAGCCAGGGCGCGGTATCCGTTCAAACGTGAGTCGTATTCGCGCAGCAAGTCCACCTGATATCCGTCCTGAATCAACTGCTCCTGGACCATGGCGGCGATCTTCAGGTTCATATCTGCTTCGGTGAGCGTGACATTGCCGTTCCCATCCAGGCAGACCGCGCCGGAGTCGTTGCCGGAGTGTCCCGCGACGATGCCAATCCGCAATTGCGCTGGCGCCTGCTGGGCAAACGGCACTTGTGGTGCTTCTTCGTTTGTGCGAGGGGTGAGAAGGACACTTAATCGATCGTAGAAGTTGCCTCCCACCAGTCCACGCGAAGGCAGCGCCGTGAAGAGGGTCGCCAGAAGGATGGCAACGCCCAGAACAGTTTGCACTGCCCGGAACGAACGCCTTCGACGCCGGGGTGGAGGCTGGGACGCAGATTCCATATCGTATATCCGAATAGTACCTTTTAAGGCATGAACTTGCAAGGGAGGAAGCCGCGAATTTCCTGTTACAAATCCGTAACTCGAGCAGGGATCACAATGCTTTCCGATTTTGTTTTTTGACTTGACGCACCTACCCCTCCTCGTTATGATAAATTTTCTGGAGAAATCATCTTATGCCTCTTGATCCCGAAAAACTTCGGCATGCCATGCGGGCCTGGACCACGGGCGTGGCGATCGTCACGTCCATCTATGAAGACCAGCAATATGGCATGACCGTTAATTCATTTACCTCCATTTCGTTGGAGCCTCCGCTGATCTCTGTTGCCTTGCGACAATTAACTCATACACATGAACTGGTCGTAAAATCTGGAATGTTCTCCGTCACGATTTTGACCGCGACACAGAAGGACCTCTCGGATCGCTTTGCCGGAAAGCTGCCAAATATTACCGATCGTTTCGCCGGTCTGCAAACCGAAACCGTCTCCCTGGATTCGCCCGTCTTCAAGGATGGGATGGCTTATTTCGACTGTCGAGTGGTCAGCTCGATGCCGGTGGGCGAGAATACCCTCTTTGTCGCCGAAGTCCTGGACGCGCGCGGTGAAGGACAAGGCGAGCCGCTGGTCTATCACAACCGCGAGTATTGGAAGCTGACAAGACCTTCACTCTAGGGCACTTTCTGAACAAGGAATGGTTCGCAGTGAAGAAAGGGGCAGAGATATGCAGGAAAAACTCACTATTGAAGAACAAGAAATCCTGCTCCGCCTGGGGCGTGAGGCCATGGAGCGCGGTGTGCGAGGGGAGGAATTACCTCTTCTCGATCTATCTTCCCTGCCTTTGGTTTTGCGCGAAGAAGGGTCGTCGTTCGTTACGATCACCTCGCAGGGACAGCTGCGTGGCTGCGTCGGCGCGCTGGAAGCCTATCAGCCTCTGGCGGAAGACGTGCGCCTGCATGCCGTTGCCGCGGCACTGAAGGACCCGCGTTTCCCTCCGGTAAAAGAAGAGGAACTAAGCGGGATCCAGATCGAAATCTCGCGCCTGACGTGCCCTGTCCCTCTGGAATACAAGGATCCGAATGACCTGCTCTCCAAACTGCGCCCGCACGTGGATGGAGTGATCCTGCGCGATGATTTCTATCATCGGGCAACTTTCCTGCCACAGGTTTGGGAAAAGATCTCAAGTCCCGCAGGGTTCCTGGATAATCTTTGTTACAAGATGGGCGTGGAACCGGATCTCTGGCGTCGCAAACATTTTGAGGTGCTCACCTACCAGGTGGAGGAGTTTCACGAGTAGGGTAAAATCGACCTATGGCTGAGAGCGATGCGGTTTTCCAGGAAGCAGTAGAGGCCCTGCGAGCGGGGAATAAGAACCGTGCCCGCGAATTGCTGACGGGTCTGCTCAAGACCGATCAGAACAATGCAACCTACTGGGTGTGGATGAGCGCCACGGTGGATACCACCAAGGAGCGCATCTACTGCCTGCAAACCGCGTTCAAGCTGGATCCGCAAAACGTGGCTGCCAAACGCGGCTTGATCCTGCACGGGGCCCTGCCGGCGGATGAGACTGTCCAGCCGTTCCCGGTCAACCGGCCGCGCGCCTGGGAAGAGAAGCTGCTGCTTGCTCATGAAAAGCCCAGGCCAAAAGGCTGGGCGGCGGTCAAAGCCAGCCCGATTGTCCGCCTGGGTGGGTTTGCTGCGCTGGGTGTTGTGCTGATCGGCGCTCTGGTCTTTGGCTTTCTCCAGGCGCGTGCGATTCGTAACGCGCGACCGCCGACCTCCACGCCCGGACCTTCTCCCACATTTACATTAACTCCCACCTCCTTTAATGCCACCGGCCAACCCGCCGCAGCGGGCACGCAGGCGCCGCTCTCGGACCTGCTGTCTGTGCCTCATACGCCAACGGCGCTCTATGTGAATACGCCGCGCCCGCCAGAGACGCGCGATATGTATCGCGTGGTGGAGGCCGCCTATAAAAGAGGGGATTGGCCCGAGGTCATTCGTGCCATGCAGGATATCATCCGCCTGGAGCCGCAAGCCGCAGACGCCTACTATTACATCGGCGAAGCCTATCGCTTCCAAAGGGACTCCGGAGCGGCGCTCTCGGCATATCAGATGGCGATCAGTCTGGATTCCAACTTTGGCGCACCCTATGTAGGTATTGCCCGCGCCAGATTGGGGGACGATCCCAATGCGGATGTCCTGTCTGATCTGGATCAAGCCATCCGTATCGACCCGAATTTCGGCGAGGCCTATCTCGAACGCGCCATCGTCAAATTACGAGAGGACAATATTTCGGGCGCCCTCGAAGACCTCGATCAGGCAAACCGCCATCTGCCGGGTTCGCCTCTAGTCTTTTACCATCTGGCGCAGGCGCGGCTCCAGGAAGGAGAGCTCGATCTTGCACTTGGCGCCGCCCGGCAGGCAAACCAATTGGATGTGACCTACCTTCCCGTGTATCTGTTGCTTGGCCAGATCCATGCGGAAGCGGGAAATGAGACCGAAGCTGCGGAGGCTCTGGGGATTTACCTGAAATATAGTCAGGACGATACGGCTGCCTATGTATTGCTGGGCAGGATGCACTTTGAAAACCAGGAATATGAAGAGACGATCGAGAATATGAACAACGCCATCGCGTTGAACCGGAATCAGCGCGAGCCGTATCTCTACCGCTTCCTCTCGAACGTGGAACTGGGGAATGCCGAACAGGCAGAGGACGATCTGGATACCGTGATGCTGTTCTATCAGAATGTATTCGAGGTCAACATCGCACGCGTCCGCCTGGACTTGCTCCAGGGAAGAGAAGGGAATGCGCTGCTGCTCCTCGACCGGGTGAAATCTCTCGCCGAGACAGACGAGCAAAAAGCCCTTGCCTACTACTGGAGTGCCAGGGTATACGAAGCGCGTGAGGAACTCAATGACGCCGCGGAAGACTGGCAGCTATTGCTGGACCTCCCCGAAGAAGCAATGAGCGCTGACATGCGCTCTGAAGCGGAGGAGCGGCTGGCGGCACTCGCCACGCCCACCGCTACGCCTTCGCGCACTCCCACCGTTCGTCCCGGCACCCCGACCCGGACGCCGACGCCATCGAGGACGCCCACGCGCACACCAACAAGAACACCTACCCGCACCCCCACGCGAACGCCAACTCCACGATGAAAAGAAGCGACTGATCTCTCAGTCGCTTCTTTATTATTTTCCTTTTCCATACTTCGCCCGATCCTCCGGGCAGGGACACAAGGCGCGCAGATAGTGCCAGTTGTAGATGCCGTAATCATGCCCATCCTCCCAGACGATGGTGAGGGCGTATGATCCCACTGCTACCACATTGGTGATGCGCGTGGACGGTGTATCTCCCAGCTTGATATCGAATACTTCGGCATCAGGCTCGGACCTCATGTTCTCGTGCCCGCCGCGGCAGGAGGCGCAGGGACAGGCCGCGCGTAACAACTCAAATGGATAGACGCTCGTATGGTTGTCGTTCCACGTGATCGTGAATTCCCTGGTCTTTTTGTTGGCAGTAATGCCAGTTGGTTTTTCGTTCATGTTAAGCTCCGCTGGAGTCAACGTCTCCAGACGTTGGGGCTACAAAGAACTCCAACCTCTGGAGACGTTGACTCCGTTTACTCAGGCTCTGGAATATACGTTAAAAAGTCCGCGGCGGCCCAGCCGACGCGCGTTTCATCATACGGTGCGACGAGGTACCACCATACATAACCGTCCACTTCCCGCGGGCCGTCCTGAACGACAAAGACCTCCGAATCATAGGCAAGGAATTGGAACTCCCCGCCTAATCCAGGCTCTGCTCGAATTCGCAACCCCTGTCCTTCGGTCCCATTGATCTGTACATAGTTACCGATCGCAATCCCGGCTGGTGATGTGGGCGAGGCGAAGGGATCAATGGTTGGTGTGGGCGGCGCGCCGGATGTGCCGGTAGGCGCCGGGATGACGGTCACGTTGGCGGGTACAAATCCCACGTTCGATGCCTGGCGAGCGGAGGTCAATCCAATCGCAGCCGCGGTGATGAGAAGCAACACACCAGCCAGCCCGAGGGCACCGAGGATGACCCATTTATTGACGAGTTCGCGAACGTTCATTTAATTCCCTTAAGAGAAAGAAACAGATTTTAGCAGATCCATCCCGGCAGGCGGCACCAACAGATTGAGTGCATGCGCTTGCACGCTGATGTCAGCCCGCTGGGTCGAGCCGCGCGCTTCGCCATCCGTCTGGATCCAGTAGGCGGAGTCGGCTTCCACACGCAGGTTGCGGAATGGGATCCGCTGCGCAGCATCCGAATTGAGGTGTGTGCCGCGCCAAAGCTCATAAGCATGACGTAACGCATCACCGAGATTGTTCCCACTAAACAGCCACAGATCGAGAAGCCCATCGTCGATATAGGCATCCGGTGAAAGGTTCGAGAGACCGCCCATATAATGCCGAATGTTGGTCGCCACGGCAAGGATAAAATGACCTTCCACTTCCAGCTCGTCTGTCCAAAAGCGCATCTTCAAACCACTCCATTGGGCGGCATGCCAGATCGCGGAGGCGGTGTACTCCGGCATGGCAAAGAATTTGTCCAGCCGGAGGCGCGGCTCGAGCGATTGGATTGCCATGGCGTCCAACCCAATACCGGCCCACATCATGAAAGAGATCTGGTTGCACAAACCTACATCGACCCGATAGCTGGGAGCGTTTGCCAGGATGGATGCATTCCTTCGCAGGACCCAGGGGCTCGTCCATGCAAACGGCTGTAGCCCCAGCTCGATGCTCCAGACGTTCGCCGTGCCTGCCGGCAGGACCCCGAGGGCGGTTTCGGATCCGGCTAACCCATTAACCACGTTGCCGATTGTCCCGTCTCCACCGACAGCGAACACGGCGTCCTTCCTCTCTGCCGTCGCCTGCTTTGCCAGTTCGATAATGTGTTCGCCGCTTTTTGATTCTGCCGCATCCACCTGCCATCCGGAGGATTCGAGCTCTTTCACAGCAGACTTGATAAAAGGCTTGACCGAAAAACGCCCTGCTGTTGGATTGTAGATGATCACGGCAGTTCGCATGGGAGGATTATAACCCGCCCTGACCCCCACCTTGCGTCTCCCAAATACGACATGGAAATTACTTTTGACAACAAACGTAATATCGTCGTATTTGGGGGAGGTGCCGCGTAGCGGCGGAGGGGGTAGGGTATAATCTTTTAATAATGAACGAAGGGATGTTGCTCAACAATCGTTACCAGTTGCTCGAACGCCTTGGCTCGGGCGGCATGTCTGACGTGTTCCGTGCCCGGGACCTGATGCTGGAGCGATCGGTGGCGATCAAGGTGCTGCACGAGAACTATTCGAACGATAACGCCTTCCAGCAGCGCTTTCGCCAGGAGGCGCGCGCCGCGGCAAACCTCTCGCATCCCAACATCGTCACGGTCCACGACTTTGGGCTTGACCACGGGCAGCTCTTCATTGTGATGGAGCACATCCCGGGCAAGGATCTGAAGACCATCCTCCGGCAACGCGGCCGTTACTCTGTGGAGGAGGCCATTCCCTTGATGGTCCAGGCTTGTGCCGGGATCGGCTACGCCCACCGCGCCGGGCTCGTCCACTGCGATATCAAGCCCCATAACATGATCGTCACACCGGACGGCCGCCTCAAGGTCACCGACTTTGGGATCGCGCGCGCCCTCTCCACGATCATGCCCGATGAGCGCGCGGATGTGGTCTGGGGTTCGCCCCAGTATTTCTCTCCGGAGCAGGCAACCGGTGAAGCGCCTTCTCCGGCATCGGATGTGTACTCGCTGGGGGTCGTCCTCTACGAAGTGCTGACGGGTGCTCTTCCTTTTACGGCGCCGACGAGCGAGGAACTGGCGCGCATGCATCTGGAAGCCGCGCCGATCCCGCCCAGCGAATATGTCCCCGACCTGCCGTCTGCCCTAGAGCAGATCGTGTTGAAGGTTCTTTCCAAGGAACCTGCAGCGCGCTATCGCACGGCGGATCAGCTGGGACGCGTCCTGCTGCGATTTGGGACCCAGCGCGATGTGCCGCCTCCGCCCTCCCTGAGTCTGACCCCGGAAGCGGCAAACACCTACCAGCGACCGGAAACGCAACCGACACACACTCATCCGCAGGCACATATGCAGCCTCCGGTCATGTCTGCGCCAGAGACGACCTATCCCGTTGCCACAGACTATTCCACGCCAGATATTGACTGGACGTCGGTGGCGCTGGGTTTTTTGGCTTTAATCACTGTTGGTGGACTGGTCCCATTCTGGATCTATATCTTCTTCCTGTATAACCCCCGTTGATGAACAAGTATGTTCTTTCTCCATCGATCCTCTCCGCTGATTTCGCGCGTCTCAGCGAAGAGATTGCCACGGTCGAAGCAGCCGGCGCAGATTGGATCCATATCGATGTCATGGATGGTCATTTCGTGCCCAACATCACGATGGGACCATTTATTGTCGCGACGTGCCGCCGTATTACCAAACTCCCTCTGGATGTCCATTTGATGATCGAAAAGCCGGAGCGCTACACCGAAGCATTTGCAAAAGCCGGCGCGAGCGGGCTTACGATTCATGTGGAGACTTGTCCGGATATTGTAGGCTCCTTGAAGCAAATCAAGTCACTTGGATGCCGGGCGGGCGCGGTGTTGAATCCGGAAACGCCGGTCGGTGCGATCCAGCCCGCCTTGAGGGAGGCAGACCTGGTTCTCGTGATGAGCGTGCACCCTGGTTACTCCGGGCAGAGCTTCATGCCGGAGACGATTGGGAAAGTATCGGAGATCCGCAAAAAGCTGGATGCGTTGCGATCTTTTGCCTGGTTGGAGGTCGATGGTGGTATCGATATGGAGACGCTGCCAAAGATGAAGGAGGCAGGCGCCACGGCCTTCGTCGCCGCGACGGCTGTCTTCAAGCACCCCGAAGGTCCTGCAGCCGGAGTCCGGTCGTTGCGCGCATTGCTTGACTAACCACAGAGATACAGAGAAAACCTTATAAATTCTCCGTGACTCCGTAGTTCGTTAAAACAAAAATCACGACCTGTCTGGTCGTGACCTTTGTCGGGTGATCGAAAAACCTTACGCCGCGGTCTTGCTGAGGGTCTTGATGCACTTGGCGCACAACACTTTGTGCACGGCGCGACCCTTCTCCATCACGAGCGTCTTCTGCAGGTTCGGTTTGAACGAGCGGTTGGTGGCGCGTTGGGAGAATGAACGATTATGACCGAAGGTGGTTGATTTACCGCAGTTTGCGCACTTAGCCATTTTCTTGCAGCATCCTTTCTTGCTATAATTCCGGGTAGTACAAGGTTCAGTTGCCCTTTTCGAAAGCACGGCATTTTACCATACATCGCAACCTTCCTCAAGGTGAGATGTTAATATAGGAATACGAGAGGAACTCATGGGCGAAGAAACAACATCATTAGGCGGGATCCACGTCTCTCCGAACGCGATCGCGACCATTGCCTATCGTGCCACGCTCGAGTCGTATGGGGTGGTGGGGCTGGCGCCGATGAATATTGCAGATGGCATCGTCAAGTCGATCACGCGTGAGCCTTCGCGCGGCGTAGTGGTCCGATACAACGGTGAGGACATCGATATCGAGATCCATATCATTGTGGAATACGGGACGCGCATCAACTCGGTGGCGGCGAGCGTTGCCAATACCGTCCGTTTTCATGTGGAGAAGGCAATGGGGATTAAGGTCAGTTCCGTGAATGTGCACGTAGCGGGGCTACGCGTAAGCAATCCGGACTAGGAGCAAAAGTGCCATGGCAGTAGATACCGCACGTGTCGAGAAACTCCGCAGGCAGCAGATTAATGGCCAGTCGATGAAGCGGCTGGTGGAAGCGGGGCTCACCTGGCTCCGCACCAACCAGCAGACCGTCAACGCGCTGAATGTCTTCCCGGTGCCCGATGGCGATACAGGCACAAACATGGTCCTGACTATGCAGTCCGCCTGGAATGAGATCAAGGACCTCGGTCACCGCCGCATCAGCGACATGGCGGGAGCGGTATCGAAGGGCGCTCTGATGGGGGCGCGCGGGAATTCGGGTGTGATCCTTTCGCAGTTGTGGCGCGGGTTTGCGCGCGGCGTCCATGGCAAGGACATCCTGGATGGACCCACATTAGCGAAAGCGTTTGGCGAAGCGCGTGACACTGCCTATAAGGGTGTCGTCCGCCCGGTGGAGGGGACGATCTTAACTGTCGCCAAGGAAGTGGCCCTCGCCACAGAAGCGGCTCTCAAGTCGACAGAAGACGCAATCCAGATCCTGGAGGTGGCAGTCAGGGCTGCCGATGCTGCCGTGCAGAAGACGCCCGACCTGCTCCCCGTTCTCAAGCAGGCAGGTGTGGTCGATTCGGGCGGAAAGGGCCTGTTCTTTATCCTCGAAGGGATGCTGCGGCATGTGTACGGCGAATCGCTCGAGACGCCTACAATGACGGTCCAGCCGATCTCCTCGATGAATCTACAGGACGCGATGGAGCAGGTGGAGGAGGGCCAGGACTACGAAGTGGTGGTGGACTTCTTGCCCGCGAGTGATTTTGATCTGCAACGGTTTTACGGACAATTGGAGCAGATGGGCACTTCCATCCAGGTGGGGGAAGGCGAAGGCATGTACCGCATGCACATCCACGTGCCGCTCGAGAAACGTTATGAGCCGATCGATTACATCATGGGGATCGGCACCATCACCAAAGTGGCGATGGAAAACCTGCTGGCGCAGATGGACGATATCCAGAAGAGCAAAGCCGGTCGTATTCCACTCACCAAGGTCGAGCCCGGGCAGATCGCCGTGGTCGCGGTCTCGCCGGGCGCGGGATTGAGCCGCATCTTTGCCAGCCTCGGCGTGGCAGCCGTCGTGGAGGGCGGGCAGACGATGAACCCGTCCACGCAGGACATTTTGAACTCGTTCGAAAACCTTCCGACCGATAAGATCATCATCCTGCCGAACAACAAGAATATTGTGATGGCAGCCAACCAGGCAAAGGATGTGACGGTCAAGCAGGTGAGGGTGGTGCCAAGCAAAACTATTCCGCAGGGACTTTCGGCGATGCTCTCACTCCATCCAGATGAGGAGCTGAATTCTGTTGCCGAGAAGATGACAAAAGCGTTGGAACACGTGCGCACCGGAGAGATCACCACCGCGACCCGTTCGGTGGAGATCGACGGCGTGAAAGTGGAAAGCGGACAGGTGATTGCCCTGCTCGATGGGAAGCTGGTAGCTTCCTCGGGTTCGGTGGAGGAAGGCTGCATGGCACTGCTCGAAAAGGCGAACGCTGGCGAGCAGGAATTGATTACACTCTTCTACGGACAGGACCTGACCCACGCGGAGGCAAATCGCATCGCGGATGTCATGCGCAACAAGTATTCGGGTCAGGAAGTGGAAGTGCAGGAGGGGGGACAGCCGCATTACCAATTTATCATTGCCGTGGAATGACATTTCCTCAGACCCAGGCCTCACGCAGCTTTGATTTGAGAAATGGCCCACAAGGAGAAGCCATTGCCTTCCAGAATTATACGATTGCGGCTGTTATTCCCTGCTACCGTGTGGAGAGGGACATTCAGCCCGTTTTACAGGCTGTACCTCCATATATAAAACATATTATTGTCGTAGATGACGCCTCACCCGACTCCACCGCGGACCTCGTGACCGCTTCCGCCAAAGAGGATGATCGCATCCTGTTGATCCGTCATCCGTCGAATCAGGGCGTAGGCGGCGCGATGGTCACGGGCTATCAAAAGGCGCTGGAGCTCGAGGCGCAGGTGGTCGTCAAGATCGACGGCGATGGGCAGATGGACATGGATCACCTGCCCAAATTATTGGAGCCGCTCATCGAGGGTAAGGCGGATTACACCAAGGGAAATCGGTTCCGCGATTTCAGGTCCCTGCAGCAAATGCCTTTCATCCGGCGGGTGGGCAATATGGGGCTGGCATTCCTTGCCAAAGCCGCGACAGGCTACTGGCACATGTTCGACCCCACAAACGGGTTCAATGCGATCCGCTCCGACGTGCTGGCTGAGTTACCTTTGGACAGGATCGATCGAACCTACTATTTCGAGACTTCCATGCTTGCCAACCTGTATCTGATCGGCGCGGTGGTGAAAGATGTGCCGATGCCGGCGCGTTATCAGGGTGAGGTGTCGAGCCTGTTGATCCATCGAATTCTATTCGAGTTTCCATCCAAGCTCCTCTCCACGTTCCTTCGCCGGCTGGTCCTCAAGAATTTCATTTACGATTTTTCGATGGGCAGCATCTATTTATTGGCGGGCCTGCCTCTCCTGATCTTCGGACTGCTGTTTGGAATCTATAAATGGATTCAGTATGCAAGTATCGGCCCCGCACCGACCGGGACCGTCATGCTCGCGACTCTCTCAGTACTTCTGGGGATTCAATTGCTGCTCTCGGCCATTGAGATCGATCTTCGCTCTGTCCCCACCGAGCCGCTTTCCAATGCTCTATAGCTTCATCTTTACCACCACCCAATGAAATAGAAAACCCGTTATATAATATCGTTTGTAAACCCGGATCCATCGAACACAAGTGAGGCAAAATGGGCGACAATCATCAGGTATACATTTCCTATGCGTGGGGCGGGGAAAGCGAACGTATCGTCAATGAATTGGATGCCGATTTGCAAGCCAAGGGCATCCTGGTGATCCGTGATAAGCGTGACCTGGGGTTCAAAGGCATGATCCGCGATTTTATGCAGCAAATCGGCCGAGGACATGCCGTCATTGTCGTCATCAGCGATAAATACCTGAAATCACCCAACTGCATGTATGAACTCGTGGAAATTGCCAGGAACAAGGATTTCTACGATCGGGTCTTTCCGATTGTGCTGGGGGATGCCGATATCTACAACCCGGTCAACCGCATCAAGTACATCAAACACTGGGAGGACAAATTAAAAGAGCTGGATGAAGCCATGCGGTCAGTCAGTGCAGCCAACCTGCAAGGCATGCGCGACGAAATCGACAGCTACGACGAGATACGGGATAGCGTTTCCAACCTGACCTTTTTCCTCAAGGATATGAACACGCTCACGCCCGAGATGCATGAGAATAGCAACTTCGCCAGCCTGATCACAACCCTGGAAAAACGTCTTGCCCATGCTCGGCCGGAAATGCCAGCGGCGGAATCCGCGTCCGCGTCTGTCAAAGCTCCTGAGCCCACTCCCGCCGCGGTTGCTCCGGCGATATCTACTGCAGATTTCGACGCGTACATAAATGAAGTCACCGCTCGGCTTACAGCGGACGGATACGAGGAACTACGCGGCGAGCGTGCCGAAAGCATCCGGTTCAAAAAAGTTATGGAAATGGTCCGCACCGGCTGGTTGAATACCAAGGACCACTTTCGTGTACATTTTGTCCAGGTGGACCGTCTGGACAATGAAAGTTTTACCAAGCTGGAAAAGGACATCAATTCCTACGGCAAGGCACTTAGCAAAAAATTGATAGAGACTATATTTATACTCTGTGTCGTGCTTTCCAGTGATGTCCCGGAAAGTGTCAAGGAAATCCTCTATAATACCAAACGGCCGAAAGTGGGCATTATAGAGGATGTAAGCATCGTGGTGATGGTAGCGTATAGCGCTGCTGAGAATGACATTCACTACCCCAGCGACTTGCCAGACGATTACGAATCCAACTTTGAGGCGAACATCAAGAAATACTTGCTGCCCTAAGGAGCGAATTCAATCCCCGTTCGCCACGACTTGCGCGGCCCCTCCCGGGCGCGCGACCAACACATTCTGCACGCCGGGGATCTCGCGCAGTTTCTGCTCCACAACCTGTGATTGATCTTCAAGACAAATAACGTGCACGTTCGGTCCTGCATCCACCGTGTAGCAGACTTGCATTCCCTCCGCACGCCATCCACGGACACAATGCATCACGTCCAGGGAAGCAGGCTTCCAGTAATGCAGCGCGGGCGTGGACGTCATCATGACCGCGTGCATCATGTCCGAGTCCAGCTCGACGATGGCTGCAAATGCATCGAAGTCCCGTTCGAGGATGGCCCTGTGGCAGATCTCCAGCCGGCGCGGTGCATCTGCCACCCGTGCAGCCTGAAGCTGGCTTGTGGGTGCGATCGAATGGCCTTCTGTAGAACCGGTCTTTTTATGGGCCGCACTGACGATGGCAACGCAGTCCATCAAGTCCCAATGATCGGGACCAGCGATCGTAAAGGCAAACGAGTCTTCCTCACTCGTGCCTGCCTGCCATTCCACGAATCCACCCGGGATGGAGCGGGAGGCCGACCCGGACCCGCGCCGCGCCAGGCGCGAGAGCTCGGGCTCGCTGAGGCTCAGTCCCGCGGCGGTGCTCCCAGCCAACGCCAGCGCCGCGAACGCCGAGGCGGAAGAGGCAATCCCGGCGCCCGAGGGAAAATTGTTCTCGCTCATCACCTCGGCGCGCGCATGGATATTTGCCATCCCGCGAATGATGTCGAGGATATAGGCGATGCGGTCCAGACCATGACCCATCACCTCATGCCCGTTGATGATCAATTCATCATACGGTAATGACGGCTGAAAACTGACCGTGGTGCGCGTATACAGTCCATCCAGGTTCATCGAGATGGAGCCGTTGGAGGGCAGGCGCAGGGTATTATCGCGGTTCCCCCAGTATTTGATGAAAGCTATATTGGGATTCGCTTGGGCGGTGGCTGTGGTCATAAATTCATCATACCACTCTCAAAGTAAGATTGAGAGCTACTAATCAGCTGCCAGGCCGATGTTTCCCTTTGTGACTCCCCGCAATCGTTCGATATCGCGCATTGGTGGTAGGCCGAACAAACCTTTGTATTCCCGGTTGAAGTGAGCGGCGTTGTGGTATCCAACGCGGTAACCAGCACTTGCTGCATCAAGGCCCTCTCCCAGCATCAGGCGACGGGCCTCTTGAAGTCGCAAACGCTTTTGAAATTGCAAAGGACTCATCGCTGTAACAGCTTTGAAGTGGTAATGGAATCCGGATACGCTCATCCCTAATTCACGCGCAATATTTTCTATCCGCATCGGTTGGTCAAGGTCTCGGTGTAAGCGCTCAATTACTTTTGCAATCGGTGGGGTATAACCGCTAAAGGTTGCAATATGGCGTAGGCGCTCGCCTTGCTCTCCCATCAAAAGCCGGTATACGATTTCTCGTTTCACGAGCGGCACAAGGACGGGTGCTTCGGTTGGATTCTCGATGAGCCTGACGAGCCGAACCACAGCGTCCAGGAGATCGACATCCAATAAGTTGATACTGAAGGCATGTACATCAGTAGGCTCTGATGGTGGAGTTTGCCCTGCTTCGCTCATGACTGACCCGACAAGGGTGGGGTCGAGTTCCAGGCTGACACTCAGATAGGGCCGCTCGCTAGATGCCTCGACAACATGGGTAACGACGGGGAGTTCTACTGTGCCAATGCAATAATAATAAGGGTCGTACCGGTAACGTTCTTCACCTAGTTGGGCTTCCTTGCTGCCTTGGGCAATTACATGGAAGTTAGGGGCAGCCAGATTAAGAAGCGGTTCGGTCGGTGAGGAAAAGCGGCGAAGGTAGACATCCTTGAATGGCTCCACTGTGCCGTCTTCAGCAATTGCCCGGGCAATTCGCTCAACCAATTCACTTTGATAGGCTTCCGCCACTCGCGCATCGCGCTTTATCGGTTGGGATTTTTTGGTATTCATGGAATTCTTACTTCCATCTTACAAAACTTCACAGAATCAGGCAATAATTATAGAGAATCATTATACCAATCTTGCGTGCTATAGTTCTAAAATAAAACTAAATTTGCGGTCGCAAACTGGCATAGTGCAGAGTAAAAAGCCCACTTTGTGACTTGTAAAGGCATAAGTGATAAAGGAGAACGATTATGATTAAAGACAAAGTTGTGATTATTACCGGTGCATCATCCGGAATTGGTGAAGCAACGGCGAAATTGCTTGCCAGTAAAGGTGCTAAGGTTGTATTGGGCGCACGACGCGAAGATAAACTAAAACAATTAGTTGATGAAATTCAAAATACCGGCGGACAAGCAGTTTATCAAATGATGGATGTAGTAAACCCATCGGATAATGCCGCCATCGTTAAACTGGCCAGGGAAAAATTTGGAAGAGTCGATGTTATTTTCTTGAACGCTGGCATAATGCCGAATTCTCCACTTTCGGCATTGAAAACCGATGAATGGCATCAAATGGTTGATGTTAATATCAAAGGTGTTTTACATGGTATTGCCGCTGTGCTGCCAATATTTATTCGCCAAAAGTCCGGGCATGTTATCGCAAACTCATCGGTTGCCGGATTAAAAAGCTATACGGGTGGGGCGATATATGGTGGAACAAAATGGTTCGTACGTGATTTTATGGAAGTACTGCGCATGGAGTCTGCTCAAGAAGGAACCAATATTCGCACGGCCACCATTTATCCTGCCGCCATTAACACTGAACTGTTGGGTGCGATTACCGATCAAAAAATGGCTGAAGGCATGACAGCGCTGTATGATAAGTATGGCATCTCACCAGATCGAGTAGCGAATGTTGTAGCGTTTGCAATTGATCAACCGGAAGATACAAACGTGAGTGAATTTACACTTGGTCCAACCAGTCAGCCTTGGTAAAAATGGCACGAATATTTATTACAGGCTCATCAGCCGGATTAGGACAAATGGCGGCAAAGTTACTGATCCAGCAGGGGCACCAGGTTGTCTTGCATGCACGCAATGAAAAAAGAGCACAGGAAACGTTGGAAGGCGTCCCGAATGCCGAAGATGTCTTAACCGGTGATTTGGCTAATATGGAAGATACAAAGCAATTAGCCGCAGATGTGAACGCTCTGGGTCGCTTTGACGCCGTAATCCATAATGCCGGGATCGACCGGGGTTCAGGCAAAGAGCTTTTCACCGCAAACACATTGGCTCCTTACATTCTGACCTGCTTGATGCAAAAGCCGCAGCGACTGATCTACCTCGGTTCGGATATGCATTTGCATGGCCATCCTTCCCTGGATCTATTAACTTCCGGGAAGGCGAACGTTAGTTACTCTGATTCCAAATTCTATGTGGTGCTATTCACGAAAGCCGTAGCCCGCAAATGGCGGGATGTGTATGCCAATGCCGTCGACCCTGGCTGGGTGCCTACGAAGATGGGCGGACCCGGTGCACCCGATGATCTCGAGAAAGGGTTTGAGACACAGGCATGGCTGGCTGTAAGCGCAGATGATAGGGTGAAAGTCAGTGGCCGGTATTTTCATCACAAAAGAGAAGCCGAACATCATCCAACGGCCGATAACACTGCACTGCAGGACGAATTTCTCGCTACATGTGAGCAAATCACTGGAGTTGGTTTCCCAATCAACCAGAAATAGATCTCTACATTCGACTGATTGATAGACAACCGTATCAGATTAAGAAGTGAAGGAGTTTAGAAAATGGATATCAAACGAAATGGTTCACAACCTTCCGCCAAAGGCCCGGCAGAATGGTTTACGGGCAATGTGCGAATTGAACCCTTGCATCAGGCACCAGCCCCGGCGCGCGTGTCCATCTCGAACGTGACATTCGAGCCGGGGGCGAGAACAGCCTGGCACAGTCATCCGCTGGGTCAGACGTTGATCGTAACGGCTGGTTCCGGCTTGGTTCAAAGTTGGGGTAAACCAGTCGAGGAGATTCAACCGGGAAACGTAGTGTGGTCTTCCCCGGGCGAGAAACATTGGCACGGCGCGACAGCGACCTCAGCCATGACGCATATCTCGATTGTCGAGCAGGCAGAGGGTAAAGCCGCTGACTGGATGGAACAGGTTAGTGACGAGCAATATCAAAGTTGAAATCAAAACCTTGAGAAGAGAAAAATATATGAACTTGTCTTTTGAGAACAAAGTTGCCCTGGTGACGGGTGCAGCGATGGGTATGGGGTTGGCAACCGCTAAAGCTTTCGCCGAGGCTGGCGCTGCAGTGGTGCTGGCAGACTTCAACGAGGATGCGCTTCACGCTGCCACAGCAGATTTGGTGGCTGCCAGGCATCAAGCGCTTGCGATCCGCTGCAATGTCACTGACGAGGCTGAAGTGGCAGCCTTGGTCGAACAGACTGTATCTACCTTCGGTCGCTTGGATGCGGCGTTCAATAACGCTGGTGTGCAGTCGCCTGCCATTGAAACCGCTGACGCTAGCGGCGAAGAGTTCGATCGCGTGATCGCGATCAACCTCCGCGGCGTCTGGAATTGCATGAAGTACGAGCTACGCCAGATGCGCGAGCAGGGCAATGGAGCCATCGTCAACAACTCTTCCATTGGCGGTCTGATCGGACTCCCCGGCCGGGCGATATACCATTCATCCAAGTTTGGAGTGATTGGTCTGACCCGGAGTGCTGCGCTTGAGTATGCCTCTAGAGGTATTCGCATCAATGCCGTGTGCCCGGGAGCTATCGAGACGCCAATGGTTGCGGATATGGTAGCCAAGGGATGGATTGCTATGGAGGACATGGTGAGCGGCAATCCAATGAAGCGGCTTGGTCAACCCGAGGAAATTGCTTCAGCCGTTCTCTGGCTGTGCAGCCCTGGGGCAGGTTTCGTGACCGGCCAGGCGCTTTCCGTAGATGGTGGTGCCACCGCATGATAAGGAAAAAAATGGCTAAACTCTATTATCAAATAATCTTGCCCATTCTTGTGGCTGTCTTCGTCGCCGCCTGCGCGTCCCCATCAACGTCCACACCCCTCTCAACCGCTGTGCCGTCGGCACCTAGCGAGCCTGTGCCAACGCCAACACAACCGGCATCAACTATGCCCTCGACGCTGCCCGCCTCGTCGTCTGAAACACCAGATGGAAGTGCGGACGAGATCGTTGGTACCGTGGTGCGGTTCACCGCCAGATCAACGTCAGTCGATGTGACGATCGACCAGGACAATCCGGCGGTCCGCGACTTTCTCTCGATGCTCCCGCTAACTCTGACGGGGGAGGAGTTCGCCGGCCGTGAGAAGATCGCCTACCTCCCGCGCGAGCTCGCACACACCGGCTCCCCCGGTTCCGACCCTGAAGACGGCGATCTCATCTATTACGTCCCATGGGGTAACATCGGCTTCTACTACAACACCGCCGGGATCGGCTATTCAGACCAGACGATTCATCTCGGAACCTACGACGCGTCGCTCGATCAACTTGAACAGCTTGAGGGCCAGGGCGTCATCGTCGAGATCGTCCGCTGATGTCGACAAGCCAAACAGGAAACATCGAAACACTGATGGTTGCGGATATAACAACTAGGGTCAGGGAAGACTTTCAGAGAAACCTGCCCATAAGACGGCTGGGTTGGACAGAAGAGAGTGATGCCGTTCTTTGGCTTAGCGGTTCTGGCGCCAGCTTAGTAGTAAGTCACGTACTCGTTGTAGACGGCGGGTACACCACACCATAACAGGGAGGGAATTCATGATGACTATCAACCTTCAGATCGGAAACAAGATCTTTACGGTCAAGTTATTTGATAATGCTTCATCAAGAGCATTGCTGGCAATGCTGCCGATGGAACTAACCATGATTGAACTGAATGGCAATGAAAAATA
>Ga0114129_10001257_pt1 | contig 33836 bp, 27 predicted proteins | sample RhiMetdeltSRZDD1_FD_80071 | JGI IMG/M metagenome (GOLD analysis project Ga0114129, IMG submission 80071) | Populus rhizosphere microbial communities from Tennessee, USA - Rhizosphere MetaG P. deltoides SRZDD1 (version 2) (version 2) | ecosystem: Host-associated > Plants > Roots > Rhizosphere >...
AAATGTATGCAACTACTTTATCGAAGTTATTGATCATTAAACCTGAATTCCCCTGCTGCACCAGCTCTTTATTTTTATATAAACAGAAGTTGATGTCTTTTTTGTTTTTGATATTCCCCAATGGGATCCATCGTCCTATAACGGCCGAATTATCCCAGGCCTTTGCTTTCTCCCATGGCAGACCTTTTTCCTTGAGCTCATTCTGAATATCACGTGCGGTAAAGTCTATGCCTGCTGTTACTGCATCATAATACTTACTGGCAAATCTATCCTGGATGTATTTGCCGTTTTTAGAAATGCGCAATACCAGTTCACACTCATAATGTAATTCATTGGTGAACTCGGGATAATAGAACGGCGTATGAGCCTGCAGTAAAGCACTTTTTGGTTTCATAAAAACGATAGGTTCGTCTGAAACCTCATTACCCAGTTCTTTTGCGTGAGCCACATAATTACGGCCTACACAGAAAATTTTCATACTCAACAAAGGGTTTAATTGAGATAATTGTTTTCAAGTTTCATGAGCCTGGAAAAGCCGGGGGTACGTGCGCATAGAGATATTGAATATCAAATTAGTAATCACCAAATATATCGGCTTTGCGAAAATAAAGATTCAAATTAACAAATCATAGTGTAAACTCCAATTTATTCGCTTCATTCATAGTTCGTTCGAGGCCGATGGTGATAAAATTCTCTATCACTTCTACACATTTTTCAATCTTCCGTTTTACTAAGGGCAATTCCTCAGGCGTCCAGCGGTCAAGTACAAAATCCGCCTGCCCTCCCTTGGGGAAATTGTTACCGATACCAAAGCGAAACCGGGGGTACTTATCGGTAAGGAGGGTTTCCTCGATGCTTCGCAACCCGTTATGACCGGCACAGCTACCCGAAGGTCGAAGCCGTATCCGGGAAAGCGGTATTGCAATATCGTCTACAATTACCAATAATTGTTCCAAAGCGACCGATTCTTTTTCTATCCAGTACTTTACAGCCTGGCCGCTTCGGTTCATATAGGTGCTTGGTTTGATTATTATCAATTTTTTACCCTTCCACTTCACTTCACAAACCGCCGCCAAACGACCCGATGCAAAAAAACCGCCATGCTTTTTGGCAAAGGCGTCTGCCACGTCGAAACCAATGTTATGACGTGTATTTGCATAGTCGTCTCCAATATTACCTAAACCTACTAAAAGGAATTTCATAATGGCAATAGTTGAATCTAAAGCGGCAGGGGTAAGCAGAAGGAAAATGGATCAAATCAATCAGTCGAAACAGTAACCTCAGTCAGATCGGTTAATCGGGGTCAAATCAGTTTATACCTTATTTGACTTTCATGGCTCATTAACTTATTTATGACTTAAAAGCCCGGTATTATCCGGGCTTTTAAGTTATTGTTGCACTACTATTTTTTGCCTGCAGGAGCTTTGGCAGCAGCAGCAGGTGCTTTTGCGGCGGCGGCAGCAGGTGCTTTAGCTGCGCCGGCTGCGGGAGCTGCGGCTTCTTCCTGTTTCAGCTGACGTGTCATTACTACAGAAGCAATAGGAATACGGGGCGAATTCAGAATTTCATAATTCGCTTCCTTTACATCTTCAACACGAATATTACCGTTCAGTTCGAGGTTGGTAATATCTACCTCTATATTCTCCTTCAGGTGTTTCGGTAAAGTTTTAATCTTTAAGGCTTTCATTTTGGTGATCAGTTTACCACCTTCTTTTACACCTATTGATACACCGGTAAACTTAATAGGAATAGTGGCGATCACCGCTTTGTCCTGTACCAGTTCCAGAAAGTCAACGTGCGCCAGATGATCAGACACTTTATCAAACTGAAGATCTTTTAAAATGCACTGATAGGTTTTGCCATCAACTTTAACATCTGCTAACTGGAATTCAGAAGTGTATACGAGGGATTTGAAAGCCAGCACAGGCGCTGTAAAATTTACTTCCTGTGCACCGCCGTAAATTACACCAGGCACCAGTCCCTGAGAGCGAATTTGCCGGGCGGCTTTTTTCCCGGTTCCGGTCCTCAGTTGTCCTTCGATTGTAATTGTTTTCATTTTCTTATTTTAATTTAAAATTTCCTGAATCGTGAATCGCCAAACGTAAAACGGCAAAACGGTAATCGGCATGCCGGTTTTCTTCATTTGCACATTTTCAAATTTGCACATTTGCAAATTATCTATTCCTCATCTGGCTGTGTATAAACAACCCGGTGATACTTCTGTTTTCGTAGGCATTGCGTATGGCTACGGCAAACAGTTCGGCAACGCTGAGGATCTTTATTTTCGAAATCTTTTGCTTCAGGGGAATGGTATCGCAAACCACTATTTCCTCCAACACACTATTTTCGAGATTTGAGTAGGCATTTCCGCTTAAAACAGGATGTGTACATAATGCTCTTACACTCCGTGCGCCTTTCTGTTTTAATAATCCGGCTGCTTTTGCCAGTGTACCACCCGTATCGCAAATATCATCTATCAACACAACATCCCTGTCGGCAACATCACCTATCACCACCATGCTGGCAATTTCGTTGGCACGTTTGCGGTGCTTATCGCATATTACCATTTCAGCATTGAAATAGGAGGCTATTTCGCGAATACGGTTTGCACTTCCCACATCGGGGGCGGCAAAGGTAAGGTTTTCCAGCTGAAGTTGTTGTATATAAGGAATAAAAATAGCCGAACTGTCGAGGTGGTCAACGGGAATATCAAAATACCCCTGGATCTGGGGAGCGTGCAGGTCCATGGTAATTACCCGGTCGGCGCCGGCGGCCACTAACATATTGGCCATCAGCTTAGCACCAATGGCTACGCGAGGCTTGTCTTTTCGATCCTGCCGCGCGTAGCCATAATATGGTATTACCGCCACCACTTTATAGGCCGAAGCCCGCCGGGCGGCATCGATCATTAATAATAATTCAAGCATGTTTTCGGCCGGTGCAAAGGTACTTTGCACCAAAAAAACCATGTCGCCACGGATACTTTCCTGAAAAACAGGCTGAATTTCACCGTCGCTAAAGCGCGAAATAGAAATCTTTCCAAGGACGGCCCCGAATTTTTGGGCTATTTTCTCGGCCAGATACTGTGATCCTGTACCGGAAAAGATCTTAACAGACATTTGCATACCGCAGTAAAATGTGCGGCGAAGATAACGTTAAGCGTGGGAATTGCCCGACAACCTTTGTACAAAAAATTTATTTCAGTTTTTTGCCGGGAAAAATAGCTTTCACTGGTTACTGATTAATCGGTTTATCCCCCGAATTGTACGTTACTTGGTTACTGTTAATAACATTCGAGATCCGCCCGGAGCCATAGCTGCAGTTTTATGCGAAGACTCGGTAGCAGCTTTTGCAACCGGCTTTTTTGGATAAAACGCATAAAAAATGGCTGAACAGATAAAAATCGAGAAGAAAAGGGCCACAAAATACATTCCAATGCAAAACAAAAAAGGTTGATAACCTCCAATAGCGGCTAAAGTAGTTTTCCGATTCATAGGGGATCGATTAAGTTTTTAAATAAGATGTGGATTTCTACTTAAATAACGCACATTTTAGTACTTGTAGTACTTTTTGTGGTTATAGTATTTGTGCGAAAATTAATAGAAATTTTTGAACTATGCAAGACCCTAAATTTTCAATAAAGAAATGGGCCGAAGACGATCGCCCCCGGGAAAAGCTACTTAGGAAAAATCCATCGGTTTTAAGCGATTCGGAGTTGCTGGCGATACTTATCGGCAACGGTACACGTCAGCGGAATGCGGTTGATCTGGCAAAAGATGTTTTACGGCTTGGTAAAAACAACCTGAACGAGCTGGGGAAAATTCCCATTGCCGAATTGATAAAAATTAAGGGAATTGGCCCTGCCAAGGCCATTATAATTGCAGCTGCCCTTGAACTGGGCCGCCGGCGGCATGCCGCTTTAGCAATTGGCAAGCCGGTTGTTAAAGGCAGTAAAGACATTGCCAATTACCTGCAGGCCATGCTGCGCGACCTGCCCTATGAGGTATTTGCCGTAGTTTTTTTGAACCGCGCCAACCGTATCAACCATTTTGAAGTGGTTAGCGAAGGAGGCATCACCGGCACCATTGCCGATCCCCGGGTTATATTAAAAAAAGCCTTGCAGGAAGATGCCGTAAGCCTGATCCTGTGCCATAACCACCCTTCGGGCGATTTGCGACCCAGCCACGCCGATGAAGAACTGACCCGTAAAATAAAGGAAGCGGCCCGGTACCTCGATATTTCGGTCCTTGACCATATTATAGTAAGTGAAACGGGCTATTTCAGTTTTGCCGATGATGGGCTTCTTTAGTTTTAAGTTTTAAGTTCTAAGTTAAGTTCCCGTGGTATTGGGTAAACTCATCCATCTCATGATTCAACCGAATGTCCTCATAAATAAAGTGACAACCCCGAACAAGGAACTAAGAACTTAGAACTGCTTTACGCCTGAGCCGAGGGACCGCCGAAATTCATCGGGATCTGCACGTCTTCCAGGTCCTGGATCTTACCGTTGGCAGCTTCAAAACGCTGAATATTCTCGGTTAAAGCCTTCATAAAGCGTTTGGCGTGCTGGGGAGTTAATATGATGCGCGATTTTACCTTGCTTTTGGGGGTGCCCGGCATCACGTTTACAAAATCGATCACAAACTCGGCATGGGAATGGGTAATGATGGCAAGATTGGCATATTCGCCTTCTGCTACTTCTTCAGAAATTTCGATATTTAGCTGGTTTTGCTGTTGATTTTTATCTTCCATCATTGATTTTTATGGCCCAAATGTAAGAAACCGGGCGCTAAGGTGGGAGTAGCCCCTTGAATTAATTTTTTATAGGGTATGACTTGAACAAGTCGCACATATTAAATATATCAACCAATCGAAACTGCACATCTATTGGCATTTTCAACGCGCTTATTGCCATAACTGCACGCTTATCAGATAGATCCTTTTTAATGCAGTTTTTCCGGAGCTATCATGTAAATTGAACACCATCATTGATCCTGATATATCAAAAAGTAAACCTTATCTCAATGCAAATTTTCTTTTCTCTTTATCAGTTTTCACCGGCCACAATTAAACCCTTCACGCCAATTCAGCATTTTTTCAACGAACATTATTCAACCGGCCTGCTACCTACAGATAGTTAACAAGGTTTTGCCGGCTTGCGGCAGGGGCGCCCCCATGCCTGTTAAATAATGTTACACACATTCCTGATTTCAATTGATTTGTAGCGGGTCTGCGCAAGCAGGCCATGGGCTCTCTTTTTGTTTACCAAAAACACTTATCTCACAATTAAATTAATGCTTTATGAAAATCATTAAACCTTCGCTTTTCGTTATGGCTGTATTCATCTTTTTCAGCTGTAAAAAAGCCTACATTGAACCATCGGCCATAGGGGTCGATCACAAGGTTACCCAGGCAGGCGTACCTACTTATCCGCTCGATTGGGAACCACTTGATTTTATGCCTACCCCACCGGGTACCCCAACCGTAGTTGTGCCATGGGGTTCGGGCGCTTCGAGCCAGTTTACCAAAGAAATGGCGAACGACTACCACAAAGCCGATGGCTGGACGCTGGTGTACAATACATTTAATACGACTACTACCCCCGACAACTGGTATTTTGTGTTATACAATGTATACCGGGGGCTTTTAAGAATGTATTATTATGTTCCCTCAACGGCCAATTATATTCCTTCGGCCAATATTATACATATGCTTTCTACCGAGGGAAGCTATGCGGCGAGCTCGAACATATTAAATTATGCGAAAGACATTGTTGATGTAGATACTAAATACACAACCGCTTCTACGGTTGAACAATGGCAGGTGGCCCGAAGTACCTGGTACATTTTTGAGTATGAACTGGCATACGATCAAAATATGAGCGGCCAGAATTTTAATACATTCAGTTTCAAATGGCCTGTACGTTCGGGGCAAATCACCAACGTAAATATCAATGGAACGGTTTCGGCAACGTTAACGGGAACACTCTCTCTTCCGGGAACTAACTTAAACATATCGCCCAGTTTTACTATCGATGGCAGCAAAGGCAATACCATCATGACAATAAACGGATCGAGCGATGCCGATAAACTGAAACCCACTTTAGGCCAAAGACTTGTTGATGGCATTAAAACGGGTATCGTTAATGGAGCAAAAGGGATTGTTGGTAATATATTAAGTGGTTTGTTTAAAAAAACAAACTCATCGACCGACCAGAATGTTAACCTGAAATTGCAGGGTACCGTTTCCTTAAATGGTACGCTCACTTCTGATTTTTTAGTTACATCGCCCACCTTTGCCATCCCCGGTTACAACCAAAGCAGTACACCTGGTATTTTACCCGATTACAATCAGCCTTTAGGTGTATTTTATATTACCGGTAAGCCAACTATCACAAATACATGAACATCAAGAACGGAAACATTGCCGGATGGAACCAGACAAAGAATGTACGCGTATGATATTGTAATAGATCAGGGATCTTATCAGTTCTATTATAATCCGGTAGTAACTAATATTGCATCTATACAAAACCTGGAGGTAGATGTTGTATCGCTCGCCCCCCGCTCAGCCAATAATTCTACGGTTTTCGGAACATCGGAGATCTTTCCGGGATATTCTACCGCATATGGACATGTATCGGGAGGTGAATCCTATACTACCCCAATGTCATTTGGAACACTGGGCCTGCGCGTGAAATTTGAAGTGGTCCCTAATAGTGGAGCCACACCGGCTGTTGTTACCAAAACATTCGCAGTAAATGTCAACAACGTATTCAATTAAAATGGAATAATTACAATTACTACAGGTTGCGCATAAAACTTCAGTTGTTTATGCGCAACCTTTTACATTCCATACAATGACAAGATTGTTTTTCGTATTAAAGTCATTACTGATATTGGTTATCACTATGCAACTGACAATAGCCAATGCACAATTTTCTATTGGCATCGAAGGCGGCTACACCGCCAACTATTTCAAAAGTGATATCCCCTTATCGCTTACCGAAAAAAATCCCTTACCGGGTTATGCAGCAACTGTATATTTACAGTATACCCCACACCGTTTATTTGCCCTGCAGGCAGGCGTACAAATACTGCAAAAAAATTATGAATTACGAAGAACAGGCACTATGACCGGCGCCTGGCAGTCGTTTTCCAATACCTACGTTCAAATACCAATTACGGGGCAGGTGCAGGCACGCTATAAAAGAATAACAGGCTATTGCATACTGGGAGCTTATGGCGGTTACTGGATTGCGGGGCGAACCAAAGGCAAAATACCCAATATTTTAAACAGCTATTCAACTACCAATAATAATGGAGCAGTAACCGATAATTTTATACTTACTCCCTATAATGAAAAATATACTTTTCAAACAAAAAAAGATCAGCGCTTTGAATTCGGCTTCGCTACAGGCGCAGGCATATTTTATCGTTTAACAAACAGGTTACAGGTAAGCGCCGGCGCTATGTATTACCATTCACTAACCGGCCAGCAAAAGCGCTATGCCAAAGATCTTTCACCCGGTTATAACCGAACAATTTGTATTAGCGCAGGAACTATAATTGCTTTTTATCAAAACAAAACACCGGCCTCATGAAACCTGCAACAATTGGCTATCGCATTATACCATTTGTAACCCTATGTTTTTTATTTGCGGCCTGCAAAAAAAACAGCACCCCCCTCCCCTGCTGATAACCAACCCTCGTTCACACGCATTTTCGATGAGTTCTGGCGCGGCATGAGCCGTAATTATGTTTACTGGAACATTGATACCACCAATTGGGATGCAATGTACAATACCTATAAACCGGTGTTTGACCGGTTAGCTATTAACAACAACAGGGATGTACAAAAATCGGTTTCTCTTTTCAGGCAAATGACGCAAGGGCTGATCGATGGGCATTACTACATTACATTTAATAATCCCTTCTTATCTGACTCGGTTGTTTATCCGGCTTATGAACAAAAAAGAAACAGCAGCACTTTTCATGGCCCTTTTTTTTATCCATCGATAACAATTAAGTACCTCGATGCGGGATATTACGAGGGCTACGACAGCATTACCGTTAGCGACGGAGAACCTTTATACGCTTTATGTGGCACCATACAGCAACGTTGTCTTTATTTTTATTGTAACCGGTTTACTTTACTCAGATCCTGGTCATCTTCGCGCTCCAATAGTATAAAACCATTGCTAACGTACTTTTTTTCGCTATTGCACAAGCTGCCCCCAAACATTCAAAAGGTTATTATCGACCTGCGGGGCAACCGTGGCGGCGATATCAGCGACCTGAATTATTTCGGTGGTCAGTTTATTGGCAATCCGTTACCAATTGGCTATACGCGGTATAAAAGCAATACCAACCGGCTTGATTATACGCCGTGGGTACAGGCGATAGTTATACCGCAGGCCGGCGCTCAATCCATTTCAGGCAAAATAATAGTACTGGCAGATAACTTTACAGCCTCACTGGCCGAACTGATTACCCTTACCCTGCATACTTTGCCCAATGGCATTTTTATTGGCGAAAATACCTTTGGCGCCACCGGGCCGCTTACCGATAATGACATATACAACGACGGTTCATTTGATGTTGCCGGCTTTATGCATGTTCAAACAGCTTCGGCGCAGTTTAAATACATTGATGATAAAATGTATGAAAGAACCGGCATACCTCCCGATATAAGAGTTCCCTACAACTTCGCGCTGCTCAACTCAGGTAAAGATGCGGCATTGGAAAAGGCGTTGAACGAGTGAAAATCGTGCCGGGTACACCATAAAAAAAGAGGCCACCAAACCGGCAGCCCCTTTAAAAATGATTCTATGTAAAAGCTTATTTATAATATACATCTGTACAATTTCGGTAAGCCGAGCCATTATAAACCACATACTTAATAGTAAAGGTTTTATAATCCGAACTTACAGTAATATCTGGTGCGCTCACAATCGTAATACCATTATCGGTAAAGGCGGCCTGAATTTCATCAGGAGCAATAACCGCTTTGAAGTCAGTTAATACGCCCGCTGTATTTTTAAAGGTTATTAAATAATTCGGCTGAACATAATATCCTGTAGGTACCTTAACGCTGGTTGGGCTTGCGGGTACAAACGTAGCTGCGTCACCGGTAAAGGTTCCGCCGGCCGGGCTTCCTGAACCATCCTGGTTATTATACCGGGTAAAATCCCATGTATAATTTCCTGCAATAGGATTACCGATTACGTGAAAATAAATAATACCAAAATTACTGCTGACTGTATACCCTTCGGCATCGGTAACTACAACAGGCAGCATATAACTTTTTGTTGCATCAATTTTTGAGGGATAAAAGATGATCTGAAAAGGCGCCACGCGGCTGCCCGCTTTGATGGTGCCGGTTGAACTTACAATGCGATAAATCGAATCGGGCATCAGGTCATACTTAATTGAGTCAGCGCTGTAATTATCCAATACAGCCGAAGATTTTACGCCGATAGTTACTTTAACATCTTTTGAAGGCGCAGCCGGTCCGGCAATATTTACATTAAAATCGGCAGTATCTGCGGTATTGGTGGCCGGATATGTTAAAGCGCCACCTGAAAAGTATTGCATGCCGGCGTTGATAGTAGTTCCACTTCCGCCCTCAATAAATTGTAATTCCACAACATTACCGGAAGTTGAATCCGGATCTACGTTCATATCATTTTTCTTCAGGCACGAAGCGAACAGTAATGTGGCCATGAAGACGGTAAATAACTTTATATTAGATAGTTTCATGTTTATTAGTTTGTGTTTCATCTTTAATTCATCTTTAATTATAAAGCCCAAAAAATTAATGACGAAAAAGGAGTGATCCCTTTAGGCATGTTGGCCGAATTGTAAGACGATTCAGATGTGGGATATAAAATTCTGGTTGGCAATTTATCGGGGCGGGTGCTTTCAGACACCACCGAAGCAAATGTTGTATATGCGTTACCAGGGGTCATTATCGAGGGATAATGCGTGCGACGATATTCATTCCATGCTTCATGCCCGTGAATAAAATTAAGCGCAATATATTTTTGAGTAATGATGGCCTCTATTTTCTTGTCGTCAGTTGTTGCCAGGGCATAGTTAACCAATGCGCTGGATGCATTTTTAGTGCGGTATGCTGCTGCATCATCAGTGGGGTTTCCTGAAACGGTACCATCGGGTAAAGTATATAAATATTTAAAAGAAGCAGTAATGCCGTTATTAAATAAGGCGGCACCATCTCCCGTTAATATACCTCTTACAACTGCTTCGGCCTGCAGAAAATAACTTTCAGCCGCTAACATAGCCGGCAAACCGGCATCGGGGCCTTTTAAAATGCCAACATGGTTTCCATTCGATTTACCATCTCTGTCGGTACCTGAGTACCAAAAACTGCCGGTAGGGCTCGACACTACGTCGTAGTTTTCATATCCCAGGCGGTTTGTGCCGGTAGCGGGATATTGATAGTAAATAGCGGCACCTCTGCCATCATCAGAAAGTGTATGTCCGTCATAAAAACCAAACATAAACGTGGTAGGCATCCAGGCTTTGTTTGCGGCAGATCCGGTGTAACCATATGCCCAGGTATTCCATGCCGGGTTTTGCTTTCCATTATCCCGTACGTATACGGGATCAATAAGCGCGTCGCTTGTTATAAATCCGTCTGTGCTAAAAATTGAGTTTGAAAAACTAACCTTTCCCCTTCCACGTATCAGCAATCTTAATTTAATGGTATTGGCAAACTGCTTCCATTTGGTAACATTGCCTGCAAACAATACATCAGAGCTACCCAAAGGAGTAACACCGGTAGCTGTTTGATTTATAGTGGCAATCGCTTTATCTAACTCATCTGTGAGGCTTTTATAAATTGTTTTGCCATCAGTATAGGCGGGTGTTAGTTTTTTTACGCCCAGTAAAGCTTCTTCATAAGGAACATCATTAAATGCATCAACCAGCAACTGAAAATCATATGCTTTCATGATTTTGGCTACCGCATTGAAGTAATTGTAGGCTACAATTCCTTCAGTTTTATCAATGATAGTCTGGTAATCTTCGAGGTTATCATAAGTAGTTCCCCATAAACCTGTACCCGTACTTGTAAAAGCGTAGGTGATCGCTTCACCAAAACCACCGTAGCCTCCGGCGTTGGCAGAATATCCTGCAATTTGCGAACCATATGTATTATAGCCATTGATAGCGCTGGCCGTATTTACAAGGGCCTGAGGCAATATCAGTTCGGGGGTGGCCGAAGTAGCCTGGTTGGGATTTGTATTTATATCGAGGTATTTTTTACAGGATGTGCCCAATACCACCACTGCTACACTAATACCGGCAATTATTTTTCTCATATTTAATTATTTTATGAATCCGGATACAACAGGAACCATCTTTTACCCGGATGAATGTGATTAAAATTTCAGTGAAATGGTTGCTCCATAAAAACGTGATGGAGGCGCCGAATTTAAACCGGTAATACCTACACCATTGTTATCGTTGCCTGCAACACTGTATTCAGGATCGGTATATAAATTATCCTTCGCCATTATTAAAAACAGGTTACGGCCCTGTACACTGATGGTAGCATCTTTTATTACTTTGGTTTTACCTAAAATACTTGCCGGAACGCTATACGAAAGCGATACTTCTCTCAGTTTCCAGAAAGAACCGGATGTTACATAGTTGGAAGTTACATCACGGTTAATACCGTCTGTCCAGAAGCCGTTATTTCCATTACCATTGGCAATAGCAACGCTTGTATTTGTGATATAAGTGCCGGGCTTATTGGCATCTTCATATACTGAATTGGGATAAATAAAGCTCTCACGATTATATACAGCCGTGCGGTAACCCTGACCCGACCAATCCATTTCGGGACCCATTGAATTAAAGATCTTATAATCGCCGCGATGCTCAAATAAAACAGAGAAATGAAAGTTTTTAAAACTAACGCCGGCGTTTAAACCAAGGCGATGACGGGGTGTGGCATTTCCCAGTACCACTATTTCAGATGTTTTTGTGGGAAGGCCCGTAGTACGGTCTACAATTACATGACCCTGTTTATCTCTTTCATAATCATATCCCATGATCACAGGAAAAACCTTTCCGCCCATGGCAAAGGATGAACCGGTACCGCTACCCGACAAAAACAGTTTTGGTAAATCGGCGCTGATGAAGTTAACCACGTTATGCTCATATGAATAATTACCTCCAACAGATACTTCCCAGTCTTTTGATCTAAGCGCAACTACATTTGCCGTTACTTCAATACCCTTCGTTTGGGTTTGTCCGGTATTGGTTAACAAAGTGGTAAAGCCTGTTGTGTTGGAAATGGTGGTGTTAACTGTTTGATTATCGGTTTTTGTATCAAAATAAGTAACGCTGGTTGTAATGCGGTCCTGATAGGCATTTAAATCAAAACCAAATTCAATTCCTTTTGTGAACTCAGGAGTAAGGTTATTGGAAACTAACCCGTTTCCTACAGTATAACCGGCAAGGCTACCAAATGGAAAGCCATTTGTTGGATTAAAAGTGGGTAACAGATAGTAAGCGCCAAAATCGCTGGATGTACCCAGATTCACCTGACCTACTTTTGACCAGCCTCCGCGTAATTTCAGGTAATTGATGGGGCTATTTTTAATAATATCAAAAACCTCACTGGCAATAAACGAAACATCTACTGAAGGATAAAAGAAAGAACGGTTTTCAGGATTCAGAATAGATACCCAGTCGTTACGGCTGGTACCATGAAGGAATATGAAGTCTTTATACCCGATACGCAGATCTCCGTATACACCTACCTGGCGGGCTTTAAAGTTCGACTCCACTGCACCCGGCGTACCTACGCCATTACCAACGGTAAACAGGTTAGGAATAACCAAACCATTTGCAGAAACACCTACAAATTTTGACTGGTTCTGGTTAAACTGAACGCCGGTAGTTAAATTAATGCTGAAATCGCTCACCTTTTTATTATACTGGGCAAGCAGATCAGTTAAAAGATTGGTTGTATAACCACTTCCATCGCTCACAGAAGCCGAAATATCGGATTTTGAGCTTTGATCGGTATGCTTGGCATACTCGGTGTAGATAAATGCCCCGACTGTATTTTTACCGGAATTATTATTGGTTGATAAGCCCTGGCGTGCAGTAAGATCAAGACCAGGTATGGGTGTATATTTTAATTCGATATTTGCTGTGAGATAATCGTTTCGCGAAACACTTCTGTAATTATCTGCTGTAAAATATGGGTTTTGATACCAGGGGTTATAGTAACCATTAGGATTGGCAAATTTATCCGTTCTCCAATTCTTATACTTTGTAATATCTACGTTCGAGGGCATGTTCAGCATGTTGCTATACATGCTTCCTGTACTTGAGGTAATATCGTAGCGGTTTTGTGTATAAGACGACGAGTAAGTAACAGTCACTTTATTTCCCACTTTACGGCTGCCGTTTAACCGTAATACAGCGCGATTGTATTTATCACCTGGTGTAGTACCTGTTACTTTTGCATACTGGCCCGATAAATAAAAAGTCGATTTTTCATCACCGGTAGCTAGCGATAAATCGGTTTGATTGGTGATACCTTTTTCCCAGAATTTTAAATGGCCATCGTTGTATGAATAATAAGCAGAATCCTGAGATTTATCTTCGAGCGGAGCCCCTAAAGCTCTTTTAACACCATCAAAAGCGGCCCCGTACGCCTGGTTTTCGATATAGTTAGCGCTGGGTTTGCCATTGGCATCAAGGCCATATGCGGTACCGCCGGCGCCAAATTTCTTTTGAATTTTTGGAAAGAATCCTACCGATTCTACCATTACGGTATTGGAAGCAGTTATGCTTGTTTCGCCTTTTTTACCTTTTTTAGTAGTAATGATAAGCGCTCCGTTAGAAGCTTGTGAACCATATAACGCTGCGGCGCCGGAACCCTGTAAAGTATTTATATTTTCAATATCTTCCGGATTCAGGCTCGACAAAACACTTGAAGGCACGATCACGTTATCTAATACCACCAGCGCCTGGTTGTTACCGGTTAAAGACCGTTGTCCGCGCAATATTACCCTGAAGTTAGAGCTTACGCCGCCACCGGTACCGCTAACCATCAAACCGGCCACTTTACCCTGTAAAGCGTTGGCTACGTTTGTTGATTTTCCGACTGTAAGCACATCACCTTTGATAACGGTACTGGCTGTACCAACTTCTTTACGGCGGGCTTTTAAACCACCGGCAGTTACAATTACTTCATCCATTAAACGTTCTGCAGTTTCGAGCGTAATTGAAAGGGAACTTTGGTCGCCAACTTTGATCGTAAATGTTTTGTAGGTAATAGCTGAAATGTTAAGCTGATCACCTGGTTTTGCGTTGAGGGTAAAGTTACCTTCTGAATTTGCAACTGTAGCTTTTGCTGTTCCTTTAATTGCTATGGTAGCGTTGGGGATTGGCTGGCCGGTTTTGTCTACGATTCTGCCTGAAATTGGTTTTGATTGGGCAGACACCTCTACAACAAAGCATACCAGCACTGCGAGCAGTGATAGAACTTTTCTCATGTGAGTTTAAATTTTGGTTTTGTGACTTTACAGGAACTTTTAATATTCCCGTAATTATTTTAGTAGCAAGCAGTCCATGCCCGACAAACGGTTTACACCGCCCATCAGGACAGGTTTGCAATTTATCATGTTAATCGATACAAAGTGCAGGTTGAACAGGATAATTTTAACAAGTTCTTATCAGATTTTAACCTCCCCGATGTGGATAATTTGTGTTTGCGGTTTATTTTAATGCCTAGGAGATTGTTTTTGAAATGATTATGCAATAGAGCAGATAATAATTGGTTTATTATAGCCGGATTTTAGCATTTGAATATAATAATTATTGTAATACAAGGCCATTATCAGGGCGAATGATCATTATTGAATGACACAACATATACTAATCTATTATTTTTAAGGCGGGATAAAGGAAGCGTACTAACGATGCAGCATATGTTCTTATTTTTAACATGTTGATACATTTGCGTATCTTTAATCAGGCAAAATAAAAGTATGGGATCTTCAACATACATATCAGCCGGTTTACTTTTACTCCCCGTTTTGCAGCAAATTCAATGACCTTCTCTTACTATTGGCTTACTTGTCTTTTATTGATCCTATGGGTTTGCCATGCCGCAACTATGGCTTAGCTATGGTACTGATTCGGGTATCATATGTAACTAATATGGGTTGATTAGGGCTATAGCAAATAGTGGCATTTAGAAAATCTCAAACGATATCATACTCTACCGTTGTTATTTATTTAAAGGTGATCGGGAAGTCATTTTTTGTTTTCTACTCATGATCGTATCACTTATAATTTTTTTACAAATCTCTAATTGCGTATTTTCCAAACAGTTAGATTGCCGTATCGTTAAATAAACCGATCGTTATGGCAAAACAGGCTGGTATACACCCGCTAAGAGGGTCAATTGGCGATGTAACCTATTGTAAAACCGGGTATGGGTATATTGCCAAAGAAAAAAGCGGACCGGACCGCAAAACAGTGTGCAGCTATTGATTTTACAAACCAAAAATTCATCAACACACTTGATAAAAATGCCGTTGTTGGCTATAGACAAAAAAACAGTGAATGCGGTTTGCATGCAACACGAGCCTGCGGCCATTCCGGGCCAATATTTGTTGCTGGCTGCAGGTATTGTATTTTATAAAATGGTGGATGGATTTGAACAAATGGTAAAAGGGGGTGCGTTGAAGATTGTGGAGGTGAGGGAGTATCAAACACAATACACAGCGAAACGTAAATTATCTGAGTATGTAAGATTGAACAACCTTTAATTTAACTGTTTACGACCTATGTAGCGTTACATAGCCTTTAAACAGGGATGCGAAGCATCTTGCAAGAGCAGGATTTTGTTTAGCCACGTTGAGATTTTGATTTTTAAACCATATATTTTAAAATATTTCGCTTTCTGCCTGTTCCATAAACTTACCCTTTTATCATGTAATGCTACACGTAGGCTGTGCAATGCTACTTACAGGTTGGGTAATCAATGCGAGATGCTGTGCGATCAATGCGAAATGCTGCTCATTCAATGCGAGATGCTGAGCAGGTTATTTTTTTGTTTAGCCGGTTGTTTTTGGCAGCCCCACACGCTACATTACTATTGCCTAACGCTACTTTCCGGTTGCATTGCGCTACTCAAATCTTATGCAACGCTACTTAAATGCTTTACAATCACTGCCAGCAGAAATGTAGCGCTGCGAAATGCTATGCAATCAATGCGAAGTGCTGCTCATTCAATGCGAGATGCTGAGCAGTTTGTTTTTTTATTTTACCGGTTGTTTTTGAGTTTTGATAATGCTACTTATTTCTTTCACAACGCTACTTTCAGGTTTGATGATGCTACGCAAATGTTAAGCACTTCTTATTTTCAGACCAGTAGTCATCATACCTGGTTCCGGTATGGGAGATATCGTATTTCAACCTGAAGAAGGCCCGTGACCAATTTTTTATCAATTAACGAGCGTCATCTTTTTCGAATAAAACCATACTTACTATTGCCGGCATTTACTAGAACAGGATAAATATCGTCGGCAGTATTGGCCATACCGTCGATACCAACAGAAAAAAGGGAATATTGATCACCTATCTTTTCATATTGAAAATTTGCTTTTTCATTTTTATTTACTTTACGAATAAGGAGGGGGTCCTTAATAATAACCATCTCGTCTAATTGGGTGATTTGTTCAAGACTATCAGGATACGATCCTTTCTGAACTTTATAGTACTCAATATTATTTACTAAACTGTTCAGTTGTTTCTGCGATATTTTTGCAAATTCCATTGCAGCACTCTTTCCATACCGCAAATTGTAAAACAGGAATCCATAGGCTGCTACTGTAATCATAATCCCGGAAAAACCAATAATAACAAGCCGTTTATCCTTGTACTTAAAAATACCATACAAAATAAGTCCTATGCCTACCAATGCTCCTACCAAAGGAATAAGGCAAAGTAAGCCAAATAAATAAGGTGCACTTTTCTTTTTTGTGTCGCTCACTTATTTTTTTCATTTATAGTTAAACAATAAAGTCGTCAGAATGGTGGTGCTATATTAGTATGCTATAACTTCAAAATGTTACAACTATGTGTAATGGTAATTACTGTTTTATGGACCTTAGCGGCGTTGCAAGACCACCTCATTCACTTCACAGTGACTGCCCCCGATGCGTTCTATTGAATAGTGGCATGCATGGCGCACAAAAAAAAGGCTGTTCGCAATGAACAGCCTTCTTTTTTATTATTGAAGAACCAGGTATTACCTTGACTTCACATAAGTAACTTTCTCTGTAATAATCCTGCTTGGCCCCGGTATGGGATAGCCGTAATGTAACCAAAAGGTTTTTGTAGCGGGGTCGTAGGTATTATTATAAGTGGCGTTGCCTGTTAAATTAGCAACAGTAGCCGTAGTACCGGTATTGCCGGGTCCGGGCGTAATAGTTACTGTATTGTTGCTGTTAATAGTAACATTTATTGAAGTTGGGTCGCCAAGATCACCTAAAAGCTTGTTGATCGTATTTGGTCCCACTGTGGCGAGAGGCTCTTTTTCATTATCGAAATCACGGGGAGAAGTTGGGTGTTGAAAGTGTCCTTCAGCATGATAAACACCATCCCATTGATTTTTTACGGTAAGGGCCACCACCGACCAGTTCAGGTTACCACTAATGGTATAACCCTGTTTATCAACGCTGGTTATTTTAAAGCCCAAAGCCCATTCGTTCCCTAAATAATCTGAAGATTTAAATTTCAGTTTCAGGTAACCGGTATGCGACCCTTTTGGAATAGTAACCGTGGGATTCACAAGGGTATACATAGATGATGTAGGCACATCATATGAGGTGCTATTATCTGTATTGTATTTATCAACCACCGCAGCATCTACAGCTACAGTTACATTGATATCCTCCGGCGCCACATCGGGTGTTGCCAGGTTAACCGGTAATAGTTCAACGGTTGTATCATTATTGCTGTTCGGAAAGGCCTCTACTAAAAAATTTTTAGAGCTGTTTGCAGTTAGTTTCAACTCTACAATTTTCGGAGATCCTTCTGACCTGGTTGATTGTATCTCCTGATCTTCATACGCCTTATCTTTTAAACAACCTGCCAGGCTCATTGAAACCAGCGCTATGCTTATTGTTGAATATATAATGTGTAGTTTCATGTTAATATTTTTTTTTGCTTAGGTTAAGGTTGCCAGAAAATTTTTGAAGTAAACTGGTCTGCAACCGACTGCGCCCGTACATTAGCTCCATTGGTTGTATACTCGCTTTGCGGATATAATAAACGAACCGGAATACTTGTGCGGGTAGTGTTGTGAGAAATATAGCCTTTGTCAGGAATCATATCCAATCTTCTCAAATCACTCCACGATTCAACAGGGTCAATACCACACAATGCAATGTACTTCTGGAAAGTAATAAACTGAGCCTGCTCCAAAACAGTTGGTCCTGCATTTGCCCATATGGCAATATCAGCATTAGACAGATAGTCCTGAGCTTCTAAAGTCGCATCCGGCACACCCAGCCAAACAAAGGATTCAGTTACTGCTGCTTCATAAGCAGTTTGGGCATCACCGGGCAACCAGCCACGGGCAATTGCCTCAGCTTCTAAAAACATGCTTTCGAAAGCAGGGAAAATCCACTGGTTTTGAGAAGCGCTTCCTGCCAAACCGGGTCCCATAGTTGAACTATGTGCACCATCGGGGTTACCAGCAGCAAGCCCATATGTAGTACCGGTAATAGCACCACCAGCACCAGGATGATTAAAGAAGCGTTCAATACGGGCATCGCCGGTGGCAGCAAGCAAATCAACAATAAACTCATTGGCCCTTGTACTGGTACTGGCTTCGGCGCCGGTAGGCGTTTTGCCATAAGTTGCATAGAAGGGAGATTGCTTGTTGGTTTCGTTTACATATCCTGGATTTACATCAATATTTTCACCGGCATGCAATACACCGCCATTGCTTTGTATTTTGGCGATTTCTGCTGCAGGATTGAAACCCGGCATCTGTGACTGACGGATCAGTAAACGTAATTTAAGTGTATTGGCAAATTTTATCCATAACGTTTGATTCGCACCATTCACGATATCAATCGACTTAAAGGTGGTTCGCTGTTTTGCCTTCATGTAAGTAATAGCCGTATCAAGGTTTGCCTGTAATGCAGTATATACGTCCTGTGCTTTATCATAAGCCGGCTGAGTATAAATGGCAGTTTGAAAAGCCTGTGAAAAGGGCAGGTTACCATAAATATCTACCAGGTCCTGAAACAGCCTGGCCGATAACATAACCGAAGCGCCGGCTAATACTGAATCTCCAACAGCCATTGCTTTTTGTTTGGTTAAGTATAAATCAAAAAGCACGTTGTAGTTATTCACCCATAAGGTATTGCCAAATGAGAAATCAATGTTATACGAAGTTTCATCCTGCTGAATGGCAAAGTCGCCTGAGGCACTCATATACCCCATCCAGTTTTGAATGAATTGTAAATTTCCACTGGCCAGCCGGGCGCCGGTAGCGCTTGCTGCCTGAGGGAAAATCAACTCGGCAGTCATATTTTCATCGGTAGCCCGGTTGGGATCATCATTTACATCCAGAAAACTCTTTTTACAACCAGTGCAGGCAACGATCACTGCCAGTACTGCACCGCATATTCTTCTGTTTATATTAAAGTATTTCATTTATTAATCCGTTTTGTGTTAATTAGAATTGAACTGTTAATGTACCACCAAAGAACCTTGAAGCAGGAGTCTGGAATGAACTACTGATACCATATGTATTGTTGGTAGGAGAGTAGTTAAACTCAGGATCGCCCCATTGGTTAGATTTTGGAACAATTAATAACAGGTTTCTTCCAATAGCGCTTACAGTTACACGTTGAACGATCTTGCCACCCCCGATCCATTTCAGTGGAAGGTTATAGGAAATGTTCACTTCTCTTAATCTCCAGGCAGCAGCGCTGGCGAAATAGTTGGTACCGATCTGGCTGTTGGTAGCAGCGCCGGTCCAAAAACCATAGTTTCCGTCCTGTACCTGAATGTTGGTATTATCTACATATTTACCGCTTGCATCTTTATATACTGAATTGGGGAATACGAAACGCTGACGACCATAGTCGGCGCTGCGTTTTGAAATTCCGGCAAAATCCATGTCAGACCCCATACCAGCATAAAAGCTGTGGCCGGTTTTGTAATCCCATGTCATGCTTGCTGAAAAATTACCAATAGAATAAGAAGGCGTTAAACCTACAACCCACAGCGGCAAAGAGCGTCCTAATATTCTTAACTCACCAGATTGAGTAGGGTATCCTGTAACCGGGTCAACAATTACTTTACCAGTTGCAGGATCTCTTTCGTAATCAGATAACTGAAATGCAAATGCGGGTCTGCCTACAACGGCTATGTTATTGGCAGTTGGCGAGCTGGTTGAATTCTGAGCAAACCCTGAATTTCCACCGATCACTACCGGCGCATCATTTAATGTACGCGTTACTTTATTATCATTATAGGTAGCATTGATCTTAAAGTCGATTCTGCCTTTACCAACTTTTACAAGGGGCGTAAGATTCAGGTCCATTTCAACACCCTTATTTTTAAAGTCGGCAGCATTGGCCACACCGGTAGGATAACCGGTTGTTGATGACTGAGAAACAGACAATATCTGCTGGGTATTGTTTTGGTTGAACCAGGTAGCCTCCACATTAATCCGGTTGTTCAAAAATCCTAATTCAACACCAACTTCAGTAGTTTTAACAAACTCTGGCTTTAAATCCTTACTGGGAATTATACCGTTTGAAGTAAAGCCGGGAATATTTCCATATGGGAATCCACCGGTCTGCGAATAGGTCGCCTGAAGGGCATATGCTCCCAGGTTTACGTTTCCTGATTTGGAAACAGCTCCTCTCAATTTAGCATACGATATAATCTTGCTGTTCTGAATAAACGGTACAGCATCTGAAAGGATCAGTGAAGCATTAGCTCCGGGATAGAAGAAGGAACGGTTTTTCTCCAACAGGCGGCTATCCCAGTCGTTACGGCCGGTAAACTCAATATTAGCCCAGCCTTTATAGCTTAATCCAACGTTTCCGTAAGTCGAAAGCAAGCGGGATGTAACATCATAGTTACTACTGCCGGTGGGTACGTTGGCATCGCCACTGCGTACGGCCACATTGTACAGGTAGGGTACTACCAGGTTATTACCACCTACTGTTACATCTTTCGACCGGTTCTGACGAACAGCTCCACCTGCTATATACCGCACGGTAAAATCTTTGTCTATTTTCTTTTCACCGCTCAAAAAGTAATCGAGGTTGATGCGCGAAGAATAGGACTCAAAATCCAGAACGTTTCCGGGCCGGGGGCTATACTGAGTTGCATTTCGGTTTTTGGCAGCCCATTCTGTAACCACAACAGGAGCCGTAGAATTTTTTGAGTTAGTGAAACTTAAATTGGTGCTCAGGCGTGCAGTAGCCTTTAACCAGTCGGTAATTTTATAGTTTACATCGAGGTTACCGATCAGGTCATCTTCACGGCCCTTTTGGCGAAGGTTGCCAATTATCCAGTACGGGTTAACCGCATACTCATTATAGTAATTGGAGTATTGGGCAAATTTGCTGTTCTTCCAGTCTTTGTAATCCAACAAAGGCACATTGCTGGGCGTTTGCATTATCAGGAAGAAGATACTTCCGTTGTATGCAGGGAAAAGGCCAGCCATGCCTGGTTCATTCACTACGTTATAATTCTGTAAAACATAGTTTAAACCATAGTTCACCGATAAACGGCCATAACTTTTAGCGGCATTAAACCGGAAGCTTGTTCTGCGGTTTTCATCATGAGGCATAAGGCCTTTTATTTTGGCATCCTGTATACTGGCATAAAAATCTTCACCTGAAACAGAAATGGAATTCTGCCAGGTTAAACCGGTATTCCAGAATTTAACCTTGTCTTTGTAGTGGCCATCATTATAAGCTCCTTTTTGAATGGAGCCGTCTTCGAGTTTAACTCCAATATCCTGTATTGATCCATCGAAGCGGGGACCGAATTGCTGGTTTTCGTAGGGTACATATCCATAATTACCCCAGGCATCAACCACTTCACCGGCGCCGGCGCCAAACTCCCGTTGCATTTTGGGAAAGTAGGCTACCCGTGAAGCCTGCAGGGTTGAACTTACATTCACATTTAGTTTTTTGCCCGATCCTTTTTTGGTGGTAACAATAATTACACCATTCACCGCATCAGGGCCGTAAATGGCAGCAGATGCAGCACTTTTTAATATGGTCGCATCCTGAATATCATCGGGAGGAATAGAAGAAAGATAACCTAACGGAGTAGGCGCCCCGTCTACTACCAGCATGGGCTGGTTATTACCTGTAAGTGAGCGGATACCCCGGATATTAATTTTGGCGCTTTCAAATACACCACTGTTTACAGTAGTAACTGAAACACCCGAAACCTTACCATTCAAAGCCTGTTGTACGTTAACAGCCTTTCCCTGGGTAAGCACTTTGTTGGTTACCGAGGTGGCTGCATAACCCAACTCTTTGGCTTGTCTTTTAATACCCAAAGAAGTAGTTACAACAATAGTCGATAATTCATTGGTAGTTCTTACAAGTGTAACGCTGATTGAAGTTTGGCCTGCAGTGCTAACTTCTCTTGTTTCCAAACCAGAAGCACTGATCTCCAAAATGGCATTGCCGGTAACAGTTAACTTAAAATTGCCGGCTTCATCTGCGGCGGTTCCAATCTTTGTTTTTTTGATTTTGATGGTAGCGAAGGGAACTGGGTCTCCTTTATCATCTGTGACTTTGCCCGTAATCTGACGGTCCTGTGCGAGTGCCACAACTGATAGTACTAACACTACCAGTAGTGATAGAATTTTTCTCATGAGGCTTGTAGTTTTTTAAAGTGAATGAATCCCCGAAAACAAAAACGTGTTTTTTAAATTTTTACAAAAAAAAGTTAAACTAAGGAGAAATAAAAAAAATTTACTAACCGGTAGACAAACCGAATTCTGAAAATGCTGCAAACAGACCGTTCACATTATTTTTTAATCTTAAAAATATTCATCGCTATAGCTACAGCAGCATGAATTCGTTAAATTTATTGTAAAAACCGCTACCAGACTGCATTACAAAGAAAATAAATTTCACGTGACTCATTTCTTCTTAATCAATTTTTAATTTCATGACAACTTTATCAATTCAAAATTACATGAACGGAAACCTGATATAATTTTAAAATGATGTATGACGCATAACCGAAGTTAATGGATGCCTTTTAATGAAGTTTTAATTTTTAATCATGATAAGTATAACACCTACCTGCATCCTTTAACACACGAATAACATGTTTTTTTGATTGAACTGCCGCTTTGAACCTACAAAAGTTCACAGCACTTTATTATATCAATCAGCAATATGTTCTTTGTGATTGACAGAAACCATTTTGTATGGTATAAATGACAATTAATTGCAGGTTTGAAGTCAGATACGGCCGAATCCTCTCCTTAACATAACAGCTCAATTAACAATACATACTGTATACATTATCAACTAATAACACCTTCAGTGACCATCAAACGTACATCACATTAAAAAATAATTAATACAGCATAAAATCTTTATCGCGTTGCAAAAATAATCTGCAATCTGATATCCATTTCCTGATTCTCGTCATTTGCAGAATTTTGCAACCGAACTGTTGTTTTAGAAGGATTAATTGATTGCCCAAAAGATAATGATAGCAGGCAGTTGAAATTATTTTTTTGCTGCGCTAACAAATGGTTCGTTAACCGGTAATTAACGCTTATAACATACCGGAGGGCTTTATCATAAAAGGCGGGTATATAATAATTGTATGGAACGGTGTTTTCCCAGGCATAAATTCTTGCATTATATCCATCGGTTTCTACATATTGCAAACGGCCGTTGAAAGAAAATGGTTTAAATGCAGGTTTAACATGAACATCTGTGAAAAATAAAAAACCGGTTTCTTTCATTTGCGGAATATTATTCGCGTACCACACCGCTTCTACCCTGCTGCGCAGAACAGTTGAACGGTTAACGCGGTAACTGATCTGTGTTCGCCAGTTTAGCTTTGAAACATCCGGCAATGGTTTTATGGCCGCCGAACCGCTGTCTGACATATTTACTGATTTCGTTTCGTTCCTGAAACGGCTATATATCTCTGCATTCTTATTAGGATTAAGGGTTACCTGAACAAGATATTCATGGCCACCCGAAGGAGCATTCGCCTGAAACTTTAACCACGGAAAGCGAAAAATATCTGCATAAGCATCCAGCCTCACCCCATGAATGGGCCTGATAGAAATTCCGGCATACCATCCGTTTTCATTAACCGGTAAACTGTTTTCGGTAAATGCATTGCTAAACATCGATTGGTACCGGCTGCTAATATTGCGGTATACAATAGCCATATCAACGGCCGGATGGAGACTTGTTAACACCCCATGTATCATTGCCCGGTTAAACTGATTATCTGTTGCAACTTCACCAAAAACATGCATGTTCCGCAAAGTATAGCTGTAATCAAGACTGTAATTGCCAAACCGGTTGCCATCCATCCCATACAGGTCGTAAGGCTCGCGGGATGGCTTCATAGGTTTCGACCAGGCATATTCCACTGCATTAATGCCAATATGTCCTTTGGAGTTTAATAATTTTAAACTGCCACCTGCAGTTTGCAGTTGCACATTATTGCGGTCTTCGATCTCCAATATACTGCGATGGTAGCCCGATGTATTTATTGAGGAAATATAGGGTTCGTGTTGCAGCAAACTATCAGCTATAATATTAGCAGTTAGCCTTCGTAACGAACCAAACAAGGTGCATTCGATATTTTTTTTGCGCAGGGTTATGCCAACGCCCCGGTGAAAATTATATTCACCGGCCGAATTGTACGGCTGCAATACCGGTCCCTGCCGCTTTACATTCAACACATCGGCGCTTTTTTTAAATGCCAGTCCCTGCCATTGAATCAGCCCCTGACCAAAATGAACCGTGAAGTCGCCAATGGCCAGCGATTGAATAATGCCCAGCTTACGGGCAAATAAATGAAATGAATAAAAATCGAAACCTGTGCGCTGTGCTCCCTTAAAAAAAGATTCACCCGCATCTTTGTCGCCCGTGATGCCGTATTGCAATAAATTTTTGTAATTGTATTTATACCTGAATAGCATAGCGCCAGCATTGCCGGCATAGGTGCTCATTGTTTTTTTGTATTCATCCGACCGGTTAATGGCTTCACTATATCGAAACAAAGCACTATACTCCCCGCCTGATAACCGTTTACCCAAATTTTCAATGATCATTTTTTCATTGCTCACGGTAATAAATGGCAACAGTTGTTTGATGGTAAGCACATCCCACCCGGGAACGGCCTGCAATTCATACACACTCAGCAACGGTCCCAGCATTTTTTTATACCGCAAAAAATTGGTGATCTGCAAATCGGTTAACAAATGCAACTGTTTCAAATCATCTGCATCTGCGTTATTCAAATTCAACGGATGCTTTTGAAAATACTCCAGTTGCTGCCATTGGGTATCATCTTCTGTAACGCCTTCCTGCCGTTCGGCCTGGCTTTCGAGTTGTAGCTCATTAACCGGCGAACCGGTTTGTTTATCCTGCGCAATAACTATGCTGGCAGCAAACAAAGCCGGCAATATGGTAAAAGCCCGCTTCACGGTTCGGTTTTCGTTTTGCCGAAAAATAACAGCAACAGGCCCGGCGTAAGGCCCAGTTGTGGGTGGTAACGCAGATTTACATCGGCCCGGCAATTTTTCCATTGGCAGCCAATGCCCATAAAAGGTTCAGTGGTAGCTGTTGAAAGACCGGTTCGTATAAACAACCGGTTGGTTATAACATTATATTGAATGCCGGCCTGAACATTTACCGGTTTATCTTCTTCTTTGCTCATTTCGGCACTTAAAAACAACTGCGGCGACACTTCGTATCCTGCCCCGAACTGATAAGCAGCCGCCAGTTTTTCGTTGCTATTGTTTGTAAACCTGGCGCCCAGCGGATTTGCTATATGAATTCCGGTAATAAAACGCCGCGATACCTGCCATCGACTGCCCGCCTCAATACCCAATGCCGCATCGTTACCATACCCTGCAATATGAATCATATTATAATTACATTGAACCCCGATGCTGATTTTGCCGAGGTTTTTACCATAGGCAAGGCCAATGCTGCTTTCGTTATAATCACCAAAGCCTGCATATTGCATGGCAAGCCCTACCCCATCGCGCCCCACAGGAACAGCAACAGTTGCCATATACATGGATAGCTCCTTTAACCCATATTTTTGTTCGGCATATAAACCTGCACTGGTTTGAGAAAGACCGGCCAATGCGGCCTGGTTCGAAAGAAAGGAAAACGACTGGGTAAACGTACGGCTATAAGCCCCCAGGCCGGTATATAAAGTACCGGGAGGATAATGAATTGACTGGGCAGTAGCCGCCAGGCAATGGATAAGATAAAATGGCAACAACAGTTTTTTCACACAGCAAGCTTTCTAATACAGTAGTTAAACATATTGAAAATAGATAATATAAAAAAATTTTGTTCCGGTTTAGGGCAGCTACCATCAGCCCTTTACCTTTGCGCCATGAAAATTTTAGATGGGCAGCTTGTATCACAGGCAATAAAGGATGAAATGAAATTAAAGGTGGCACAATTAATAGCCGAAGGCAAAAAGGTACCACACCTGGCCGCCGTATTAGTTGGCAGTAACGGCGCCAGTGAAACCTATGTAGGATCGAAAGTAAGGACCTGCGAAGAGATCGGTTTTCATTCAACCCTCGTGAGGCTTGAAGAATCTATCAGCGAGTATAAGTTGCTCGCCGCCATCGAAGATCTGAACAATGACCCGGATGTTGATGGCATACTGGTGCAACTGCCTTTGCCCAAACATATTTCAGACGAAAAAGTGATCAATACTATTCTTCCTTCGAAAGATGTGGACGGGTTTCATCCGGAGAATGTAGGAAAAATGATTCAGGGACTGCCCACGTTTATTCCGGCTACGCCGCATGGCATTATGCTTATGCTGGAACATTATAAGATCAACACCAAAGGCATGCATGCCGTGGTGATCGGCCGCAGCAATATTGTTGGCCGGCCCATGAGCATTTTGCTGAGCGCCAATACCAATCCCGGCAATTGCACAGTTACCATATGCCACTCGCATACTAAAAACATAAAAGAGCTGTGTCTGGAAGCTGACATTATAGTAGCGGCGCTTGGTAAACCCGAATTTGTAACCGCCGACATGATCAAAGACGGCGCAATTGTTATCGACGTAGGTATTACCCGGGTACCCGATGCTACCAAAAAAAGAGGCTATGCTTTAAAAGGCGATGTGCAATTTGACACCGTTTCGCCCAAATGCTCCTGGATAACGCCGGTTCCCGGCGGCGTTGGCCCCATGACCATTGCAGCCCTGATGAAAAATACTTACCGCGCGTGTATTGATAAAAACTAATGTGATAATGTGATAATTTGCTAATATGCTAATGAAAGCCCATTCGCTGTATTTCCATTAGCATATTAGCACATTGGCTAATTAGTTAATTTTGTAATAATGTCAATCGCTTCAACCGATATACAACTTCCCGTAATGGAAGCCTTTTATACCCTGCAGGGAGAAGGCTATCATCAGGGCAGAGCTGCCTACTTTATTCGCCTGGGCGGATGTGATGTAGGCTGCGTGTGGTGCGATGTAAAAGAAAGCTGGGACGCCTCGCAACATCCTTTACAAACTATTGAAGAAATGGTGCAGGGGGCTGCTGCTCATCCCGGCCGCCTTGCCGTGATCACCGGCGGCGAACCCCTTATGCATAATTTAGATGCATTAACGGCAGCCCTGCACGAAGCCGGTTTTGAAACCAATATCGAAACATCCGGCGCCTGGCCGTTAAGCGGTTCGTGGGACTGGATCTGCCTGTCGCCCAAAAAATTTAAAGCGCCGCTGCCCGAAGTTTTGCCAAAAGTCAACGAACTAAAAGTCGTTATCTACAATAAAAGCGATTTTGAATGGGCCGAAAAATATGCCGCCCTGGTTTCGCCCGATTGCAAACTGTTCCTGCAACCTGAATGGAGTAAAACCGCCATTGTAACCCCGCTGATCATCGACTATATCAAAAATAATCCTCAATGGGAATTTTCACTGCAACTGCACAAGTACATTCATGTGCCATGAGATAATTTGAAAATTTGAAAATCAGCAAATTCGAAAATGGTGTTGATGACTGATTGTCATGCATTTATATACAACATTGCTTTTGGACGCCCGCCAGTAATTTAACAACCTTTACACCCATCTGCCGGCAACATTTTAGCGTCTATACATAATATCTATTGCTTTATTTTGACAACTTTAAGCAATTTTTATCTTTAACGGTTGAAAGTGGACTGATTTTGAATAATCATTCACGATTGATCCCGCTTTCCCCGCCAGTTGGCGGATTCAGCGGACGAAGCATTGACCATTGACGATTCACGATAACGAAAATACCGGTGATGATGAAAACGCTTATTACAATATCCTTTTTTGTGGCATTTATTTGCCCCCTCAAAGCACAGTACGACCCCAATAAAGTAAATAAAAAGGCAAAAGCGCTATATGAAAAAGCCTATGGCCTTGCCATGGATAATAATTTTAAAGAAAGCATCAATACCCTACAGGAAGCCATAAAAATAGATCCCCGGTTTCTCGAGGCCTGGTTATCGGTTGCCGGGTTATACAGCGAACAAAAAAATTACCAGAGCGCCATCGACAATTACGAAAAAGCGAAAGCCATCGACAGCAGCTGGTTCAGGGATTATAATCTCCCTTATTCCATTAATCTGGCCGGTAAAGGGGATTTTCAAAAAGCATTGCAGGCGGTTGATGAATTTTTATCTATTCCTAACCTGAACGAACAAAGCCGCAAAGCAGGAACCTACCGCCGCAAAACCTACCAGTTTGCGGTTGATTATGCCGGTCAGCACCCTTTGGGAAGCTATCATTTTGAACCCCAAAATATGGGCGACAGCATTAACAGCGATTACCTTGAATATTTTCCAACCATCACCATCGATGATAAGCACCTCATTTTTACACGCAGGAAGTATAACAACGAAGATTTTTATGAATCGTGGTTTGTAAATGGTCACTGGACGAAAGCCAAAAGTTTACCTGGTAACATCAATACCAACCAGAATGAGGGCGCCCAGAATATTTCGCAGGATGGTCAATGGTTGATATTTACCGGATGTAATTTTCCGAATGGTCTTGGCAGTTGCGACCTGTACATTTCCTGGTTAACGCCCGACGGATGGAGCACTCCCGAAAATATGGGCAACCGCATTAATACCGAAGCCTGGGAATCGGCCCCTTCGCTATCGCCCGACAAACGCGACCTGTATTTTGCCAGCGGCCGCCTTGGCGGTTATGGCGGGCAGGATATTTATGTAAGCCACCAGCTGGCCAACGGGCGCTGGAGCGATCCTGAAAATCTGGGCCCCGAAGTAAATACCATTGGGGATGAAAGCTGTCCTTTTATACATGCCGATAACCAAACCCTGTACTTTACTTCGGGTGGGCATTTGGGATATGGTGGCAGTGATCTGTTCATGGTAAAAAAATTGGGGGCTAACAAATGGAGTAAGGCAATCAATCTTGGTTATCCCATCAACACCATCGAAAATGAAGGCAGCCTGGTAATTGCAGCAGATGGTAAAACAGCGTATTATGCCAGCGACCGTGCCGACACCAGGGGCGGACTGGATCTTTATACATTCGAAATGCGGGAAGATATTCGTCCGGCGCGCACCCTGTGGGTAAAAGGAAAAGTGTTTGATAAAAAAACGCAAAAAGGATTGCCATCGGCTGTTGAGCTAACCGATTTAAGTTCGCAGGAGGTGTTAAGCAAAATACAAACCGACGAAACCGGCAATTACCTCATCACCTTACCGGTTGGAAAAGACTATGCGTTTAACGTAAAACGCAAAGGCTATCTGTTCTTTTCAGAGAATTTTTCGTTAAGTCAAAAAGTACCCGACAGCACTTACAACATCGACATTCCGCTGCAACCGATCGAAGCCAATGCCAGCATTGTATTAAAGAATATTTTCTTCGACTTTAATAAATTCGATCTGAAGCCCGAATCGACTATTGAGCTGGACAATATTTTCCAGTTGTTAAAAGAAAATCCAACGGTTAAAATTCAGATCAGCGGACATACCGACAATATTGGTAAGCCGGCCGATAATATGACCTTATCGAACAACCGCGCGCAGGCCGTAGTAAAATACCTTGCCGGCAAAGGCATTGAACCGCAACGCCTCACCTTTAAAGGATTTGGCGCCACACAACCCATTGCCGACAATACTACCGAACAGGGAAGAGCGCAGAACAGAAGAACGGAGCTGAAAGTAATAAGTCAATAAAGGCAGTAGATGATCCTGAATGTAAAAAAATTAATATATTCACTGCGCCTCTGGGCTATTGCCTATTGCCTGTTAAAATGACTAACGATCTGCTATACCAGCTTGCCTTAACGCAGGTGCCTCATATTGGCTGTGTACATGCCAAACTGTTGACACAACATTTTAAAACGGCCGAAGCTATTTTTAAAGCACGCATGGCCGACCTTGAAAAAATTGAAGGGATCGGTACGGTGCGTGCAAGATGTATCAAAACATTTAACCAGTTTGCCCATGCCGAAAAGGAAATAGCGTTCCTGGAAAAATATAAGATCAAACCCCTGTTCCTGAACGATGCCGGGTATCCGCAGCGCCTGTTACATTGTTACGACTCTCCCACCCTGCTTTTTTATCGCGGCACCGCCAACCTCAATGCTTCGCGCATCATAGCCATAATTGGCACCCGAAGCAATACCGAATACGGTAAAATTGTCACGGAAAAATTAATAAAGGAGCTGGAGCCATTAAATATTCTTATCGTAAGCGGCCTGGCATTTGGTATTGATGCCATCGCCCATAAAACAGCTGTTAAATATAATCTGCCAACAGTTGGTGTGCTGGCTCACGGGCTCGATTCCCTGTATCCGCCCGAACATGCAGGGTTGGCAAAAGAAATGGTTAAACAGGAAGGCGGATTACTGACAGAATTTTGCAGTAATACAGTAGCCGACAAACATAATTTTCCTACCCGTAACCGCATAGTGGCAGGTATGAGCGATGCAGTAGTTGTTGTTGAAACCGGTGTAAAAGGCGGCAGCATGATCACGGCCGACCTTGCCAACGGATATAACCGTGATGTATTTGCGTTTCCCGGCAAAACCACCGATGCAAAAAGCGCCGGTTGCAATTACCTTATCAAAAACAACAAGGCCATTTTATTGACCGAAGCACAGGAGCTCACAGAAATTATGGGTTGGTGCGCTCCGGCAAAAAAGAACACCCCTAAACAAAAAGAATTGTTCATTGAGCTGAATGCCGATGAAAAAGCAATCGTTGAAATTTTACATGAAAAGCCGCTGGTACATATCGATGAAATAAATCTGCGTAGCGGTTTAAGCAACAGCTCCATGGCCGCCGCTATTCTGAATCTCGAATTGCAAAATGTGGTGCAGGCGCTCCCCGGAAAAATGTATCAGCTGGTGCCGTAAAACGCCAGGTAACATTGTTCATACTTCCATGGGGGTTTCGTGGGGTTGTGGTCGTATTGGCTTTTAATACATTGAAAAGCAATTCATTGCGACTCAGCAAGGCCAGGAATTAAATCTTTCTTTCAAAATCAATTATATATCCTATTGTCCGCCAGCTGGCGGAACGAAATATCGAATTCGGAAAATTGAAAACAAAAGAATTTAATGACCCCAATGTCTTCCGCCAGTTGGCGAACGACATCAATCCGGAACATTTTCTCTACCAGCATTTGATGTCTGACGCCACTTTCAAGCCATTTAACCTTTAACTAACGACACATTGATTGGCTGCCCTGTCTGGTGCCAGGTGCCCACTGCCCATTGATCCTGAGGGTAGTCGAAGGATTGAAACTGAGCGTAATCGAAGGATTGCCCCCGATCATCCCGCTGCTTTTTCTTACCTTTGATGTCCCTGTCAAATTGGCTCGCTGCCAAAGTGTAGCACCCTTTTTGACCAGCTATTTATTTTACGTTTTTTAAAATTTATTAATCGCCATATCATGTTAGGTTTTCTTTCAAAAATGTTCGGAGGAAGCAAGTCGGAGAAAGATATTAAGCTGATCCTGCCAGTTGCAGAACAGATCAATAAACACTTTGCTTCTTACCAGTCACTGACCAACGACCAATTGCGCAATAAAACCCAGGAATTTAAACAACGCATAAAAGCGCACCTGCAAAAAATAGACGATGAAATTGCCGATCTGAATAAACAGGCCGAAGCCCTGCCCTTCAGCGATATCGTAGGCAAAGATACTTTTTACCAGCAGGTAGATGCCCTGATCAAAGAGCGCGATAAGCAAATTGAAGAAGTGCTGAAACAAATTCAGCCCGAAGCCTTTGCTGTGGTGAAAGAAACTGCCCGCCGCTTTAAGGAAAATGCCGAAATAGTGGCTACCGCTACCGATCTCGACCGCGACTTCAGCGTAAAAAAAGAATACATAACCATCCAGGGTAATCAATCTGTTTATAAAAACAGCTGGACAGCAGGCGGGAGCCTCATTACCTGGAACATGGTTCACTACGATGTACAGCTTATTGGTGGTACAGTACTGCATCAGGGTAAAATTTCTGAAATGGCTACCGGTGAAGGTAAAACCCTCGTAAGTACTTTACCCGCCTACCTCAACGCCCTGGCAGGCGAAGGCGTACACATTGTAACCGTGAACGACTACCTGGCCAAACGTGACTCTGAATGGAACGGAACTATTTTTGAATGGCTGGGCCTTACAGTAGATTGTATTGATAAACATCAACCCAATAGTGCTGAAAGAAGAAAAGCGTATAAGGCAGATATCACCTACGGTACCAACAACGAATTCGGCTTCGATTACCTGCGCGATAACATGGTGAACACCCCTGAAGAAATGGTGCAACGCAAACACCATTTCGCTATGGTAGATGAAGTGGATAGCGTATTGATCGATGATGCCCGTACACCGCTCATTATTTCGGGTCCGGTGCCCCGTGGCGAAGATCAGCAATACCATATACTACGCGATCGTGTACGCAACCTGGTCGAAATGCAAAAGCAGGTTATTAACAAAAACCTGAACGACGCAAAAAAACTGTTTGGTGAAGGAAGTGATGATCCTAAAACAGGCGGTTTGTCGCTGATGCGCGCCTGGCGTGGTTTACCAAAACACAGCGCCCTGATCAAATTTTTGAGCGAACCCGGTATAAAAGTAAAACTGCAAAAAGCCGAAAACTATTATCTCGCCGATCAGCAAAAGCAAATGCCGGTGGTAGATGAAGACCTTTTCTTCCATATAGATGAAAAGAACAATTCAGTTGATTTGACCGATAAAGGTTTGCTGGCGATTACCAAAGCCGGTGAAGATCCCGACTTCTTCTTATTACCCGATATTGGTGTACACCTTGCAGAAATAGATAAAAATGAAATATCTGCCGAAGAAAAATTACAACGCAAGGAAGCCGTTCTGAACGACTATACCATTAAAGCCGATCGTATTCATACCGTTCAGCAATTGCTGAAAGCATATACCCTGTTCGATAAAGATGTGGAATATGTAGTGATGGATGGACAGGTAAAAATTGTAGATGAACAAACCGGTCGTATTCTCGATGGCCGCCGCTACAGCGATGGCTTGCACCAG
>Ga0114129_10001258_pt1 | contig 33832 bp, 30 predicted proteins | sample RhiMetdeltSRZDD1_FD_80071 | JGI IMG/M metagenome (GOLD analysis project Ga0114129, IMG submission 80071) | Populus rhizosphere microbial communities from Tennessee, USA - Rhizosphere MetaG P. deltoides SRZDD1 (version 2) (version 2) | ecosystem: Host-associated > Plants > Roots > Rhizosphere >...
AACGTCCGCGCGATTGGCGAGCCGGCCGGACAGCAGGCGCCAGAAATCAATCACCAACCGTCGTCGATCCGGCGCTACGAAGTCCTCGGCGGTGAGCGTACGGAACTCGGGATCGGGCGTTGCAATCAGCACGGCGTCGGCGCTTCGGATGCATGCGCGAGCGGAATCGGCGATCAGCGCGCGCCCCCCCAGTTCCGCGGCGGCCGCCGCGCCAGCCAGCGGGTCGTACGCGACCACGCGAAACGATCGGTCGAGCAGCGCTCGGGCGATCCTGATTGCCTGCGACTCTTCGATCACGTTCGACAGCGGCTTGTACGAAAGACCGAGGATCCCGATCGTGCCGGCGGCAGGGAGCTGCGGCGTGATGTGACGAACGATCCGATCCGCGCTCGACTCGTTGACCCGGGCGACGGCGACCGACACGTCGGCGCACGCGCCGAGCGCGTCGGCTGTGAACGTGAGGGCGGCGTTGTCTCGCGGAAAGCACGGCCCGCCGAATCCAAGTCCGCCGGTCAGGTACTTGCGACCGATTCGGCTGTCGAGACCGAGAGCGTCCGACACGACATCCACGTCGCCGTTCGGGATCCGTGCGCAGAGCTCCGCGAGCATGTTGGCGAACGTGATCTTCGTCGTCACGAACGCGTTGACCGCGAGCTTGGCCACCTCCGCGTTCTCGAGCGTCATGCGCCTGACGGGGGCATCGCCGACGATATCCCGGTAACAGGCCTCCAGCTCATCGCCTGCGGCGGCGTCGTATTCGCCGATCAACAGGAAATCCGGATGGAGGAAGTCGCGAATCACGCTTCCGAGCGCGATGAACTCCGGGCTGTAACAAACGCGCAGCGTCGGTCCGGCGGACCGACCCGCTTGCGCCTCCAGAATCGGCAGCAAACCGAACCGCGTCGCGCCAGGCAGCACCGTGCTCGTCAGCACGACAGCGTGGCCGTCGCGCTTGCCGGCGAGCGCGGCGCCGATGCGGCGGAACGCGTCGGCCGCGTACACGAGCGAGAACGCGCCGCGCTCGTCGCTCGGGGTCGGGACGACGACGAACGTCAGGTCCGTTTCGACAACCGCTTCGTCGTAGCTGCCCGTGGGATGCAGCCGCGACCGGTTCGACGCGATCAACTCCTGCAGGCCCGGCTCCTGGACGGGCGCGTCGCCGCGACGGAGTGCGTCCACGACGCGGTCATTCACGTCGACCGCCCACACGTCGTGGCCTTTGCTGGCGATCGCAGCGGCCATGCACGAGCCCAGCTTTCCGAGACCGACGATCGAAATACGCCTCTTCATGCGCGAACACCGATGAGCAGCCAGCTCGGATCGATCCACAGCAGCCGTTCGAGCGCGACGCTCAGCTCGTCCAGATGCGATGTCACGACCGCATGGACGTCTCGGGTGCTTTCGCACTCGCGGATCACGTCCGCGCGCGGGCAGAAGTCGTGCCACATGACGAGCCCCCCTCGCCGCACGAGTTGCAACGCGTTGCGTGTGTCGCTGAGCACGACGGACGCCGTGTGGCCGCCGTCGATCAGGACCGTGTCGAAGAATCCCGGCGGGTACGCGCGGACATCCCACTCACGGCTGTCGGCGTAAATCTGGCAGACGCGGCGCCCCCATCCGGCGCGGAGGTAGTTGACGCCGACCATCCCGAAGGCATCCGTGCGGACACCTTCGTTGTCGCGATTGCCCTGGCGCTCACTCCACTTTCGGACCCACTCCCACGCCGCTTTCGCTCGCTCGCCGTACGCCCATCCGCCGTCGCGCCGGCTCTCGCCCTCGAGCAGGTTGACCGTCCAGACCGTCGCCTCGCATTCCTCGACACACCGCAGCACGCCGTCGCCCATCCACGTGCCGAATTCGAGGTGCCGAACGGGCCTCACCGACCGGAAGATGTGCCGCAGGATCTGATCGTCCGCCGCCATCGTCCACTGCGTGAGCGGCGTGCTGCGCCATTCGGCGGCCAGCGTGAGCGGCTGCTCGAAGCCGAGCACGCGGTGCACGTCGTCAATCGGCACGGAGTCGATCGCGATCACCGCGCTGCGACCGCCTCGTGTGCGGGCATGCATGTGATCGTCGCCGGATGCACGACGAAGCAGCCGATCGCGTCCACGCCGCCGATGGACGTCACCTCCAATTCGATGCGGCCCGCGAGCATGTGGTACCACGACGCATCCGTCGCGAAATACCTGACCACCGGCTGTTCGTAGATGGACGCGGCGCCAATGCCGACGCTGACGTACCAGCGGCCGCTGCCGAATCGAACGGGATCGAGCTTCACCTCGATGCGGCAGACATCCGAATCGGGAAGCCGGAGCCGCGACTCGTGAATGCTGCCGTTGTACGCCGCACCCTGACGCGAGAATCCGGCGATGAACGTCACCTCGCGGTCGAGCAACGCCGGATCGATCCGCGCCGTCACGCGCAGCGTGAGCACGTCGCCGTGGCGCACCTGGACGATGTCGCGTCCGAAGTCGTCGAGGAATTGAACCGACTGGATGCGGACCGCGCCCGTGCCGTAGTCCACCTGCCGCTGGGCAGGCATGCGTTCCGCAGCGCGATCGGAGCGCTCGAACGCGGCGTTGTTCCACGCCGTGGCGGCGGGGAGCTCCGCCGAGACGAGGATGCGCCGGTCCGGAGTGAACACCAGCAGGTCGGCGAGATCGGAGCCGCGGTAGTGCCATCGAGCGCGCGCGCCCGCGATCCGTTCTCGATTCGGCAGCTTCACGATCCATTCGGCCTTGTGAAAAATGGAGGCGCCCGGACGCAGCGCGCGCGCGAGGCGGCCGTCGACTTCCTCGACCGGTCCGAGACTGCTCTCGGGCAGCAGCGCCCAGTCGTCGGACCCACGCGCGACCGCGAGCGTTGTGATCGACCCATCGTCGGTCACGAGCTCGATCGTCTCGAGCGCCAGCGGTCCGTCGAGGGCGAACCCGTTGCGGCTGCGGACGACGACGTGTACGGTCTGGTCACTCGCTGCACCCGCGCCGCCCGCGTTCAGCCGTCCGGCGTTCTGCTGCCGCAGCCGCTGCTCCTCCTGCGCCTTGATCGATCCCTCGTACAGGGCGATCGCGGAACGTCCATCGCCGTCGAACTGGAGCCGGCCGTGATCGAGCCACAGGAACCGTTCGCACAGGTTCAGCGCCGAATACATGTCGTGCGTCACGAGCAGCAGCGTCGTTCCCTCCCTCGTGCACAGCTCACGCATCCGATCGAAGCTCTTGTGCGCGAAGTAGGCATCGCCGACGCCCAGAATCTCGTCGACGATCAGGATGTCGGGCGTCATGACCACGGCGGACGAGAACATCAGCCGCGAACACATGCCGGTCGAGTAGGTTTTCATCGGCTGGTCGATGTACTCCTCGATTTCGGCGAATGCGACGATCTCATCGAACAGATCCGCCGCCGCACGGCCGACGATGCCCTGATGCGCGAGGCTCGCGAACACGTTCTGCCGGCCGGTGAAGTCAGGGTGAAATCCCGACCCGATTTGCAGCAGATTGCTGATCCGCCCGCTGACCTCGATCGTACCGGTGGTCGGCTGCACCAGCCCGCTGATCACTTTCAGCAGTGTCGATTTGCCCGCGCCGTTCCGCCCGACGATTGCGACCTTCTCGCCGCGCGAGACCTGCAGGTCGACGTCGCGCAACGCATCGTGCTCGGTGAACAGGCCGCGGTCCGACGCGCACAACCCGAACAGGTCCAGGAATCGATAGAGCGGCGACCGGTACAGCCGGTAGACCTTCGAGACGCCGTTCAGCCGCACCGAGTCACTCATAGTCGGCGAACAGCGGCGACAGGCGCCGGAAGAATGTTCCGGACAGCGCGACGGCGACGACGCACGCGGCGATGAACGCACCGTCGACCCAGATCGCCGTCGACCGAACGCCGAGAAAGGCGAACCGGAATGCGTCGATGAGATACGTAAGTGGATTCAGGAAGACGAGGAACCGGATGTTGGCCGGAACCATGTCGACCGTATAACCGACCGGCGACAGGAACATGAGGAGCATCAGCGCGATGTTGACCACCTGCGTGATGTCGGGCAGCAGAACGGTCGCGGCGGACAGGGTCCACGCGACGGCGATGGAAAAACCGAGCAACGCCGCCACAGCGACGGGCAGGTAGAGCAGATGCCAGCCGAGGAAACCTGAGGCGATGGACAGCGCCGTCAGGATCGCGAGCGAGCTGACGAGTCCCGCCAGCGCCGCGCACACGTATTTCAGCGGCACGAACTCGATTGGAAAGACGGCATTGCGGAGAATGGCGAGGTTTTGCCGGACCGACGATGCGCTGGTGACAACGGCTTCACTGAAGCCCAGAAATGGAATCAGTCCCGAGAAAACGAACAACACGTACTGGTAGCTGCCGAATTCGCGAAACCGGAGCTTGAACACCACGAGGTAAAGGAAGCAGTAGCTCCCGAGCAGCAGCGCGGAGTACATCGGGTACCAAAGCAGGCCGAGAACCGAGCCCGCGTACTTGCGCCGCGTCTCGATCTTCGTCAGCGCCCAGAGCACGCGCCACGACAACCGCAAGTGGTGAAGAATGATCGCCGTCTCCTGGACGACGATTGAGAGTCCGGGGGGAAGCCATGGCCACGGCTTCCTGAGCGACGCCGCGGCCTCACGCACGTTGCGGCACTCGCCCGACCGCGAGAATCTGGTCGGCACAGGTCGGATCGACCGTCATCGTCAGGAGCGCATCGAGATGTTCGCCGTCGAGCACGGGAAACTCGAGCAGGTTGTAGTCGTACAACCTGGTCCGCACATCGGTGCAGCCGACCTGCTCGAGCATCCACACAACTTCCGCCGCGGTGTATTCGCGATGGTGGCCCTCGTACGGAATCTCACACGCGAACTGCTCCGCCAGGTCCTGATGGATCGACAGGCCGCTGCTCAATCGCTTGCGATTCCAGTATCGCGCGATGTTGGGTGTGTCCACGGCCAGCAATCCGTTCGGACGCACGTGGGAGACCAACATCGTGAGGAACTCGCGCGGCGTGTGCGGGATGTGCTCGATCACCGCCATGCTGATCACGGCGTCGAACGTTCCCAGCGACGCGGTCAGCGTCGCTTCATCTCCACGCGTGGCCTCGACAACGTGGATCCCGAGCTCCTTGAAGTACCGTACATAACCGTCCAACGCGCCGTTTTGGGACCGATACCGGTCGACGATGGTGACGTCGTACCCGAGCCGCTTCAGCGCCGTCGCAAACTGGCCGAACAGCGCGCCGACCTCGAGGATCGTCCCGTCGCGGAGGCCATCGGCTTGCAGCTGCTCGGCGAGATTCAGGACGCGTATGGCGCTCTGACGCAGATAATTCCGGAAGAACTCGCGGCTGAACGCCGTGTTGTGAGCATCGAGGCGCGACGGATCGTACGTGGGCAGCAACGCGGTCAGCCGCGCCGTCTCGTCCAGCACGACGCGGCCAAGCGGACTGTCGAACAGGGCGTCATACGCAGACGCGACCGGGCCGCGGCAGACCAGCCGGACGATGTCTCCCGCGCCGATGGCGCCGTGACGCGTCGAGACGGCGTCGGCAATTGCCGCAAGCGCCCGAGGTCCCGGACTCTTGAGCATCGCCGGAAGAACCGCGTCGATCACCTCGGTGATGTCGAGGACGACGGGGGCGACATCAACAGACCGGCCGGCGGTCGCGTCGCGGAAACGCCGCATCCATGACGACGCTCGTCCGGGTGCCGTCATGCGCTCTTGCGCAGAAAGAATCCCAGCTCGTACCAGGCCAGCCGCAACGCGTCGACTTCAGGACGGCACCGGACGTTTCCGTACGAGCCGACATGGTTCGAGATCAGCGCGGAATTCGCCACCAGCCACGCCTCATCGAAGCCGTCGTAGCCGGGAAACTGCGACCAGCAGCTCGGAGCAAACGGCGCGCTCAGGTGCGGGGCCGCCGCGAGGCACGCGCGCAGATCGAGGCGCGCCAGGACGCTGCTGCCGATCTGTTCGAACACCGGATCGGCCTGCAGCAGGCGGAGCACGTCAGGCGTCAGTCGTGTGATGTATGAGACCGTCCCGCAGAACACGCCGCCAGGTTTCAGCGCGCGATCGACCTCGGCGAAGACGAGCCGCTGACCCGATGCCGTCAGATGCTCGATGGACGAGGCGGTCACGAACACGTCGAGCGACTGCGCCTCGATGCCGCGGAAGCCAGCCTCGAGATCCACGACGACCTCCTCGACGTGACCCCGTCGCCGGCCCTGTGCACCACGATCGAGCACGAGGACGCGCCTGGCGTAAGGAGCCAGCCGGTTGCACAAGGTCGCCGAGACGTCGCCGCCCCCGATGTCGGCGAGCACCGCGACCGGAGCCAGGTGCTTCACGTGCTCTTCGATCCAGCGATACGCCCATTGCCGCGTGCCTTGTCCGCCGACGCCGAGACGGTCGGCTTCTTCGTGAGTACCCCAGCACAACGTTCGTGCGACCGGCAGCGTCGCGCCGCTCATCGCGCCATCACCATCTGGTCGTAAATCCACCGGTACGTGAGCTCCATTCCGGTGCGGAGTGGAATCGACGGAGCCCAGCCGAGCGTCTCGCGTATCAAGGTGTTGTCGCTGCTGCGGCCTCGAACGCCCCTCGGCGCGTCGAGTCGATACCGTCGTTTCATTCGTACGCCCGCGATGTCCTCGACGATGTCGATGAGTTGATTGATGGTGACGAGCTCGTCGCTGCCGATGTTGATCGGATCGGCCATATCGCTCGCCATCAACGCACGTGTGCCGTAGACGCAGTCGTCGATATACATGAAGCTGCGCGTCTGTTCGCCGTCGCCCCAGACTTCGATCTCGCGCGACCCGGCGAGCTGCGCCGCAATCACCTTCCGGCAGATCGCCGCAGGAGCTTTCTCGCGGCCGCCGTCGTATGTGCCGTACGGGCCGTACACGTTGTGATAGCGCGCGACGCGTGTCTCGAGACCAAAATCCTCGCGGAAGTGACGGCACATGCGTTCACCGAACAGCTTCTCCCATCCGTAGCCGTCCTCCGGCATCGCCGGGTATGCGTCGGCTTCCTTCAGCGGCACGAGGTCGGCGCGCACCTGTTTGTCAGCCGCGTAGACACAGGCCGACGATGCATAGAAGAAGCGATGGCAGCCGGCATCGCGCGCTGCCAGCAGCAAGTGCGTGTTGATGAGCACCGACAACATGCAGTCGGCCTTGTGGCTCTCGATGAATCCCATTCCACCCATGTCGCTGGCCAGGTTGTAGACATCGGCGGCGGCGCGGACGGCGGAACGACATCCGTCGATGTCGCGGAGATCGATGACGCAATTCTCGACGCCCGAGCATCGTTGATGCCATTGGTCCAGCGGCTTGAGATCGACCGCGCGCACCGATGCGCCCGAACGGGACAACGCCGCGACGAGATGCCCGCCGATGAACCCTCCCCCTCCGGCAACGACGACGAGGTTACGCGGCATCAATCACGCTTCTCTGACTGCAGAGCACGAAGGGTGTCGCCGCTCTTTTCATAACGGCGGCCGCAGGCGCCGCAGTCGGCTTGCGGCGGCGCAGCCACGGCGTTCGTGAGCTTGACGCCACATTCACAGACCCATCCGGCGACGCGGCCGGGATTACCCACGACGAGCGCGTAATCAGGAACATCCTTTGTCACGACCGCGCCGGCGCCGACGAACGCGTACCGGCCGACGGTGTGGCCGCAGACGATGGTGCTGTTGGCCCCGAGTGTCGCGCCCCGGCGGACCAGCGTCCGCTGGAATTCGTGCTTGCGCGACACGTGGCTGCGTGGATTCACGACATTCGTGAACACCATCGACGGCCCGCAGAACACGTCGTCTTCCAGGATGACGCCCGTGTAGACGGAGACGTTGTTCTGGATTCGTACGCGGTCGCCGATCACGACCTCGCGCGAGATGACCACGTTCTGTCCGACGTTGCAGTCGGCGCCGATCCTCGCGCCGGCCATCACGTGCGAGAAATGCCAGATCTTCGTTCCCTCGCCGATATGGCACCCCTCGTCGACGTACGACGATTCGTGAACGAACACCCCGGTCATGATTTGGCGTCCGACCTCTTGCGCGACACGAGCGCGTCGCGCACCCTGTGGTAGCGCGCCCCCAGCACCCGCTTGAGCGGACCGAGCGTGGACCGCTTGAGCGCGAGGCGCGCGGCCGTGTACCGCGGGCGCTCGCAAATCGCGGCGATCTCGCCGACGCCGGTGAATGCGCGCGGCGAGAACCGCTGAATCACGAACGGATCCGCCGGGCCGCGGTTGTAGCCGGCGACCGAATTCAGCACGCCGGCGTACCCGGAGATGCGGGCCGCCTCGATCACACGGTCGTCGTACGCGCCGTTGGGGATCGAGAAATACTCGACCGGCCTGCCGGTCATCGACTCGATCTCGTCCTTGGACCTCATGAGCTCTTCGGCGATGTCCGGCGAGACAAGCGACGTGAGCATGGGATGGGTCCGTGAATGCGACTGAATCCGGTGGCCGCGATCCGCAAGCTCGCGGAGGTGCGCGTCGGTCATGAAGCCCGCACGGCCGATCCACCGGCTGACGACGAAGAACTCGCCGCGAAATCCTGCCCGCTCGAGGATCGGCGCCGCCGTCGTGTAGCAGCTCAGGTCCCCGTCGTCGAACGTCAACGCGACGCGCAGCCGCGAGTCGCCATTCGCGGGTGACGGGGCGCGGCAGGCGTGAAGCGACGATACGCGAACGGCGGCGCGCGACAAGTACATGATGTGCTGTTCGAACAGCTCGCGGCCGAGCACGTACTCGCGATCGATCGCGGTCATCGGGCGATCCCAGCGCTCGCCGGAGTCGATGCCGTGATACAGGATCACCGCGAACATCGGACCAGCGCGCCGACGAAATGGGTCAGGCCGACGTGGCTGAACAGCCGACTGCTCGCCTCCGGCTTCGTATACGTCTCCAGCGGGCCGCGCTCGGCGCGGCCGATGACGTCGACGAGATCCTGCGCGCCTTCGATCAGCAGACGGTCGCTTTCGACCTTGAAATGCTGGACGGGAAAGCGCGGCGCGATGACGCGCTCCGCGATCAGCGGGCCGGTATCGACGCCGCCGTTCGCGCGATAGATCGTCAGGCCGATCTTGTCGATCCGGCCGTCGCGCCTCGCCCAGAACGGCGCGTAGACGCCCCGGTAGTCGGGCAGGATGCCCGGATGACAGCCGACGAAGCCGAGCGGCGGAATCGCCAGCACGTCGGCCCGCAGCATCTCGCGCGACATCATCACGACGAGATCCGGCTTCAGCCGTGCGAGCAGCGCCCGGCCACCGGCGTCGTTCAGCGTGTCGACCTCGAACACGTCCACTGCGGATCGGAGCGCCGCCTTGGTGGCGCCGTCGAGCGGCAGGCCGCGACGCAGCCGATCGTCGGCGCGACGAAGAAACGCGGCGTATACCAGCTGAAAGAGCAGCTCGTTCGCCACGCGAAACGGCCCGTAGCGGACGAGACGCCGCCGCAGGAACGCGACTTTCGACGTGCGGGTCATCGGCCGTTGCAGGATGACGCCGCTGATCTTGCCGGACCCGGCAAGACGGCGCGCCACCGCCAGCGTCACCGGCGACTCGAAGGTGTATACGAACGTTCTGAGAGCCACGAGCGCTACAGGCTGGCAACCGCGGTGCGTTTTCCGCGCGCCCGCACGGCGACCTGCCGCAGCGTCGCGGCCAGCTTCGGCGCGTGCACGCGCAGCGAGTACGAGGCCTCGATCGTCTGGCGGCCCGCGGCCGCAAACCGGCGGCGCAATGCCGCGTCGGCCAGGAGCCGACCGAGCTTGTCGACCCACTCCCGCTCCGTCGACGCGAGGAACCCGTTGACGCCGTCCTGGATGATCTCCCGGTTCACGCCGACGGCCGACGCCACGACCGGCACGCCGCACGCCATGAACTCGATCGCCTTGAACCCGCACTTTCCGCGTGCCCACTCGTCGTCTTCGAGCGGATAGATCCCGATGTCGCACGTGTTGAACAGCGCCACCTCGCGATCGAGCGCCCACGGGATGTTCTCGCAGTCGAGGCCGTCGATGACGAGCGGCTCGCCCGTGCCGCTGACGCGCAGCGTGAATGGATGGCGCTCGCGCACCTGCTTCAGCACTCGCGCGAGGCCGCGAATGTAGGTTCCGGTGGTCGGGCTGCCGATCCACCCCACGACCGGCGATCGCCCGTCCCCGCGATCGGCGTCGGCCCGCGGCACGAACTTCGTCGTGTCGACGGAGGTCGGAATCACCGTCACCGCGTCGTTGTACCGGCGGGCGAAGGACGCGAGAAACTCGTTGCCGGCGATGACACGATCGCTCAGCCGGACGATCGACGCCACCTTGCCCGGAAACTTCAGCGCCGCGATCAGACGGTTCGCGTCGCTCACGCTCGGCAGGAAAATCGCGTCGTCGAAGTCGAACACGATCGGCGGCGCGCCGGGGAGGGCGAGCAGGCGCTCGACGAGCGCCGGGCCGATCGGAAACATCTCGCGGTACACGAGCACCAGGTCGTAGCCGCTCACCTCGCGCAGGGACCGCAAACGGCGCCACGCCAGACCGGCGAACGTCGCCGCCTTGCGGCCGTGGTGACCGGGCTGGTAGACGAGCCGGAAGAACTCCGGCGTGAAGAGCGACCGCAGCGTGACGCGAAAGCCGTGCGCGTCCAGGTACGGGATGTACTGCGCGATGCGGAACCGGCACCCGGCGCCTTCCTCCGGGATCGGCGACAGCGCGAGCACGCGAATCGGCGGCTCGGCCGCGGCGCGGCTCACAGGAGTCGAAGCACCAGGTGCGTCACCACGGCCGATGCCATCGCAATCGCGACGAACGACACTCGATCGCGCGGTGACAACGTCTGAAACGTCTTCAGAGGCGTGACCGCGACGCGGCGAGTGAACGATGTGTTCCACGCGCGCTCGAGCATCAGCGCGGCGCGCTCCACAACCTGGACGATGCGGCTGTCGTGCGCGATCGCCAGCGCCTCACGATCGATCGTCCGGATCTGGTTCATGTCAGTCGCGCGCGCCCCCGGTCTCCGCCGGCGCCGATACCGTCATCGCGCCCACCTGTCCCTGGACGACGTACGTCGGTGTCTCGAACACGAACGGGGCGCCGGCTTTCACCGGACGATTGCGGTAGACCCAGCCGTTCGCCGTCCGCTCCACCGGCACGCGGAGCGTCACGTCGCGCATGCCGGCCTGCTCGCCGGTTGCGAGGGCAACCAGCGCGGCGGGCAGGCTCGCCGTCGCCCGCACGCTTTCGGTGCCGGTCACTCGGGCGGCATGCGACCGCGCATAGATCCGCGTTGAGGTGTCGATGTCGCCAATCTTGATGCGTCCCAGCAAGTCGAAGGCGCCGACGAACCGCACGCGGACGTCGGCGACGGTCGGGTTGGCGTCGAGATGCACCTCCGCGACCTGAAACGGCAGCCACGTCCCCTGATCGCGAAACATGATGAGCGCGTCCGGCATGAGCGCCACCGCCTGCTGCTCGCCGGGCACCATGCACCTCACGGATCCGTCGGGGTTCGACTCGGGATAACAGCTGACGCGGATGGTGGCCGGCACTTCCCAGCCTTGCGCGAGCGGAACGCCGACGGTCACGTCGCCGGCTTTCATGCGCATCTGCGCCCGGACCACAGGCTCGACGGAGACGACTTCGCCGATCGCTCGTGCTTCGGCGAGACGCTGGCCTGCCGCAATCCGCTTGACGCGCGCATCGTCGAGACCGACGAACGCGCCGGCGGCTTCGACTGTCAGCGAGGGCACCGGCGCGTTCGGCAGCACGGTGACGGCTTTCGGCAGGCGGCTCAGCTCGCGGGCGTAGTCGAACAGCACGACATCGTACGTTCCGGGCTCGAGCTTTTCGGGGAGGTCGGCTTCAGCGCCCTTCGGGCTCTCGATCAAGAACGTCCGCGCCTGGATGTCGTTCAACGACACGCGCATGAACGGGCGCAGGTTCTCGCCCCAGAGAAGCAATCGTCGATTTGGACCTGCCGTCAGTTGCTTCGGCTCCACCGTCGTCAGCTTCGCCTGTGGCGGACGAAACAGGAGGTACGCCACGTAGGCGAGCGGGATCATCGCGAAGACCACGGCCGCGGCCAGCGCGTCGAAGAGATTCACGCGGCCGAACAAGCGGCCGTCGGCATCAATCAGGGGCATAGCGGCTCAACTTTCATGAGATCCGAAGGCGGCGGGACGTCGAGCCGTTCCGCGCGCCGGAGCCGGGCGGCGATCGCGGCAGCGCCCGCCGCGCTCACCCACACGAGAAACGGAATGGCGAGACCGCGATGGCGTACGAGCGTCCCGACGTTGCCGCTGGTGAGCGCGACAGGAACCGCCGCCGCCAGCGCGAAGGACACCAGCATCCACGTCACGAGCGGCGCGCGACGACTGCCGGCCACGATGCCAATCGGCGCAAGCGCCAGCATCAGGTACCACACCATTTGCTCCGGCAGGTACGACAGCGCCGCGCGCGATTCGATATCCCACGGAAGCGGCACGACGAGGAATGAGACGCACGCACGCACGAGGTACCGTGCCGTCTCGCCGGCATCCATCGAATTGATCGACGACCGATCGCGGTAGAAACGGTCGTCCAGCACTTTGTAGGTGTATCCGGACGTGTTCACGTGGCCCCAGTGGACCTGGGCGGACTGTCGGACTCCGCGCCACGCCGCCACCTGCACCTCCGGCACGCGCCACACCAGCACGACAATGACCGGTGCCGCGAGGACCAGGGCGGATGCGAGACGCGGACGCACGCTCACCCAGGCGAGCGCGAGGCCGCCGAGAATGCCGGCAACGCTGATTGCGAGGCCGCCCTCGCGAATCGATTGCAGCAGCACGACCGCGGCCACGACCGCGCCCGCCAGCACGAGACGCAGCAGCCACCGTGAGGTGCGCACGGCTTCCACCGTCGCCCACAGGCTTGCGATGCCGATCGCGAGATACAGCGGCTCCTTCAGCGCCGAGATCGACCACGCAAAGAGACTCGGCAGCAGCACCATGAGCGCGAGTCCGCCGAACGCCGCGATCCGACCGAGCGCGGGACGGACGATCCGGAAGAGGATCGCGGCGCCGGTCAGATATGCCGCCGCGCCGAGCAGATGGACGCCGTACGGCGCAGGTCCGACGAGCACCTGCAGGAACGCGAGCACGTACAGGTAGCTCGTGTAGCTGTAATCGTCGAAGGCGTAGATGAGATCCGCGCGATGGATCGGAATCCCGAGCGCGACGTTCCGCAGCCACAACGACCGCTTGACGAAGTACTCCTCGTCGCCGAAGAAGCTGCCGAACGGCACGCGCGCGTGATCGGTCGACGCGAACAGCACGGCGACGGCGACGAAGCGCGCCACGATCGCGACGGCGAGCAGTCCGTAGACCCACCGCCGCTCGCCGTCCGGAAGCCCCCGGCCGGCCCACCGCGTGAGCAGCACGAGCGCGAACGTCGCCCACACGGACAGCGGCGACAGCGAGTACACGACGCCCAGCGCAATGCCGAGCGCGATGGCGGTGGGCAGCGCCGACTTCGAGCCGCCCATCACCGCGCAAAACCCTCGAGCACGCGTTCGTACGCCGCGGCGATGGTCGGAAGGGAGAACCGCAGCGCGCTCGTGCGCGCGCCCGCCGCGAGACGGCCGTGCAGCGGCTCGTCGGTCAGCACGCGCTCCAGCGCCGAGGCGACGGCTTCAGGCTCGTGACGTTCGACGAGCAGGCCGTCGACGCCGTCGCGGACGATCTCGCGCGTCCCGGGCGACGCGGTGGCGACCACCGGCACGCCGCACGCCATCGCCTCGACCAGCACGTTGCCGAATCCCTCGTAGCGCGAGGTCAACACGAACGCGTCCGCGCGCGCAAGGTACTTCCAGGGGTTCGACTGGAAGCCGGCGAAGATCACGGCGTCATCGAGATGCCGCTCCGAGACCCGCGAGCGGAGCTCGGCTTCGAGATCGCCGGCGCCGAGAATGAAGAGGATCGCCGGCACGCGCTCGCGCAGCGCCGCCATCGCGTCGATGAGCAGCGGATAGTTCTTGGCGTGCGCCAGACGTCCGGCCGAGACGATCACCGGATGCACCCAGCGCTGCTGATGCGCCGCGTCGAGCGGCTCCGCGGCCGCGCGAGTCACCGCGTTCAAATCGACGGGGTTGTGCAGCACGCGGATCCGATCCGCCCGGACGCCGAACCGCTCGACGAGATCGCGCGCCACCCCGTCGGACGTGGCGACGATCGCGTCCGCGAGGCGATAGCCGACCGCCGTCACCAGCGCGAACGCGCGGCGGTGCCACGGCTGGCGCCAGTGATAATCGGCGTCGTCGAGGAACGCCGACATCGGCGTCTGCTGGTTGAACACGACGCGCGATCCGGCGTGCGCGGCCAGCGACGCGGACAGCACCGAGAAGTAGCTCAGAAACGACACGACGAGATCGGGACGCGTGCGCCGCAGGAACCGCCGCAGTTCGCGCCATCGCCGCAGCCGCGATCCCCCGCCGCCGGCGACGAGCTCGATCGACGGATCGAGCGCGTCGAGGTACGGACCCTCGCGGCTGAAGAGATACATGATCCGCCGCCATTTGCCGGCGTCGAGCGCGTTCAGCACCTGCACCGCCGCGCGCTCGGCCCCGCCGCCGTTCAGCGACGGCAGCACGAAACAGACCGTTCGCTGCGGAGCCGGCATCACGCCGCCGCGACCGGTGAATGCGCGAGGCGCACGCCCAGGCGGGTTGAGACCTCTCGCATCATCGCGGCCGCCTGCGCGTCGAGTGTGTGCGCGCGCGCGGTCTCGTAGCCGTTCGCGATCAGCCGCCGCCGCAGCACCGCGTCGCCGGCGACGCGCAGGACCGCCTGCGCGATCGCATCGACGGTCGGCTCGTCCACGAGTAGTCCATTGACCTCATGCGCGATCAGGCTCGGGATGCCCGCAACGCGGGTCGCGACGACAGGAACGCCCGCCGTCATGGCCTCGAGCAGCACGCGCGGAATGCCCTCACCGGGCAGCGTCGGCAGCACGAACAGGTCGTACTCGCAATACTTCGGAAGGAGCTGATCGAGCGGCACCGCGCCGAGCAGTCGCAGGCGAGGCTCGACGCCGAGGGCGCGCGAGCGGTTCTCGATTTCGCGGCGCTCCTGCTCTCCGGGCCCGCCGACCGCCGGCCCGACGATGTCGAGGACGACGTCCAGGCCGCGCTCCGCCAGTCGCTGAACGACGTCTGGAAGGATGCGCAAGCCTTTCCGTGGATCGATGCGGCTGACGGTGAGCAGGCGGACGCCCGGACCGCTGCACGTGTCCTCGCGCGCCACCACATCCGCGCTGCCGATCGTCGTCGTCCGCGTCTCGATGACCGCGCGGCCGGGCCGTGAGTGCTTGGCGGCGAGCGCGCCACCGTTGGCGAACGTCAGCGCCCGGTCGGCCATCCATTGGATGTTGTGCTCTTCGAACGCCGTGTACAGGTTCCAGAGCGTCTTCTTGATCCCGCGATACGGCATTGTCTCGCGCAGCGCGCCGAGATCGCCGACCACGAGCAGGAACGACGGACGGCCGAACAGCCGTGCGAACGCGAACGCGAAGAGGGCGGCCGGCGACGGGACGCGCACGTGCAACAGATCGATCCGCCGCGCGAACCGCGCGAGCCGCGGGATGACGAACGGCAGTTTCGGGTAGAACTGTCGGGGACCGTCGAACGCCGGCAGCGGCGCGAGCGCGACGTTTCTCGATCGGATTGGCGTGCCAGCTCCGCGCGGACGATCGAGCACAGGGACGCACAACACGACTTCGTCGAAGTACGGCGCCAGCGCGTCGACGTAGCGCGCGAACGAGCCTTCGACCTCGCGCAGCGAGCCGTCGGCATCGCGCCAGAACGGCATGTGGTAGACGACGCCGAGCCTCATGCCGCGCGCTCCGCGAGCAGCCGGTCGTAGAGCGCCGCAATCGATGACACATAGCGGTCGACGCCGAACCGCGGCAGCACGAACGCGCGGCCGCACGCCGCGAGGCGGTGCCGCAGGTCCGCATCGATGAAGATGCGCGCGAGCGCGGAACCCAGCTCCGCCGCGTCGCCCGGCCGCACGAGCAGCCCGGTTCGTCCGTCCTCGACGACCTCCGGGATGCCCGCGACCGCCGTCGCGACGACCGGCACGCCGGCGCCCATCGCGAGGACGAGCGACAACGGCAGCCCTTCCCATAGCGACGGCATGACGAAGACGTCGACCGCGCCCAGCACGTTGCCGAGATCGCGCCGCGCGCCGGCGAAATGAACGCGCGACCCGACGCCGAGCGACGCGGCGTGGGCGATCAGCTCGTCGCGCAGGTCACCGTCGCCGACGATCATCAGGTGCACGTCGCGCAGGGACGCGTTCGAGGCGAGCGCGTCGAACAGGAAGCGATGGCCCTTCTGCGTTGTCAATCGCGCGATCACGCCCGCGACCGGCGCATCGGCCGGAATCCCGGCTGCCGCGCGAACGGCGGCGCGATCGACCGTCGGCGTCGCCATCGAAAAATCGACCGCGTTGTAGATCACGTCGACGCGCGCGGGATCGGCATGCACCTGTCGAATGTAGAAGTCGCGAACGGCATCCGCGGACGCAACAATGCGATCGGTGCCGGCCATGAGCAGGCGCTCGGCGAGCGCGTGGCGCAGCCGCTTGTGCTCGTAGATGTTGACCTCGGTGCCGATCACGATTGGCACGCGCTCCAGAATCGCCGCGAGACGGCCGTACAGGCTCGCGGTGAGGAGGAACGTGTGCACGATGTCGGGCTGCACACCGCGGAGATACCGGCGAATCGCCCACGCGTGGTGCGGCCGCCGGATCCCCGGGTTGAGGCCGAGCACCGACACGCGCGCGCCAGTCCGGCGGATCTCCTCGCCGATCGGTCCGGCGTCGTGAATGCAGCAGACATGCGGCTCGAACCGCGGCGGCAGATGCCGCACGAGGTTGAGGACCATCTCCTCCGCCCCGCCGATCATGAACGCGTGCGCGAGGTAAACGACTCGAGCGCTCACGCGGCGTGGGCCCGGTAGAACGCGATCGTGCGGTCGAGCCCCTCGGCGAGCGCGACGCGCGGTTCCCAGCCGATCTCGTCGCGAATCCGCGAGACGTCGGCCACGAAATCGCCGGTTTCCATCTGCTTCGCCACCGCCGGCCACGGAACGAACTCGAGATGACCACCGCCGGCCTTCGCGCAAATCGCCCTCGCCATCTCCACGAGCGGCGTACCCGATCCGCTGCCGACGTTGTACGTCCGGCCGTCGGCCGCCGACGATTCTCCGAGCGCCGCGAACGCCTCAACCGCGTCCTCGATGAAGATGTAGTCGCGACGCTGCCGGCCGTCTCCATAAATCGGGAGGACGTCGTCCGCCAGCGCGAGGTGGACGAAGCGGTTCACGATCCCGTACGCCGTGCGGTCGTGCGGCTGGCCGGGACCGTACGGGTTCGTGAGCCGCGCGACCGAGTACCTCAGTCCGTACAGCCGTTCGTAAATCCGCAGGTACTGCTCGACGGCGAGCTTGTGGACCGCGTGCAGGCACAGCGGATCGACGGCGCGCTGCTCGGCGGCCGGCTCGATGCCGCCTTCGCCGTACGCCAGGCGCGAGCTCGCAAACACGATCTTCGCGCCGGCGTTGTGCCGCCGCAGCGCCTCGAGCAGCACGATGTTGCCGCCGCAGTTGACCTCGAGATCCGTCAACGGATCTTCCGCGCTGCGAACGGCGCCGGACTGGCCGGCGAGGTTGAACACGATCTCCTGATCGGCAACCGCGCGCCGCATCGCCTCCGCGTCGCGAAGGTCCGCCTCGATGACCGGGATGCCGCGCGCGCCGCACTCGGCGATGCCGTCGGCGTGGCGCGCCGGCGACAACGTCGTCACGGTCACGCGAGCACCCTGCGCCTCGAGATGCCGGGTCAGATGCGACCCGATGAACCCGAGGCCGCCGATGACGACGACGCGACGGTTGCGGTACGACATCAGCCGGCGATCCTCTCGGCGACGCAGAGAACGTGAAGATGCGCCTCCGACGTGAGGCGCTCGAGCGATTCGATCCTGAACGCGGCGAGCAGGTCGCGAACGCGCTGCTCGTCGGCGTACAGGCCTCCGCTCATCAGCCGCGCGCGGAGGCCGCGCCGTAGCGGTCCACGCGCGAGCGGCTCGACGGCCCGGCCGACCAGACGGCGCATCGTTCGAGGAATCGACGGCGAATCGGGATGGACCGTCGTGAACGCGAAGCGGCCGCGCGGCCGCAGCCAGCGCGCGACCTTCGCGACGATCGCCTCGTCCAGCGGCGTGTGCTCCGCGAGCACGCCGATCGAATAGATCAGATCGAACTGCGACGCACCGAACTCGTGGGCGAGAAAATCCGCGTGGACGAGCGTCGGCGGCACGTCGAGCCGTTCGGCGTCGAGCGGATGGCGCGCCCTCTCGAGCATCGCGGCGGACGCGTCGATGCCGACGAGCGATCGCACGTTCGGCACCGCCGAGAAGAAGCGGCCGGTGCCGCAGCCGAGGTCGAGGACATCGATCGCGTGGCCGAAGCCGCTGCCCGCGCGCTGGAGCCAGCGCGCGAAGCCGAGATACGCCTCGACGTCGACGATTTCGTCATCGTGCCGGCGGTACGTCGCGGCGTACGCCGAGTCATACAGCGCGGCAGCTTTCCGGCCCCACGGCGTGGTCATGCGAAGAGCTCGTCCGCCGCGACGAACCTGACGTCCGTGCAGCGCGCCGCGCGATCGAGAAAACGAAGCAGGACGCCCTTCATCGCGCCGTCGACTTCCCAGTAGTGCGTCGCCAGACAGAAGTCGCCGCCCGCGCGGCGGGCCTCCTCGAATCCGGCGACGAGCTCGTCCAGCGTGGTCCCCGGAATCAGTGAGTGGCAGCCGAACTCGGCGTGCGTCGCGTAGCGAAGCACGAACGGATACACGAGCCGATCGCGGCGCGTTCGGCCGGTCGACCGACGATACCGGCGGACGCGCCACCAGTTCGCGGGCGTCCGCGCATCCCACGCGCGCATCGACGGTCGAAACGACAGGAACGAGCCGAGCAGATTCAGTCCGGCCGCCGCGACGGCGGCGAGCCCGCGCTTCGACAAGGCGTTGTGCGGCGGAACAAAGATTGAAATCGGCGCGGCCAGCGTGTCGCGCAAGTACTTCAATCCGGTCTGCACGCGACGCTCCGGGTCGGGCGCCGCCTGAAACTCGTAGCCGTCCGCAAAATCCTGATGCGTGAAGCCGTGCAGCGCGATCGTCGCCCGCTTCGACGCCACGAGCTCTTTGAGCACGGCGAGGAGCGCCGCGTTGCGCGCCAATGGAAACGACTCGCCGGAGCGCCAGTGCGCCTCCGGGATCCCGACGCGCTCGTAGCCGACCGCGAACGGCACGGTCGCCAGACAGATCGGCACGCGATCCCACACATCGTGGTACACACTCGCGAGCGCGTCCGGCGAAGTGAAGTAGCACGTGTCGTCGTCGCGGATCGCCACTTTCATGCGGCGGCACGAGATGCGACGACGCGGTGGTAGACGTCGAGGAGCCTGAGGGTGCTGGCGCGCCAGGAGAAATCGGTCGATGCACGCGTGCGGTTGTAGCTCGACGCGGCGCGCGTCAGATCGTCACGAGCCAGATACTTTTCGAGCGCGGCCGCCAGCGCATCGGGTGCGTTCGGCGGCACGACGGTTCCGCCGAGACCATCGGCCACGAACTCCCGCACGCCGCCGACGTCGGTCGTGACGACCGGAAGCCCGCTGGCCATCGCCTCGAGCACGACGTTCGGCGAGTTGTCGAAGTCGGACGAGAGCGCAAACACGTCGGCGGAACGGTAGAAGAGCGGCGTCTGCGACTGCGCGACCTCGCCGGCAAACGTAACGGCATCGGCGACGTCGAGCCGCATGGCGTGTTCGCGAAGCGGCATCGCCTCCGGCCCCCCGCCGACGACCAGCAGGTGCACGTCCGGCACGCGCGCGCGGACGATCGCGAACGCGTGGACGAGCAGCGCGACGTTCTTGATCGAGACGAGCCGCGCGACCGCCAGAATCACGCGCTTCCCTCGGAGGCGCAGCGCGTCGCGCCGATCCGGACCGTCGGGCCGGAACAGCTCGGCGTCCACACCCTTCGGGACGCGATCGACGCGGCGTCCGAGAACCGCCGGCAGCCGATCGGCGGCCCACCCGTCCGCGACGACCGCGTCGGCCAGCTGCAGATCCGCCGTATAGCGCGCGTGCGGCTCGCCCGGCACGTGAATCACGACCGGCGTATCGGCCGCGCGCAGCCGCGCCGCCTGATACAACGCATGCGCGTGAACCACGTCGGGACGAGATCCGCTCGACCGGATATGCCGCCACGCCGCGCGGCAGAACCACTCCTCGTCGAGATGGAGCGCGTGCATCGTCAGGCGGCCGAATCCGCGGCGCTTCTGAAAGCGATAGACGAAATCGCGCGCGTACGGCGACCGCAGCGTCGTCACTCGAAACCCGTCGGTGTGATAGCGCGCGCGGCCGAACAGCAGCGGCTGCCCCGTCACGAGCTGGACGTCGACGCCGACCGCCGCGAGCTCGCGCGCCCACGCCAGATGCCGCGTCTCCCCTCCGCCTCGCATCATCGCGAGGCAGCGCACCAGCATCGTCACGCGCATTGTTCGACCCGGGGATCGCGGGCGCGAGTGTGCGACCCGCGCGATCCGTCGAGATGCGCGCGCGCCCAGAGCTCGAGACACACGAGCGCCCAGATTCGCTTCGCATGATCGCGTGAGCCGGCTTCGTGCTGCCGCAGCAGCGCCGCCGTCTGGCTCGATCGCGTCCAGCCGCGCTGCTGCGTGCGCGGATCCGTCAGGATCTCGCGCGCCCAGGCGAGCGCGCGCCCGTGAAACCACCGGCGCAGCGGCACGCCGAACCCGCGCTTCGGACGCGTCAGGACCGCCGCCGGCACCCACGGCTTGATCACTTCGCGGAACAGCCGCTTCGTGGTCGCCGCGTCGGCGTGACGAGCGGCCGACTGCCGCGCGGCGATCTCGACGACATGGTGATCGAGGATCGGGCACCTCGCCTCCAGCGAGTGGGCCATCGTGGCGCGATCGACTTTCACCAGGATGTCGTCGGGCAGGTAATGCTGCTGGTCCCATTGCTGGAGCCGCGCGAGCAGCGCACCGCGGGCGGACTTGATCTCGTCCACCGACTGCCGTTCGGGAAGACGCCGATGCGCCTCGCTGATGACGTCGGGATCGACCGTCGCAGCCAGGAGGTAGTCGGGAAACACCGTCCGGCGCCAGACGAACCACTCCTCGGGCCCCATCGCGACGGTCGACAGCCGTCCTTTGCCGCGCGCGTGGACCGGCACCAGGCGCGCGCCGGCGCCGACGAGCGATCGCAGCGCCGCGACGGACGACGAAGCGACGCGCGCGAGCGCGTCGGCGTACGGCGTGTAGCCGCCGAACAGCTCGTCGCCGCCGTCGCCGCTCAGGCAGACGGTCACGTGGCGGCGCGCAAGCTCGGCGACGTAGAACGTCGGAATCGCGGATGCGTCGGCGAACGGCTCGTCGTAGTGGTACGCCAGCCGCTCGGCGACCTGCACGCAGTCAGGCGTGACGACCTGCTCGTGATGATCTGATCCGAAGTGCTTCGCCGTGGCGCGCGCGTCGTCGAGCTCGTCGTAGGTGGGATCGCCAAACCCGATCGTGAACGTCTTCACCGGCCGCGACGACTGACGCGCCATCAACGCCAGCACCGCCGCCGAATCCATGCCGCCGCTCAGAAACGCGCCGAGGGGCACGTCGGATCGCAATCGAATCCGGACCGATTCCGTCAGCTCGGCGCGAAGGCGCTCGATCGCGTCCGATTCGCTCATCGAGTCGACGGCCGGCGGCTCGGGCCACGTCCAGAATCGTTCCGTACGAATTCCCCCGCTGCCCACGTCCACGACGAGGGCGGCCCCCGGCGGCACCCGCGACACGCCGTCGAACACCGCGGCCGTCCCTGACACGTAGCCGAACGTGAAAAACTGCAGCAGCGCCTCCGCGCTGACGGCCGGCGTCGACTGGAGCGCGGTGAGGATGGCCTTCGCTTCGGATCCGAAGAGCAGCTCGCCGTTACGCTCGATGTAGTACAGCGGTTTCTTGCCGACGCGATCGCGCGCGAGGATCAGCTGCCGGCGCGCCGCGTCCCAGATGGCGACGGCAAACATGCCGCGCATCTTCGCGAACCCGTCCAGCCCGTGAACCGCATACAGATGCGCGATCACCTCGGTGTCGCAGGCGGTCGTGAAGCGGCGGCCGGCGCGCTGCAGCTCGTCGCGCAGCTCGACGTAGTTGTAGATCTCGCCGTTCTGGGCGACCGCGATCGCGCCGCCGTCGATCGAGAGCGGCTGGTGGCCGCCGGCGACGTCGATGATGCTCAGGCGCGCGGCGCCGAGGGCGGCCGGACCGGCGGCGAACACGCCGCTGTCGTCAGGACCTCGATGACGCAGCGTCGCAACCATCCGCGCGAGGCGCGGCTCGTCCGGTGGCGCGCCCGTCAGCGATACGAATCCGGCAATGCCGCACATGGCTACGCGCCGATCGCCCCTCCGGCCGCGAACGTCTGCCGCAGGATGTGCGGCGGCAGGAGCGCGCCGCTCAAACCCATCGAATGCTCGTACCGCAGCGCGGCCGCCTGCGGATTGAACGGGATGCCGAGGCGCGTGCGAACGTCGCGCTCGATCCGATCTCGCGCGGCGACGATCTGGTCCGGCGTCATCGAGTCGGTGAAGACGTACGAGTGGTACCCGCCGTCCGGCGCGCCCTTGTAGTAATCCGCGACCCGGGTGAAATCGACGTCGTACGCATGAAGGCGGTCGCCCGTTTTGGCGTACGTGTAGGTCCACACGCCCGTCATCCGATCGTGCGGCACCGCCTCGTCGTAGTAGGGCGTGCCCGGGTAGCTCGTGATAATCGAGACGTCGAAATCGTCGGGTCGCATTTCGAGCAGCCAGCGGTGCGTCTCTTCGACCGTCTCCTCCGACTCGCCCGGATGTCCGATCGACATCAGCGCCTTCAGCTTCAGGCCGTGCTGCCGCGCGATTTCGACGCAGCGCGTGTTCTCGTCACGGGTCGACCGCTTGTTGATGTTCTCGAGAATCCGCGGCGCGCCCGACTCGAATCCCGTCAGGAGCCATCGAAAACCGGCGCGGTGCAGTTCCGCCGCCTGCTCGCTGGTGAAGAGCTCCGCTTTCACGAAGCCGCGCAACCGCCAGTCGACTCCGAGGCGCTCCTGCGCCGCGCGGATGGCGCGCATCAACGCCACCATCTCGCGGTTCACGTTCAGCTCGTCGTCGTAGAACATGAACGCGGTCGTGCCGTACCGCTCGTACAGGCTGACCATCTCGGCGACGATGCTGTCGATCGTTCGCGTGCGCACGCGCCGCAGGGTCGGGGACGCGCGGCCGCCACAGAAGCCGCACTGGAACGGGCACCCGAGCTGCGCGATCAGGCTGAGCGCGCGGCGGCCTTCGATCGTGTAGTGATAGCTCTCGACGTCGACGAGATGGCGCGCCGGAAACGGCAGCGCGGTCAGCGCCGCATTCGTCAGGAACAGCGACGACTTCGGCTCGTCGGCGTCGATGACCGGCGGCGGCTGGCTCCGGAGCGCCACGAAGATCGCTTCCTCGCCGTCGCCGGCGACGAGGACGTCGAATGCCTGCCGCAGCCGCTCCATCGCGTGAACGGCGCGACCGTCGGTTTGCTGACGCCGCTCGCGCTTCGCCGCGGCGTTGACGAGCGTCACATGTGGACCGCCGAGAATCACACGCGCAGCTGGACGCGCCGATCGGATCGCCGCCGCCACCGCCATCGCCGCCGGCATCTGCGGCGTCGTCGCACTGATGCCGAAATGGAGCGCCCGCGTCGCCGACGCATGGAGGCGGACGACCTCCTCGAAATTCTCGAGGCCGGAGAGATCCAGGACCTCGACCGGATACCCTGCTGCTTCGAGCACCGCGGCGACGCGGAGGATGCCGAGGCTCATGAAGACGCGTTCGTCGAGCAGAAAGACCGACGGCGCGACGATCAGGCAGACCGGCGTTCTCACACGAACCGGTACTTGATCAGATTCCAGACGACCCGCCCGGTGTGATGCCACTTGATCTTCTTGCCTTCGGCGTACGAGCGGCCGTAGTACGAGATCGGCACTTCATACACGACGAGGTGGCGCTTCAGGAGCTGCGCGAGAAACTCGGCGTCGAACTCGAAGCCGTCGCTCTTGATGTCGAGGCCGCGCAGCTGCTCGCGGCGAAACGCCTTGTAGCAGGTATAGATGTCGCTCAGCGTCGTGTTGTAGAGGACGCGTGCGACGAACGTGATCAGCCGGTTGCCGACGTAGTGCCAGTAGTAATAGGCGCGCTGCGGCTTCGCGCCCGTCAGCCGCGATCCCAGCACGAGGTCCGCATTGCCCTTCACGAACGGCGTCAACAGGTCGGTGTAGTCGGCCGGGTCGTATTCGAGATCCGCATCCTGAATGACGACCACGTCGCCGGTCGCCTCGGCGAAGCCCACCTTCAGCGCGGCGCCCTTCCCGCGGTTCGCGCCGCGGAGGATCAGGCGATCGATCCGATGGCGCTCCCGCTCGAGCACCTGCACCGTCCCGTCCGTCGAGCCATCGTCGACGACGATCAGCTCGACCGGAAGGTTGGTCGCGCGAATTCGATCGATGATCGTCGAGACCGTCGCGACCTCGTTGAAGACCGGAACGACGACCGACAGCAGCCGGATTCCAGGCGGCGCGGCAACGGTCGTCATTCGCCCACGGCAGCGGGCGCTCGCGCCGGCAGGCCGCACACGTCCGCCAGTTCCTCGGCGACGAACGCGGCCACGCGTTCGGCGGCGCGCCCATCGAGGAACTGGCACTGCTCGCGGACGACGCGGCGGCGTCCGTCGCGATCGAGCGACGGATCGTCGAGGTACCGGCCGATGAAGTCGACGAGCGCCGCCGGATCCTCCGCGACGCGCACGGCGCCGTGTCGCGTGATGTTCACGTAATGCGTGAACCGGTAATAGCGGCGCGCCGACCTGACCCACGGCGACGGCGCTTCGCCGTCGAACGAGATGTTCACGACCGGCGTGTCGAAGATCGCCGCTTCGATCGCGATCGTCGACGCCACGTTGACGACGACGTCGCTGTGGCGCAGCGTATCGGCGAGATGCTGCTGGTTCTCGGCGGTGACGTCGATCGACAGCCCGTCGCCGGCCCGCACCGTCGAGCGGAACGGTTTCTCGATGATGAGGTGCGGCGTCCCCTGGAAGGATCGGTAGGCCTTGATCTCGTCGCGCGGGTGCAACCGGACGAGGAGCTGCGCCGGATGACGCCACGCATTCTCATCGATCGCGCGCGTGAGGACGCGGACGACGTGATCGTGGTGCGCGTACAGCTCGCGCGGCGTGGTCGTCAGCGTAATCAGACGGCGCTGCGGATCCGCTCCGATCCGCCGGAAGAACGCGTCTCGCGATGCGACCGGTCCTGGCTTGAAGTAGAGATCCCATTGCGGCGTGCCGGCCATTCGAATCTCGTCGGCCTGGTACCCGTGAAAGTCGATCGCCTGCTGCTTCATCAGCTCGTTCCACACGATGAGGCGATCGACGCGCCGGACGGGCAGCAGCTTGTTCGTGAAATTGTCCCAGCTCGGATCGACCGCCACCGATCGCACGCGCCGGCGAACCGCCGTTCGGAGAAGCGGAATCTCCGAGAAGATCAACCCGGGACTCGACGTCACGAGCATCGCGGGCCGCACGCGATCGAACAGCTGCTCCGCCCACGGGTGGGCGACGAGACGATCGACGAGGTCGTAGCGCGTCGACGGACGAACCATCGACGGCGCGACGACCGACGCGAGCAGCCGCTTCGCTCGAATCCAGCGGATCGATTTCTTCGCGACCGCCTCCTGCCGGCGGATGCGCACGGACTCGGTGACGCCCGAGTCGATGTACGCGGCCTGAACGATCGCGCCGAGCCGCGCCTCGAGGCCGCCCGGCCGGTGCGGCGGCAGATCCTCGAGCCGGATGCGCGGGTGATCGAATTCGCGCGCGAAGGCGGCATCCCTGACGAGCGGAGAGGCCAGCACCACTTCGCTGTCCTCGTGCATCGCGAGCAGTCGACCGACCAGGCCGGTGCGCAGAATGTTGCCGGCCGCTCCACCGTGCGGCACCGACAGGAGAACGACCGGTTTCGGCCGCATCAGCGATCGGCCCCGACGGCAGTGGCCGTGTAATGCGAGAACTCGAACGGCAGCGACACCAGGCCGTCCTCTTCGTCCGCGAGTCCGTCGACGCCGTGCCCCGTCCCGGTGACCGCGAACCGCGGGCCCGCGATCACGACATCGTAGGAGGCGAGCTGATGGCTGTCGGAGATCGAAAGCCGCAGCACGTACTGCCGCGGCCGCAGCGGAAGGCGGTGGAATCGGCACTCGAGCGTGCCGACGCCTGAGACGGTCGCGGGGATTGACGCCGAATCACCGGACGAGGATGCGGTGGCCACGACGATCCCGGTGTCGACATCGATGATCGCCATCTGGAACACGGGCCGAGGAACCGAGTGGTCCGTGCGGTACCCCGCACGGACGACGAGCGTCTCGCCCGAACGCACGAACGTCGCGGGCCGGCCCGCCGCGTCGAGGAGCTCGACGGAGGTGTACCGCATTTCCCCGGTGCCGCCGCGATGGCTCTGCAGCGCGATCGACTGATTCGCGAGCGTCTCGAGGTTGACCTCGTTGACGTACTGCTCCGCGATGTCGGCCGCCTTGCCGTACGCGCGGACGCGGCCTTCTTCCATCCACAGAATGTCGGTGCACAGCCGCCGCACGTTCCACATGTCGTGCGAGATGAACAGCACGGTCTTGCCTTCGGCGATCAGCCGGCGCAGCGCCTCCATCGCGCGCCGCCGGAACGCCGCGTCGCCGACGGAGAGCACTTCGTCGACCAGCACGATGTCGGGCCGGCTGTAGATCGCGACGGCGAACCCGAGCCGCGCGTACAGCCCCGACGAGAAGCGCTTCATCGGCGTGTCGATCATCCGCTCGACTTCCGCGAACTGGACGATCGCATCGAACTGTCGGTCGACCTCGCGGCGCGTCAGGCCGAACAACCCGGCGCCGAGGTACACGTTCTCGCGGCCCGTCAGCTCGGGATGGAAGCCGGCGCCGAGCTCGATGAGCGACACGACGTGGCCGCCGACGCGCACGCGCCCGCTCGTCGGCCACGTCACACGCGAGATCAGCTTGAGGAGCGTCGTCTTGCCGGCGCCGTTGCGGCCGATGATGCCCAGGCCCGCGCCGCGAGCGACGTCCAGCGACACGTCGTGGAGCGCGTAGATCGTCGAGTCGATCGTGCCGCGTGCGGCACTGTGGATCTCGTGCTGCCGTCCGCGGGCGCGATCGACGGCCGACGAGAATACGTCGATGATCGTGCGCGACCGGCCGACCTTGTATCGCTTCGTGACGCGATCGAGTTGAATGGCCAGCGCCATCTAGATCACGTCCGAGAAATATTTGTCCATGCGCTTGAACGTGGCGAACGCGGCGACGAACACCGTTCCGATCAGAACGATCGACAACACCGTCAGCCCGACGTCGGGCGGACGATTGAAGACCACCGCGGACCGAAAGCCTTCGACGATGGCGCTCAGCGGATTGAGCACGAACAGCCACTTGAAGCGCGGGGGCACCGCCGAGAGTGGATAGGCGACCGGCGTCAGGTAGAGCCACAGCTGCAGCCCGATCGTCACCATCGGATACACGTCGCGGTAGAACACGTTCAGCGCGGACGCCGCGAACGTGAAGCCGATCGTGAACAGCACGAGCAGCACGAAAAAGAGCGGCGCCACCGCGACCCAGGCGCCGGGGCGCACGCCGTAGTACGCCATCAGAATCGCGAACAGCACGGCCGCCGCGGCGAAATCGATCAGCCGCGAGCAGATCTGCGCCAGCGGGATGATCTCGCGCGGAAAGTACGTCTTCGTGACGATGTTGCGGTACGTGACGAGGCTCAGGGTGCCCGACGCGGCGGAGTTCATGAAGAAGAACCAGGGGACGAGCGCGGCGAACGCGAAGATCGGATATGGCGCGCCGCCCGACGGCATTCGCGCGAGCCGCGAGAACACGATCGTGAACACGAGCATCGTCGCGATCGGCTGCGCGATCGCCCAGATGACCCCGAAGTAGGACTGGCTGTAGCGTCCCTTCACCTCGCGCTTCGTCAGGTTGAGCAGGAGCTCGATGTACGCGGCAGCCGAGATCCGGTCCGCGCGGTCGTGCAGGACGATGGTGCCGGAGTGATCGGTCGTCATGATCCGAGCAGGCTCAGAACCGCCGGCGCGACGAGCGCCGCCGCCGCGGCATGACCGCCGGCGCCGAAGTGGAACCCGTCGAGCGTGGTGTCGACGTCGTACATGGACGGATCGTCTCCAAGAGCCACGAACTGCACCCGCGGATCGCCGGCGAACCGCGCTTCGACGGCGGTGTGCAGCGCGATATCGGCGGCTGCATTCGGACCCGTGAGCGGCGGCGTGACGACGACGACGCCCGAAGCCGCCGCGCGCGCGGCGCGGACCGCCGCCGTCAGCTCGTCGGCGCTGCCGCCACCGTTGGTCGCGGCCGCGGGTTGCGCGGCGTGGTCGAGCGCGGCCGCAAGACGACCGGCCGACGCGATCAGGCGGCCGTTCGCGATCGCTCCTTTTTCCTCGAGCACGAGCGGCAGAATCGGCGAATACCCGAACGCGGCGAAGACGAGCGATCGGCGATCCGGCAGCTGCCAGCGCGCAGTGTTGCGCCGGCCGATCGGATCGACGACAAGACAGATGATCCGCGGCCGCAGGTACGCAAACCGATCGATCCATCGCGCGTAGTCGGAGATCGGCACACCCGCCGCGCCGATGTTCACCGCCGTGACCGGCTGCAGCGGGCGTCCGGGTTGGTCGATACGCAGTGCCACGAGCTGGCGAACGCCGTAGGCCATCGTCTCGCTGGCCGCCACGCCCCAGCCGAAGGCGAGGTCGCCGCCGGCAAGCGCAACGCGGATCTCGTTCGCCTGAAGCTGACGCATCACGGGACCGCGGTAGCCCCACACGTTCACGCCGCCGAGCCGCTCGACGCGGCGGTGGGCGACGATGTCGAGCGCCACCACCGCGAGCGCGGCGATCGCGACGGCCTCGGCGATCAACGCCACCACGAGTCCTTTGCCGATGTGCATGAACGGATCAGGCGAGCGCGCCGGTCGGCGTCAGCGCGGGCCGATCGGCCGCGGGCCGCCGCAGCGCCATCGCCGCGCCGACGAGCGCGAGCGCGACCGAGAGCACGATCGCGATGCGACTGATCTCACCGATCGGCAGCTGCGCGCCGACGCGAAGATTGCCGACGGCAAACAGTCCGGCGGTCGCCCAGGCGAGCGCCGGCGGCACGCGCTCCAGCACGAGCGCCGCGAGCGGCACTACGAGAAAGTGGAAGTTCCAGAGCGCGCGATCCGGCTGCTGCACGTACGCGAACACGGCCGCGATTGGGACCGCGACGAGCGCCAGCCGTCGAAGCTCGCGCGATCCGATCCAGAGCCCGACCGGTGCCAGGACGTATAACGCGCCAAACTCGTTGAACATCGCCGCCGCGACACCGCGCAGGCTCTGACGCTGCAGCCAGGGCCCGATGCCGGCCCCCGTTGCGATGTTCGCCGAGTCGGTCCCGCCCCACGCGTAGTTGAACTTCAGCATCAACGTCAGCGTGAACGCGACCCAGACGATAAACGCGAGATTGCCGCCGGCCAGCGCGCGCAGCGCCGGAACGAACCGGCGGCCGAGCGCGTGCCACCCGGCGACGAGATACAACGGAGCGGCGGCAAACTCCTTGGCCAGCACGCCGATCGTGCCCGCGATCGTGGCGGCGGCCACGCGATCGGTCAGCAGCGCCAGCGTGATGACGGGACCGAGCGCGAACATCAGCGGATCCGACGTGTACGCATCGTGCAGCGTGTAGAGCGAGCCGAAGCCGAAGGCCGAGAGGACCGCGGAAAGCGCCGAGCCGCGACGACCGAGACCGAACAGCGGGCAGAGCGCCGCGACGCCGATCGCCGCGGCCGTGTTGCAGACGACCGCGTACGCCTTCCAGCGAAGATCGGACGAGCCCGGCAGACGTCCGAGCACCCACGGCACCAGCACGCGAAAGCAATGCAGGTCGGTGCAGTCCGGCACGATCATCCGCGCGGCGGTCGCTTCGTAGACGTCGCGATCCGTCACGCGATCGGGCGCGGGCGACACCCACGCGACGATCGCCAGCGCCGCGGCGATCGCGGCCGCGCCCAGGACGCCCCGTCGCGCGTAGATCATCGTCGCGATTCGCGCGCTTTGTGCATCAGTCCGGCAGCGCCGCGAGCCGGCCGACCGGATCGATCAGCCGCTCTGCAACGCGCGCGTTCCCCGCCGCGGTCAGATGCATCTGATCGAAGGAGAGCCCCCGATCGTCCAGGTCGATCGCCTCTCCGAGGTTGACGTACGCGACGCGGCCGTTGCCGCCGAATCGCCGGGCGACCATCGCCGCCGCCTCGCGCTGCTGCTCCACGTGGCGCATCCGCACGCCCTCGCCCACCGAGGCGTACGGCTGCGTGATGAAGAGCACCTGACGCCCTCGCGACAACGTGAGCTCGATCGCGACCGCGATGGATCGGCAGTACTGACCCCACGGATATTTGCAGCCCGTCGCGTCGACCGGCCCGATCTGCCGCTCCGGCTCGCTCGCGACCTTACCCAGCTGCCGCTCGAGCGACTGACCGATCTCGCCGGTGGTTCGCAGCACGCCGGCCGCCGCGCGCGTCGTCAGCGGCGGACGAAAGACGGTTTTCGTCGACGAGCGGTAGAGCGCGCCCGGATCGCCGCCGGTCAGCATTGCCGCGGCTTTCTCCTTGAACACGATCGGAAAGATCGGCATGTAGCCCGTCAGCCGGAAGACCGGCGAGTCGTGCCGGAACACCGCGAGATTCGGGTGGTTCGGGTCGCCGATCAGATCGTTGTAGCCTTCGTACAGGCACGCCAGGTCGTAATCGAGGTAGTCGTAGTCGCGCAGCGTGAACGCGAACGAGTACGCGCCTTCGTTGTTGTACCCGAGATTGATGACGCGGAACGTGCGGCCGGACGGCGCGACGCGCGCCAGCCGCTGCTCGAGCTGTGCGGGGATTGCCTCCGTCCACGTCACGCCGTAGCCGTAGGCCGACGAGCCGCCGAGGAACGCGACGCGGTATTCACCGGCGCGCTTGCGGCCGACCGACGGTCCGCGATAGCCCCAGATGTTCAACCCCGCCGAGCGCTCGTACTTCGAATGCAGGTACACGTCGATCGCGAACAGGACTCCCGACGCCAGGAGCGTCGCGCCCAGAACCGCGGCCGCCGCGAAGGCCAGCCGCCTCCGTCGCGTCATGCGTCGGCGAATCGCGCCATCAGCGACAGCGCGCAGATCAGCGTGCACGCCGCGAACGGCACGAGGTGAATGGACATGCGGCCCGGATAGTTGTGCGTGTGGGCGAAGAACGAGCTGATGAGCGCGCCGAGCGTGATCGCGACCAGCAGCGCCGGCAGCCGGCGCAGGCCCGGAAGCTGACAGAGCGCGCCGAGCGCCGCGAGCGTGCCGCCGACGACGAGGATCGAGCGCGGATCGGGATGCGGCGGCTCGTTCATCCATACGAGCGCGCTCAGGCTGTGCGCCACGTTCCGCCACGGCTCCGCCGACGCGATCGTGCCGAGCCGCAGGCCGGTGTCGTTGTTCTTCAGGCTCGTGCCGTAGAAGAGTCCGAAGACGCCCGTATACCACCACGTCCGCGTCGCAAACAGCGCGACGCCGAGCGCAAACGTCGCGGCATAGATGCCCGCCGCGCGCAGCCTGATGCGACGCAACCCCGCCGCGATCGCGCGGACGTCGGCCGACACGAACGTCGGAAGCAGCGCCGCGACGAGCACGCCCGCGAACAGCAGGTGGTTCAGGCGCGTGTAGAACATCAGCAGCGCCGCGAGCCCGCCCGCGAAGGCCCACCGGACCGAGCCGAGCCGGGCGCGCAACAGCGCGAGGACCGCGGCGAACGCGAACCCGGCGGCGGCAATCTCCGACAGGCCGCGCCCGATGAAGTACCAGATCGTGCCGGCGGTGAACGTGGCCAGCGTGCCGGCCGCCGCGACGAGGCCCCAGCGAAACCCGGCGAAGCGGCGCGCGACGACGAACGCCGTCAGCGCGCCTGCGAGCAGGCACGCGGCGTCGAGCAGCGTCTCGCCAACGCTGGAGTCGCCGTAGACCAGGTGCAGCAGCCCCGCGATCCAGCGGTACAGCGGCTGGTAGTCGAACGTCCGATTTCCGCCTTCCAGCCAGTAGCCGTGCATGAAGATGCGGGCGGACGCGACCTGATACGTGAGCCAGTCGTCCGCCGAGTACGCCGTCACCCGTCCGACGAGCGGCACCGCGCGCGCGCACCAGAACGCCAGCCACGGGACGCCGACGAGGAGAAACGCGCCGCGAACGTTCCGCCAGCGCGTGGTCACCGGGACCGCGGCGCTCGCGATCAGCAGCGCGCTCGCCGCGCGCTCGAACCGCCCGCCGGCCGCCATCGCCGCAAGCGCGATCGACGCGGCCGCAATCCACGCGATCGCCGGCGCGTTGAGGCCCGCACGCCGAAACGCCGCGAGGCTCCACGCGATGACGATCGCGATCGCGAGGAGCGTCGAGATCCACCGGACAAGGAACGCGAGCGCCGGCGCGGCGCGACCCGGAGGCGACAGGGTGAGATACGCCGACCGGAATGCCGGCTCGCCGTTCCACGACGGCACGAAGCGCCAGCGCTCACCCGTCAGCACCGCATCCACGCGCAGCGCGTGCGTCCCGGCCTCGAGCGGCACGTCGATGCTCCGGCCTGAATCCACCGTCACGTCAGCCGACCCGATGCGCGCCCGCACTTGCATGTCTTCGCCGGTCGCGAGCCGAAAGGCGCCCGCGTCCCGGACGGTCATTGCACCTTCGACCGTCATCGTGATGTGGCGCGGCCCGCGATTCAGGTGATCGAGGATGTTGACGAACCAGGATGGAAACTCCGCCGCGCTCTCGTACGGCCGATCGACGATCGCGGTGCAGCGCGGGCTCTCCGCGCGCCAGTCGGCGCGAACGTCCCAGCTCCGCAGCACGCCGTTCGGCTCGCCGATCGGAATCGTCTGGATCACGCCCTCGAGCGGCGCAGTCGTCGCAAAGCGCGCGCACCAGCCTTCCTGCACCAGGAACGAACCGCCGATCCGAACCGCGAGCAGCGCCACCGCGAGCGCGCGGATCGAGCGCGTGTGAACAGCCGATCGATCGAGCCACCACAGCGCCGGAACCGCGACGCCGATGAGCAACGCTTCGGCGCGGCCGGTGAGCGGGATGCCGTCGAAGCTGCCGAGCACGTGCGCGGGCCACAGCAGCGCGAGGACCACGACGGCCGACCACGCGGCCGTTTTCATGGCGCGAGCGCCAGCACCGGATCGACGAGCGCGTTCGCGACCATCGCGTTGGCCCGCGCGACCAGATGGAGGCCGTCGTAGGCCAGCGATCGATCGCGAAGGTCGATCAGACGTCCCAGGTTCACGTAGCGCACGCCGTCATCACCGCCGCGCTGCTCGGCGAGCGCGCGCTTCAGCGCCTGCTGCTGGCGCACGTGCGTGTCGGACGCGTACGGCTGCGTGACCACGACGATCTTGACGCCGCGCGAGCGGGCGTAGCCGATGGCGCGAAGCACGCTGCCGGTGTAGTGGGTCCACGTTTCGACCGGGCCGCCGTCGCCGATCGCGCCGATGGGATCGGCCGAGAGCTTGCCGAGCTGCGTGCCGACTGCGTCAGCAACCACGGCCGCCGCGTTGAGTGTCGC
>Ga0114129_10001259_pt1 | contig 33804 bp, 33 predicted proteins | sample RhiMetdeltSRZDD1_FD_80071 | JGI IMG/M metagenome (GOLD analysis project Ga0114129, IMG submission 80071) | Populus rhizosphere microbial communities from Tennessee, USA - Rhizosphere MetaG P. deltoides SRZDD1 (version 2) (version 2) | ecosystem: Host-associated > Plants > Roots > Rhizosphere >...
GCGGATGGGCGTACAGGCTGGCCAGATAGTGCAGCAGTTCGATCGCTTTGATTCCTGACCAGGACCCAGCACTCTGCGGCATCAGCCCGATTCGGCCGGCGAGCTGACGGGAGCCAGCCGCCAGTCCCAGGATGGTGACGGCTCCTGCCGACGGTCGGATGAGATTGGTGCAGCAGCGAATCAGCGTTGTTTTGCCTGCGCCATTGGGACCCAGTACAGCGGTGAGTGCCCCAGTCTCGGCTTCCAGCGAAAGTCCGTCGAGAATCGCGCGACCGCCGAATTTGACGACCAAATCGGCTACCCGAACGGCGCTGTCGGGATTGGGCACCGATGAATTCTAGACGGAGGGACTGAGGGCATCGGAGCATGCTGTCTGAGCTTGTCGACGACCGCCCTCGACGGGCTCAGGACACGGTCGACCTAGGACAGCGCGGGCTACAAACGGCGTCCGGAAGACCCCACGATCATGGTCATGGCCGTCACCGCCGACGCCAGCGATTGATTGGCATTGCCGGAGCCGTGGGTCGCCGTGGCCACCGAGCCGGCGACCGAGGTATGCGGTAGCGAAGGCAGGTTGCAGTGCCTCGAGCGCGATAAGCCCAGCGGCATCCGCAACGTCGTTGAAGGAGTGCCAGGTGCCGAGCGCATGCAGCGATGAAGGTGCCGTCGCGATCAGCCGTTGCAGCTCATCGATCGCTTGCGGCCGGTAGATCTGCTGCGCCGAATAGGTATAGGTGCCGCTCCCGTTGCGCTCGGGTGTTGCTATCGAAGCCCATGAACTTCACCTTCCCGCAGCGAGGATGTCGGCGAGGTCGTACCTGACTGGCTCCTCCAGCTGCTCGTACGTGCAGGACCGCGGATCGCGGTCGGGTCGCCAGCGGAGGAACTGGGCGGTATGCCGGAACCGGTCGCCTTCCATGTGTTCGTAACGGACCTCCACTACAAGCTCGGGTCGCAGCGGGATGAAGGAGAGGTCTTTCTTGGCGTTCCACCGGCTGAACTCGGAACTGCGTGGCGTACGGGTGCCTTCTTCCTGCTTGGCCCATGCCCAGGGATGATCATCGAAGGTGGTGACCAACGGCTGCAGCTCGGCGAACAGCTCCTTTCGGCGGGCGGCCGGGAAAGCGCCGATCACTCCGACACTGGCCAGCTCGCCGGAGTCTTTGTAGAGACCCAGGAGCAGCGATCCGATGCTGTCCGGCCCGCTCTTGTGCACCCGGTAGCCGGCCACGACGCAGTCTGCGGTGCGCTCGTGTTTGATCTTGAACATGGTTCGCTTGTCGGGCTGGTAGGTACCGCCGATCGGCTTGGCTACCACCCCGTCAAGCCCGGCACCTTCGAACTGGGAGAACCACTGCACCGCCAGATCGTGATCGCGGGTGGCGGGCGTGAGGTGGATCGGCGGGTCCGCTCCGGCCACCGCCTCCTCGAGAGCGGCGCGGCGCTCTGCGAACGGACGCTGGGTGTAGTCCGTGTCGTCAAGCGCCAACAGATCAAAGGCAATGAAGCTCGCCGGGGTCTCCTCTGATAGCAGTCTGACCCGGCTGGCGGCCGGGTGGATGCGTTGCTGCAGCACCTCGAACTCCAGCCGGTCCCCGACCACAACGATGATCTCGCCGTCGATGACGCACTTCTCGGGCAGGTTGGCCGTAACGGCTGCCACGATCTCGGGAAAGTAGCGAGTCATCGGGCGCTCATTGCGCGAGCCGATCTCCACGTCGTCTCCGTCCCGGAAAACGATGGATCGGAACCCGTCCCACTTGGGCTCATAGACGAAGGGACCCTCAGGGATCCGGGCTACCGCCTTGGAGAGCATGGGCGCGACTGGCGGCATGACGGGCAGCTGCATGCTGGCTATTCTCGCCTACCGCTACTGGCCAACCGGCCCTGACTGTCAGCGCCGGATGGGAGGCTAAGGCTATGTCAGATCCAATCGTCGCCGTGCCGGATGCCGTCCTGGATGATCTTCGGGCGCGATTGCAGAACACCCGATGGCCTTCAGTGGTGGAAGGCCAAGGGTGGGCGAGAGGAACCGATCTTGATTACCTCAGGCAGCTGGTCGACTACTGGCGGACCGGCTTCGACTGGCGTGCGCAGGAGGCTGCTTTCAGTCGCTTCAGTCACGAACGCGTCGGGGTAGCTGAGGTGTCGCTGCACCAGATCCATGAGCGGGCGGCAAACCAGAATGCCGTGCCGATCGTCTTGTTGCACGGCTGGCCCGATTCTTTCCTGCGCTACACCAAGGTTCTGCCGCTGCTGGAGAACTTTCATCGAGTGGTGCCCTCGCTGCCAGGATTCGGCTTCTCGGAGCGTCCGACCGGTCCCGGCTGGAACTCGATGAGGACGGCGGATGCCATTGCCGAGCTGATGACGGCGAACGGCTACGACCGCTTCCTCGTCTCCGGCGGAGACGTCGGTGGCTCGGTAGCTGAACAGCTGGCTCGTCGTCATGCCGATCGGCTCATTGCATTGCATCTGACGGATGTGCCGTATATGCATCTCTTCTCGGTAGACCAGCCCGAGCTGACCGACGCGGAGCGGGCCTACCTTGACGCCGGACGGGCATGGGGCATGAACGAAGGCGCGTACGCGATGATCCAATCAACGAAGCCCACGACCGCAGCCGTCGGACTCGCCGACTCACCCGCCGGTCTCGCGGCCTGGATCGTTGAAAAACTTCGTTCCTGGAGCGATTGCGACGGAGACCTGGAACGGCGTTTCAGCCGCGACGAGATCCTCACATGGGTCACTCTCTACTGGGTGACGAACACCATCGGATCGTCGTTCTTGCCCTATGTCGAGTACGACCCTGGCAGTGATGAGAAGGTCACCGTCCCGACCGGGGTGACGATCTTTCCCAAGGACTTGGTGACCGCTCCACGGGAGTTCGCACAGCGCTTCTTCCGGATCGTGCGTTGGACTGAACTGCCTACGGGCGGTCACTTCACGGCATGGGAAGAACCTGAAGCCTTTGCTCGCGAACTGTCAGCTCTCGCACGAGAATGCGGCGGGTGCTGACCACAATCGCGATCGAGAACTACCGATCCCTGCGCGACCTGCGACTCCCGTTGCAGAGGCTCAACGTCGTCACCGGAGCAAACGGTACCGGGAAGTCCAATCTCTATCGCGCGCTGCGACTGCTGGCCGACTGCGCTTCGGGACGCGTGATCTCGTCAGTGGCCCGCGAAGGCGGACTGGACTCGGCGCTATGGGCCGGGCCTGAGCAGCTTGCCGCCTCAGTCCGCTCAGGGCGGCATCCAGTCCAGGGCACCATACGATCGGGCCCGATCAGCTTGCAGCTGGGCTTTGCGTCCGAGGACTTCTCATACTTGATCGACCTCGGCCTTCCCACACGACATGGATCTTCTGCCTTCAACCTCGATCCGGAGATCAAACGCGAAGTGGTGTGGAGCGGGCCGGTGATGCGACCCGCGAGCATGCTGGTCAGGCGAAAACGTGCCCTCGTCGAGATCCGTGGGACCTCGTCGCGCGGCGATGCGTGGGAGCCTTTCGAGAGCGCGCTGCGGCCGTACGAGAGCGTGCTGACCGAGGCGCTGGACCCCGTACGCGCGCCAGAACTGGTGGCGGTCCGGGAACAGATCCGCGGCTGGCGGTTCTACGACCAGTTCCGGACCGACGCCGACTCTCCGATTCGGCAAAGCCAGATCGGAACCCGTACGCCAGTGCTGGACGGGGACGGCCGGGACCTCGCAGCGGCGCTGCAAACGATCGTCGAAATCGGCGATGCCGATGCGCTGCATGGCACGATCGATGATGCTTTCCCGGGCTCGCGCCTTGAGGTGGTAGAGACACGCGGCCGCTTCGATCTCGAACTGCAGGCCCATGGTCTGCTGCGGCCGCTGACGGCGGCAGAGCTCTCCGATGGCACGCTCCGCTACCTTTTGCTGGTCGCCGCCCTGCTGAGTCCGCGGCCGCCATCGCTGATGGTGCTGAACGAGCCGGAGACCAGCCTGCACGCCGATCTCGTGCCGGCGCTCGCCCGACTCATCGCCCGCGCGAGTGAGCACACCCAGATCGTCGTGGTCACTCACGCTCGAGATCTTGTAGCTGCCTTGTCCACCGCCGGGGCGCAGCCGTTGTCCCTCGTGAAGGAGTTTGGTGCCACGGCGCTCGGGGGGGTAGCGCCCTTCGAGCAGCAGGCGTGGACCTGGGGGTCACGCTGACCCGAGTCACGGAAGGATGTACTCCGTGGCCGATTCCGCAGCCATCCCGCTGATCGGCCGTGCTACCGAGCTCGATCGCGTACGCGCTGCGATCGAACGCGCATCTAGCGCGGCGGGTAGCACGCTGTCCGAAGTTGAGCTTTGTCGCGGAACATACGATCCGGACAGGCAGCGGCGGTGTTCACCGGCTCGACGCGTACCGGGAGTGGCTAGCAGACATCGGCTTCAAACGGCCCGAGATTCACGAGTTGCTCGGTGATTTTCCTTTGAAGTTGATCATCGCTCGCAAGCACGGCGGCAGATCGCTGGGAGCTGCGTCCCGATGAATAACCCGACGGCGAGGAGAGTCCACCATGCGCGAAGTTGATCTCACGACAAGTGATGGTCGTGTGCTGCACGCCTACGACGTGGGGGCCACTGGTCACCCTGATGAGCTGGCCGTGTTGTGGCATGGCGGCACGCCCAACACTGGCGCGCCTCCCGAGCCGCTCTTCGAGGTAGCCCGTTCTCTGGGATTCCGTTGGATTGGCTATGACCGACCCAGTTATGGCGGCTCCAGCCCTCATCACGGTGCGAATGTTGCCTCCGCCGCATCCGACGCCGGTCAGGTCGCGGATTACCTGCAGATCAAGAGGTTCGCGGTTTTCGGCCACTCCGGCGGCGGTCCGCGCGCCCTCGCTTGTGCCGCGTTGCTCCCTGATCGAGTACCTGCGGCGATCAGTGTCTCCGCCACAGCGCCGTGGCCGGCACCAGGCCTCGACTACTTTGCTGGAATGGCAGCCGGCACTGCCCGGGAGCTGCGTGCCGCCGCTCAAGGCCGTGCCGCGCTCGAACAAGTCCTTGCTGAGAATGAGTTCGATCCGGAGTCGTTCATCGCTGCCGATTACGCAGCACTCGATGGGAGCTGGTCCTGGTTCAACGGCATCGTGCAGGCCGCGACAGTCGATGGGCCGGGCGGCATGATCGCGGATGATCTTGGCTCGATGGCTCCGTGGGGCTTTGATCCCGCGCTGATCACGATACCGACGTTGATGATGCACGGTACGGATGACCGGATGGTGCCCAGCTCACACGCGGGATGGCTCGCAGCGCGCTGTCCGGCCGCAGAACTGCGCCTGGTACGCAGCGAGGGCCACGTCTCGGTGCTCAACTCCGGGTCCGACGCACTCGCCTGGCTCCGCGATCGCTGCTGAGCCTGTCGAAGGGTCGATGTAGCCTCACCAAAGGTTCAAGCCCGCATTGAGCGACTAAGGCGAGCCTTATTTGAACCCGCTCAGCGAATTAAGGCACACTGGTGTTGTGAAAAACTTCCAGCGGGTCACCACAGGTGCCGCTGGGGTTCCTCAGAACGCAGAGACCGACGCATCGACGCGGCACCGGGTAGCCAGCTCCATTCTCGAGCACGGGCCGTCGACTGCGGCAGAGTTGGCTGAGCGGCTGGGGCTGACCCCAGCGGCGATTCGGCGCCACCTCGATGTCCTACTCGCCGCTGGGAATCTTGAAGCCCGCGAGCAACGTGTCTACGGCGCACGCGGTCGCGGCCGCCCTGCCAAGGTATTTGTCCTCACCGACGCCGGGCGGTCGGTGTTCTATACCGCGTACGACGACCTCGCCATCGAGGCCCTGGAATTCCTCGCAACATCAGCCGGTCCTGACGCCGTCACCCGGTTTGCAGAAGCGCGGATGGCCGAGAGCGAAGAGCGCTACCGGGAGCGAATGGTCAACGCCACACCGGACACCACCCCTGCCCAGGCACTCGCAGTCGCCTTGTCCGAGGACGGATACGTGGCGTCCACTCTGCCTTCGGCAATCGGTGAGCAGCTGTGCCAGCATCACTGCCCGGTTGCGCATGTAGCCGAGCGCTTTCCTAAGATCTGTGAGGTTGAGACCGCCGCGTTCTCGCGGCTCCTTGGTGTCCATGTGCAGCGCCTCGCCACCATCGCACACGGCGATGGTGTCTGCACGACTCATGTTCCACACGTGTCCGCACCATCTGGGCGCAGCACGATGACCGATATGACCACATCCGAAAGGCCATGATCATGACCCAAACTCAGGATCCCGCTGTTACCCGACCAGTCGGCACCGGCCAGACCCAAGATCAACATCTGGCAGCTCTCGGTCATTACGAGTGGGGCTGGGCGGATAGTGATGTCGCTGGAGCCTCGGCGCAGCGCGGCCTGACCCCTGAGATAGTCGCTAATATCTCCAGGCTCAAGAACGAGCCGAAGTGGATGCTTGATCTGCGGCTCAAGGGCCACCGGCTCTTCGGCCGCAAGCCGTTGCCCACGTGGGGGGCCGAGCTCGGCGAGATCGACTTCGACAACATCAAGTACTTCGTGCGCTCCACTGAGAAGCAGGCGACGTCGTGGGATGAGCTGCCAGCCGACATCAAGAACACCTACGACAGGCTGGGTATCCCCGAGGCGGAGAAGGCGCGCCTGGTGGCTGGTGTAGCGGCACAGTATGAATCAGAGGTGGTCTACCACAAGATCAACGAAGAGCTCGAGCGCCAGGGCGTGATCTTCCTCGACACCGACACCGGGCTCAAGGAGCATGAGGAGCTCTTCAAGGAGTACTTCGGCAGCGTGATACCGGTCGGGGACAACAAGTTCGCGTCGCTGAATACCGCAGTCTGGTCCGGTGGCTCCTTCATCTACGTGCCGAAGGGCGTCCACGTCGAGATCCCGCTGCAGGCCTACTTCCGGATCAATACCGAGAACATGGGCCAGTTCGAGCGGACGCTGATCATCGTCGACGAGGGCGCGTACGTGCACTATGTCGAGGGCTGCACCGCGCCGATTTACTCCTCCGACTCGTTGCACTCGGCTGTGGTAGAGATCATCGTCAAGAAGAACGCGCGCTGCCGCTACACCACGATCCAGAACTGGTCGAACAACGTCTACAACCTGGTGACCAAGCGGGCCACGTGCGACGAGGGCGCGACCATGGAGTGGATCGATGGCAACATCGGATCCAAGGTCACCATGAAGTACCCGGCGGTCTACCTGATGGGGGAGCACTCTCGCGGGGAGACGCTGTCGGTCGCTTTTGCCGGCGAAGGTCAGCATCAAGACGCTGGGTCCAAGATGGTGCACTGCGCGCCACACACCTCGAGCTCGATCATTTCCAAGTCGGTTGCTCGGGGTGGCGGGCGCACGTCGTACCGCGGCCTTGTCCAGGTGCAAGAAGGTGCCCATCACTCGGCCAGCACGGTGAAATGCGACGCGCTGCTGGTGGACAACATCAGCCGCTCCGACACATATCCCTACGTCGACGTACGTGAAGACGACGTGTCGATGGGTCATGAGGCGACGGTCTCGAAGGTCAGCGAGGACCAGCTTTTCTACCTGAGGAGCCGAGGCTTGGGTGAGGACGAGGCGATGGCCTTGATCGTCCGCGGCTTCATAGAGCCGATTGCGCGTGAATTACCGATGGAGTACGCGCTTGAGCTCAACCGGCTGATCGAACTCCAGATGGAGGGTGCGGTCGGCTGATCACACATCGCTGAACACCCACCAGACGGAACCGGGAAGAGACTTTTCGACGTGACCCTGCTTGATCAGGCTGCCGCACGAGTAGCCGATGCGGTGGAGAGCCGCCAGAAGGTGGCGAGCCGGCTGCACCCTCCCGGCTCCTTCGACCTCGCTGATCATCCTATGCCGACAGGCCGGGAGGAAGCTTGGCGGTTCACTCCGATAAAACGGCTGAAGGGCTTGCACGACGGCACATTCGTGCCCGGCGGTGATGCGCGGATGGAGATACAAGCGCCGCCGGAGGTTGTGGTGGACATGGTGGAGCGCGATGATCCGCGCCTGGGCATGATCTACGTCCCCAACGACCGTGTCGCAGCCCAGGCCTGGGACTCTTTCGAGCAGGCCCGGATCATCTCAGTGCCACCCGGCGCAGAGTTGGACGAGCCGGTGGTGGTGAACGTCGTCGGCACGGGCAGCGAGGCCGCGGTGTTCGACCATCTTGTCTTGGACATCGGCGCCAATGCTCGAGCCACTGTCGTGCTGCAGCATCAGGGCTCGACTGTGCGCGCCGGCAATGCGGAGATCATCGTCGGGGACGGCGCCTCGCTCATTCTCGTGTCGGTGCAGGACTGGGAGGACGACGCGGTCCATCTCGCGCACCTCCATGCGAGGATCGGACGCGACGCGAGCTATCGCCAGGCGCTGGTGAGCATCGGCGGCAACGTGGTCCGAATCTCGTCCTCAGTCGACTTCGCGGCACCGGGCGGGGAGGCAGAGCTGCTAGGCCTGTACTTCGCCGATGCCGGTCAGCATCTCGAGCACCGGCTGTTCGTCGACCACAACGCCCCGCGCACCCGCAGCAATGTGGACTACCGGGGCGCGTTGCAAGGGCAGGGAGCACACACCGTCTGGATCGGGGATGTCCTGATCCGGAAGATCGCCGAGGGCATCAAGACCTACGAGTCCAACAAGAACCTTGTCCTCACCGACGGGTGCCGCGCCGACTCGGTGCCGAACCTGGAGATCGAGACCGGGGAGATCGAGGGTGCCGGCCACGCATCCACGACTGGCAGATTCGACGACGAGCAGCTGTTCTACCTGCGAAGCCGGGGAATCGAGGAGGCCGAGGCCCGTCGCCTGGTTGTGCACGGGTTCTTCGCCGATATCATCCGCAAGGTCGGCGTACCGGAGATCGAGAAGCGGCTGCTTGAGGCTGTCGAGGCCGAGCTGGCGATCAACATCGGACTTCCGTCGTGAGCACGCTGGTTCGCGTGTGCTCCGTCGATGACGTGCCGCCGGAGTCCGCCATTCCGGTGGAGGTGCCACAGAACGCCAGCCGGATCGAGCTCGCCATCGTCCATAGCAATGGGAATTTTTACGCGATCTACGACGAGTGCTCCCATGCCCAAATCCCGTTGTCGGAGGGAGATGTCGGCGACGGCGAGATCGAGTGCTACCTTCACGGGTCGCGCTTCGATCTGCGCACCGGTGAGCCGATCGGTCTGCCGGCGACAGAGCCGGTGCCGGTTTTCCGCTGTCTCGTGGAGGGCAACGATGTCCTCGTCGACGTCTCCGCACCTTTGGATCCAACGACTGCGGATCCGACCGCTACGCCTACCTACGCACAGGAGTTCTGATTCCTTATGTCCACTCTCGCTATTCGTGATCTGCGCGTTTCGGTCGACACCGAGACGGGTCCGAAGGAGATCCTGAAGGGGGTCGACCTGACGGTCAGCAGTGGCGAGATCCACGCGATCATGGGACCCAACGGTTCGGGGAAATCGACATTGGCTTACTCGATCGCCGGCCACCCGAAGTACCACATCACCTCCGGCAGCGTGACCCTCGACAATCAAGACCTCCTCTCGCTCACCATCGACGAGCGCGCTCGCGCAGGTCTGTTCCTGGCGATGCAGTACCCGGTCGAGGTTCCCGGAGTATCGGTATCGAACTTCCTGCGTTCGGCCAAGACGGCCCTCGATGGGGAGGCACCGAAGCTGCGCACCTGGGTGAAGGAAGTCAATGCGGCGATGGATCGGGTTCAGATGGATCCAGACTTCGCGAACCGCAGCCTCAATGAGGGCTTCTCGGGCGGAGAGAAGAAGCGGCACGAGATCGTCCAGCTCGAACTGCTGAATCCGCGCTTTGCAATCTTGGATGAGACAGATTCCGGGCTGGACATCGACGCCCTCCGCGTGGTCGCGGCCGGCGTGAACCGCTTTGCCGCCCAAGGTGACCGCGGAGTCTTGTTGATCACCCACTACACCCGGATCCTTCGCTACATCAAACCGGATTTCGTGCACGTCTTCGTGGCTGGCAGGGTAGCGGAGCAGGGCGGCCAGGAGCTGGCCGAGCGGCTCGAAGCGGAGGGTTACGACCGCTACGTGCGAGCGGCCGCGACCACCGGGGCGGAGTAGCAGCCATGTCGATCAACGGTCGGCCGGAGTATCCCACCACCACGGATCTCTCAGACGTCGCCGTCGGCACCCTGGCGCTCGCCGAAGAGCCGATTGCCTTTGATGTCGATGCGATCCGTGCCGACTTCCCGATCTTGGAACGAACTGTTGATGGCGGGCCGCTGATCTACCTCGACAGTGCCAACAGCTCGCAGAAGCCGCGAGTCGTCGTCGAGGCCGTCGAAGATCATTACCTCAACCACAACGCCAACGTCGCGCGTGCCATGCACATGTTGGGTGCCGAAGCCACCGAAGCGTTCGAGGGGGCACGCGCCCAGCTGGCGAAGTTCATCAGTGCCAATCGCCCGGAGGAAGTGGTGTTCACCAAGAACGCCTCCGAGGCATTGAACCTGTGCGCGTACACGCTCGGCGCGTCACTTCGACCCGGTGACGAGATCGTCATCTCGGTCATGGAGCACCACTCGAACATCGTTCCGTGGCAGCTGCTTGCGCAGCGCAGCGGCGCGGTGCTCCGCTGGTTTGACGTGACTGATGAGGGACGGCTGGACCTGGACAAGGCGGCCGCGGACGGCCTGCTCAACGAGCGCACCAAGATCATCTCCGTGGCGTACGTGTCGAATGTGCTCGGCACTGTGAACCCGATCAGCGAGATCGCCGCATTAGGTCATGCGCTGGGCGCCACTGTAGTAGTCGATGCCTCGCAGGCCGTCCCGCAGCTGGCGGTCAACATGGCGACCCTCGGTGCGGACCTGGTCGCATTCACCGGGCACAAGATGGTCGGCCCGACGGGTATCGGCGTGCTTTGGGGACGCTACGAGCTGCTGGCCCAGATGCCGCCGTTCCTGGGCGGTGGGGAAATGATCGAGGTCGTCACCATGGAAGGCTCGACATACGCTCCGCCGCCGCACCGCTTCGAGGCCGGGACGCCGCCGATCGCTCAAGCCGTTGGCCTGAGCGCTGCCGCGCAATACTTGACCGCGATTGGAATGGATCAGATCACCGCGCACGAACGCGACATCACCGCGTACGCGTTGGAAGGTTTGCGCAGCTTGCCTGGCCTAACCCTGCTAGGACCCGCGGAGCCAGTGGATCGCGGCGGTGCCGTCTCGTTCACATTGACCACCTCGGATGGGCAGCCGATTCATCCGCATGACGTGAGCCACCTGCTCGACTCGCGTGGTATCGCCGTGCGGGCGGGCCATCATTGCGCTCGGCCGCTGCATGAGCGTTTCGGGGTGCAGTCCTCGACCCGCGCCTCGTTCTACCTGTACACGACGAGGGCGGAGATCGACGCGTTGGTCGACGGTGTGGACTATACGATCTCTTTCTTCGGGGGGCTGCGATGAAGGTCGAGGATCTCTATCAGGAGATCATTCTTGATCATTACCGGGCTAAACATCACAGTGGCCTGCGGGAGCCCTACGACGCCGAGGTCTACCACGTCAACCCGACCTGCGGTGACGAGGTGCGGCTGCGAGTGCAGCTGGTCGGGGACACCGTGGCTGATGTGTCCTACGAGGCAATGGGTTGCTCGATCTCCCAGGCTTCGACCTCGGTGATGACTGACCTGGTGATCGGCCACGACGTCGCGTATGACTTGGACTTGTACGAGGAATTCTTGGTCATGATGCAGAGCAAGGGCCAGATCGAGCCGGACGAAGAGCGTCTGGAGGATGGCGTCGCGTTCGCGGGCGTCGCAAAGTTCCCGGCGCGCGTGAAATGTGCCTTGATCGGCTGGTCTGCCTTTCGGGACGCGGTCATGCGAGCCCAGAGCGCGAGCAGTTAAGGAGATAGGTAATGACCGACACTCGCAGCTACGAGGACCTATCGACCAATCCACCCGAGCTACAAGCTCGGCCGTCGGATCTGGTTGCAGACGACCTTCCGGAGGTCGATCTTGATGAACGATCGGAGCAGCCGGACGATCAACAGCTGTTGGAGGACATCGAAGAGGCGCTCAAGGACGTTGTCGATCCAGAGCTGGGCATCAATGTCGTCGATCTTGGGCTGGTCTACGGCTTGCACCTCGAGGACGACGATTCCTTGACCATCGACATGACGCTGACCTCGGCCGCGTGCCCACTCACCGATGTCATCGAGGATCAGACCCAGACCGCGCTCGAGGGGCTGGTCGATCAGTGGGTGATCAATTGGGTCTGGATGCCCCCGTGGGGCATGGAGATGATCACCGACGACGGTCGCGACCAACTCCGCGCTCTGGGCTTCAACGTCTGAGCGCTCTCCGACTGGATGACCGGTTCGGGGAGGCGCACGGGCGGGCTAGGCAAACGTGCTAGCCAGCTCTGGCGGTGGACTCAAGTCCCTGCCCGGCTGGGTTTCAAGCATCTTAGGTTTGCCACGCCCGCCCGTGCGCCTCCCCGAACCTCCTGATAGGGAGCGCTCAGGCGTGTAGCTGAGTGCGGTTGGGCGCGACTCGGCGGTGGTCGTCTCCTGCTGGTCGCGGCTGAGAGGATGTGGGGAATGGGCCGTGTCGATTACTACAACGATCCTGGCGCGCCGCCGGCCAACAGCATTGTGCCGTCGGTGACCGTCGCGGTACGCGATGAAGCGGGACGAATCCTGCTCATCCACAAGATCGACAACGACTCGTGGGCACTTCCCGGTGGTGCGGTGGACCTTGGCGAATCAGTCGCTAATGCCGCGGTGCGCGAGGTTGTGGAGGAAACCGGCGTTATCGTCGAGCTGACTGGGCTCGTCGGCATCTATAGCGACCCCGGCCATGTCATGGCATACGACGACGGTGAAGTTCGGCAAGAGTTCTCGGTCCTCTTTCATGCCCGCCCGATCTCCGGTGAGCCGCGACCGGACGACACCGAGACCAAGGCTGCGCGGTGGGTTGATCTCTCCGACCTGCCGACCCTCAAGATCTACCCAGCCATGCGCCGGCGCATTGACGACGCGATCACGGGACACCCGGAACCGCAGATCGTCTGAACGGCTCGCCGCCCTCGGGGGCGCCCGATCAGACGCTGGCGAGAGTCTCGTCCAGCCAGTCGAACATGCGCTGCTCGAGAAGTGATCTGGCCATCGGCTCGCAGTGCCGGTCGGCACCCTCCTCAGCAGTGAACACGACAAGTTGCTTGGTATTGCGAAGTTTCTCGAACAGTTGCTGTGACTGGCCGGGCCAAAACTGCTCCCCCGGGATCGGTGATCAGCAATGGCGTGGTGATCTGATCGGTGACGTCGGCCAGGTTGTACCGACGGGCCGCGGTGAACACACCGAAGGCGGAGCGCAGGCCGTACGGTTTGGCCCGCCACTCCCAGTTCTGCCGCTGCGCTGGTGGCGCTGGCTGCATCCCTTCGTCGAACATTTGGTCAAAGGCCTGCTTGTCGCCGGAGTCGAGCAGCTGGCGCAGCGATCGGCAGTCGAGAGCATCTCTCCAATGTCCGCAGCTCCGTAGTGCACACCGCCCCGTGCGAACTGCAACTCGAAATTGAACTGCTCGTGATTGAAGAACTTCCGAATCATCATCCGCCTCCTCGCTCTGACCTGTGTTCAGTAGCTTCCTGGCGGTCCGCACCGGCTGCAACCTCTCGCGCCAGTCGATAATTGTCAGCAATCGGACGTGAGGGTGGGTACATGCGATGACCGCGACCGTTCCGCCGTTATTCGGACCAGACATGCTGCCTGACCCTTATACGACTTACGCACGGCTTCGAGGGCCTGCCACCTGGAATGAGCAAATGGGCCTTTGGCTGCTCACTCGATACGACGATGTCCGTTGGGCCTTGGGCGAGCCGCGGCTTTCCTCAACCTTGGGCACTCCCGCCCAAGACTCAGCAGACGCGTCCTCACACCTGCTGGCTGACATGTACACCTTCGTCCGGTCCAGCCTGGTTTTCACCGATCCGCCGGATCATACGCGGCTGCGAAGGCTAGTCATCACGGCCTTCGTTCCGTCAGTGATCAACGAGCTGACTGGGCCGGTCGGCGACATTACCAACCGCCTGCTTGATGATCACGTCGAGTCGCTCGACCTTGCCGCGCACCTCGCCGAGCCGATGCCAATTGCCGTGCTTGGCCAGTTGCTCGGAGTGTCGTTGTCGGAGGCCGAGGGCCGTCAGCTCAAACACTGGTGTGACGACTTCTTGCTTCCGTTCGGACGGGACATAGGCACGTTGAGCCCGGATGAGCTGGCTCGGGTCCGATCAGCGGCCGAGGGGTTGCACGGATTTGTGGATACCGTGCTGGGCCGTCATAACGCCAGCGGTGCTGATGACGTCGTGGGCCGGTTGCTAGCAGGCGAGTCGGAGGATCGGCTCTCTGAGCAGGAGTTGTTTGCAAACATCGTGCTGCTGCTTATCGCGGGCACGAAAACTCAACCAGCTTGATCGGAAATGGCGCCGCGATGCTGCTCGGGCTGCCGGACGTCCGTACAGAGCTGGCACGAGACCCGTCCCGTTGGCCTGCGGCGATCGAGGAGTTAATGCGCCTGGTGAGCCCCAACCAGTTCATCCGACGTCAGGCCCGTGAGGATGTTGCCCTCGGGGACCAGACCATCCGGGCTGGCGACACCTTGCTCCTTATTCTTGCCGCCGCAAACCGTGATCCGGAAGCGTTCCCGGACCCGACGACTTCGTGTTCAACCGTCCACAGACCGTCGCGCTCGGTCACGGGATCCATTACTGCCTCGGAGCACCTCTGGCGCGGCTCGAAGGCCGCATCGCATTGCAAACCGTGTTCGAAAGGTGGCCGACCATCCGCTTGGCCGGGGAGTTGGTGTACGCCGACAACTTCAACGTGCGGCTACTGCATTCTCTCCCTGTTGCCACAGCCTGAGCGCGACAGCAAGGTTTGCGTCCGCCGTGCCGCAACTGAGGCCGCGGAAGCGGTAGCGAACATCCCACGCAACCAGCATCGGACCCTCAGACGGATATGCGGCGATCCAAGATCGCCGCACATGAAGGGAGGGAGTGGGGACCTGGGACCTGCTGAGAACGTAAGAGGCTTGAAAACCTGGGAATGGCAAACGCAACTCGAACGCTAAAGGTAACCGCGGTCGTTTCTCAGCAGGTCCCAGGTCCCCACGACCGACCGGGAGCATGCGAAGCGATCTTTGGTCGCCATAAGTCACGTACGGAAGAGTGAGTCCAATGCTGGTCGCGAGGGATGTGGAGGTGCGCGCGGGTGCGCGTCTTCTGCTGGAGCATGCATCCTTCCAGGTAGCCGCTGGCGACAAGATCGGTTTGGTTGGGCGCAACGGAGCAGGGAAGACGACGCTGACCAAGATCTTGTCCGGCGAAGCTCAACCTGCGAGCGGAACGATCAACAGCACCGGCACCGTTGGTTACCTGCCTCAGGATCCACGGACTGGCGACCTCGATGTTCTGGCCAAGAACCGCATCTTGTCGGCGCGCGGCTTGGACGCGGTAGTTGATCGGCTACGTCGCGCCGAGCTCGCCATGGGTGATGATTCTGCGGAGGTTCGAGACAAGGCAATGGCCGCGTACGCGCGTGCCGAGGCAGAGCTCGCAGCTGCTGGGGGCTACGCCGCGGAGGCGGAGGCGGCGCGGATCGCGAGCAATCTCGGGCTGCCCGAGCGGGTACTCCATCAACCGATCGGGACGCTCTCGGGTGGCCAGCGGCGGCGAATCGAGCTGGCCAGAATCTTGTTTTCCGGTGCGCAGACCATCCTGCTCGACGAGCCGACCAACCACCTCGATGCTGACTCGATCGTTTGGCTGCGCGACTTCTTGACCGCCCACACCGGCGGCTTGCTCGTGATTAGCCACGACGTCGGCCTGCTGGAGCGGTGCGTCAACAAGGTGTTCCATCTCGACGCGAACCGCGCAGAGCTCGACATCTATGCGGTTGGTTGGAAGCGCTATTTGCAGCAACGCGAAGCCGACGAGAAACGTCGGAAGCGCGAGCGGCTGAATGCGGAGCGTAAGGCAGAGCAGCTCTTCGGTCAGGCGGACAAGATGCGTGCTAAGGCCACCAAGGCCATGGCGGCACACAACATGGTCAGGCGTGCCGAGCGGCTCTTGGCGCAGACCGACGGTGAGCGGGCACGGGATCGGGTCGCCAAGATCACGTTCCCGGACCCGGCACCTTGCGGTAAAACGCCACTGACAGCGGCCGACCTTAGCAAGAGTTACGGATCACTCGAGGTGTTCACCGATATTGATCTCGCCATCGACAAAGGCAGCCACGTCGTGGTACTCGGCCTCAACGGCGCCGGAAAGACCACCCTGTTGCGTATTCTGGCGGGTTTGGATGAGCCGGACACCGGCGAGGTCGTCCCAGGTCACGGCCTGCGCATCGGCTACTACGCCCAAGAACACGAGACGTTGGACATTGGCCGCTCTGTGCTGGCGAACATGAAGACAGCCGCACCGCAGCTTGGTGATACCGAAGTGCGCAAGGTGTTGGGCTCGTTCCTTTTCTCAGGCGACGAGGTCGACAAGCCGGCCCGTGTGCTTTCGGGAGGCGAGAAGACTCGACTCGCGTTGGCGATGCTGGTGTGCTCCAGCGCGAACGTGCTACTGCTCGACGAGCCGACGAACAACCTTGATCCAGCCTCACGTACCGAGGTGCTTTCAGCGATCAAGCGCTACGCCGGTGCCATTGTGTTGGTCACCCACGATGACGGAGCCGTCGGCGCGCTAGACCCTGATCGCGTACTGCTACTTCCGGACGGTGTGGAAGATCTTTGGAATCCGGAGTATGCCGACTTGGTCGCCTTGGCCTGATAGCGCAGAGCACTGATCATTTCCACGTTGATCAGCCCTGGGGCTGGAGATCACCGGCCTCCCTTTGCAGTGATCAAACCGCTCAAGTCAATTGATCAGCCAGAAATTGCCCAAACGCCGTAGAAACGTGCTAGAAATGGGTGATCATTGATCTTGGACTGTCGATCACTGGTCCACAAAAGGCATTTGTCTGGCAACACATCGGTCTAACAACGTCGTCGCCAAACCGCGATGACCACACGACAAAGGGAGGCGCAGTGGCCAAGGCATTGGCTAAGGGTTCACGCATCACCGGGGCGCAGCGGACGACGCTTGCTTCCCAGTACGCCAAGCGGTACGCCGCGGGCGAGAGCATCCGGAAGATCGCTGACGACGCCGGTCGTTCCTTCGGATTCGTGCATGGGGTGTTGAAGGAAGCCGGAGTCGAGTTGCGCGGTCGCGGTGGGGCCACCCGCGGTACCAAGAAGGCGGCATCCGCCAGCACAGCAAGGAAGACCACAGCGGCTCCTGCCAAGAAGGCGGCCGCCAAGAAGGCACCAGCCAAGACTCCAGCGAAGAAGTCCGCGGCCAAGAAGGCACCCGCGAAGAAGACGACCGCCAAGGCAACCAAGGCTCCAGCGAAGAAGTCCGCGGCCAAGAAGGCACCCGCGAAGAAGACGACCGCCAAGGCAACCAAGGCTCCAGCGAAGAAGTCCGCGGCCAAGAAGGCACCCGCGAAGAAGACGGCCGCCAAGAAGGCTCCTGCTAGGAAGCGGTGAGCCTCCCCCACTCGAAGGCCCGGACGCCGTTGCGTCCGGGCCTTCGTGTTGTGCTTCACGAAACGCTGCGGCTGGTGCGGGCGTGAACGACGTCATGGCGCAGCTGCCTGTCGGAGGCTCGGAATAGCCTGGGACCGCCGAGCGTTCTCAAGCCTCTGGAGGAAACCGTGTCGGTATATGGGTTGATGCGGCGCATGTCGCAGGATCCCGAGGTTGCCAAGCATCAGCTCAGCCCCGGAATAGTTTGGCGTGTCCTGCGGTTCGCGAAGCCCTACCGGGTCCTGATCACGATTTTCGTCGCCCTGGTCGTCGTCATGTCAGCGCTCAGCGTGACCCCGCCGCTACTGTTCAGGCAGATCATCGACAACGGCATCCTGCAGGGCAACCGGCAGGTCGTGATCGTCTTGAGCTTGACGGTCGCCGCCCTGGCTGTGCTGCAGGCGGTCCTCAACGTCGTGCAGCGCTGGTTCTCTTCAAAGATCGGCGAAGGCTTGATCTTCGATATGCGTACTGAGGTCTTCGACCATGTGATCAGGATGCCCGTCGCGTTCTTCACCAGAACTCAGACCGGAAAGCTGGTATCGCGGCTCAACTCCGACGTGATCGGCGCCCAGCAGGCATTCACCTCAACGCTGTCGACCGTGCTGTCCAACTTGATCAGCCTGGTGTTGGTGCTCGTTGCGATGATCGTGCTCAGTTGGCAGCTCACCCTTGCGGCGCTGATCATGTTGCCGATCTTTCTCATTCCCGCCAAGGTTGTCGGTCGCAAGCTCGCTGATCTGACTCGTCAACAGATGCAACTCAACGGCGACATGTCGGCAACGATGACGGAGCGCTTCAGCGTCAGCGGAGCATTGCTGGTCAAACTCTTCGGCCGGTTTGTCGAAGAACACGACCAGTTCGCAGAGCGTGCCGGAGCCGTCCGCGATGTCTCGGTCAAGATCGCCATGAACGGCCGGTTCTTCTTTACCTCGTTGGGCCTGGTCGCGGCGTTGGCCACTGCGTTGGTGTACGGCGTGGGCGGGTCGTTGGCCATCGACGGTGTGCTCACCGTCGGTACTCTGACTGCCCTAGCCGGGCTGCTCACTCAGCTGTACGGGCCACTGACCCAGCTCACTAATCTCCGGATCGATGTCATGAACGCCCTGGTCAGCTTCGACCGAGTCTTCGAAGTACTCGATCTTGTGCCGATGATCCGCGACACCGAGGATGCCGAGACCGTCAAGGGGCCGGCGTCGGTCAGTTTCGACCATGTCACGTTCCGCTATCCGACCGCCGATGAGGTCTCGCTAGCGAGCCTGGAGTCCGTCGCCTCGCTCGACCAGCGACCGAGCGGTGAGGTGTTGCACGATGTCACCTTCAGTGTTGCGGCGGGCCAGACTGTGGCCCTCGTCGGCCGGTCCGGGGGCGGCAAGACGACGATGACCCACCTCGTCGCGCGGCTCTATGACGCCACATCAGGGACGGTCTCGGTCGCCGGCACTGACGTCAAGAAGGTCAAGCAGGATTCGCTGCGCGCGATAGTCGGCTACGTCACCCAAGACGCGCACATGTTTCACGACACGATTCGCGCCAACCTCCGATACGCCCAGCCCGATGCCACGGACGCCAAATTGTGGGAGGCGCTGGAGGCGGCTCAGATCAAGCCGCTTGTAGAGAGCCTGCCCGATGGTCTCGACACAGTGGTGGGTGAGCGCGGCTACCGCCTCTCCGGCGGTGAGCGGCAGCGCTTGGCCATCGCTCGGCTGCTGCTCAAGGCACCATCCATCGTGGTGCTCGACGAAGCCACAGCGCACTTGGACTCAGAATCGGAAGTGGCTGTCCAACGAGCACTCGATCTGGCGATGCAGGGCCGTACCAGCATCGTTATCGCACACCGGCTATCGACGATCCGCCACGCCGATCTGATCCTTGTCGTGGATCAAGGGCGGATCCTGCAGCGGGGCCGGCACGAGGAGCTCCTACGCGAGGGCGGGTTGTACGCCGAGCTCTACCACACTCAGTTTGATCAAAGCCCGCGTTGGGCCCCGCCGTCAACCGGGATCACCGAGCCGGTCAGATAGGAGGCGGCGGGGGAGAGCACAAAGGCCGCGATACGGCCGAACTCCTCGGGTTGGCCTGATCGGCGCAAGGGAATCGACGCCTCGGCTCTCGTCCGCGCTGCCTCAGGGTCATCCTTGAGAGAGTCGAGGTACCTAGTCCGTTCGGTTTCGATCCGGCCCGGGAGCACGCCGATGACCCGGGTGCCTTGGGGTCCCAGTTCGTCGGCCAGCTGCTTGATGAGCATGGCCAACCCTGGGCGTAGCCCGTTCGACGTGGCAAGACCCGGCATGGGCGACTTCACAGAGGTCGACAGCACCCAGGCAATGGATAAATCGCCAGCTGTGCCATGCTTCACGACAGCCTGAGTTACCCGCAGCGCTGCCAGGAAGACGGATTCAAAGGCGCCACGCCACTCCTCCTCGCTGGTGCCGAGCACGGATCCGGCCGGCGGCCCGCCGACACTGATCAAGGCGCCATCGAGCCGGCCAAAGGCGTCCAGCGTGAGTGCGCAGGCCGTCTCGGCAGTGTTGGCATCGGTCAAGTCGGCGGCGAGCGCGACGGCCCGGTCAGGTCCCAAGCGGCTCACAGCTTCGGCCAGCATCTCTGCCCGTCGCGCGACCAGAACGACACGGGCGCCCTCGGCCACGAGCTGCTCGGCGGTCGCCCTCCCGAGCCCGCTACTAGCGGCTGTGACCAAGTACGCACGATCGACCAGGCCAAGGTCCATGATCAGATCCTCACACTGTCGCGTGAGCCTCGGCGGCCTCGTCGCGCTCCTCGCGCCGCGCCCGCAGATCGCTCCTGATGAAGACTACGATGCCCGCCGCAGCGACCGCCGTGAACATGAACCACTGCACGGCGTACCAGAAATGCGGGCCTTCCGAGAGCTCAGGCAACTGGATCGGCTGAAAACCGCCCTGTTGCTCAGGCTGTACCGTCAGCAGACCGATGTAGCCCGATGTAATCGGGTAGGGCAACGTGGGTGCGATGGCTTCCGAGTTGATCAGACGCATCTGATTCCCGGTGGGGGTGGTCGCGGCTCGCCGGCCCTTTTCGTTGCGGCGCACATGTCCGACGACGACCACCTCGCCTGTGGGTGGTGCCGGAGCCGCCGATGGGATCTGGGCGCCGCGTTCCAGCGGAATGAATCCGCGATCTACCAGCACCGCGCCAGCGGCGGTGCGCAGCGGTGTCACGATCTCGTAGCCGTCGGCGTCACCATTGCTCCGATAGCGGACGACGAACTGATGATCTGCGTCGAACGTGCCGCGTGCCTCGACCTGCTGCCATTGATCAGCGTCGGTGATCGGATGAGTGAAGACCTGCTGGTACGACTGAACTGGCTTCTGCTCGTTGGTGACAGTCGTCGCATTATGCTCCCGGCGCTGCGCCAATCGATCAAGCTGCCAATCGCCCAGGTTGACGAAGACGACTCCGAGCACCACAACGAAGATGATCAGCAGTGTCCAGCGAAGCCACAAGCGGCGCACGGAGCCTAGGCTAGCCGGAGCCGTCGTCCGCGCCGCGAGCGTCGGTCGCGTGAGCAGCGCCCAAAACTACTCGTCCTCGTTCATCAGCAGCGCCGTCGCGGTCGCGGCAGCGCCACCAAGCGTGGCACCGCGCCCGACGGCGATTCCAACCAGGAAGGTTGTCAGTGGTGCGGCTACCCGCTCCACCTCATGAGCCGAATCCCGGGCGAGATCAAGCAGGGTGTGGACCGCATCGTCATCAAGGGTGACGTCGCTGGCCTCCAGCGCGGCGGACAGGATGTTCAGCCATTGCTTGAGTTCCATTGGCGATGCTCCAGGCGGGGTGCCCTGACAAGGGCGAATTGTGTTGCTCTGCCACCATGATGGTATGGGGCCAGGGATGATGCTATGGGACGGGTAACCCGCCGCCACGCCATACTGCGGGTAGCAGCTGGGGAGGCGATTCGTCGTGTCGACAGCCTGGCTGTCGAGGAGCCCCTGGAGGTCCGCCTGAACGGCGAGTCCTATTTAGTCACAATGCGCACACCGGGCAACGACATCGATCTCGCCCATGGGCTGCTCTACAGCGAGGGCATCATCGCCGAGCGTTCGGATATCGTGCTCGCGCGCTACTGCGCTGGGTCAGATGCTGACGGTGTCAACAGCTACAACGTCTTGGACGTCACCCTCGCGCCGCACATCTCGGTGTCTGCAGCGGCCCGACGGAACGTGGTGACGAGCAGCGCATGTGGCATCTGCGGCACTACCACGATCGAGCAGGTACTGCGTGAATCGCCATATGGAGTGGCTCCAGAGGTACGCGTCGAGCCTGAGCTGATTCTCTCCGCGCCGAGGCTGCTGCGGCAGCAGCAGGAAGCATTCGACCAGACCGGCGGGCTGCATGCGGCGGGACTGCTCGGCCTCGACTCCTCGATGGTCTGTGTTCGGGAAGACGTCGGCCGACACAACGCGGTGGACAAGGTCATCGGCTGGGCCATCCGCGAGCAGCGTCTGCCGTTGCGCGCGATGATCTTGGTCGTCTCGGGAAGGGCATCCTTCGAGCTCACACAGAAGGCCGCACTGGCTGGTCTCCCCGTGCTCGCAGCCGTCTCGGCCCCAAGCTCACTGGCGGTCGAATTGGCCGAGGAAGCGGGGCTGACGCTCGTCGGATTCGTCCGCGGCGAAACCATGAACATTTACACGCATCCGGAACAGATCATGAGCTCACTGAACGGCGAACTTAGACTGCCAGTATGACCACGCTGCTCCCTTTTCCGCGGCCGCGACCTACAGTTTCCGCGGGTGCGGAGACGTCAATCCGTGATCAATTCGTGCTTGCGGATGCCTTCGGCAGAGTAGCCACGGATCTGCGAGTATCGCTTACCGATCGCTGCAACCTCCGCTGCGCATATTGCATGCCACCCGAGGGACTCGACTGGCTGCCCGGCGCCGACGTTTTGACCGACCAGGAAATTGTGCGGTTGATCACCATCGGTGTCGAGCGGCTCGGCATCAAGACGGTACGACTGACAGGTGGCGAACCGCTGCTACGCAAGAACCTCGAGTGGCTCGTTGCCGACATCGCGGCGATGTCGCCGGCACCTGAGATTGCCCTGACAACGAACGGAATCGGCCTGGCCGTCCGCGCCGAGAAACTGGCTGCAGCGGGACTGAGGAGAATCAACATCTCGCTCGACACCCTTGACCCGGAGATCTTCGCCCGGCTCAGCCGGCGGCGACGGCTGCCCGATGTACTCGCCGGAATCGCAGCCGCACGCGCGGCCGGCCTCGATCCGGTCAAGATCAACACTGTGCTGATGCGCGGTATCAATGATCATGAAGCGTTCGACCTGCTGCGCTGGGCAATGGCGGAGGGGGTGCGGCTGCGGTTCATCGAGCAGATGCCGCTTGATCCGCAGCACGGGTGGCAGCGCAAGAACATGATCACGGCCGCCGAGATCATGCAGCGCCTGGGTCAGCATGTCGAACTTGTCGAAGACCCCGAGGATGCCTTGACCCGGGGTAGTGCACCCGCCGAACTCTTCCGGGTTGTGGGTACCGACTACTCGGTTGGGATCATCGCGGCAGTGACGAAACCCTTCTGCGGTGCCTGTGACCGAGTACGCCTGACCGCCGATGGCCAGGTCCGGAACTGCTTGTTCGCGCGCACGGAGTCCGACCTGCGTACGCCTTTGCGTAGCGGTGCTAGCGATGGAGAGATTGCGGCGCAGTGGGTCAGCGCCGTGGCCGGGAAGCAGCCGGGCCACGGCATTAACGATCCGAGCTTTCTGCAGCCAGATCGACCGATGTCCGCGATCGGCGGTTAAAGGGGGCGTACCTCTTTCAGGAACCCGCGCGCCGAGAGGAATTGCGCCAAGGACTCGCGATGATCATCGCAGGCCAGCCAGTGCTTGCGGCGATCCGCTGTGTGGATCTTCGGGTTGTTCCACAGCAGGTCGTACGAGGCGGGTTGCCGACAGCCGCGAGACGAGCAAACCAGGCTCTCGCGATCTGTGGGGCTTTCGGAATTACTGCGGCCTTCGGGATTTGTGGGTAGCCGGTCGGCCCCGCTAGGCGACACGCTCATTCCGTCGGTATTGACTGCCGTCCTCCTCGACAACCTCGTGGTCGGTCGCTTCGTCGTCGCCCGTGGTGAGCTCTGGGCGTTCCGTCGGCATGGCGTGGCTCATCTTCTTCTTGCCGGACCGGAAGTGCTGGTTGACCTGGTTCGCAGCGATGACGGCAATGAATGGCAATACCACCGCGCAGGCGAAAAGTACCCAGCGGAAAACGCCGTGCACAAAGACCATGCTGATGAAGCACGCTGCGCGGAAGGCCATGGTGATCGTGTAATTGCGGATCCGAGAGGACATCTCCTCGCTGGTCCCCATCCGGGCATCGGTGATCAGCGGGGCCGAGCCTCGACGACCCGACTCGGCGACGGTTCGGGGATGCGAGCCCGCCTCGCGATCGGTCACCACGTCAGACTACGCCTGCTCGCCGACGATCAGGAGTACTCGGTAGCGTGACCCCGTGAATCCATCGCGGGTTGTTTTGGTGACCGGTGGCAGCAAGGGGATTGGTTACGGTATCGCTCTTCGGATGGCCAAGGCCGGGCATCGCGTGGCAGCCACATACCGTAGCGGAGAGGTCCCTGCCGATGCCTTGGGTGTGCAGTGCGACGTTACCGATCCGGGCCAGGTGGAGGCGGCGTTCGCTCAGGTGGAGTCGAGCTTGGGAAATGTCGAAGTGCTGGTCGCCAACGCCGGAATCACCCGAGACACCTTGCTGATGCGGATGTCCGACGACGACTGGGATCAGGTCATCGCGACCAACCTGACCGGGGCGTTCCGGGTAGCCCGGCGAGCTGCTCGCGCCATGATTCGAGGCAGGTTCGGACGGATCGTGTTCATCTCCTCCGTCGTGGGCCTGATGGGTTCGGCCGGACAGGTGAACTACGCCGCATCCAAGTCGGGATTGGTGGGAATGGCACGCTCCCTGGCCCGTGAGCTGGGATCGCGCGGCGTGACGGTCAACGTCGTGGCACCGGGATTCATCGAAACCGACATGACCGCCGAGCTCGGTGAGGACCTGGTCAAGAAGTATTCCGAGCAGATTCCCCTGGGCCGGCTCGGATCGGTCGACGACATCGCGAGCACGGTGGAATTCCTCGCCAGCGACGCGGCGAGCTATATCAGCGGAGCGGTGATCCCCGTCGATGGCGGCCTTGGCATGGGCCACTGACCATCCCGAGCGCGACTTCCAAGGCAGAGACTTCCAAGGCAGAACGGAGACCTGTGGGCATCCTCGAGGGCAAGAACATCCTTGTTGCCGGCGTCACGCTGGACACTTCTATCGGCTTCCACGTGGCCAAGGTCGCTCAAGCCGAGGGAGCAACCGTCCTTGTGTCCAACTTCGGGCGCGCGATGAGCCTGACCGGTCGAGTCATCAAGAAGCTCGATCCGGTGCCGGCGCTGCTGGAGGTCGACGTCACGAACGACGATCATCTCGCGGGCTTGGCAGCAGAGCTGGGCGAGCATGTGGACCGGCTTGACGGTCTGGTGCACTCGCTGGCGTTCGCGAACCCCGAGACAGCGCTCGGCGGGAAGTTTCTCGGCACGCCGTGGTCCGATGTTGGCACCGCACTGCAGGTGTCGGCCTATTCCTTGGCGTCCTTGACGATGGCGTGCAAGCCGCTGCTTGGCGAGGCCTCCTCGGTGGTCGGGCTGACGTTCGACGCGACGGTGTCGTGGCCGGTCTATGACTGGATGGGGGTGGCCAAGGCGGCCCTCGAAAGCACCTGTCGCTACCTGGCGCGGTATCTCGGACCTGAGGGGATTCGAGTCAATCTGGTCGCTGCGGGCCCGCTGGAGACGCTAGCGAAGAAGGCGATCGGCGGCGCTGATGCCTTCAACGAGGTATGGGGACGCCGAGCGCCGTTGGGCTGGAATCCTAAGGACGCGACTCCTACCGCTAGGGCAGTGGTCGCGCTGCTGAGTGACTTCTTCCCCAAGACCACCGGGGAAATGATCCACGTCGACGGTGGCCTGCACTCAACTGGTGCCTGAGGGGCATGATGGCCACCACATCCGCCCGATCGCTCGTCGAGGTTCGGCTACTGGACGGACCCAACCTCTACTTCCCGCGACCCGCGGCCAAGGTCACCCTCGACCTCACCGAATTGCTAGCCCTGCCGCTTGCCGAGGCCCGTGATCTTGGCGCCGCGCTAGGGCTGGGCATGACGCGCCCGGGAGCCTCGGGCACGGTATTCCGCCAGCGTTTTGCGATACGACTGGTGACTCAGATCGTCCGGCGGCTGGCTCGCGCCGGAGGCGTGACGAGGCTGGCGGTACGTACGCGGACCGGACAATCAGTGAACGAGCTCGTCGTCGCGTATCCCTGGCGTAACTCCGGTCGAGCCGAGGCGTTGGCGTACGGCCTGGCGCGGGTGCTGGACGGCGTTGCCGCCGGGCCGGATGTGGTTTCGAAGATGATCGCCGACGAGGGCGCTGCGCTGGCTGTGGCGCCGCGTGGGTCGGCTCCGCAGTTGATCAGGCCGCAGATTCCCGTCGTCTCTATCACCGGCACCAATGGAAAGACCACCACAGCCCGGATGATCGGCCACGTCGCGCGCCAGGCCGGCAAGCTTGTTGGCTGGTCGAGCACCGACGGCGTCTACATCGACGCACAGCTAGTCGAGGCGGGCGACTTTTCCGGGCCGAGCGGCGCCGGTCAGGTGCTGCGGCATCCTGGTGTCGAGCTGGCGGTCACCGAGACTGCGCGAGGGGGGATCTTGCGTCGCGGGGTCGGCGTCGCGTACAACGACGTCTCGGTGGTCACCAATATCAGCGCCGACCATCTCGGCCTGGGCGGGGTCGACACCCTCGACCAGCTGGCCGAGGTCAAGGCCGTTATCACCAAGATCACCAAGCCGGACGGCTGGTGCGTGCTGAACGCCGACGATCCGCGGACCTTCGCCATGCGGTTCGGTGCCAAAGCTCAGATATGGGTATTCACACGTGACCCGGACTCGCCATCGGGGCGCAGCGTGCTCTCAGGGGGTGGCCGGGTGACCACGCTGCTCGAAGGCTGGGTATGCGTTCTCAGGCCCGGCGCCGACATACTTCAGGTCGTTCAGGTGATCGATGTGCCGATGACGCTGGCGGGTCTGAGCAAGGTCAATATCGAGAACGTCCTTGCGGTGACCTCGGCGACGCTGGCCTTGGGGTTCTCCGTCGAGCAGGTCGCCGACGGGCTGCGATCGTTTGATCCGAACGAGAACAACCCAGGCCGGATGAACATCTGGAGCCTCCCGATCCCGGACGGAATGATCAGCGTAGTGATCGACTTGGCCCACAATGAGGCCGGGTTGGAGGCGCTGCTGGAGATCATGCACGGAATTCGCCCACCCGGTGGCCGGCTACTGCTCGCTGCCGGCACCGCAGGCGACCGCGGCGACGACGTCTTCGTACGCCTCGGCGAGATCGCTGCGCTTGGTGCCGACGTCGTCGAGATCGTTCACAAGGCGAAGTACGTGCGCGGCCGCAGTATGGACGAGATCAACAGACTGATCACAGAAGGCGCCGCCCACGCCGGCATGGAGATCCAGCGCGCGCACGACAGCGAACTTGGTGGCCTGGTCTCGCTAGTCAGGCAGGCCCGGAACGGGGATGTCGTCGCGATCATGACTCACCAAGATCGCGAGCTGCTGGATGGTTGGCTGCTCGAGCAAGGCGCATCCAAAGACAGCGCAGACCTGCTGCGCACCAAGGTTCGCCAAGCGGGTGGGCGGAGGCCTTGACCTCGAGTCAGCTACGGTCGTGAGGTGATCAGGATCCACCCATGCAAGATCATCAAGTCGGGGACTGGAGGACGGCGGCGCTGACACCTCTCCGGTGGTCGACCCATCTCCGGAGGCTATGGGAGTTGCTGCATTGGCGCTGGCTCGAGCTCGTCGTGGGTTGCGTCTGGCGCGAAGTCTGGATCAGGCACGGCGTTGTTGAATTCCCGGTCGTCATCGGGTCGCGCCCCCGGCTGCGCATGGTGACCGTAGGACTCCAGCTCTGCCATTACCGATGCGTGCTGCTCGACACAGATCACCACGAGATCGCCGGGGTTGGAGCGCGACATCGCGTGCCGGACGCTCGCCAGCTCGTCGAGGACCACCTCCAGCTGCTTGCAGCGAGCGCCCTCCGCGATTGCCTGGCGGGCTCCAGTTGCCAGCAGCTCGGCGACTTCACCTGGGGCACGACCGCGCGGATTCGCGTCCTCTCGCACGATCACGACGTCGAAATGTTGAGCCGCCTCACGACCGAGCGCACGCATGTCATCGTTCCGGCGATCACCCGCTGTGGCGATCACACCGATCCGGGACACTCGTCCCAGGTCGTTGGTGCTTTCCAGAAGGTCGCCGGTCTTGTCGACGAAATCTCCCAGCATGATCATCCCTGGAACGTTGTGACAGTAGTCGACGATCACCGTTCGGCCCTCCACGCTGACCTCGTTGAGCCGGCCAGGCGCGAGGTAGTAGTTGGTCGAGAAGGTACGAAGACCCTGCCGGATGTCATGCAGCGAGGCACCGGCCGCGAACCCTGCCGCCGCGGCGGCCATGGCGTTCTGGACATTCATGGTGGCTCGGCCGCCGAATGTGGCCGGCAGCAGATGAGTCCAGGCCAGCTGCATGGAGCGCCGACCCTCCTTGACAACGATCATGTCGCCAAGATCGCTGTGTTCCAGTACGACTGCGCGACCACCGCGGCGGCAGTGATCATCAACGGAGTCCCGGACCTCGCTGCCTGGCTCAGCCATGCTGAACCACACGATTCGGCCGGAACAGCGGCGGCGCATCGCCCGGACCAGCGGATCGTCGGCATTGAGAACCGCGAAGCCGTTACGCGGCACTGCCTCCACAATGACTGCTTTGACGTCGGCAAGCTGCTCGAGCGTGTCGATCCCGCGCAAACCCAGATGGTCGGGCTGCACGTTCAGTACGACACCGACATCGTTGCGCTCATAGCCCAGGCCTTCCCGCAGGATGCCCCCACGGGCTACCTCGAAGACGGCGAAGTCGACGCGCGGATTTTGCAAGACCATCTTGGCCGAGCGCGGCCCCGACGCGTCAGAGCGGATAACCAACCGCTCATCGATGACGACGCCGTCGGTCGATGTCATCCCGACCTTCCTGCCGATGCCCTTGAAGATGTGCGCGATCATCCGCGAGGTCGTCGTCTTGCCGTTGGTTCCGGTGACGGCGACGATCGGGATCCGGCTAGGCGTCCCCGGCGGGAACAGCATGTCGATCACCGGCTTCGCCACGTACTGCGGGTCGCCGACCGTCGGATGAGTATGCATCCGGAAGCCAGGAGCCGCATTCACCTCGCAGATACCTCCGCCGGTTTCGCGTACCGGCTGGGTGATATCGGGCGCGATGAAGTCGATGCCCGCGATGTCCAGTCCGACTACCTGGGCGGCCTCCTCGGCAATCTCGATGTTCTCCGGATGGGCTTCGAAGGTGCGATCGATGGAGATGCCTCCGGTCGACATGTTTCCGGTCAGCGTGAGCTTGATCATGGTTCCTTCGAGCGGTACGTCGTCCATGCTGAAGCCCTGAGCTGACACCAGGTCGATGGCGGCATTGTCGATCTTGATCCTGGTCAGCACTTTCTCATGACCCACACCGCGGCGCGGATCGGCATTGGTCTTGGTGATCAGCTCGTTGATCGTCAGCTCGCCATCACCGATCACGTGGGCCGGGACTCGTTCCGCGATTGCGGCGATCTTGCCGTCGATCACCAGGCATCGGTAGTCGCGCCCAGTGACGTAGGTCTCGACGATGATCAATCCGCCGCGTGATTCGGACTTGGCGACGTCGAAGCCGCGGCGTACCTCAGCGTCACTGCGCAGATCGAGCATGACGCCACGACCGTGGTTACCGTCCAACGGTTTGAGCACCACGGGGTAGCCGATGCGGTTGGCTAGCCGGACCGCATCGTCGACCGTACGCACCGACTGCGATCGAGGAACCGGCAGACCGGCAGCGGATAGCAGCGAGAGGGTGAGTTCCTTGTTGCTGGCGATGTCTACTGCGACCGATGGTGTCTGAGAGGTCATCGTCGCCCGGATCCGCTTTTGGTGGACACCCTGGCCGAGCTGCACCAACGACGCCGTGTTGAGCCGCAGGTAGGGAATATCGCGGCTCACGGCCTCCTCGACGATCGCCTGGGTGGAAGGCCCGAAGGCGGTCCGCTCGCCCCGCACGATGAATCGCTCCAGTTCCTCGTCGAAGTCGAACTCTGGATCGGGAGCGATCAGATGATTGATCAGGCGGACGGCAAGCTCGCCCGCAGCGAGCCCGACCGACTCGTCGTAGTAGGCGTAGATCACGTTGTAGCGGCCGTACTCGCCCTTGACCTGCCGTGTCTTCCCGCGGCGCATGTCGTGGCCGACCGTCTGCTGCAGCTGAAGCGCTACATGCTCGGCAACATGACCGACCCAGGTGCCTTCATGCAGCCGCTCAACGAAGCCGCCTCGTCGGCCACGGCTACAGGTGTGGTTCATCAGCCCGGGGAGCCGCTCCACCAGAGCGTCGGCGAAGCCGGGGAGCTTGCTGGTTGGAAACTCTTCCAGAACGCCAAGGTCGACCACGAGCTGAATGGCTGGTTCATAGTGCCAGACGTTCGGCCCGCGGAAAACCCTGCTCGAGATGATCTTGAGATCCGGGTGTGGGGTTGGGGCAACGCTTTCGCTCACGAACGCTCCTCACTGGATCGGTTTCTGCGATCCTGCCACTGATGAGTTCGGGCGGCCATCTTGTAGTTGCTATGGTCGCCAGCCCAGCTGGCGTAGCGTGCCAAGATCATCGGCGTTCACCCAGATGGATGAGATCTTTCCGTCGGTAATGGTCAAGACGTCAATGGTGCGGATGTGAACGTCGGTTCCAGTTGGCTCGATGATGCCGAACGCCGTCTCGTACGGCCCGGTGTGCATGCCGCGCATCCGGAACGCGACGGCGATGCAGTCGACACCCTCTACAACCTGCAACACATCAGCGCGCACGTCGGAGAATGCGCGGTGAAGCGATCGAGCCCGGCTGGCGAGCTGAGCGAGCGAGACGTTCGAGCCGTTGAGCAGTACCGGATCGGTGTAGAGCTCAGCAAACCGGTCCTCGAACTGAGATAGATCGTCGCCATCCGTCCAGGCTTGAAAGAGCCGATGCAGGAGCGAGTTCATAACAGCAGTCTCCTAGAGTGCCTCCCATCGTTGACATGTGACCAAATAGTCACATATTGTGGCCGCGTGGAAGAGGAACGCCTGCAACAGGAACGCTTGGAGCAAGGCGGTGAGGTCTTTCGGGCGCTGGCCGATCCGACGAGGCGGGCGCTCCTGGACTCACTGTTCGGCCATGATGGACAAACACTCAATGAGCTGTGCGAGGGATTTCCCGAGATGACTCGCTTCGGAGTGATGAAGCACCTTTCGGTGCTGGCGGAGGCCGATCTCGTGGTCGCCGTGCGGCAGGGTCGGACTAAGCGGCATTACCTCAATCCCGTTCCCATCGAGCAGGTCGCCAACAGGTGGATCAGCAAGTACGCGGCTCGATTCACTTCGGCGCTGGTGGCACTGGACGACCACGTGGTCGCCGGTCAGGAAACAGAAGAATCAAGAAGGGCAGAACTCGGATGAGCCTGACTGCACACGTCTACCAGATCTACATCGCCGCTACTCCGGAGCAGGTGTGGTCGGCGATCACCGAGTCGGAGTGGACTAAGCGATATTTTCACGCGACCTCCTACGTCGAGCCCCCGCAGCAGGGAAGGCGTTACCTTACGGTGGTTGCAGACGGACGACCGGCTGTTGACGGCGTGATCGAAGAGATGCAGCCGCCGGCGGAGGAGCGTGCGGGTCGCTTCGTCCAGACGTGGCACACCCGCTATGACCCGGAGCTGGAGCAGGAACCTGCAAGCCGGGTGGAGTGGACCGTCGAGAACGCCGGCGACGGGTTGACACGGGTCCGGCTGGTCCACGGCAACCTTGAGCAGAGCCCGCTGACCTGGGAGAACGTCAAGAACGGCTGGGTCTGGGTTCTGAACAGCATGAAGACCCTGCTGGAAACTGGGCATCCGTTGCCACGGGTCCGCGACGACCAAACCGTCATCGAAGCCGCCAACGCATGACCGTCTCTGCCGCTCACGCCATGCGTCGACCGGCGTGCGGGAAACTTCACTGGCGCCTGCTGCGGCGCAGTCGCCGCGCGTAATTAGTTGGAGAAACACCTTCTGCGGCGATATCTCGAGCGACCTCACGTATCTCAGCCTCAGCCGCTCGAGCCTCGACCGCCTCGTGATCGGGGACAGGCGTCTGATGGGCGATCAAGGTGCGGCTCGTCAGGTCGAACTGGCTGCCTGCCGGCAGCACGTGGATCACAACCCCCGAGACCAGCAGGGGGGTGGTGCGTTTGGCCGCGAAGGCGTTGGAAACTACGTCCTCCCCGTCAACGATCGTGACCGCGCCGCGGCCGATCACCTCGAGCCGATCGCCGTCGTGGATCACCGCGGCTGTGTCCTCATCAATTCCCAAGCCGAGCAGTGAGGGGGACTGGGCAACCAAGGACAGCAGCCTCCCGTAGCGATTCCGCTGCTCGAAGTGCTGGTCGATCACCACACCACGCAACAGGCCGAGGCCAGCAGACAGCTGGCTCATCCGTTGCTTGGGTGTCGATCCGCCAGCGCCGAAGGCGATCATGTGCTCGGCCAGGATGCTGGCACCAGCGGAGGTGCCGCCGACGACTACGCCGCGCTGATACGCCTCCTGGATCGCATCACCGAAGGCGGTCCCGGTGATCAGCGAGCTCAGCTTGAGCTGGTTGCCGCCAGTCATGAAGATGGCGCTGACAGTTCTCAGCGACTCCATCAGATCAGGCTCTCTTGCCTGCGCACGACTCTCCGGACGAAGGGAGATGACCTCGCGAGAGCCGAGGGCGGTAAAGACGGTCCGATAGACCTCGACCACCTCGACACCCAGCGAGGAGGCCGAGGACACTACGGCTATCCGAGCATCTGCGCCCGCGGCTGCTACGAACGCCCCGAGGACGGTTCGGCGCCGAACCTTCGCCTCGGCGCCGCCGATCGCGAACAGGGTACCTACCATCAGCGTTACGGGTGAGCCCAATCGGCGATGGCTTGGTCGAGCGCTCGTCCCATCACTTCACGATCCGGATCGACACCCGTCCATAGCCTGATGTTGATCGCGGCCTGGTCGAGGAGCATGCCTCGGCCATCGACAGTCGTAGCGCCAGCCCGTTGGGCGCGTTGCAAGAAGGGCGTATCTGGCGGATTCGGGATCACATCGCACACGACAAGGCTGCCCGGAGCCTGGTCGAACGACAGCTGTACATCTCCCGAGCCCGGCAGGCCCAGCGACGTCGCGTTGACGACGAGGGTGGCTGACTCCGGCACCGAAAGATCCTCTCCCCACTCGATGGCCGAGCACGCGGTGGACGTCTCTGCGTTCACAAGATTCGCAATGTCGGTCGCCTTGGTGAGGTTTCGGTTTGCCACCCAGAGTTCTGACGCTCCCGCCAGCGCGAGCTCGACGGCGATGGCGCGCGCCGCGCCTCCGGCGCCAAGGACGAGCGCCCGTTGTCCGGCTGGTTCGGCCACGGTGCGCAACGAGGCAAGGAAGCCCTGACCGTCGGTATTCTCCCCGATCCATCGCCCACTGCTGCGTACCGCACAATTCACGGCGCCAATCAGCCTGGCCGACTCGGCAAGCTCGTCGAGTAGTGCGATGACGGCCACCTTGTGCGGCAGCGAGCAGTTGAATCCGATCCACCCCATGGCCGTTGCGCCTCGAACCGCATCAGGGAGATCATCAGCAGCCACCTCGCAGTTGAGATACCGGGCGTCGATTCCGTGATGCGCGTACGCCGCCTCCATCATCGCGACGGTCGGGTTTCCGGCCGCCGGTGTAGAGAACGATCCCGTGAGGTCGGGTAGCAGTGACATGTGGGCAGCGTAATGGACGGTGTCTGATTGCTCCGCTCGCTGCGCTCGCTCCGCGCGGATCGCGCGGTAGAGCCGGCCTGCTTCGTGTTTGAGTGCTGCGCTTGCTCCGCTCAGCGCAGCCAGCTGACGGCCGAACCAAGCGCATCACCGGCCCTGGCCCGGACCCGGCGGAGCTCCTGTGCCCGGCGATCAGCCTCGAAGGAGGAGATGCTTGCTCCGTCGTGCATCAGGGCCGCATCA